>OKEX01000025.1_pt1 | contig 36434 bp, 30 predicted proteins | sample 1611421 | NCBI WGS metagenome assembly OKEX01 (sample SAMN04436744, study PRJEB24849) | human gut metagenome | biome: human gut; feature: NICU; material: stool | host: Homo sapiens | place: USA: Saint Louis, MO | collected 2010-12-06 | reverse complement strand
CATCGTTGGTGAACTGCATCCTGTTGCGGGTAGCTTTGCGCAGTTCATTGTTAAACGATTCAATGGAGTTCGTCGTATAGATTACTTTTCTCGCTGCCGGTGGGAACTGCAGAAACGGTACGAAACGCTGCCAAGCATCACGCCACACCTTGACTGAACGGGGATACTTTTCTCCCAATTCAGAAGCTTCAAATTCGTCTAAGGCAGCACGGGCTGTGGACTCGTCCGTGGCGGTGTAAATCTTTTTCAACGCGGCCGATACGCCCCGGCGATCCCTGTAGGCTACCCATCGGTTAGCTGCGCGAATCAGGTGCACGATACAGGTTTGCACCATAGAGTTCGGCCACGTTGCTTCAACTGCTTCTGGCAGGCCTTTAAACCCGTCACAGCAGACGATAAAGACGTCCTTGACCCCACGGTTAGAAAGATTGGCGCATACCTGCGCCCAAAATGAAGCGCCTTCTTCTTTGGCAATCCACAATCCCAAAATGTGCTTGATACCGTCGAGATCCACGCCGATTGCCATGTACGCACTCTTGTTGACTACTCGGCCGCCGTCGCGGACTTTAATGCGCAACGCGTCCAGGAAAATGACTGGGTAGAACTCGTCTAGCTGGCGGTTTTGCCAGACCATGACCTCATCGAGCAGGGTGTCAGTAACCGCAGAAATCGTCTCATGGGAAATATCAACACGCATCGCCGTTGCCATATGGTGCTGGATGTCCCTAATTGTCATCCCACCGGCCTACAAGCTGACGATCATGTCATCAACATCAGTCAAGCGCCTAGAACCTTTAGGGACCATAGTCGGCAAGAATATTCCAGCCCTATTCCTCGGCACATCAACGGTGACTGGCCCGTAGTAAGAATCCACAGTCTCTGGATACGACCCGTTGCGGTGATTGTCTGTTCTAGCTGCAGCTTTGCCGCTCCTGTCGCCAGACTCGTAGCCCAGGTGGGCATCCATTTCAGCGTTGAGGCCTCTGGTAATCGAGGCCTGTAACATGCCGCGAACCAGGTCATTAGCATCCGTTGTGGACGTGCCTAGGTCGTCAATCAGCTTCGCGATGTCAGGGTTAGCAAGAAGCTTCTTTTCAATCGCATCAATCTTGGCCTTATCAGCCGACTCTCGTCTCGCCACAGTAGTCAATCTGGTCGATCTCCTCATGCAGGTTAGGTACCCACACACAAACCATCAGACACTCTCTATTCCGAGGCCACTCCGGCCGCATGGGCCGCGCACAACAAGGACCGCGATAAGCTGCAGGACATTAGCCGTGAGATGCTCGGCAGCGCCCTCGACTTGGTCATGGCAGCTGGTCATCCGTTCTACGACAATGACCACCAAAAGGTCGATACTCCGGATTACAGCTTTATGTACGAGGAGGACTACGGCAAGCTTTCCGCTGGTGAGACCGACTGGAACTACTTTGAGTCCAACGATGACTTCAAGAAGATGGCGGAAGGCGACGTCAAGCCGGATCAGAAGTACTGGGGTATCGCACAGGTAGGATCCACCTTGCAGAACTCCCGCTCTGGCGAGGCGAAGGAGCCGTACTCTGATCCGCTTAACGACGTCGTGGATCTCCCCACCATGACCACCGGCGCACTCAACGCACTGGGGCAGGATGAGGATGGATTCTCCGTCATGATCGAGGGCGGTGCCATCGACTGGGCCGGACACGGCAATAACCCGGTGCGCGACATCGAAGAGACCCAGGACTTCAACAAATCGGTCGATGCCGCCATCAAGTGGGTAGAGGAGAACTCTTCGTGGGAGGAGACCCTCCTGGTTGTTACCGCGGACCACGAGACCGGCTATCTCTCCGGTGCGAACGAGGCACCGACTGAGGATAACCCTGAGGCGGATAACCGCTTCAATGCAATGGAAGGCGAGAAGGGCGAAGTGGCTCGCCACGGTTGGTACTCTGGCCAGCACACCAACCAGCTGGTGCCGTTCTTCTTCAAGGGCGCCGGCTCCGAGGACATTATGGCTCGTACCGCTGGTACTGATTCGGTGCGCGGTGATTACATCGACAACACCTTGGTAGCTAACTTGACCTTTGATGAGTGGTGGAACGATGGCTCCGGCCAAGCAGAAGAGCCAGAGCAGCCAGGAGACGCTGACACCCCGTCTGATGAAGGCGGAAAGGAAGGCAGCAGCAAGGGCTTTGCTGCTGGTCTAGCTGCGGGTCTGGGGATTCTTGGTGCCGTCGTTGGCGGCCTCGGCTTCCTGGCTATGCAAATGGGCGTGCTCAACATCGACTTGAAGCCCATCTATGAGCAGCTCAAGCGCGTGGGCCTGCGCTAAACAGGATCAGGCGCACCGCCTTACCTAAAGGTCCTGCCCTTCGCCGTGGAAGCGAAGGGCAGGACCTTTTCTTAGCGCTGGGAAATCGGGGTCGGTTGGATCTTCCACACCTCGTTTGCGTAGTCGGCGATGGTTCGGTCCGAGGAGAAACGACCGGAATAGCAGATATTCAGCCACGCCTTCTTGGCCCACGCAAGCTCGTCCTCTTGATACTCCGCAGCCATGCGGTCGCGGGTCTCGCGGTAGTCGGCGAAGTCACCGAGGACGTAGTACTGGTCTTGGGCGTGCTCCCCGAAGCCGTCGAGAAGCGAGGCGCGCAGATCGCCGAAGATGCCGGCATTGTCGGTGCCCAGGGTGCCGTCGACTAGCGCATCCAGCACGCGGGCCAAGCCTGGCAAGCTCTGGTAAAGCTCGCCCGGGTTGTACTCGGCGCGCAGCTGCGGCAGCTCCTCATTGCGGGCGCCGAAGATATAAGCGTTGTCCTCGCCGACCGCCTCGACGATTTCCACGTTTGCTCCATCCATGGTGCCCAAGGTCAGCGCGCCGTTCATCATGAACTTCATATTGGACGTGCCGGAGGCTTCCTTGCCAGCCACAGAAATCTGCTCGGAGATATCAGCGGCCGGGATGATGTGTTCGGCGGGGGAGACGTTGTAATTCTCTACGAAGACGACGCGGATGATGTCCTTGGTGGCTGGGTCGTTATTGACCAGATCCGCGATGGTGTTGATGAGCTTGATAATCGCCTTGGCGCGGTCGTAGCCCGGCGCGGCCTTGGCACCAAAAATGAAAGTGCGCTTCGGCACGGTTTCGCCTTCGTCCTTGATGCGGAAGTAGAGGTCGAGGACGTAGAGGGCGTTCATCAGTTGGCGCTTGTACTCGTGCAGGCGCTTAATCTGCACGTCAAAGATGGAATCAGGGTCGACTTCAGCGCCTTGGTGGTCGTTGACCCACTGCGCAAAGTCGCGCTTATTGGCCCGCTTGATGGCAATGAGCTCTCGCAGTAGGTCAGTATCGTCGGCCTTATCGGCGAGTTTGGCCAGCTGGGTGAGGTCAGTAACCCACGCATCGGAACCAGCCTGCTGGGTGAGCAGCTCTGCTAGGCGGGGGTTGCACATCTTCAGCCAGCGGCGCGGGGTGACGCCATTGGTCTTATTGTTGAATTTTTCTGGCCACAGCTCATGCCATTCGGACAGCGTATCGGCCTTGATGATCTCGGTATGCAGGGCGGCAACTCCGTTAATGGAGTAGGCGGCGTAGCAGGCGATCCAGGCCATGTGCACGTGCCCGTTGGATACCGGCGCCATGTAGTCAATGCGGCCCTGATCTAGGCCGCGGTTGGCCATATCTTCGCGGAAGCGGCGGTCGATTTCCTCCACCAACTGCCAGATGCGCCAAAACAGCTTTTGGAAGATGGACACTTCCCAGCTCTCCAGGGCCTCTGCGAGCACGGTGTGGTTGGTGTAGGCAAAGGTCTCGGTGACGATCTTCCACGCCGCATCCCAGCTCAGACCATGGTCATCGAGCAATATGCGCAAGAGCTCTGGGATGGCGAGCACTGGGTGGGTGTCATTGAGCTGGATGGAGTTGTACTGCGCAAAACCGGTGAGGTCCTCGCCGTGCTGGGCAATGTAGTTATCCACCATGGTCTGCAGGGATGCGGAGACAAAGAAGTATTGTTGGCGAACGCGCAGTACCTTGCCCTCATAGGTGGTGTCGTTGGGGTAGAGCACGCGGCAGATATCCATGACGCGTTCGCGATCGACAATGGCCTCCGTAAAGCGCTGGGAGTTGAAGGCGTCGTAATCGAATTCAGCGATGGGCTCGGACTTCCACAGGCGTAGCGTGCCTACGTTATCGGTTCCGTAGCCGGTGATAGGCATGTCATAGGGAATGGCGCGCACGTCCATGTCATCGAAGTGGACATGGCGTTGCTCGGAGGCGCGGCGGATGATGAAGTCATAGCCGTTTTCCATCCATGCATCAGGCTGTTCCTTCTGGAAGCCATTCTCAAAGGACTGGCGGAACAGGCCGTAGCGGTAGAGCAGGCCATAACCGGTGACGGGGTAGTCCTGGGTGACAGCGGAATCGAGGAAGCAGGCGGCGAGGCGGCCGAGGCCACCGTTGCCGAGTGCGGCATCGTGTTCGGCTTCGAGGACATCGCTCAGCTCGTGATCGGCAGCGGTGGCCGCTGCCTTGGCATCGTCGACCAAGCCCAAGTTGGTGAGGTTATTGAGCAGCGCGCGGCCCTGCAGGAACTCCGCGGAGAAGTAGTGCTGCTGGCGGGTGGCAGCGTAGGCGGAACGGGTGCGCTCCCAATTATCGGCGATCTGCTCCATGACGGCGCCGGATAGACCCGACCAGAACTTGCGGTAGGAAGCGCTGTGCGGGCTCACACCGGAGGCCGCACGAACATGGGAGGGAACGGTGGATTCGAAAACAGAGTGCCGTGGCTGGCTCATGTGAAACCTTAAGTTAGTGGGAAGTCACGAAACGCCTGCCAGCTTAATAGGATTGGCGCAGCCGTGCAGGGAGGTAGGGAAAGGCGCGCCGGGTACCTAGGGCTTTGCCAAGTAGGTCAATGCCGCACCATATGCTGCCCGGGTGGAGGCATAGACGGTCGGGGCGTAGTCCGGCAGGAAGGTCGCCTGGTGGTTGACAGGCGGATCCTCTAACTCATTTTCCGGGGTACAGCCGATGTGCCAGAAGACATAAGGTACGCCCCATGCTTGTGGTAGATAGCAAAAGTCCTCAGAGGCGGTAGAAGGGGCGGCGATGACCGAATCGGGGCCGAAGGCGGCATCGAAAACCTCGGCCACTGGTGCGTGGGCCGTGGCGTCGTTATCGGTGACCTCGCCGTGAGCGTAGTACTCAAAGGTCGGGTCTTGCTCGCTTCCGGACGCCACACACTCGGCCTTGACCATGCGCTCGAGGGAGGCATAGACCTTTTCCGCGAGTGCGGGATCGTAATAGCGCGTATTGAGCACGAGCTCGGCGGATTCGGGAATGATGTTGTTTTTATCGCCGGAGTGTAGCTCGCCTACAGAGATGACAAAAAACTCGTGTGGGGCAACTTCGCGGCCCACGATAGCTTGGAGGCGGGTGACGATCATGGCCGCGATATACGTGGGGTCGATGGAGTTATGGGGCATGGAAGCGTGGGCCGATTTTCCAAAAACGCGAATGCGCAGGGAATCGCAGCCGGCCATGATGGGGCCTGCGGTGTGGCGCACAGTACCGGCGCGGCCGGGCATGATGTGTTGTCCTAGGCAAATATCGGGACGAGGCACACGCTCGATGAGGTTATCGGCCAACATGTCCTTAGCCCCCACGGAGGATTCTTCGGCCGGTTGGAAAAGGGCGAGGAAGGTGCCGGACCAGGAGCTCCGAGAGGCATCGAGAAGCGCGCAGGCACCCAGCAGCGCCGTGGTGTGCATATCGTGCCCGCAGGCGTGCATCTTTCCATTAGTGGCGGAATAGGACACGCCGGTGGCTTCCTCGACAGGCAACCCATCGAAGTCTGCGCGCAGCAAAGCAGTGGGCCCATCGCCGTTGCGGAAGATAGCGACCATGCCAAAGCCGCCGATGTTTTCTACTACCTCGCAGTCAAAATCGGCGAGCTTGGCGCGGATGCGACCGGCGGTGCGCTCCTCTTCATGCGAAAGCTCGGGGTGGCGGTGCAGGTCTTCGTAAAAGTCCTGCTGCCACCCCAGATCGGCTTCCTGGGAAGTGGCGAGCTGGGCGATGCGGGCAGAATCAGACATGGTTTCACACCTTAGGGATTGGGTAGGGTTGGCGCTATGCCGGTTATTCAATTTGATGTTTTGGTTCCCAACGCGCAAGCAGAGCGCGTCGCGGAAATCTTTACCACCGCCACCGACAAGCTGGTGGAGAGCGGTTCACTTTCCTCAGCTGACGTTACCCGCCCAGAGGCACCGCAGTTTCCAGAGGGGTTGGAGGAGCAGCTGCGGCAAAATTATCGCGACGAGCATGAGGACCGCGACCTTGAGGACGCGAGCGTGCACCGCTACGACATTGCGGTGGCGGGCGTGAGTGGCTCGGTCAACCAGCTGGGCATGGTGCTCTCGCGCCTTCTCACCCCGCATGCAGTGCTGCCCAAGGACCACGTATTGCTTGAAGACGAGCTGGCACATGAGCGGCCCGCTATCTTCCCGTGGTCACTGTCCATTCGGCCTTAGAGCTGCTTGACGATGTCCCCGGCGGCCGCCGCTAGCTGCTGGGCCAACGAGCCTTCTTGGCTAAGGGGAGCGCAGTAGGCGTCGGTGTCGTGTTCGAAGGAGCCGGCGATAATGCCCACGGGAGTTCCGGCTTGTCGGGCGAGATCCGTGATGGTTCCGACTGCCTTGCCGGTCAGAGACTGTTCATCAAAGCGGCCCTCGCCGGTAATGACGAGATCGGCAGCGGCGATCTTTTCCGGAAGGCCCAGTGCTGCGGCCACGTGCGTGCCGCCGGATAGGACGCGCACGTGTTCGTCTGAGCCCCAGAGGGTGCGCGAGAGCCAGGACAAGCCAATGGGAAGGCCACCCGCGGCGCCATAATATTCGGAGTCTGCATCGGTGTCGGTAACCTCGCATGCTTGGAGCATGGCGCCGGCCAGCAGCGCTACTTCTTCGCCTTTAGCTCCCTTTTGGGGGCCGTACATGGTTGCCGCCTGCACTGGGGTAGCGCGGGTATCTGCCAGCAGTGTGAAGTCGAGCATGCCGGCCTTGATATTGAGCTGCGCGGTATCGATGTGGTCCAGCTGAACGAGAGGAGCGCCGCCCTTGGGCAGGGCATAGCCGCGGGCGTCGTGCGCGGCGGCGCCGAATGCGGTGAGGACGCCCATCCCGGCGTCAATGCTGGCGGTGCCGCCTAGTCCCAGCACGATCGAGGTAGCGCCTCGTGTTTCTGCGTCCGCGATCAGCACGCCGGTGCCATAGGAATCGGCGTGGAGCGGATCAAGGCTGCCCTGCACGGCGGGCAGCCCGGTGGCAGAGGCGACGTCAATGAACGCAGTGGTTCCGGCAAGAACATAGCTTGCCTGAGTCAAGCGGCCAATGGCGTCGGTAGTGGGCAGGGTAATGGTCTCGGCGGATTGTCCGCCGGCCGCTGCTGCCTGCGCAAGGACGGTAGCGGTGCCCTCGCCGCCATCGGCCATAGGCAGGGTGGTCACCGTGGCGTCGGGAAGCGCCTGGCGTACTCCCATAGCAATGCTGGCTGCGGCCTCGGGCGCGGAGGCGGTGCCTTTAAACGAGTCTGGGGCGACAACAATATGCATGCCGTGATTATAAAGCCCGCCCACGATGGGACACTGCGTGGCTTAAGATTCGAACGGACTACAGAAAATATCTATGTTTATTGTCGCTGGTAAAAGGGATTATGTATCTACCTAAACCCTCGAACCTGCTTGCATTATCGGTAGTGTGATAGGAAACTGGTATCTGTTCTTACAAGTCCACAGAATGGAATGCACACCATGTCAGTAGATAGCCAAATCTCTGAGTACTACGACAAATTGCTCAAGCGCAATGCGGGAGAACCAGAATTCCACCAAGCGGTTTCTGAGGTCCTGGATTCGCTGAAAATTGTCCTGGAAAAAGACCCGCAGTACGCGGACTACGGCTTGGTGGAGCGCCTGTGCGAGCCTGAGCGCCAGCTCATCTTCCGCGTGCCATGGATCGACGATAATGGCGAAATCCAGGTCAACCGCGGCTTCCGCGTTCAGTTCAACTCCGCGCTCGGCCCCTACAAGGGAGGTCTCCGATTCCACCCCTCGGTCAACCTGGGCATCATCAAGTTCCTCGGCTTTGAGCAGATCTTCAAAAACTCCCTTACCGGCCTGCCCATCGGCGGCGGCAAGGGCGGTTCTGACTTTGACCCCAAGGGCAAGTCCGAGGTAGAGGTCATGCGCTTTTGTCAGTCCTTTATGACGGAGCTGCACCGCCACATTGGCGAATACCGCGACGTGCCAGCCGGTGACATCGGCGTCGGCGGCCGCGAAGTCGGGTTCCTCTTTGGCCAGTACCGCCGCCTGACCACGCAGCACGAATCTGGCGTCCTTACCGGCAAGGGATTGACCTGGGGTGGTTCCCTGGTTCGTACCGAGGCCACGGGCTTTGGCACGGTCTACCTCACCAATGAGATGATGAAGACGCACGGCGAGTCTTTCGACGGCGCCAAGGTTATCGTCTCCGGTTCTGGCAATGTGGCCATCTACGCCGCAGCTAAGGCCCAAGAGCTCGGAGCCACCGTAGTTGCGATGTCTGATTCTTCCGGCTACATCACCACCCCTAATGGCGTGGACATTGAACTGCTCAAGGACGTCAAAGAAACCCGCCGTGAACGTATTTCCACCTATGCCGAAGAAGCTGGAAACGGCGTGGAATTCCACCAGGGAGGAAATATCTGGGAAGTACAGGCAGACGTGGCTTTGCCGTGCGCAACGCAAAATGAGCTCGATGGTGAATCCGCAAAGAAGCTCGTCGACGGCGGCGTTCGCTACGTAGCCGAAGGCGCCAATATGCCGTCTACCCCAGAGGCGGTCCATGTCTTCCAGGAATCTAAGATCAACTTCGCGCCGGGCAAGGCTGCCAACGCTGGTGGCGTTGCTACCTCTGCGCTAGAAATGCAGCAAAACGCATCCCGTGACTCCTGGTCCTTTGAATACACCGATGATCGCCTCCATTCGATCATGTCCAATATCTTTAAAAACATCGATAGCACGGCTAAAGAATATGACCGTGAAGGCGATTACGTCGCCGGTGCAAATATTGCTGGCTTCAAGAAGGTAGCGGACGCCATGCTGGCACAGGGCGTCATTTAGTAGCTCGCTTTTACTTTTAAGCTCCCCCTCTGCGCTGCCTTTGTATAGAGGAGAAGGGGAGCTTGTGGCTTTTTAGAAGCGCCATTAATTCCGTGCGCGGGCCGATAGTTGGAGATGATCGGCTCTGGAAGTGAAATCTGCAGTATACACTCGGTGCGTGGCCTCCACGTCTGGCACGTGAGGGCATGTAAAATTCGCAGCATGTACCGTGTCTTTGAGTCCCTAGATGAACTAGTCCAGCACTTGGAAGAGGCCCATAGCCTCCCCATGACCTCTAATTGCATGGTTCCGCGCCATGAAATGCTCGCGCTTCTCGACGATCTCCGAAACGCCCTGCCCGTTGAAATTGATGACGCGCAGGATGTCTTGGATAAGCAGGATGAAATCCTGCACGGCGCCGAAGAGCGTGCGGACCAGACCATCAATGACGCTAATGCGCAGGCCGATGACATCGTGGGCCATGCTCGCGAGGAGGCGGATGCTACGGTCTCCCACGCAGAACAGCATGCCGCCAAGCTAGTGGCTGATGCTGAAGCTCGCGCTCAGTCCATGGTGGAACAGGCCCGCGCGGAGGCTGACCGCACCATTGCTCAGGCCAATGATGAATATGAACGTTCCGTTGCAGAAGGTCGTGCTGAGCAAGAGCGTATGGTTTCGGAATCGGAAGTTGTCCGCCGCGCTGATGAGGAAGCACACCGCATTGTGGAGTCCGCCCACACCGAGTCCAACCGTCTGCGCAGTGAATGTGATGAGTTTGTAGACGGCAAGCTAAGTGAATTTGAAACCACCCTCAATGGGCTGCTGCGCACCGTAAGCTCTGACCGCTCTGCACTGCGCGGCGGTGCCGGCGTCCGTTCCCGCGGCGGCGACTACCAGCCCTCGGGTCGTGCCGGTGGCGTTGCGGGAGGCCCCCGTTACGCAGAAGGCGAGGCATACGAGCGTCGCTATAACGAGCGCTAAACCTTTAAATTCTTTCTGCCCTTTAAGCTTCATTTCCTGGATGGAACTGGGCTCTGGAGCTTGAGGGGTGAGGGATGGTTTGGTCCCTTATATCAGGCACGGCTAAAGGCTCTGGTGGGTGGGCAGACGGTTTGTCGTACACCGTCTGCCCACCCACCAGAGCCTTAATGTTTTCCTACCAGCGCGGGTAGTTCAGGAGGTTGTGCGGGAGCGCGGCAGTGTGGTGGGCACTGCAGTATTTGCTGCATGGGGAGTAGCTGTTAACGGCGTGTGTGTGGACGTGGCGCTGCCTTCTTCCCTCGAGGTGAGATGCGCAGGCGCGGCGGATTGGACGGCCATACATGCTGCAATGATTGTGGTCACTAAGCCGGGGAAAAGGAATGCAACGAGTGCGGTAAAGAAATAGGAAGACAGTGACGTCAAAGAACTATCCCTAAAGTTTTGCGGAAAGCACACGGCGCACATACTCACTAACGCACCTGTGGCAACTAGCATCGTGCCTACAGAAATAAGCGCGGTAGGAATGGTCTCCCGTGAGAACCAAGTAATGGCGCCTGCGCTTAGGGAAAAGATGAGTGCGCCGGTAAGCACCGAAAGGTCCATGCCAGTGGGCAATACCAGGATGGTGCCAGCTACCAAACCGGCAACGATGCTGCAGATGAGTGCAGTAAAAAGGCGAATCCCACGAGCGCCATAGATTCCTGAACGGTCCGGCTGTGGAGTGGCGTGCACGAGCGTGCCGGCAATGGTTAATACCGCGGCAGGAAGGCAACTAAACATGGCGAATCCGAGTGCGATGCTGCGTGGATCCGGGGAAGCTAGCGCCAAGTGGTAAGTCATGTCTCCACACTAAAGACGGCTTTGGCTTGGGAAAGGCTATTCCGGAAAGGCATAGGCCCTTTTACTTTAAACGACAGACTCTTGACAGAAAGTTTGCCTGTGTTGGCCGCTAGGCGGAGTTTGCGGGGCAAGGTAGACTACCTAGTGTTATGACATCACCATTGAAGTTCGATGTGGGCGAATTATTGAACGCCCAAGGCGCTGACGCACTGCCGGAGCAACGTACCCAGACCGGCCCCGCACCTGAGAGGATCGGCGTCGAGATGATCGCCATTCCGAAGGGCGAGGAGCTCACTGTAGACGCCACCTTGACCCCTCTAGGTGCAGGTGTCTTGGTGGATGCCAACGTATCTGGACGGCTGACAGGGGAATGCTCCCGGTGCTTGAAGGAACTGCACCCAGAGCTGGACTTGCACGTCACGCAGGTTTTTGCTGCCGATGAATCTTTCGTCTCTGGCGATGACCCTGCAGCCGATGATGAAGGCTCCGGAGATGAGATTCCGGAGATCGAGGATGATGAGTTGGACCTTTTGCAGGCCGTGATCGATGAGGCAGGCCTCAACCTTCCCTTCGCGCCGGTGTGTGAGGACGGCTGTGAGATTGACACGCCTGAAGGGGTGACCACCGGTATTTCTGGTGAAGAAGAGGAAGATAAGGTCGATCCCCGCTGGGCTGGTTTGGAGAAGTTCCTATGAGCCGCAAAAAGAAGCTAACCGGGGAAGAGGCACTGGCAGCTGAATTTGCTGCAGTAGACCACAGCCCATTGTTGGAATCGCTCGGCGTGGAATTGCAGCCAGAACACCTGCGTTTGGCGCTTACTCACCGGTCGTTTGCCAATGAGAATGGGCATTTGCCTAATAACGAGCGCTTGGAGTTTTTGGGCGATGCGGTGCTGGGCCTGTCGGTGGCCTCTCAGCTCTACATCACTTATCCCTCTCGTCCTGAATCGGATATTTCTAAGATGCGTGCTTCGATCGTCTCGCGCTACGGACTATCGGATATTGCTCGTGAGATAAACCTCGGCCCGCACATATTGTTGGGTAAGGGCGAGCAATCCACTGGTGGCCGCGATAAGGATTCCATCCTTGCTGATACCACCGAGGCAATCTTTGGCGCTATCTACCGCGAGCATGGATTCGAAACTGCGCGAGATGTCATCCTGCGCTTGTTTGCGGAAAAAATCGAAAATGCCACTGTCAGCGGCCGCCACTTGGATTGGAAGACCACTTTGCAGGAGCTGTGCGCCGAGCTTAAGGCACCGATGCCGGTCTACTCGGCTACCTCCACCGGCCCAGAACATGACCAAACCTTTAACGCGGTAGCTACCGTAGCTGGTCTAACCGTGGGCAATGGAGTGGGACACAATAAGAAGCTGGCCGAGCAGCAAGCGGCTCAGGAGGCGTGCCAGACTTTGCGTGAGACTCCTCTCTTGGTACAGGGCACTGCGCATAAAGAAGGCTAAGCATGCCGGAACTGCCGGAAGTCGAGTCCGTCCGCCGGGGTCTTGAGCCCCACGTGGTGGGGCGGACTTTTGAGTCTGTGCACGTCCTTCACCCGCGTGCCAACCGTGGCCAAGATGAGCCACTTTCCGGTCTTCTTGTCGGTAAAGAGATCGCCGCTGTGGCCCGGCGAGGCAAGTTTATGTGGCTGGAATTTGTGGGCGAAGATTTCATGGATTCCCACCGCGACGTCCTTTTTGTCCACTTAGGCATGTCGGGCCAGGTTCGAATCGGCACGACCGATTCGCCGCATCTGCGCATTAGTGCTCAGCTAAGCGGTGGGGTAGAGCTTAGCTTTGTAGACCAGCGCACCTTTGGCTATTGGCTCTATGCACCGTGGGCGAAGATCTCGCACATTGGCATTGACCCGTTGGAACCAGACTTTGACATTGTGGCTACCGCACGGCGCCTGCGGGCAAAGAAAACTGCAGTAAAGACCGCACTATTGGATCAAACCTTGGCTTCTGGAATCGGCAATATCTATGCCGATGAATCCCTGTGGGCGGCACAGATTCCGCCCCGCAAAAGGGCATCGACGTTGCGGCAAAAGGATGCCATAGCCCTGCTCGAAGCGGCCCAAGAGGTTATGGCCGCCGCCCTAAAAGTGGGTGGCACGAGCTTCGATTCCTTGTACGTTAATGTGAACGGCGAATCGGGATACTTCTCGCGGTCCTTGGCCGCGTATGGGCGGGCTGGCCAGCCCTGTCAGCGTTGCGGAACGCCCTTGGAGCGCTGCGTAATTTCAGGGCGTTCCACCCATTTCTGCCCCCATTGCCAATAAGTTATGGCGCATGAGGTTCACGTTGTGAACCTCAAGGCAGTAAATTATTCTGCATGGATTTTCTTGAAAATGTCGTAACGACATTTAATGACGGCGTCTGGTCGTGGATTCTGCCCTGGCTGCTCATCGCTGCGGGCCTATTCTTCGGCATCCGTACCGCTTTGGTGCAGGTGCGCATGGTGCCAGATATGTTCCGCGCCGTTGTCGAGCGACCCAAGGGGGAAGGTCGCGATGAGGATGAGGACTACGGCGGCATCTCTGCTTTCAAGGCCTTCACTATCTCGGCCGCCTCCCGCGTCGGCACCGGTAACGTAGCCGGCGTGGCCGTGGCCATTTCCGTGGGCGGTCCAGGTGCTGTCTTTTGGATGTGGCTCATCGCCATCCTTGGTGGTGCAACTGCATTCATCGAATCCACGCTGGCGCAGCTGTGGAAGGTGCGCGATGGTGATGGTTACCGTGGCGGCCCAGCGTACTACATGAAGCGGGGTTTGGGCTGGGGCCCGCTTGGCGTTCTTTTCTCCATCGCTATTGCCTTTACCTTTGGTTTGGTCTACAACGCCTTCCAGACCAACGCCATCGCGGATGCGGTGTCCTTCTCTTTTGACCGCGATGACACCATGTTCCGCGCCATCATCGGTGTTGGTATCGCCGTGGTTGCAGGCCTCATCATCTTTGGCGGTGTTAACCGCATTGCCAATATCACCCAGATCATCGTGCCTTTTATGGCGGTGGCCTACCTGCTTGTCGGCGGTTTTGTAGTCATCACGAACTTTGACAAGGTGCCGGGAATGATTGGAGATATTGTCGGTCACGCACTGGGCATTAAGGAAATCGCGGGCGCCGGTCTCGGTGCGGCCATGATGAAGGGTATTCAGCGCGGACTGTTTTCCAACGAAGCTGGCGAGGGCTCTGCTCCGAATGCAGCGGCTACCGCGGCAGTCTCGCACCCGGTCAAGCAGGGCCTGGTGCAAACCCTTGGCGTGTACTTCGACACCTTGGTGGTGTGTACCATCACCGCCTTCGTCATCTTGCTGGGGCCGGAGATTGCCTACGGCGCTGAGGCAGAAGGCGTCTCCTTGACTCAGGCGGCTTTGTCTTCTGAGGTGGGCGAGTGGGGCATCCACTTCGTCAGCTTCATCCTTTTCTTCCTGGCTTTCTCCTCCATCCTGGGCAATTATTACTTGGCGGAATCTAACCTGGAGTACCTCACCCAGAGCAAGCTTGCGCTGGTAATCTTCCGCCTCGTTGTGCTTTTCTTTGTCTGGTTCGGCGCAGTGGGCTCCCTGCCGCTGGTCTTTGCCTTGGCAGATACCGGTGCGGCAACCATGGTGATTCTCAATATCATCGCCATCGTGCCACTATCCGGTGTGGCGATTAAGTTGCTCAAGAATTACAACAAGCAGCGCAGCCACGGCATTGACCCGGTATTCCACCGCGATATGATGCCGGAGCTGAAGGGCGTAGAGTGCTGGGACGGATCGGATCCTGTCACTCGCCGCAGCGAGGAGGATCGCCGCGTGTTGCGTGATAAGGGACACCACGACCGCTATTAGAAATTAGGGAGGCCGCATGGCACTGGAAAGAATGACCGCTTTTGTCCATGGGCACGTTCAAGGCGTGGGCTTTCGGTGGTGGACGCGCTCCCGTGCCCTTGAGCTCGGCTTGAACGGGCATGCCACTAATCTGGCCGATGGCCGGGTGCAGGTGGTAGCTGAAGGTCCGCGGGAGAAATGCGAGGAATTGCTGGGACTCCTCAATGAGCAGCCGAGTACGACCCGCCGCCCGGGAACGGTGGATCTGGTCGTCGAACAATGGGCTGCCCCTAAGGGCGAATCTGGCTTCATCGAACGCTAACTCGCAGCACAAGCCCGCCCGACCGAATCTCGAGGCTCGGCTGGGCGGCTGCGTTCAAGGCTTGCTAAACTTACCCAAATGCACCTGAAATCGCTGACGCTGAAAGGCTTCAAATCATTCGCGTCGGCGACGTCTCTGAAATTCGAGCCAGGAATTTGCGCCGTCGTCGGACCGAATGGCTCCGGCAAGTCCAATGTGGTCGACGCCCTGGCCTGGGTTATGGGTGAGGGAAGCGCCAAGACGCTGCGCGGTGGAAAGATGCAGGACGTCATCTTTGCCGGCGCTGGTGACCGCAAAGCGCTGGGGCGCGCCGAGGTCACCCTCACCATTGATAATGCGGACGGTGCGCTGCCAATCGAATACTCGGAAGTGTCGGTCACCCGCCGGATGTTCCGCGATGGCGCCAGCGAATACGAAATCAATGGCTCCAAAGCGCGCCTGATGGATATTCAGGAGCTGCTCTCTGATTCCGGTATCGGCCGCGAGATGCACATTATCGTCGGCCAAGGCAAGCTTTCTGAGATCCTAGAATCGCGGCCTGAGGATCGGCGCTCGTATATCGAAGAGGCTGCGGGTGTGCTCAAGCACCGCCGCCGCAAGGAAAAAGCGCAGCGCAAGCTCACCGGCATGCAGGCCAATTTGGATCGCCTGCAGGACCTTACTGATGAGTTGGGCAAGCAGCTCAAGCCTTTGGCCCGTCAGGCTGAGGCCGCGCAGCGCGCTGCCACTGTACAGGCTGATTTGCGCGACGCTCGCCTGCGGCTTGCCGGCGATAGGGTAGTGCGCCTGCGCAGCAAGTTTCAGGAGGCCGAGCGCGCGGCCGAGGTCCTAGCCGAGCAAGTAGAAGAAGTTACTGCGCAGCTAGAAGAGGCAACGGGTTCCCAGCTAGAAGTGGAAGCCCAGCTGGAGGAGGTTAACCCCAAGGCGGATTCCGCCCAAAAGCTGTGGTTCGACCTATCCACGCTTTCCGAGCGCATTTCCGCCACCCAGCGCATCGCGGAGGAACGAGCGGCCAATGCCGGCGCCCAGGTGGCCTATTCTGGGCAGGATCCGGATGACCTAGAGGCCCGTGCTGCCCGCGCGGACGAAGAGCATGCGGAGCTTCTCGCCGCGGCGGAGGAAGCTGCGGAGCGCTTGGAGGCCATCCGCGAGGAGGTAGCAGAGCGTCGTGAGGCATTCGAGGCCGCTGAGCGCGAGCACATGGCGCAGCTGCGTGCTATTGCGGATAGGCGTGAGGGCGTCGTCCGCCTCATCGCCGCAGAAGAAAAGGCGGCAGGCCAGGTAACTTCGACAGAAGAGGAGCTGGCGCGTCAAGAGGAGACCTTGACTTCTACCAAGCAGCGCACCCAAGCTGCCCAGGCGGAAGCCGATGAGGTAGCGGATAAGTTGCAGTCTTTGGCCGGTGAGCGTGAGCCGCTCGAGGAAGCCCATGTGCGAGCGGCCAGTGAATCGGGTGCGGCCGATAAGCGTTTGGAGCAGCTACGCGATGAGCAGCGCGAGCGCGAGCGCGCCGTCTACACGTTGCGCTCCCGCATCGATACCTTGGCTCAAACTGCGCCGGAAAAGATTGAGGTCGGCGAGCATTTCCAACCGTTGGCCGAGTTCATTACCACCAAGTACGAGACCGCGGTAGCTGCCGCGTTGGGTGCTTTTGCAGAGGCCCAGGCGGGCGAGATTTCTGCCCAGCTGATTGCGGACTTGGAAAAGGGCACGCGCTCTGCGCTTATCGACGTCTCCGTGGCCGCCCCTTCCTCTTCCTGGCGCGTGGATGCGTCTTTGCCCGCAGGCACCTCGTGGTTGCTCGACCACATTGCGGTGGTTCCAGAGGTATCCGCCGCGCTGCACCGCCTCCTTGCGGATGTCGTGCTCGTCTCCGATGTCGCGGAGGCGAGAAAGCTGGTGGCCGAGGACCCGCGCTTGCGTGCGGTCACCGAATCCGGCGTGGTGCTGGGTGAAGGTTGGGTAGAAGTAGGCACCGGTGCCTCATCCACCGTCGAGGTTTCCGCCCGCATCGCGGAGGCAGAGGAGCAGTTGGAATCTGCCACGCAGGAGCTGGAAGAACTATCGGGCACGCTTGAGGGCGCGAAGATCGCGGCGGAGGATGCCCGAGTGACTGCAGCCTCGGCAAAGGCCGCCTTGCGCGAGCACGATACTGAAGTTGATGCGTGGAAGCGCGATCACCAGCGCCTGCTCAAGCAATACGAGGCCAATAAGAATGAGCACGAGAAGGCCGCGGCGCGCGCGACCGAGATCGAGGTCAAGCTGACCGAGGCCCGCACGCAGCTTGCCGACGCCCGCGATAGGCTCGCCCGCGTCGATGCGGACGAACAACCCGACGAACCTTCTTCGGTGGAGCGCGATGAGGCCTCCGCAGCATTAGAGCAGGTCAAGTCCATGGAAATGGAGGCGCAGGTTGCAGCCCGCTCTGCCCAAGACCACGTGGGGCAGGTAGCGGGGAAGGGAGAGGCGTTGCGTCGCCAAGCGCAGCATGAACGCCAAGCCAAGGCCCGCCATGAGCAAGCAATGGCGCGGCGCAAGGCCCAGGGAGAATTGGCCGGTGCGGTAGCCAAGCATTCCCGCGATTTGGCTGCCCGCGCTACGCAGCTCCTCGAGCGCGCGACCTCTGAGCGCGATGATTACTTTGCACAGCGCACCTCCCTAAACTCGCAGCTGCAGCAGGTTAAGCAACACGTCTCGGCCGCGCGGCAGCAGCTGGACCGGCTGACCAACCGCGCCCATGACTCGGAAATTGCTCGCTCCCAGGCGCAGGTGCGTGTGGACGAAGCCGAAGCCAAGATTGTGGAACAGCTGGGCATTGCGATTTCAGATCTCTTGCAGGACTACACTCCAGGCGAAGATTTCGACCGCGGGGCGGAAAACGCGCGCTTGAAGCAAGCAGAAAAAGACCTCAATTCCCTAGGCAAGGTCAATCCGCTCGCGCTGGAAGAATACAAGGCTTTGGAGGAGCGCTATTCCTTCCTCTCTACTCAGTTGGAGGATGTCATCCAAGCCCGCAAGGATCTGGCGGGCGTTATCGAAGATGTAGACGCGCAGATTTTGCAACTGTTTACCGATGCGTGGCACGACGTCGAAGCAGAATTTCCTAAGGTTTTTCAGACCCTTTTCCCCGGTGGCGAGGGGCGGCTTATCCTCACAGAGCCGGAGGACATGCTCACCACTGGCATCGAGGTGGAAGCGCGCCCACCGGGCAAGAAAGTCAAGCGCCTGTCCTTGCTATCTGGTGGCGAGAAGTCGCTTACTGCGCTAGCGATGCTGGTAGCCATCTTCCGCGCCCGCCCCAGCCCGTTCTATGTCATGGACGAGGTTGAGGCAGCGCTTGATGACGTCAACCTGCGCCGCCTCATTGCTCTCTTTGAGGAGCTGCGGAAAGACTCGCAGCTAATCGTCATTACGCACCAAAAGCCGACGATGGATGTCGCCAACGTCCTTTATGGCGTAACCATGCGCGGCGATGGTGTTACTCGCGTGATTTCGCAGCGCATGAATCCCGCAGGCAGCGCCCCTGGAACGGAGCAAGCCAGCGAGGATGCCACTCGCTTGGGCGTAGATGCTCCCCGTGGTGACGAGGCGGGGAAGTAACCTGGGCTCGTCGACTTCCCGCAGAATTCCTTCCGCTATAGGAGGGGGTTTGGCGTGCCGCGAGCCGAGAAGACTGGCACTATAGAGGCATGAATTCTTTATGGTTATGGATCGGCATTGCGATCGTCGTCATCGTGCTGATTATTCTTTTCGTAGTAATCGGCAAAAAGCGCGGCGATGCCAAAAAGGTGTCCTTTGATAAGCCTGCTGAGGAAGAACCGAAGCAGCTGACCCAGGAGCAAAAGTCCGGCAACTATCAAGCCAAGTCCGGCTTTAACTTTGCTCCTGCTGGCGGCGCTAAGGAAGCGCAGAAAGCCCCGGTTCAGGCGGACAAGTCAGCTCAAGCGCAGCAGGCAGCGAAGACAGAGCCGAATGCTACAGACATCGCCAACGAGCAGCTCAGCGGCAAGACCTCACAGTCTAAGGAAAAGCCGCAGGCACAGGCTAAGCCACAGTCTGCTCAGCCCACGACTGATGCCGCTGCAAACAAGCCCGTGGCCGACAAGCCTATGGCAGACAAGTCTGTGGCAGAGGAGCCAGAAACCGAACCGGCACCTCAGCAGGGGAAGCCGGCGAAGACCGACAAGCCGGCAGAGCCTACTAAGCAGGCCCAGGCCCAAGCGCCAGCGGAGGAGAAGAAGCAAGCGGCAGAATCTTCCGCTGATAAGACAGAAAAACCACAGTCCAAGGGAACTGGCGCTGCGGCCGCGGCGACGACTGCTGGCGCGGCAGGCGTAGCGGGTGCGGCAGCTGGGGCGTCGGAAAGCGAAGAATCGCACGCGGACCGTGCCCCGAAAGCGGCTGGACAGCCAGAAGCTGCACCCAAGCCGGAAGAGCCGACAGCTGCCGAAAAGGCAAAAGAGCCGGAAGACGTTGTCTCCGTGGAAAATGCCGAGGTAGAAGAGGAGTCCCCAGTCTTCGACGAGGTTGTTGAAGACAATGATGCGGAAGACATCGAGGAGCGGGTGGACGACCGAGAGGAAGCCCAAGAAGCCGCAGCTGCTGCCGAGGCACAAACCGGTGCAGCCGAAGCCGCCAAGGAACAGACCGAAGTTCCAACAGGCGAACCTGCCCCAGCACCAGCTCCGCAGGATGATATCGCACCCGCCGGTGGGCGTCTTGGCCGTTTGCGCGGGCGCCTTTCGCGCTCGCAAAATGCCATCGGCCAAGGGCTCATGGGAATTTTGTCCGCAGGCGATTTGGATGAAGAAGCCTGGGAGGAAGTCGAAGATACGCTCATCATGGCGGATTTGGGCACCAAGTCCACGATGAAGGTGACTGACTCCCTGCGCGAGAAGATTGCAGAGCGCGGCGTTTCCAGCGAGGATGAAGCCCGTGCCATGCTGCGCGAATGCCTGATTGAAGCAGGCCACCCAGAGATGGATCGCTCCATTAAGGCCATGCCGAATGAGGGCAAGCCAGCAATCGTAATGGTCGTCGGTGTCAATGGCACCGGCAAGACCACAACCACCGGCAAGCTTGCTCGCGTGCTAGTAGCCATGGGCCATAAGGTCCTTTTGGGCGCGGCCGACACTTTCCGAGCTGCGGCCGCTGATCAGCTTGAGACGTGGGGCCGCAGAGTTGGCGCCGATACCGTGCGCGGCAAGGAAGGCGCTGACCCAGCATCGGTAGCCTTCGATGCGGTAGCAACCGGCGTGGAACAGCAAGTAGATGTGGTCTTGGTCGACACCGCAGGCCGGCTCCATACCTCCACGGACTTGATGGACCAGCTAGGCAAGGTCAAGCGCGTGGTAGAAAAGAAGACTGATGTGGACGAGGTCCTGCTGGTATTGGATGCCACGGTGGGGCAGAATGGCCTTACGCAGGCACGAATCTTCCGCGAGGTAGTAGATATCACCGGTGTGGTTCTCACCAAGCTGGACGGCACCGCTAAGGGCGGAATCGTCTTCCAGGTACAAGAAGAATTGGGTGTTCCAGTCAAGCTTGTAGGCTTGGGCGAAGGCGCCGATGATCTCGCGCCATTCGAAGTTGAAGGCTTCGTCGACGCTCTGTTGGGCGAGAAGTAGCAGCCAACTTTCAACTCCCCCTGCATATCGGGTGTCACGTACGTGCGCGACGGTGTGCTGGGGGAGTCCTTTGTTTTCATGGGCAAGTTATAGCGTGCAACAATCTCGCGAATTCTTTTCGCTCTCATCTCGCTGTCGGTTCGCAGACTATGTAAAAAGTCCTATGCAATTGGCGCGGGAATAAGTCCTGCTGAACGCCTGTGAACTCTCTGCCTGCGAGCGTAATTGTGGCGGTTGTGCTTGCCTTTTATGTAGCGCAGGGGCATGCTGCAATGTGGTTTGACCTTGGCAGGAATGGTAGCCTGAAAGGGCTGTATTTAATGCGAAATTCGCATTAAACCTAGACCAAGGTTCGTGAGGCAAGTATTTCGTGACGCTACTTTATGCAGTCCTCCTCGCGGCGCTGGCAGTGATCATGGCACCGGTAACCGTAAAGGTTATTGACCGAAAGGCAGGCTATCCACTAGCTGGCCTTTTTCTTATTGCAGCGGTCCTCATCGCCAAGGAATTTCCTGCCATTGCAGCCGGGGAGGAATTGAGTTTCCACGCCACTTGGGTGCGTGATTTCATCGCACCAGGCGTCGACGTAAGTTTTGCTCTCCGCGGGGACGCGTTGAGCATCTTCTTCGCTATGTTGGCGCTGGTCATTGGCGCCGTCGTTTTCACATATTCGGCGGCCTATTTGCCCAAGAATGAGGGCAACACCAGCTTTTATACCTTGATGACAGCGTTCACGCTGTCCATCTTGTTGCTGGTTCTGGCCAATGACGTGGTGGTTTTGTTCCTTGCCTGGGAGCTAGTCTCCTTGGCTTCGTTTATGTTGATTGCTCGCTCCGGTTCAGGCGGCGAGGCTGGTTCGCAGCGCACACTGATCCTAACCTTTATTGGTGGATTGACCCTGCTGACCGGCTTGGGTATTGCCGCGACGGTGACCGGATCGACTACCGTTTCTGATATCTTGGCGTCCCCTGTATGGACGGAACGCCCAGGGATAACGGCAGCCGTAGCCGTGTTGATTGCGGCGTCCGCCTTTACTAAGGCGGCACAGTTCCCATTCCATTTCTGGTTGCCAGAGGCTATGGCCGCCGCCACCCCGGTATCGGCCTTCCTTCACGCAGCAGCGGTGGTCAAGGCCGGTGTGTACCTGCTTATTCGTTTTTCCACCATCTTCCACGATGCGGCGGTGTGGAATTGGTTGCTCATCGTCGTAGGCATGGGCACCGCGGTGATGTCCGCGGTATTTGCAGTGCAGAAGACGGATCTGAAAAAGCTTACGGCCTATTCCACCGTCTCCCATCTGGGCTGGATTGTTGCCACGATTGGCGTGGGTACCCCGTTCGCTATCGCTGCAGCGTTGGTCCACACTCTGGCGCACGCGCTGTTTAAGTCCTCGCTGTTTATGCTCATTGGCGTCATCGACCATGAGGCTGGGTCGCGCGATATTCGCCGCCTAGGACCACTGTGGAATAAGATGCCGTGGACATTTGGCTCCGTAGTAATTGGTGCGGCCTCGATGGCTGCGGTGCCACCGCTTCTGGGCTTTGTGTCCAAAGAGGGAATGCTCACGGCGTTTGAGGACGCCCCGATTGGCAGCGCGGGCCAGGTAATCCTGCTCATCGTTGCTGGCATCGGTGCCTTTTTCACCTTTACTTACTCCGCAAAGATTGTCTTCGGCGCATTCTTTGATGGACCTCGCGACATGGAACATGTCCACGAAGCCCCCGTGTCGCTCTGGCTGCCCGCCGCTTTGCCGGGCTTTATGTCCCTGCCGCTGGTATTTGTGCTCGGGCTCTTTGATGCCCCGATTGATGATGCAGTGGCTGCCGTGGGATTGGAGCATCATTCGCACCTTGCCCTCTGGCACGGGTTCAACGTTCCTTTCCTTATCTCGCTAGTGGTCCTCATCGTCGGTATTGCCGGTATCTTTGCCCGCAAGAAGATGTGGGCAAGCTTTGAAGCTCACGAGTTCATGCCGCGCAGCGGCAATGATTTGCTGTATTCACTGATGAAGGGTTGCTCCCAGTTGGGGCGCGTTCTGGGCAAGATGTCCGATTCGCATAATCCATCCCGTCATATGCTGCCGATTGTCATTTTGATTATCGTGCTGGCAGCTACCACCCTCATTCGCGATGGCGTCGACGGCGTAGCACTGCAGCCACGGGTGGCTGGTCTGGATAACCCATGGGACTTGCTGCCACTGGGCATCATCGCCCTAGCGATGTTTGGTCTGGTGCGCACCCAGAACCGCTTGACCGGTGCCATCATGATTGGCATTGCCGGCTCGGGCGTGACCTTGCAGATGTTCCTGCTTGGCGCACCTGACGTGGCGCTGACGCAGTTTATGGTGGAGGCCCTGTCCGTCATCGTCATGATGATGGTGCTGCGCTACCTGCCAGAAACCTTCCAGCCGGTGAAGAACAAATCCCGCAAGACCGGCTCCATCGTCATTGCGGTCTTGGCCGGTGTGGCTGCGTTCCTAGGCGTGTGGGGACTCATGGGCCGACACGAGCGCTCCGATTTGGCCATGTGGTACCTGGACAATGCTCCGGACATCACCGGCGGCGACAATGTTGTCGCTACTATCATCGTGGAGTTCCGTGCACTCGATACCTTGGGCGAGCTTTCCGTACTGGGCATGGCTGCAGTGGTTATTGCAGCAATCACTACAACGTTGCCGCGGTTCCCGTTCAAGTCGGGTACACGCCCAGCGCCGTTTGGCCAGTCCCAGCTGAACTCCGTGCCATTGCGCAAGGGCGTGCATGTTGTTATCCCGCTGTTGGTCATTATGTCCGTCATCGTTTTCTTCCGCGGGCACAATGCCTCCGGCGGTGGCTTCCCCGCGGCGCTGATCATGGGTGCAGCAATCGGGCTTATCTATCTGTCCCGTGGCTCCGATGAAATTGTTTTCGGCCGCATGACTCCGATTAACCTGACCGGTATCGGCATTATCACCGCCTTGATTGCCGGCTTTGTAGGCTACTTGCACCACGGCATTGGCAATGGTGGCTTCCTGGCTGCAATCCATGCCGAAGCCTTTGGCCAACACTGGACCACCTCGCTCATCTTCGACTTGGGCATCTACCTAGCGGTGCTGGGTATGTTGACTATGGCGATTAACGCATTGGGCGGTTACCTGCGCCCAGGAACGGAGCGTGAATTCTTGCCATGGGTTCATGATGATGATTCCGCACTGCCGACGACTCCACGCATTTCGCTTGAAGACGTCGACGATCCGTACCCAGACCCGATCAACCCTTCGACCGATCCGTTGGCCTTGCTGACGCCTTCGGAAGCAAAGACGAAGAGGAAGAGTAAGCGCTCCGCGGCTATCCGGGGAGGGGAGAAGTAATGATCCTTGCATTGACTATTGCTTTGCTCATCGGTAGTGCTGTCTATCTCATCCAGCAGCGCGGCTTGGTACGCATCGTGCTGGGCATGATGGCTTTTGGCCACGGTGCCAACCTGATGCTGCTGGCTACGGGCGTGTATTCCTACCGCGGAGAGTCCTTCCCATCTCAGGTTCCGCACGATCAGATGGCCGACCCGCTGCCGCAGGCCTTCGTGCTGACCGCCGTTGTTATTTCCATGGCAACCTCGACCATCTTGTTGACGATGGCGGCCATGGGCAAGAACGACGACACCGATGTGGTGGAACCAGTTGATGACAACACCATCGACCATGCCTTTTCGACCTTGGGACGCGACGCCCAAAATCGCCAAATATTGGAGGATTCCACCAATCAGCTTGACCGAATTGGTCAGGTGGACCACAACACTCCCGTTGCAGAACGCGGCGCAACTGAACAGAAGGAGGATGACAAATAATGGCTGATGCTGTAGCTCAACTCCTTCCGCTATTTCCAGCGGTCCCGCTGATTGCAGCGGCCTTCGCACTGCTGGCACCGTGGCGTGCTCTACGCGATTCCATCATGCTTATCATCCCGGGTGTTGGAATTTTCGCCGGCCTGGGCCTGCTCATCTACACCATGAACAATGGGGTAGTAGCCCATACTGTTGGCCTCTACCAAGGCAATGTGGGTATCCCGTTTGCGGCGGATGCCTTCTCCGCGTTGATGATCATTACTACGATGATCGTCGCGTTTGGTGCCAACTGGTTTGCCATTGTGGGTGGGGAGACTAAGTCTCGCTACTATCCTTCGCTCACCCTGATTTTGATCACCGGTGTGTGCGGTGCATTGCTAACCGCTGACCTCTTTAACTTCTTCGTTTTTATTGAGGTCATGCTTCTGCCGTCCTACGGCCTTATCACCATGTCTGGTACGTGGTCGCGCTTGGCAGCCGGCCGTGCCTTCGTCTTGGTTAACCTTTTCGCCTCCACCTTGTTGGTTGTTGGCGTGGGTTATATCTATTCGGTTACCGGTGCGGTCAACCTAGGCGCACTGAAGGGCGCAGCGGCGGGCAATGGGCCGGTGACCGTGGCAGCAGGCTTGATCCTCATTGCGATTACCGCCAAGGCCGGCGTGTTCCCCGTGCAGTCGTGGCTGCCACGCACCTACCCAGGAACCTCCGCCGCGGTGATGGGCCTATTTTCCGGCTTGCACACCAAAGTGGCCGTCTACATGCTCTACCGCCTCTACGTGCAGCTATTCGATCTGGAACAGCGCTGGAATCTGTTGATCATCGTCATCATGATTATCTCCATGATGATCGGTGCCTTCGGCGGCCTAGCGGAAAATTCCATCCGCCGCGTCCTCGGTTACCAGATGCTCAACGGCATGCCTTTCATCTTGGTCATGCTTGCGTTTACCTCTGATGACCCACGTCGCGCACTGGCAGCTGGCATCATGTACACGATTCACCACATGGTGACCGTTGGTTCGCTGATCTTGGCCTCTGGTGCCATTGAGGAGACCTACGGCACGGGCGTGCTCAGCAAGCTTTCCGGTCTCGCTCGCCGCGACCCCATCATCGCGTGGATTTTCGCTGCCGGTGCATTCTCCGTCGTGGGCTTCCCACCGTTCTCGGGAATGTGGGGCAAGTTGATGATTGTCTTCGAGATCGCCCGCGTGGGCGGTGCTTGGGCCTGGATTACCATCGCGGCCATCATCATCGCTTCCTTCGCTGCCTTCTTGGCCATGCTGCGCGTGTGGCGCAAGGTCTTCTGGGGCAAGGGCCTGCCGGAGGACAAGGTCCCGGATGAATTGGTCATCCGCAAAAAGCTCATGGCCCCATCCGCGGCTCTCATCCTTGGTTCGCTGTGCATGTTCATCTTCTCCGGCATCGTCCTCGATGTTGTGGATGCCGCAGCGGAGCAGCTGCTGGACACTAACGCATATACTGAAACCGTCTTGGGAGATGAGCCGATTGCCGTTCCCAATATCGATGAAATCCAGGAGGGCCGTTAAATGAACGCAATTGTGTATGCATTGTGGCTCATCAAGGAGATTTTCGTAGCCGGCATTAGCTTGGCACTGGCGGCCTTCAAACCGGATAACGAATACAATCCGGTTATTATTCGCTACCCCCTGCGCGTGACTAGCGCCTGGGAAATCTTCTGGTTTACGTCTTCCATTACCGCAACCCCGGGCACGCTCTCGCTCGGTTTGCGTGAACCGCCCCGCCAAGGGCTGCCGCGAATCGTGCTGGTACAGGCCGTCCAAGGATCCGACCCGGCGGAAATCGTGGCTGACCTGGCTGAGATGGAACGGCGCCTCGCCCCGCGGGTTAAGGACATCGATTATGGAGTGCCGGGCCAAGGGGAGACTACAGAATTGGATGAGGCTTTCTACGAGTATCCGCTCGAGTCTGTGGGACGCTATATGCGCTCGCCTGACTTGGCGCGGGCGGAGGACACTCCGCTTTCAGAAAGCCAGGCGGACGTCGAAAAGCCAAAGCGCCGAGCCCGCAACGTACAACGCAGAAAGGAGACCGAGCGATGATTGACTTTGCCACATTGTCCCCATTCGGCTGGGTCATATTTGTATGCGTATTCATCATTGGCATCGCCACGTGGTGTGGCGTGCTGCTAGCGCTTCGTACGCGCGATGAGCTCACCCGCGCCATTACCTCGGATATAGTTTTCTACGGCATGATCTGCATGTATTTAGCGTGGTCGATGACCAATAAGGCCCCGATGGCGTATTACATTGCACTCCTTGGTGCCATTGCCGCCGGTGTGCTACCGACGCTATCGATGGCCCGCATTATTTCGAAGGGCAGGCGATAAACTATGGCCATTTCTGAAATTATCGCCTCCGTCCTGCTTATCGCCGCTACCCTCTTGGTGGTCGCTACGGTGGTGTCTCTGTGGCGAGCGCCCGATGCCTTGACCCGTGCTAACTTGCTGGGCCCCACTGTGGGACTTGCGGTACCGCTGATTATTGTGGCCAAGTTAGTCGTGGACTTTGGCCGCGATGGCTTTTCCCTGTGGCTGCTCATCCAGGCACTGATCGCCTGCTTCGGCGTATGGATCATCGGCTCAGTAGGGTCCTTTTATCTGGGCCGTTCCATCTACGGCGTAACCGTCACCGACGTCAAACACGCCAAACACAACAATAAGGAAATTCAGACCGTGCACGCAGAGGAAGACGATATCTAGTTCTCTCCAACCCCCTCTGGCGGCGAGCCGTTTCTGTTCCTGCGCGTGGCTGCGGGGAAGACAGAACAGCTCGCCGCTTTTCTGGTTGCACAGGAGGTCTTCTGAACCCACCAGCGCTTTGAATACGCAATGTGGAAAAAGTTGCACAGCAATTGCTGTGCTCGGGCTAGAATGGGTGCACGTTATTCGGTGCCTGTAGACCCGCCCCGAAGAGTTAGCAAGGAGTAACAATGAAACTCATCACGGCCATCGTTAAGCCCTTTACCCTGCCGGAAATCCGTCAGGCTCTGGAGCAGCAGGAAGTACGCGGCCTCACTGTTACTGAAAGCCAGGGCTTTGGGCAGCAGCGTGGACACAGCGAGGTATACCGCGGAGCAGAATACGCCACCGACTTTGTGCCCAAGGTGAAGCTGGAAATTGTTGCGGCCGATGACCACGTCGAAGACATCATTGATGCCATTGTGGATGCTGCCTACACGGGCAAGATCGGCGATGGCAAGCTGTGGGTAACCCCGGTTGAAGATGCCATTCGTGTGCGCACCGGCGAGCGCGGCGAGGCGGCGCTCTAAGCCCGCATGCATACCGCCGCACAGATTCGCGCCGAGGCCCATGCCTCGGCGCTTCGTGTATTGCGCAGTCTCGAGCTTCCACCGGGAACAGCGCTCGCTGCCACCGGATCCTTTGCGCGCAATGAGATGACTCCGCACTCCGATATTGATGTCATCCTCATCTATCCGGAAGGTTACGAGCCAGACCCGGCTTTGGTGGAGCAGCTGTGGTACCCCGTGTGGGATGCCAAGTACCGCCTGGATTATGCCCTACGCACCCCGCAAGAGTGCGGGGCGATTGCCGCCGAAGATGCCTCTGCCGGCTTTGCCCAGTTGGATTTGGCCTTTGTAGCAGGGCGCAAGGTTCTGGTGGATGAGGCGCGGGCGCAATTGCTCGCGGCGTGGCGGCGCCAGCTGCAGCGCGGCTTTGATGATTTCTTGGATACCGCGATTACTCGGTGGAAGCGTTCGGGCGCTGTGGCAGCGATGACGAATCCGGACTTGAAAAATGGGCGCGGGGGATTGCGCGATATTCAGCTCTTGCGCGCGATGGCTTTGGGCAACCTGTGCGACTTTCCAGATTTGGACGTTGAGCAGCGGCTGCTTCTCGACGCCCGCACGCTCCTGCACGTCACAGCCCGGCGCCACCGGGATATCTTGGATCCCGAGTTCGCCGCGGATGTAGCTGCGGACCTGGGGTTTGAAAGCCGTTATGCCTTGACAGCGGCTTTGGTCAGCGCTGCGGCCACGGTCAATAAGGCGGTGGAGCGCGGCCTTGCTACCGCCCGTGGGGTGCTAGGCCGTAATGCTTCGGTGACCGGCCGGGGCCGGCGCCGCCCGCTCGATGTGGACGTGGTGTCCGAGGGCGGCAACATTTTCCTTTCCCGCAATCCAAATGTAGAGGACCCGTGGCTGCTCACCCGCGTGGCGGCTGCCGCGGCACGCACGGGATATATCATCGCCGAGACCACGTGGCACCAGCTCCAAGACCTGCCCGAGCTGCCGCTACGCTGGCCGCGGGCAGCGGTGGATGATTTCTTCGCTATTTTGTCCTCGCCGCGATGCACGCCGCGCGTCATACAGGACTTGGACCGCTATGGCCTATGGGAACGCTTAGTCCCGGAATGGGGGCATGTGCGCGGCTTGTTGCCGCGCGAGCGCAGCCACGTCAATGCGGTGGACCATCATCTCATCGCAACGGTAACGCGGTCCGCGCAGATGCGTACCTCGGTGGCTCGTCCTGATTTATTGCTGCTGGCCGCGCTTTACCATGACATAGGCAAGGGCTACGGACGCCCTCATGCCCAAGTAGGTGCGGAGATGATTACCCGCCAGGCAGCCCGTATGCGGTTGAGCGTCGCCGATAGGTCGCGCGCCCAAACCTTAGTGGCAGAACATACCACCTTGGCGCGGTTAGCGGCGACGATGGACCCGGCTTCCGATGCCGCTCGCGATGCCCTCTTGGCTGCCGCGCATTATGACCAGCTGACTATATCCCTGTTAGCGGTGTTGGCTGAGGCTGATGCCCAATCGACCGGGCCTGGCGTGTGGACACCGCGAGTGGAGCAAGCACAGAAGCTGATCGTCGCGCGGGCACTTGAGGCGCTCAAACCACGTGTTCTCGACCGCCCTGCTGTGCATGTACCGCTATCTAGCGAAGGCGTTGCGCTCACAGTGGATTGGGAAGACCAAGAAGTCAGCGTGTCGTGGTGCGGTACTTCTCAAGGGGAGCTAAAGCGCATCTTCGCCTTGCTATCGGCGCTGGGGTGGACCATCGTGCGGGCGAATATCGTTCGCGAGGAGGACGGTGCCTATAAGGCGGAGTTTTTCATCCGTACGGTGCAACAGACCCTGAAGGAGGCAGCGCAGGAGATAAGGTTTATTCAGTCCTATAACTCACGAACTTATACGGAGCTGCCGGCCATTTCTGGAGAGGTGACCACTGCGGCATTCGATGTGGGCGGCATTTTGGTCATCCGGACGGTCGAGCGCATCGGCGCTTTAGGGCACTTGGTAGAGGCATTGCCGGACTTTGTATGGCTGCGCCATGAGATTTTGGGCGCGACGATGATCGTCAATGTGTACCTCGCCGGGCAGGTTTCTCGCGCTACCGTGGTGGGGAATGTGACCAGGGCCCTGGCTAGGGACTAAGATTGAATAGTTGAACTTTAGATCGATCTAAATTAAGGGAGCGCATCCGTAGTGTTTGACTCACTATCAGACCGCCTACAGTCAGCCCTGGCGGGCCTGCGCGGTAAGGGCAAACTGACCGAGGCTGATATCAATGCCACCGCTCGCGAGATCCGCCTCGCGCTGCTGGAAGCCGACGTGTCTTTGACCGTCGTCCGTGGCTTTATCAAGCGCATCAAGGAACGCGCCCGCGGCGCGGAAGTCTCTGAGGCGCTCAACCCGGCGCAGCAGGTAGTCAAAATCGTCAATGAGGAGCTCATTGAGATCCTTGGTGGCGAAACCCGCCGCCTGAACTTGGCTAAGAACCCGCCGACGGTGATCATGCTCGCCGGCTTGCAGGGTGCTGGTAAAACCACCCTGGCCGGTAAGTTGGCCAAGCACCTAGCTAAGCAGGGCCATACCCCGATGCTGGTGGCCTGTGACTTGCAGCGTCCGGGCGCGGTGCAGCAGCTGCAAATTGTCGGCGAGCGCGCTGAGGTGCCGACCTTCGCACCGGATCCGGGAACCTCTCTGGACTCTAACGAGCATGAAATGGGCACCTCGCACGGGGACCCGGTGGACGTCGCTAAGCAGGGCATTGCTGAGGCTAAGCAGAAGCAGCACGATGTGGTCATCATCGATACCGCTGGCCGCTTGGGCATCGATGAGACCCTGATGACGCAGGCGCGCAATATCCGCGATGCCGTCAACCCAGACGAAGTCCTTTTTGTCATTGACTCCATGATCGGCCAGGACGCCGTGCAGACGGCCGAGGCCTTCCGCGATGGCGTGGACTTTACCGGCGTCGTTCTCACTAAGCTGGACGGTGACGCCCGTGGTGGTGCGGCCTTGTCTATCCGTGAGGTCACCGGCAAGCCCATCATGTACGCCTCTACCGGTGAGAAGCTCGATGATTTCGATGTCTTTCACCCGGAGCGCATGTCCAGCCGCATTCTGGGCATGGGTGATTTGCTCTCCCTTATCGAGCAGGCTGAAGCAACCCTGGACCATCAGAAAGCCGAAGAGGCAGCCTCTAAGCTGGGCTCTGGCGAGCTGACGCTAAATGACTTCCTTGAGCAGATGTTGATGATCCGCAAGATGGGTCCCATCGGCAATCTGCTGAAGATGATGCCCGGCGGCAAGCAGATGAATGAAATGGCCGCCATGGTGGATGAAAAGCAGCTGGACCGCATCCAGGCGATCATTCGCGGTATGACGCCGCAGGAGCGTGAGGATCCGAAGATTCTCAATGCATCGCGCCGCAAGCGCATTGCTAATGGTTCTGGTGTAAGCGTTTCCGAGGTCAACCAGCTCATCGAGCGCTTCAACCAGGCTAAGAAGATGATGTCCAAGATGGCCGGCCAATTCGGCATGGGCGGCATGGGCGGTCGCTCCGCTACCAAGAAGAAGCCCAAGGGTCGCAAGGGCAAAAACGGCAAGCGCAAGAAGGGCAAAGGCGGCGGTGGCAACCGCGGCCCGAAGATGCCAGGCGGTATGCCGGGCATGGGCGGAATGCCAGGAATGCCCGGTGGCGGCGGCATGCCGTCCATGGAGGAGCTGCAAAAGCTCCAGCAGCAAATGGGCGGCGGCGGTGGCATGCCAGGTATGCCCGGCATGCCAAAGATGCCGAAGGGAATGGAAAATATCGACCTCGACAACCTGGACTTTGGCAAGGGCAAGAAGTAGTGTTCCCCAGCCTTAAGACATAAAGAAGGAGGCTTCCGCGTTGCTGCGGGAGCCTCCTTTTTGTGCGGCTTGTCGACGCCGCCCTAAGCCCAAGCGCGCCTTTGCACGAGGCGCCTTCGCTCTCGGGGCTCGTGCACGACCGAGCTATGGCCTAGACGGCATCGTCTTGTGCGGCGTTGGGGTAGGGGACTGGGTTGGCATGTTGCTTGCTGGCGTTGGTAGGTGCTGCGGGCGCTTGCTCCACGGCTCCTGCAGCCTGCTCCGGTGGGACGTCCGGGGCTTCCTGCTGGACTTTTTCCCCGTCGAGGAAGGGCTTGAGGGCCTCGCGGATCATTGGCATTGCAGATTCCGCAAAAGCATTCGTGATGTGGTGCATGTCGCGGTAGACCATCGTATTGCCGATGATGACTGGGCAGTCACCATTGGCATCGCAGAACCACGGAGCGGTATCAATCGAGAGCATATTCTGGTACTTCGACAGCACGACCGCACCGGGGTCAAAAGGCTGGTAGACCTGCTCAAAGCGCATGCCGCAGCCATAAGCATCTTCGGAAGCGACGTAGCATTCATCAAACTCGCGTGGGCGGCCTTCTTCATCGAATCCCCACGGGTTATCGCGGAAGCCCAAGAAAGGAATATCGCGGTCGGCCAATTCATCCCAGAACGCCTGGTAGCCGGCGGGCACGGCATCAGGGCCGGTGCCATATTCATTTTGCGGGCGAGTGGTATTCGAGATGACCAAGGCCGGGTTTGCCTCTTCGATGCGATCCATGACCAGCTTGCCCCACTCGGCACACTCTGGGGTCACGGTGACATCGTCACCCAATTCAATCGGGCAGCCCTGGCGCAGCAGCGGTACCAGCTTAAAGCCCATTTCCTTGCCTAAGCGGTCCAGCGGGGCAGAATACTGCTCCGCGTGGGAACCGCCTACCAAATAGACTTCCTTCTCTGCGTTGGGATCACCGAAAATGCAGGGGGTCTTTCCGTCCTTGCGGGTTTCGAAGAAGAAGTCAGCGGGCTGGCTATCCGGCACGAAGCACCAGTTTGTCGCTACTGGTGGCTGGATTCCGCCGGCCAGAATTGGATCAGGCTTGACCTCCACGTTATCCGGCGGGGTGATGTCGTTGATGAACGTCGTTGCGCCGGGGTAGAGGGCAGGGTCCAAAAGCTCCGCATCAGCATCATCAAGGGTGCGCATCCACAGTGGCTGGACAGCCAAGAGACCGACAACGGCCGCGGCGACTACAACGCCGCCCACACCGCGGGCGGCACCGGCTGGTTTCTGCAAGGTCGACAGACCCTTGCGTACCGGCAAATCCTCGGCCGTGGGGCGCTTGCGATGCTGCCGCAGGGGCTTTTCCAAAAAGCGGTGCGTGAGGTCCGCCAACACTAGCGAAATGACGATAATGATGACGCCCAACCACCACGACGGGGTCTCTTGACCCAGGTAGGAGGTGGACAAAATGAGCAATGGCCAGTGCCACAAGTAGAGCGGGTAGGCTACATCTCCCAGCCAGCGCGCCTGCTTGGAGGCCATGGCCTTGGAAATCTTGCCACCGCCGCCCAAGATAATGAGCACGGCGCCGCCTAGTGGCAAGAGGGAAAGCGGGCCAGGATACGCAGTGGTATCCGCGATGATGGCACCAGTAAAGATGAGCATTAGAAGGCCCAGGCCGGTAAAGAGGTCATAGAGGCGGGCTGGAATCTTCCAGGAGGAACCGTAGATGGCCAAGACCGCGCCCAAGGTCAACTCCCAAGCGCGTGACCAGGTGGAATAGTAGTTCTCCGGAGTTCCGTAGAGGCCGTGGCGCGAAGCATAGGCGAAGGAGGCGATGGTGACCACGATGAGGATCGGGCCAGCAATCTGGTTGACCGTGGGGAAGCTGCGCTTGCCCAAAGGCTGCTGCTTCGGCCGGAACTTCATGATGGCAGCCAAGATGAGCGCGAAGGCAATGCCCATGATGTAGAACTGGCCCTGCACGGCCATGGACCACATGTGCTGCAGCGGTGAGGTATCAGCCGCGGCCGCCGTGTAGTCGGCGTTTTGTTTCGCTAGCTCCCAGTTCTGGTAGTACAGCATGGTGGCTGTGATCTGTTGGGTGAGCTCGGTGCGCATGAGCTGCGGGGTGAAAATGCGCACTAGAATGTAGGTCACGCCGATGACCAAAACCAAGCTTGGTACCAGGCGCCGCAAGGTGCGCCAGACGGGCCACCATGGGTTTAGTGAGGCGTTTGGCTTGCTGGCGTAGCGCAGTTGGGAGCCCAAGAAAAAGTAGCCGGATAGCAGCAAGAATACGTCGACGCCGCCGGAAACGCGTCCGACAAAAACGTGGTAGATAACTACTAGGCCAATGGCAATACCGCGCAGACCATCAAGGTCATAGCGGTACCGGAAATTTCGCGGTGATTCTTTAGTCATAAACTGTCTTTTCGTGCGCCTTTGCCTGGATGGTGGGGCGGAAGGCGCGCCATACATATGAAACGAAATGTCTATATTCGGCCCTTAAGGGTACTCTGCTTCAGTATCGCAGGCATAACGAACCTGCGTGCGTGGCGTAGTAATTTTTGAAAATGCAGCTACTCGCGCTAAAATACTTCAAGTTATCTTCTCGGTTGTACTGAGCTAGATGAACTACATAACGTAATATTCTGCGTAGCACCGTTCCCGTCTACGGTCGGCCGGTATGTCACGCGCAGATAAAATCCAAGGGTTGAACCGGCGCACTATGTAGTGCGCGTCCGAACTGCCCAGTGACTAGAAAAGGAGCCATCATGGCTGTCAAGATCAAGCTGCAGCGCCTGGGCAAGGTCCGCGCTGCTGAGTACCGCGTTGTTATTGCTGATGCCCGCACCCGTCGTAACGGCAAGGTCATCGAGAACATCGGTATCTACCACCCGAAGGAAGAGCCTTCCCTTATCCAGATCGATTCCGAGCGTGCACAGCACTGGCTATCCGTTGGCGCACAGCCAACCGAGCCGGTTCTCGCTCTGCTGAAGGTCACCGGTGACTGGCAGAAGCACAAGGGCCTGCCGGGCGCAGAGGGCACCCTGAAGGTTGCTGAGGAGAAGAAGTCCAAGCTGGAGATCTTCAACGAGGCGCTGGCTGAGGCTAACAATGGCCCGACCATCGAGGCCATCACTGAAAAGAAGAAGAAGGCCAAGGAAGAGGCTGAGAAGAAGGCTGCTGAGGAAGCTGCTGCTGCAGAGGCTGCCGCTGCTGCCGCCGGCGAAGCTGATGCTGAGGCCGAGGAGAAGGCTGAGGAAGCTTCCGAGGAGTCCGCAGAGTAATCTGCCTCCCTTGTTAAGCGCATAGCGCTTTAGCTTCGGGCCCCGCCGCTACGATCACTGGTCGTAGTAGCGGGGCCTTTATAGTCCGCGGAAGAACGCCGGCACACGATAGCGACCGCGCACGCTAGTCCTTGACGGGGCTGCGTACGCGGTCGCTACTGGCAGTGACGCGCTAGGAAACTTGCGGCATCCATGTCGGGGATATGCCAGTTCGCCTTTAGTTCTGCGGCTTGTAGTTGGAGTAGCGGCTGTAGACGTTAGAGGGTTGCTTAAAGTCCATGCCGCGCAGCGCGCCTGCAACAACCGGTGTGAAAAGCTCGAGGATCTGCTCGCGTGGAAGCTGTGACATAGGGCCGTTGATGGCAAGTACGGTAAATCCATGAATGGCCGACCAGGCCAGCAGAGTATTCTGCATGAAATACGTAGCGTCAGTGGTATTGTCCAGTGCTTCCGCGTGGCGGGACAACAGGGCGAAGAAATCGCGAATCTGCTGTAGGTGATCCATCTTCGGATCATCTTCCGTATTGGGATCTACGCCAAGCATGAAACGTAGCGCCTTCCACTCCAGCATGCAGCGGAAGAAATTGGTCTCATCCAAGGCAAACTCGAGGTAAGCGTAACCAATCTGCATCAGGTGCTCTGGAAAATCTAGGCCCTCTGCAGTCTCGGTAGTCTTGTGTAAACGCCGGACCAACTCATCGGTAGCAAGTTCAGCGACCTTATCGTGCAGTTCTTCTTGGTCCTTGAAGTGGCGGTATGCGGAGGTAGGGGACACTCCTGCTTCGCGGGTTACCGCACGGACGGTAATTGCGTCGGGGCCGCTTCTTTTGCCTAGTTGAACAGCGATACGGAGCAGCTCATCGTGGAGGTTTCCATGATGGTAGGGCTTATTGTGCGTTTCCATAAAATTCATTTTATCACCAAAACTTATGCACGTATAAATTATTTGGTTAGCATGGTGAGCAGCAAAATTGCGGGGGTGGAAGGGTCGCCGCTCTCGCTTGTAGCCTCGACCTTATGTACCTCATATGCAGGAAGGTGCACGATAGAGCCGGGGGTGAGCGTGATGGTTTCACTGCCGTAGCTGAAGTCAAGCTCGCCGCGCAGGGCCTGCACGGTGATAGGATGTGCGGCCTTATGGTCGGGCAGGGACTGTCCAGGTGCAAAGCTGAAGAGAACGAGGTTGGCACCATCGCCACTCAAGACGCGCTGTACGCCTGGGCGTGGGCGGTGCGGATCGGTATCAGGCGCGATGTCCAGCAGGTTTAGCGCGGACATTACGGAATCCTCGCCTGAATGAGAGGCCGCGCCAAATGTGTCCGGGGAGTTGGTCGGTAGATCGCTCATGAGCTCACTTTAACGACAACAAGACTCAAATTCTGGGTTTGCTTTCCACAGCGCCAAAATTCAGGACTGACAAGGGCAAAGAGGTCTGGCGGAATCAAGCGGTGGATGCGCCACGCTTGAATAGTTCGTTAAGTATTTCACG
>OKEX01000023.1_pt1 | contig 41081 bp, 33 predicted proteins | sample 1611421 | NCBI WGS metagenome assembly OKEX01 (sample SAMN04436744, study PRJEB24849) | human gut metagenome | biome: human gut; feature: NICU; material: stool | host: Homo sapiens | place: USA: Saint Louis, MO | collected 2010-12-06 | reverse complement strand
CCACAAGAAAATTAACTTCCCGTTAACCTCTCATTGGCGGCTCGTACAAACTTACTCAACCAAATGAACCAAGTCAAATCATCGAACCAAGTCCGTACAAAATTCGCTTCAAAGTAACCAACCGGCTACCTCGCGGCGACTTGGATTAATCTAGCCCAACCCCACCAATAATGACAAATCCCCAGCACACAAGGGAAAACGGTGCGCTGGGGACGTCGTTAAAAGAGCTCTTCTTCTTGAGTTCTTTCAATTGTGGCGCCGAGGCGCTGCAGGTTTTCTACAAAGTTGGGATATCCGCGGTCGATGTGGAAGACATCGTGGACCGTAGTCGTCTCATCCGCACACAATGCAGAAAGTACAAGACCCGCACCCGCACGGATGTCGGAACTCCATACGTGAGTAGAAGAGAGCCGCTCTTTACCGCGGACTACTACATGGTGACCGTCAACCTGGGCGTCCGCACCCAGGCGCAGCATTTCATCTACAAAGCGGAAGCGGGATTCAAAGACATTCTCCGTAATGACGGTTGTTCCGTCCGCAATGGCAGATATGCCAATAGCCATCGGTTGCAGGTCGGTGGGAAATCCCGGAAATGGCAGGGTCTGGTAGTCCACAGCCTGTGGTCGCTGATCCATGCGCACGCGAAAACCATTCTCATAGGTGTCTAGTTCCGCGCCGGCAGACTTCAGCTTTTCCAGCGGCAGGTGCAGGTGGCGCGGGGAAATTCCACCCACGGTGATATCGCCCTGGGTCATGGCGGCAGCGTACGCCCACGTGCCGGCCACAATTCGGTCACCAATAACCTCATGCTGGGTGGGCTGCAGCTTATCGACGCCGCGGATAGTCACCACCGAGCTTCCCTCGCCCTCGATATCGGCACCCATGGACTTGAGCATGGTGCACAGATCGACGATCTCCGGCTCGCGAGCCGCGTTATGGAGAACGGTTTCCCCTTCGGCGAGGACCGCAGCGGTAAGAATATTTTCGGTAGCGCCTACGGACGGGAAGTCCAGGCGGATATTCGCACCTCGCAGGTGCGTAGCCTCTGCCACGACGGCACCGTGTTCAATACGGGTGGTGGCGCCGAGCTTTTCTAGGCCGGTTTGGTGCATATCGAGCGGGCGGGAACCAATCGCGTCACCACCAGGCAACGCTACCTTCGCGTGGCCACAGCGGGAGGTCAAAGGCCCGAGCACGCAGACGGATGCGCGGAATTGGCGGACCGCGTCAAAATCCGCGTTGGATTGCGGCTGTGCAGGGGTCGTAATCCGGACTTCAGAACCCTCGATAACTACCTCGCAGCCGAGCCCCTCGAGAACCTTCTTCATGAGGGGGACGTCCAGAATTTCTGGGCAGTTCGTCAGCGTCGTAGTGCCCTCGGCCAGCAAGGATGCGGCCATGAGCTTCAAGACGCTATTTTTCGCGCCATCTACTTTAACGGTGCCCTCTAGGCGGGCACCGCCGGAAACAATAAACTGATCTTTCACAACTGCCTACGCTACCGGTTCTTAAGGCAATGCGCCGATACGACGAGCGGCATTAACCGCCTCGTAGCGGGTGTGCGCACCGAGTTTGCGCATTACCGAGCGCAAATAAGACTTCACGGTTTCTGCGCCGATTCCCATTTCCTCAGCTGCTTCTACGTTGGTATGGCCTAGGGCCACACAAGAGAGAACGTCGAGTTCGCGGGCGGAGAGCTTGGTGGATTGCTTCACGCGCACCGGCGAGACCATCTGGTCACACAACGTCTCTAGCTCCTTGCGCAGTTCTTCGTCTTCTACGCGGTTGGCCAGCATACGCAGCTTGGAGTGAGTGGAACGGACCTGCTCCCACTCGGCACCGTTCATGACGTGGCCGCGGGCGGCTCCGCCCTTGGACCCATCGGCACGTCGCATGGCGGAATTAACGGCCAAGTCTTGCTCGAGGGTGCGCGCGGTCATCGTCACTTCTTCAATGACCTTGTCGCCCAAACGAACTGGGGAGTGAACGCCGACGTAGAGGACACCGCGAATTTCGCGCTGCACAGTAACGGGCACGGCCACAATGGAGTGCAGGCCCTCGTCCTGAATTACGCGGTCGTTCTCGTGCGAGATGGTGGTGGCACGCGTGTAGTCGGATACACCTACCGCACGGCGAGTGCTGACCACTCGCCCACCTACACCGACGCCGGAGTCAATGATCAGATTCTGCAGCGCTGGGGTGCGTAGCCCCACCCACTGTGTGATCTGCAGGCGATTATCGGGCAGCAGCGTGGCGTACATCGTCACCGGAATACCTGTAGCGGTCTTCAGGGACGACAGGGCCGCGCGTACGGATTCTTCATCATCTTTGAGGCGATGCGACTCCATGAGACTCTTTCCTCGTCGGGGGTAACCAAGTAGGTGTACCCGTCCTCCCCCGGGAATTTGGGGATCAGCGGGCAACTGAGTGGAAGTATAGACAGCATGTGGGGGTAATTCGAAATCGCCCTCGGCTTATCCGGCGCTGCAATCCCACATGGAATGCCCGAATGCCCGGTCTAGAATTTATATACTGACTGGTCTACTTGTGTAGTGTACGCTTGCGTTGTACGCGATTTGAACCCAAATCTGATTCCCAAAGGAGTCCACAGAATGGCTGTCTACAACAACATTATGGAAACCATCGGCGGCACCCCGCTGGTCCGCCTGAACCGCCTCACCGAGGGCAAGGGCGCCACCGTGCTTGCCAAGGTTGAGTCCTTTAACCCGGCCAACTCCGTGAAGGACCGCATCGGCAAGGCCATCGTCGCAGCGGCCGAGAAATCCGGCCAGCTCAAGCCAGGCGGCACCATCGTGGAGGCTACCTCCGGCAACACCGGCATCGCCCTGGCCCTGGCTGGCGCCACCTTGGGCTACAAGGTCATCCTGACCATGCCGGAGACCATGTCCAACGAGCGCAAGGTGCTGCTGCGTGCTTACGGCGCAGAAATCGTGCTGACCCCGGGTGCGGCGGGCATGAAGGGCGCCGTCGACAAGGCGAATGAAATTGTCGCCGAGACCGATAACGCCATCCTGGCTGCACAGTTCGCTAACGAGGCGAACCCGAAGATTCACGAGGAAACCACCGGCCCGGAGATTTGGGAAGACGCAGAGGGCAAGGTTGACGCCTTCGTTGCTGGCGTAGGCACCGGCGGCACCGTTACCGGTGCAGGCCGCTTCCTGAAGTCCAAGAACCCAGACCTACACCTGGCTGCGGTAGAGCCGTCCGACTCCCCTGTTCTGTCTGAAGGCCACGCTGGCCCGCACAAGATTCAGGGCATCGGCGCTAACTTCGTTCCTGAGGTACTTGACCGCGAGCTTCTCGACGAAGTCTTTACGGCCACCACCGAGGAGTCCATCAAGGCATCCCGCGACCTGGCTACCCAGGAAGGCCTGCTGGTTGGTATCTCCGCCGGCGCCAACGTTTCCGCAGCCCTGAAGCTAGCGGAGCGTCCAGAGTTCGAGGGCAAGACCATCGTGGTTGTCCTGCCGGACTTCGGTGAGCGCTACGTTTCCACCATCCTCTTCGAGGACATCCGCGAAGCTTAAGTTACTTCGCTTGAATAAAAGCACCCGCCAACCTTGGCGGGTGCCTTTTTTATGCCAGTACTATGTGGGCATGAACATTATGAGCTACATCCGTGAAGACTTAGCGAATGCAAGAGATCACGATCCGGCCGCGCGTGGCGACATCGAAAATGCAGTAGTGTACTCCGGCCTCCACGCGGTGTGGTCTCACCGCATTTCGCACTGGATGTGGAAGCGTGGCCTGCGCGGGCCCGCGCGCATCTTGGCGCAGATTAACCGCTTCTTTACCGGCGTGGAAATCCACCCAGGCGCAACTATCGGCCGCCGGTTCTTTATCGACCATGGCATGGGCATTGTCATTGGTGAAACCGCAGAGATTGGCGATGGTGTCATGCTCTACCACGGTGTCACCCTCGGCGGCCAGGTGCTTACCCAGACCAAGCGCCACCCCACTATCGAAGACAATGTGACCATCGGTGCGGGCGCCAAGGTGCTCGGTCCCATTACGATCGGTGAAGGATCGGCCATTGGCGCCAATGCCGTGGTGACGAAGGACGTTCCGGCCGAAAATATCGCGGTGGGCATTCCGGCCAAGAACCGTCCGCGCAACCCGAATGAGCGCATTAAACTGGTCGACCCTGACTACTACATCTAAATTCTCTCCCGGCGGCTCACAGGCAACTGTGGGCCGCTTTTTATATGCCTTCTGCGCGCAGCAGATCGCGGTATTCGGGGTTCTTTTCGATAAAGTGCGCCACGGCGGAGCAGGAAGCAATGACTTGCTTGCCGACGCCCCGGGCGTCGTCAAGCGCAGCCTTAATCAGCGGCGCTGACAATCCTTGGCCGCGGAAAGCATCCTTGATGACCGTGTGGTTGAACTCGCGCGTCGTGCCGGCATCTACGTAGTGGCACGCGCCCGCCTCGACGCCGTCCACGGTAAGGAGGTAGCGGGACTTATCTGTCTGGTGTGCAATAGCATGTTCCATGTGCCCATACTAAGCAAAAATGGCCCCTCTTACGAGGAGCCATTATTGTGGCCAGAGCCAGGATCGAACTGGCGACCCCACACTTTTCAGGCGTGTGCTCTACCGACTGAGCTATCTGGCCAGAAACCCGAAGGTTTCCGCGACCCTGACGGGACTTGAACCCGCGACCTCCGCCGTGACAGGGCGGCGCGCTAACCAACTGCGCCACAGGGCCATTTTTAATTATGCGTGCCCTCTTGGGCACGGATAGTTACTTTACAGAAGACTCCCAATGCTCACCAAATCAGCACGTCAGAAAGCTATTTAGAGCTCTCCAGCGGATCTTTTCCGCCCAAGTTCATCTCAAAGCGCTCATAGTCTTCCATTGCAGCAAAGTGCCGCGAGTAAAGGTCACAATCTCGATCCACATGGCCGTAGAGAGCGGGTGCGACATCGACAATGTGGCGCAGCCACAGGCCCTCATATTCTTGCTCATGGGCCCGTGCCTCGACCTTCCGGTGCGCCTCCTCATCCGAGCCTGCATAGACGAGAAAGAAGTCCTCTCGGAAGAAGTTAGAATGCTCCGAGCTTTGGGAGGCGAGTTCAAAGACAGCGATTCCGACGTATGGCTCCATAGCGCCAGCCTAACAAAACAAAAGCAGCAACCGCCGAATCGATTGCTGCTCATTCTGCGACCTTGACGGGACTTGAACCCGCGACCTCCGCCGTGACAGGGCGGCGCGCTAACCAACTGCGCCACAAGGCCAATCGAATATCCAATTCGAACCAACACTTTCGTGTTGGTACCCCCAACGGGATTCGAACCCGTGCCGCTGCCGTGAAAGGGCAGTGTCCTAGGCCGCTAGACGATGGGGGCCCGTCGCGCTAAGGCGACCTCTAGAAATATACTGGAGACCTCACCTAGTTACAAAATCGCTCCCCAAGAAAGATTAGGAACCATGTCTGACCAGCATCAAACGTGCTCCTGCCACGAGCCGCACGTACACGGATATAACGCGGATTCTAAGAGCAAGGATCGCTACCTTGCCCGACTCAAGCGCATTGAGGGGCAGGCACGCGGCATCCACCGCATGGTCGAGGAAGACCAATACTGCATCGACATCATTACCCAGATTTCGGCGGTGAAGTCGGCGCTGGAGAATGTCTCACTGGCGCTCCTAGAAGACCATATTGAGCACTGTGTGGCCGGCGCCGCCGCCGAGGACGGTGAGGTAGCCACCGAGAAACTAGAAGAGGCCATGCGCGCCATTAAGAAGATGGTCAAAAACTAAAAGGAGCCACCCAAAAAGGTGGCTCCAGTTGTGGGCCCTGTGGGGATCGAACCCACGACCTGCGGATTAAAAGTCCGTAGCTCTACCAACTGAGCTAAAGGCCCAACGTCGCTACATTTTAGCGTGCGGTATTTGCAAAGTCCTAATTAGGGGGCGTCGGCAAGCGAAAGGCGCCCAGCTCGCCGCTGAGCGCCTGCCGGGGCGTGGCTACATTAGCCGCGCATATCGCCCTTCTCCATGAAGCGGACCTGGAAGTCAAAGGCGGTCTTCAGGTCGTGCGGGGTGTGCTGGAACTTGTTTTCCTTGGCACGGTTGAAGTATTCCTCGAGCAACGGACGGTAATCCGGATGTGCCACGGAGATAACCTTCTCCACGCGTTCCTTCGGCGCCAGGCCGCGCAGGTCGGCTACGCCGTACTCGGTAATGATGACCATGGTGTCGTGCTCGGTGTGGTCCGTGTGGGACACGAACGGAACCAGTGCGGAAATTGCGCCATCCTTGGCCACCGACGGGGAAACGAAGGTGGAGATATACGCGTTGCGGGTGAAGTCACCCGAGCCGCCGGTGCCGTTCATAATGCGAGAGCCGGACACGTTGGTGGAGTTGATGTTGCCGTAGATATCGGCCTCAATCATGCCATTGGAGGAAATCAGGCCGACGCGGCGGATGACCTCTGGGTGGTTGGAAACCTGCTGCGGACGGAGGATGATGTGCTTGCGGTAACGCTCTGCGTCCTCATTCATCTTCTCTGCGTAGTCCGGGGACAACGCGAAAGAGGTGGCGGAAGCCATGGTCATCTTGCCCGCATCGATGAGATCGAGCATGCCGTCCTGAATGACCTCGGTATAGGCCTGAATATTCTCAAACTTGGAATCCAGCAGGCCGGCCATCACGGCGTTGGGGACGTTGCCCACGCCGGACTGCATGATGAACTTGTCATACTCGAGGCGGCCCGCAGCAACCTCCCCCTCGAGGAACTCGATGAAGTTGGCGGCGATCTTCTCGGAAATCTCGTCCGGTTCCTTGAACGGCGCGTTGCGGTCCGGGGCATTGGTCTTAACCACTGCGACAACCTTGTCCTCCGGCACCTCCATGTAGGTGGTACCGATGCGGTCGCCCGGCTTAGTGATAGGGATTGGCTGGCGATTAGGCAGCTTTTCAATGCGGTAGATATCGTGCATGCCCTCGAGGTTGATGGACTGCCACTCATTGATCTCGATGATGATCTTATCGGCAGCCTCGATGAACTCGAGGTTATTGCCCACCGCGGAGGACGGCACCACGTGGCCTTCTTCGGTGATCCGGACCGCCTCAATAATGGCTACCTGGAAGTCACCGTAGAAGCCCTGTTCTACCTGCTGGCCCGAGTGAGACAGGTGGATATCCTGGTAAAGCGCGGTGCCATCATTGAACTGCTTACGCAGGGTGGGATCGGAGTTATAAGGAGAGCGGAAGCGAATCGCCTCAGCTTCCGCCAGAACGCCATCGCAGTCCGGGGCGGTGGAAGCGCCGGAGAAGACGTCGATCTTAAATTCCTCGCCCTTTTCATGTAGAGCCTTGGCCTTCTCTGCAATGGCGGTGGGCAGACCCTTGGGGTAGCCAGCACCGGTGAAGCCGGAAATTCCCACGCGATCACCGTGGTTGACGTGCTGAGCAGCCTCTTCTGCGGAAACTACGAGCTTCTCGAATGGGGCGTACGCGATTCTTTCGGACAAGGGTAATCCTCCTTCATTAAGGGGCCAGCCAAAATAACGGCCGTCCTAAATAGTTACACAGCCCACATTAGCGAATCTTTGCAAGATTTCCACCACTTTTGTGTGACCTCTACCCCATAAAGCAAAAGTAGGGAACGGCGACACTGTGGGCCCGGTTGCTATTTTCCCCCGTTAACTAGCACAATTGGGGCGTGAATTTGCGCATTGGACACTACGATCTCTCCTCCCCCGTCATCCTCGCCCCGATGGCGGGGGTAACCAACGTTGCCTTCCGCACGTTGTGCCGCGAGCAGGAGATGGAGCGCACCGGCACGGTGTCGGGCCTCTACGTTTGCGAAATGGTCACGGCCCGCGCCTTGGTTGAGCGCAATGAAAAGACGTTGCACATGACCACCTTTGCGCCGCAGGAGGATCCCCGTTCCCTGCAGATCTATACGGTGGATCCGGAATATACCTATAAAGCCGCGAAGATGATCGTCGACGAGAACCTGGCGGACCACATCGATATGAACTTTGGTTGTCCGGTTCCCAAGGTGACCCGCCGCGGCGGCGGTTCCGCGCTGCCTTATAAGCGACGTCTCTTTGGCAATATCGTCTCCGCCGCGGTCAAGGCCACCGAGGGAACCAATATCCCGGTCACGGTGAAGATGCGCGTGGGCATTGATGACGAGCACCATACACATCTCGACGCCGGGCGCATCGCCGTCGAGTCCGGTGCCGCCGCCGTTACCTTGCACGGCCGCACCGCCGCTCAGCGCTACTCCGGCGAAGCACGATGGGACGAAATCGCGCACCTCAAAGAACATCTGGCAGATACTGGCGTGCCAGTGCTGGGCAATGGCGATATCTTCCGTGCCGATGATGCCCGCCGCATGATGGAACAAACCGGCTGCGACGGCGTGCAGGTAGGCCGCGGCTGCCTCGGCCGCCCGTGGCTTTTTGCCGAGCTCGGCGCCGCACTGCGCGGCGAGTCCATTCCGGCAGAGCCCACCCTGGGCGAGGTCACCCAGGTAATCCTCCGCCACGCGGAGCTACTGGCGGAACACGATGGCGAGAACAATGCTTCACGCGATATCCGCAAGCACATCGGTTGGTACCTGCGTGGTTTCCCGGTTGGTGGCCAGGTCCGCGCGGGCTTAGCCAAGGTCAATTCCCTCGATGCCTTGCGTGAGCTCCTTGCACCTTGGGCGGATTCCGACGCCCTGGCTGCCGACGCCGACGGAGCCCGCGGCCGCCAGGGCTCGCCATCCAAGGTGGCTTTGCCGGATGGCTGGCTCGACGATCCAGAAGACGACTGCGTTCCGGTTGCCGCTGACATTATGAACTCCGGCGGATAACCTAACAAAGGTATAAGAGCAGCTAGGGACCCACAGGAAACTTGCATTCATGCTGTATTTAAGTTGCGCAAGGGCCGAAATTTTTCGCTATTATCTTTGGCATGCGTGCCGCTTACAGGGAACACCTAGACAATTTCTCCCACGACCTCATCGTGATGTGCGATACCGTACGCGACATCATGGATAAGGCCTCCTTGGCGCTGCTGCAAGGCGCCTTGGACTCCGCGGAAGATGCCCTCACCATGACTGAGGAGCTAGATGAGATCCGCGCTAGGTGCTCTGAGCGTGCCGTAAAACTCTTGGCCTTGGAAAACCCCATGGCACAGGACCTCCGTCAGGTGGTCTCCTCGATCTATATCGTGGAGGATCTCTACCGGATGGGCCGGCTTTCCCAGCACATCGCGGCCTCCGCGCGCCGCCGCCACCCTGACGCCGTGGTACCGGCGAATTACATCGGCTACTTCGAGGAGATGTACCGTCTCACTGAAGAAATGGGGTCGGTGCTGCACGACATCCTCGTCACCCCTGATGCGGATTTGTCCGTCAACCTCCGTGCCGACGATGATGCAGTGGATGATATCAACTCCCATATTCTGCGTATCCTGACTCAGCGCGAATGGGAAGGCAGCGTGCGCGAAGCCGTTGAGACCTCACAGATTACGCGTTACTACGAGCGCTATGCGGACCACTGCGTCTCCGTGGCCGGCCACATCATCTATCTGACTACGGGTCTTTTGCCCAATGACTATGCCAAGAAGTTAGAGGAGGACAAAAAGGACGCCGAATTTGAAGCACGGATGGCAGATCTCGAGCGTCAGTTTCGCCGTTAGACGAATCTAAGCACCAGAGAAGGGGGCCGGTTCTTTCGAACCGGCCCCCTTCTCTCGGACAATCTCTCTACTCTTTAGCCAAAGCGGCCAGAAATGTAATCCTCGGTCTCCTTCTGAGAAGGATTCTCGAAGATCTTGGTGGTGTCATCGAACTCCACTAGGTGGCCTGGCTTACCGGTTGCTTCTAGGGAGAAGAAGCCGGTCTTATCGGACACGCGGGCTGCCTGCTGCATGTTGTGGGTCACAATAACGATGGTGAAGTTTTCCTTCAGCTCGTGGATGAGGTCCTCCACGGCGAGGGTGGAAATCGGGTCCAGCGCGGAGCAAGGCTCGTCCATGAGTAGCACCTCTGGCTCCACGGCGATAGCGCGGGCGATGCACAGACGCTGCTGCTGACCACCGGAAAGGCCGCCGCCTGGCTTGTCCAGGCGGTCCTTAACCTCGTCCCACAAGTTGGCGCCGCGCAGGGACTTCTCCGCGACTTCCTTGAGCTTCTTCTTGTTCTTTTCACCGGACAGCTTCAGGCCTGCCACGACGTTGTCCTCGATGGACATCGTGGGGAACGGGTTAGCCTTCTGGAAGACCATGCCGATGGTGTTGCGTACGGATACCGGGTCGACCTTCGGTCCGTAAATATTGGTGCCATCGAGCAGGATTTCGCCCTTCACGGAGGCGCCGGGGATGACCTCGTGCATGCGGTTGATGGTGCGCAGCACGGTGGACTTACCACAGCCGGAAGGGCCGATGAATGCGGTCACGGCCTGGGCCGGAATCTGCATATTCACGTTCTGCACGGCGTGGAAGTCGCCGTAAAAAATGTTCACGTCATTGAGCGCGAGCTTAGACATTTGGGAGTTTCTCCTCTAGCAAGTGTATGGCGGAATCGAGTGGTACGGCGTTTACTTCTTAACCGAGAACTTCGCGGAAACGATGCGGGCCGCAATGTTGAGGACGGCGATGAGGATAACCAGCGTCAACGCTGCTCCCCAGAGCTTGTCCAGTACGGCGGGCTGTGCGCCGGCCTTGTACATATCCAGCATCATCAGCGGGAGCGAGGACTGAGAGCCCTTGAAGGCATCCCAGTTGATGACGGAGGAGGAACCAACCAAGACCAGCACCGGCGAGGACTCACCCATCACGCGGGCAATCGCCAGCATGATGCCGGTGACGATGCCGGACAGTGCGGTAGGCAGAACGATGCGGGCGATGGTCTTCCACTTCGGAACGCCGAGTGCGTAGGATGCCTCACGCAGGTCCATTGGGACCACGCGTAGCATCTCTTCGGTATTGCGCACCACAATCGGAATCATCAGCAGCACCAAGGACAGCGCCACGGCGAAGCCGGAGCGGCCGAAGCCGAACAGGGTGATCCACATAGCGAAGATGAACAGGGCCGCAACGATGGAAGGCACACCGGACAGGATGTCCACCATGAAGGTGGTGATGCGGCCGAGCCAGCCGCCCTTGGAGTACTCCACCAAGTAGATGGCGGTAAAGATACCGATCGGGATAGAGATAATGGAGGCCAGAATGGTCTGGACGAAGGTACCCACGATGGCGTGAGCGGCACCGCCGCCGGCAGAGCTATTCATGATGCCGCGCTGGGAGGCGGTCCACCATTCAGGGTTGAGGATGACGCCACTGCCGCGGGCGATGAGTTCCCACAGAACCCACACCAGCGGAACCATGGCCAGAATCATTGCGCCCCAGACCACCGCGGTGGCGATGTTATTGGTCATCTTGCGGGAGCCGGAGATGTCCAGGAAGGTCGCGCCGCCTTGGGAGGCAGGCTTGGCATTAGTAGTCGTAGTCATTGATCCTCCCCTCCTTACTTATTCTTCACGATGGCGCGGGCAATTGCGTTGACCACGAAGGTCAGCAAGAACAGCATGAGGCCGGCGGCGATGTAGGCACCAGCGCGCATCTCGTTACCGAACTCGGCAGATGCCAGTGCGATGGCCGTGGCGAAGGTCGTGCCGCCGTCGAAAAGCGAGAAGCGGAAGTCAATCAGCGGGGAAACAACCATGTACAGCGCCATGGTCTCACCCAAGGCACGGCCCAGGCCGAGCATGGAGCCGGCGATGTAGCCGGACATGCCGAATGGCAGAACGGTCATGCGGATAACTTCCCAGCGGGTAGCACCCAGAGCCAGGGCGGATTCCACCTGGCCCGGAGGGGTCTGCACGAAGACCTCGCGCGCGGTAGCGGCGATGATCGGCAGAATCATCACGGCAAGCACGATGCCACCGGTAAACAGGTTGCGACCAGTAGCGAAAGACGGCGAATTGTCGAAGACGTGGAACAGGAAGAAGCCACCCGCCCAGGATTCCATCCAGGAGTAGAAGCCGGATAGGGCCGGGCCGAGAACCTGCCAGCCCCACAGACCATAAACAATGGAAGGAACCGCAGCGAGCATGTCCACGAGGAAGCCGAGCGGCTTAACCAAGCGAGCAGGCGCGTAGTTGGACAGGAAGATGGCGATGGCCAGGGCCACCGGCATGGCCAGCAGAAGGGCGAAGACCGAAATGAGAACGGTGGTTCCGAACATGGTCGGAATACCGAACTTCATCGCGGAGGTATCGGAGGTCTCCCAGCGGCCACCGTAGGTGAAAAAGCCCATGATGCCGCCATCATTGACTCCCAAGGCGGGAACCGCACGCCACAGCAGGAAGGCGGCAATGGCGGCAATCATGACGGTGATAAGGGTTGCCGAAGCAGTGGACAGGAACTCGAAGACACGGTCGCCCGGGCGCTTTACGCCGCTATTGGAGCTGGTGGTAGCTACCTCGTCGTGTCCGCTGTTGGAGACTCGCTCGGCAGAGGTGGCGTTTTCATCCGTCTGCTCTGGAGCCGTGGTGAGATTATTGTCTGCCATGAGACTGTTAATCCTTTTCAGCGTGAAAAATGGAAAATATCGTTACATACCTGCGCCCCCAAAGCGCGAATCGTGTGCGGCAGTGGGGGCGGGAGGTATTAGCTTTTATAGCTTTAGCGCTTACTGCAAAGCGTCAACGGCAGCCTTCAGCTTGTCCAGGTGTGCGCCTTCGACCGGAATGAAGCCCTGCTCAGCCAGCTGGTCATCCTGGTGATCCAGGACGGTGGTGAAGAAGGACTTGACCAGCTTGGAGGTCTCCTCATCGTAGCCCTTGGAGCAGACGATGTTGTAGGTGGTCAGGATGAGCGGGTATGCACCCTCGTTGTCGGAGGAGAACAGTGCCTCGGAGTCAACAACCATGTTGTGCTCGGAGTCGGTCTCCTTGAACTCCAGGTTCTCCAGAGCCTTGTTGACGGACTCGGTGGACAGCTCAACTGGGCCGTGGCCGAAATCGATCTTGGCCTTCTTGACGCCCTCGCCCTCCTTCTGGTCTGCGAAGCCAGCCTCAACGTAGGTGATAGCACCGTCGATGCTTGCAACCTGGTCAGCAACACCGGAGGAGCCGTTAGCGCCCTCACCAACAGCGTCTGGGAACTGCTTGCCCTCGGAGTCCCAGTCACCGGTAGCGGCCTTCAGGAACTTCTGGAAGTTTGCGGAGGTACCGGACTCATCGGAACGGAAGATGACGGTGATGTCCTTGTCCGGCAGGTCGGTGCCCTCGTTGTCAGCAGCGATGGCCTTGTCGTTCCACTTCTTGATTTCGCCCTTGAAGATCTTGCCCAGGGTCTCAGTGGAGAGGTTGATCTCGGTGTCACCCAGGTTGTAGGCGATTGCAACTGGGCCGATGGTGGTTGGCAGGTGCCATGCCTCGTTGCCATCGCAACGCTCAGCGGCAGCCTCAACCTCGCCCTCGTCATCCTTCAGAGCGGAGTCAGAACCAGCGAAGTCAGCCTGGCCGTTGGTGAAGGCCTCAACGCCGGCGCCGGAACCGGAAGCGTTGTAGGACAGGGAAGCGTCTGGGTGATCCTCGGAGAACGCGGTCTGGAAGTAGGACATTGCGTTCTGCTGGGAGGATGCGCCGTCGCCGACGAGCTCGCCGGAGACGTCCTCGCCGCCAGCGGAATCGGAGGAGGAGCCAGACTCCTCAGAGCAAGCTACGAGAGCGGTAGAGGTTGCGGCTACGATGCCGAAGATTGCGGCAGTGCGCTTGAAGTTGCGAATCACGGGAAAACCCTTTCCGGTGCAGATCAGAGATTGATTGTCCGAGGAAACCGCATCTCCTAGAGAGATATCCTGCATCCCGCTCCGCCTTCTGGGGCGAGATGCAGGCGCACAGGTGCGGTTAACTCACAGGGTGTAAAGCTATCCGCAGGATCTGACCAAAAGGGTGCCAAGAGGTAAACAATGGGTGAACAAACGTCGTGCACCCCATGACGTTAGTCACACACGCCCCATACGACGTGTTCTTCATCAACCTCAAAGCCCAGGCGCTCGTACGCCTTCAGCGCCGGATCATTATCCGCTTCTACATAAAGAATTACCCGCTGAGCCCCCTTTTCCACCATGCGGCGCAGGCCGATTTGCAGCAGCGGACCGCCCAACTTCTTGCCGCGGTAATCTTCCGCCAAGCCCACCACGTAGACCTCACCGAAGCCCGGAGTTTCCTCCGCATGCCACTTGGTCCAGTGGAAGCCGGCCAGCGCCGGCTCATCTGCCGTATCCCATAGGAAAAGCAGGTCAGCGGGATCGAACCAGTCCGCCTCCATGCCGCGGTGCAGGCGATCAAGATCCCAACCGCCTTGTTCGGGATGCCAAGAAAAGGCCTCGTTGTTGACCTTGAGCCACTGCTTTTCCACAAAGTCCTTGCCCCACTTATCCGCCGCCTCGGTGTAATTCAGAGCGGTCAGTGGCAAGGCTTCGGGGCGGGCGGCCACTGCGAGCTCTTCTCCCCCGATACCCATGACCACCAGCTTGCGGGTGACCTGCAGGTCGCGGGAGTGCGCCAGCGCCTGTGCCGCCGGCAGGTTCCCGTGGGCCCAGGCTTGGAGGTTGGGGGTCTTAGCAGCGGCGTCGTAAAGCGCGGCACCAAAGCCCTGCCCGCGGTGATCAGGGGCAATTAATAGCTCGGCGGTCGACCCCTCCAGACCGGCCACGCCGCACGGCTCCTCCCCTACCCAGGCCACCAGGTGGCGATGCTCCAAGCGAGAATCGCTAAGACCGTTGAGGAATTGCTCCGACAACGGCGCCATTCCATCGGCACGTTCGGCCTGCTCAGCCAGCGCTTCAACGCGGCGAGCCAGCTCCGGTGCGTCCGGTAGGTTTTCTTCCGTAATCTTAAAGGCATTGCTAGTCATAGGCCCCAGAATACGTAGGGTAAGAATGAAAGGGTGAGTGTTCTTAAGATTGACCGGCGCATCGTGCACGTCCTCCTCGTGGTGTGCGTGCTCATTGCAGCCTGGGTGGCGGATGCCTGCGTGGCTATGCACACGGAACACAAGGTGGCGCAAGCCGTGAAAGCCAATTCGCGGCTGGATAATACGCCGGATGTTTTCATCGGCGGCACCCCCTACCTGTGGGCGGCGGCTTCGAAGGAAATCCCTTATCTCGAGGTCAAGGCGCTAGATGTGGAGGTGCCCAAGCTAGGCATGGTCAATGCTTCAACCGTGCTACGCGATATCACCGTCACCCCAGAGCAGGTAATGAATGGAGATATCGAGGGCGCGCCCGTCTCCACCTACTCGCGCGGCATTTCCTTGGATGGTGTGGCGCTGGGCCGCCTATTGGGGATTACCGATCTCTCCATCGCCAACCCGGACGATATTTCCCCCTCCGGTGGCACCTCTGCAGAAGCAGAGCTAACGGGCACCCTGCCTGGCGACGCCCACGAGTCCACCGCCAAGGTCACCCTCCGCCTGGTTGGGCCGGAGTTTCGCATGCAGGTCTATGACACGAACGATGAGCGCCTGCAAAAGGCCTTTTCCCTCAACTTCGATACCCGCCAGTTGCCGCTTCCGGCCCAAGCGACCGCGGTAAAAATGCAGGGTGGCACCATTTCCTTCGAGGTACAGCGCCGCAATATTAAGGTGCAGCTGGCCCAGCTCTCCCCGCTGGAGATTGACGGCTCGGAGCAAAAGGCCGTGGAAGAGGCGGAAAAGAAGGCCGCCGATACCAAGCACCGAGTCGGCCCCGCGCCGCAGACTAGCGCAGGCGAATAAAGTCCCGGAGAACTTCCTTCATCGTGCGCTGATGGGCCTCTCGCCTATCCTGCGGGGCGAATACCTCGATGGCATCCTTCACAGAGGCCAAGGTAACCGCATCAAAGCGCCCCTCCGATTCTCCATCGGCTTGGAAGCGCTGCGGTTCGCGGCAGACTAGCTCAACCCGCATGGCGTCGTCGAAGGCCACCGTCTTTTCTTTGGTGAGCCTATTGAGCCATCCGCGCTTATCGGCACCGAAGAGGTGCAGCAGGCCAACGACGCCGCCGAGCCCGCTAAACTCCTCCAGCCCAAAGAGAGCAAGGCCCTCATCAAAGGAATTGCGCGGGTTAGTCACTACCGGCAGCGGGCCCAGGAATGTCCACGGGTTGGTATTCGAGGTAAACAACAGTGGCACATCGTCCTTGCGTAGCTGCTCGCCCCTGCTGGACTCGGCCGTCACCGCAATATGCGGTGGGTTCTTCCGCGCCCGGCTCCAGGCCCGAATGGCGACGTTGAGGTAACGCAGCGGAGTGGCCGAAAATCCCTGCTCGCGAGCGCGATCCACGCGCGCCAAGACATCCGCGTCCAAACCGAAGCCAGCGTTGACGGCAAACCACCGCTCGTTCCACGTTCCTAGGTAGATGGTGCGGCGCAGATCCCGGTCGAGCATGCGAGCCAACACATGAGTGGCCTCCACCGGAGTGCTGGGAAAGCCTAGGGCACGCACAAAGACATTCGCGGAGCCGGTCGGAATGACAGCCAGCGCCGGGATGGACTGAGGATCGGGGCGCTGCCCATCGGCCGGGCCGAGTAGCCCGTTGACCACCTCGTTGACGGTTCCGTCCCCGCCCACAGCAATGATGACGTCATAGTCATCCCTAGTCATTCCTTTGACCATCTCTTCGGCGTGGCCAGGGTAATGCGTAAATTGCACCTTGAGGTGTAGCCCCTCTACCGCTTGGAGGGCGGGAACGATTTGGCGGAAGAGGGCGTTGGTTTGTGAGGTCGAGTTTGGATTCGAGATCATCAATGCATGCACGAGGTCCAAGTCTAGTAGTTAAATAGGCGGGTGCACGACTAGGCTGGACGGCCATGAGCGAAAATAATAATGAAACCACCTCTGAAAACATCGAAACTACCGCGGCTTCTCACCCGGAAAACGATCCTGGAAAGCTCAATGGCAACGATGCCGTGAACCAGGCTGCCGAGCAGTGGAAGGACGCCGCTAGCCGCAATATCCCGGCTCTCGAGCTGGGCGATACCCCGGTACCGGACGATACCGCGAACCTGCGCCAGGGCCCGTCGCTGCACGACGGCCTGCTGGGGCTACTCCCCCTTGTTGGCGTCTGGCAGGGCGAGGGCCAGGCCCACGATACGAAGGGCCAGGAGTACACCTTTGGCCAGCAACTAGTCATCGCCCACGATGGCGAAAATTACCTGACGTTTAGCTCCCGCACCTGGAAGATCGATACCGAAGGCAAGCCGGAAGGCCCGTCTGTGCGCGAGACCGGCTTCTGGCGTATCTCGGAAAAGGATGAAATCGAGGTCACCTACACCTCTTCTACCGGCATCGTGGAGATCTTCTACGGCGAGCCCTTCAATGACCGCGCATGGCAGCTGGAATCCGCCTCCACCATGGTCACGGAGACCGGCCCGAAGAACCTAGGCCCAGGCAAGCGCATGTACGGCCTCATGCCCAATAACAATCTGGGCTGGGTAGACGAGCGCATGGTTGATGGCGAGATGCGCCCCTACATGTCCGCGGAGCTCACCCGCATCGCTGGCTAAGACCCTAGCGCAGCATCAATAAGGTCTCGGATGACGTCCACGTTATCCGGGGCCTTTAATTTTTTGTCATTCAACCGGGTGACACGCGCCGCAACGCGCACGGAGGACACTAGCCACACCGAATCCGCCTTTTCTAAGTACTCCACGGTCAGCGGCTTGGCCTTGCAGCGATAGCCTTTCTCTTTCGCGTGCACGAAGAGCGCCGCTTGCGTGGTGCCGGGCAGGATGCCGCGGCCGGCCGCAGTGCGCAGTTTCTCGCCCTTGACGGCCACCACGGTTGAGGTCGCCCCCTCGAGAATCTCTCCGGTGTCCGGGTCGGTGAGGATGAGATCCTCAAAGCCCTTCTCCCGCGCCATGCGCAGCATCGCCATGGTGGCCGCGTAATTGAGCGTCTTGGCGGGCAATTCCTCCGCCACGTGCCACAGGCGGGGGCTTGTCATGACGGCGACGCCGTGGGCGCGCTGCTCTAGCACCTTGTCCTCAATCGGCTGCACAACAACCCACGCGCTCGGCCGCCCCGTGGAGGCGCGCCCGCGGGTATAGGTCCACGTGCATTTAGCATCGCCGTGCTCGTCCCCGCAGAAGTCCGCGATGGCGAGCCGGGTGGCTTCCTCCCACTTGTCCATGGGCGGCTCCGGTAGGTTCATCGTGCGGGCTGAATCGCAGAAGCGCTGCGCGTGGCGCTGCAGGTTAGCGGCTTTGCCTCCGCGCACGAGTAGGGATTCAAAGATGCCATCGCCGCGGGTGACCGCGGCATCGTCCGCGTAGACGAGAGGCAGCGCGGGCATGTGCCTGCGTACCGACCCTCCAAAGGGCTCCACAACGTAGATGACCGGCTCTTTTCGCGGCGAAAACTTCATACTTTTGATTATGCCCTACCATCGGTAGTTGTGAGTTATTCTTCGTCTCTTCTGCAGCGCGCCGGTGCCGCGGAGCACCAGGACGCGACCGTACTCGATGCCCAGGGCGTGGCCTGGCACTATGGCAATCCGCTGGGCGAGCAACGGGCCGCCGATGGCGGCACCATCGTCATTGACCGCTCCCAGCGCCGCGTCATTCGCGTGAGCGGCAAAGACGCCGCCGAGTTTCTGAATAATCTGCTTTCACAGAAGCTTGACGACGCCCCCGTGGGTTTCACCGCCGGCGCCCTCGACCTGGACATCCAAGGCCACATCCTCCACCACATGGATATCGTGCGGACCGACGATGCCTTTCTTATTGACGTCCCCGGGGCGCAATTCGACTCCCTCTTTAAGTTCCTCACCATGATGGTCTTTTGGTCCGAGGTCACCGTAGAGGAAGCCGATATCGCCATCCTTACCCTCCTGGGTGAGGCCGATGTTTCGCTTCCGCCCATGGTGGAGTTTTCCCGCCAGGTCCAGTGGCCAGGAATTAAGCGCGTTGACCTTGGCATTCCCCGCGAATCCTTGGTCGAGGCAACGAAATACCTAGAGGAATCCGGTGCACGGCTAGCGGGGCTCATGGCGTTTACCGCCGAGCGCGTGCGTGCCCGCGAGCCGGAGCTGGCAACGGATCTGGATAATAAGTCCATCCCCCACGAGGTGCCGCAGTGGATCAGCCGTAGCGCCGCTAATCCGGCCCACGTCCACCTCAATAAAGGCTGCTACCGCGGCCAGGAAACGGTGGCGCGCGTAGAAAATCTGGGCCGCTCCCCTCGCCTATTGGTGCAGCTGCACCTCGACGGCTCCGCGCCACAACGGCCAAATGTGGGCGATAACATTACTTTCAATGGACGTAAGGTAGGCCGCATCGGCACGATTGTGGATGACTGCGATTTCGGCCCCATCGCCCTAGGCCTAGTGAAGCGCTCTGCGCTGGACGCGGGCACCCTAGAAGTGGGCGATACCGCGGCGTCTATCGATCCTTCCTCCATCCCCGAGGATGAGGGTCCCAAGGCTGGGCGTGAGGCAGTAAACCGGCTGCGCGGGCGTTAGATCTCCCACTAGCTAGGGGGCGGTGCGGAATTTTTTCGTCACACAGGCTATTGTGTCTTACAGGAAGATACTCAATAGACAAGTCGATGGGGCGCCCAAGAATCCCTGGCGCGCCCTACTAACCCAAGGGGGTCATGCACATGGGACGCGGACGCGCAAAGGCAAAGCAGACCAAAGTTGCACGCCAGCTCAAGTACAACTCACCCGAGATGGATATCGAGTCCCTACAACGGGAACTCGCCGCACAGCAAGAGGGTGACTCCCGCGATTATGAAGAGGATGACCCATACGCCGACTACGTCGACGAATGGGATGATGCCGACCGCGACGAACGCTAATCTTCCGCTCGCCGCCGGATAGCTCAAGGGCCCTAGGAAATCTCCTAGGGCCCTTCCTCATACCCTCCCCTGGCAGGGGCAGGGCCCTGCTAGAAGTTCGGGTGCTCGCCGTGCATGACCACGCGCGGTTCCTCGCCGGAGGCGGTGCGGACAGTGCCCAGCTCCCACGCATCGATGTGACGTGCGGTTAGCATTGCCAGGGCACGGTCACGGTCTTCGGGATTGACCACGGCAATCATGCCGACGCCCATGTTGAAGGTCTTTTCCATTTCCGCCAGATCCACCTTGCCCACCGAGGAGATGAGCTTGAAGACCTGGCCTGGGGTCCAGGTGGCGCGGTTGATATCGGCTGCGAGACCCTCTGGAATGACGCGCTCGAGGTTGCCTGCCAGTCCACCACCGGTGACGTGGCAGAAGGTGGATACGGAGCATTCGCTGGCCAAAGCCAGGCAGTCCTTGGCGTAAATGCGGGTGGGCTCCAGCAGCTCCTCGCCGAGGGGGCGGCCAAGCTCTTCCACCTGGCCGTCGAGAGGCATGCCAGCCTGCTCCAGCAGGACGTGGCGGGCCAGGGAGTAACCATTGGAGTGTAGGCCGGAAGAGCCCATAGCGATGAGCACGTCACCCTCACGGACCTTGTCTGGGCCAAGTACGCCATCGGCCTCAACGACGCCCACCGCAGTGGCGGAGACATCGTATTCGTTTTCTGCCATCATGCCGGGGTGCTCGGCGGTCTCACCACCCAGCAGCGCGGCACCGGCCTGCACACAGCCCTCGGCGATGCCCTTGACTACCTCGGCCACCTTTTCCGGCACGACCTTGCCCACGGCGATGTAGTCCTGCAAAAAGAGCGGCTCCGCGCCGCAAACGACGAGATCATCGACGCACATGGCGACGAGGTCGATGCCGATGGTGTCGTGCTTATCCATGGCCTGGGCCACGGCCAGCTTGGTGCCGACACCGTCGGAACCAGCAGCCAGGATGGGCTCCTTGTAATCGCCGAGCTTGAACAGGCCAGCAAAGCCGCCAAGACCGCCCAGAACCTCAGGGCGGGTGGCGCGCTTAGCGTGCGGGGCGAAAAGTTCTACGGCGCGGTCACCTTCTTCGATGCTGACGCCGGCTGCTGCGTAAGTATTGTCACTCATGGTTTCAGGTGTCCTTTGTTATTCGGTGCCGAGCAGGGTGCGCACGGCTTCTGCATTGGAGTTTCCGGCGGGCAGGCCAAGTGGGTACTCACCCGAGAAGCAGGCGGTACACAGCTCGGAACGCGGCTGTTCGGTGGCGGCCACCATCTCCTCAATGGAGACAAAGCCCAAGGAATCGGCGCCGATGGTGTCACAGATAGTGGCACAGACGGTTTCCGGATCATCGGAGGGGCTGGCGTTGGCGATCAGCTCGCCCGGGGAGGCGAAGTCGATGCCGTAGAAACATGGCCACTTCACTGGCGGGGAGGCGATGCGCACGTGCACCTCGGCGGCGCCGGCCTCGCGCAGCATGCGGATGAGTGCGCGCTGGGTATTGCCGCGGACGATGGAATCATCCACCACGACGAGCTTCTTGCCGTTGATGACCTCGCGCAGCGGGTTGAGCTTCAAGCGGATGCCCAGCTGGCGCAGGGTCTGGGTGGGCTGGATGAAGGTGCGTCCCACATAAGCGTTTTTGACCAAGCCGTGGGCGAAGGTGATGCCGGATTCGCGGGCATAGCCCACGGCTGCCGGATTGCCGGATTCGGGAACCGGGATGACCAGGTCCGCACCCTCGGCCGGGTATTCGCGGGCCAAGCGGCGGCCAATGTCCACACGGGAGGCATTGACGGAGCGGCCCTTGATATCGCTATCCGGGCGAGCCAAGTAGACGTACTCGAAGACACAGCCGTGGCGCTTGGCCGGCGCGAAGTTCACGGAACGGATGCCAGCCTCATCGATGGCGACGAGCTCGCCAGGTTCAATCTCGCGGATGAACTGAGCGCCGCAGATATCGAGCGCACAGGTCTCGGAGGCCACCACCCAGCCCTTGGCCAAGCGGCCGAGGACCAGCGGGCGCACGCCGTGCGGGTCGCGCGCGGCATACATGGTGTGACCATCGGTAAAGGTCAGGCAAAACGCGCCCTTCACGCGCGGGAGCAGGTCACGGGCGGAGTCAAAGACGGAGGTGTCTTCATCCACGCCGTCGGCAAGCAGCATAGACAAGCACATGGAGTCAGATACGGACTCCTCATGGGGCTTAATCAAGCCGCGCTGCACGGCTTCCTCGCGCAGCTCTAAGTAGTTGACCAGGTTGCCGTTGTGTCCGAGGGCGATGTCTACCCCGGTGGAGGAGGTAGAAAACATCGGCTGGACATTGGACCATTCCTTGCCGCCGGCGGTGGAATAGCGAGTGTGGCCCACCGCTACGTTTCCTTGGAGGGCAGACAGGGTGGACTCATCAAAGATATTGGCCACGAGGCCCATGTCCTTGAAGACGACGATGCGGTCATCATCGCCCACCGCAATGCCGGCAGCCTCTTGGCCACGGTGCTGCAGGGCGAAGAGACCAAAGTAGGTCAGCTTGGAGACTTCCTCCCCGGGAGCCCACACGCCATAGACGCCACACTCTTCGCGGGGCTCCTGCTCATTATGATCGTCAAGATTGGTGATACTAGGAGTATGTACTTCTACCACGGCGTTTATATTAGCCTGTCACGCCGCCGGAAACTAACGGAATAAGCGGCAACCACTGCGCAATTTCGCCCGCGCGGGAGCCGGAAGCATCGACGCGACCAGTGCTTACGACCTCTTCCCAGTCCGCCAATCCGGTGGCGAGGCACAGCCAGGTTTCCGGGTCGGTCTCCACCACATTGGGTGGGGTGCCGCGGGTATGGCGGGGGCCTTCAATGCATTGCACCGCAACAAATGGGGGTACGCGCAGCTCCACGGAATGGCCCGGCGCGTCGGCCTCGAGGGTCCGGGCGGTGCGGCGGACGGCGTCGGCAAGCAGGGCCCTACCAGGCTTATCGTGCTCCGCCGGGGCGGCAATCCAGTCTTTGATGGCCATGACGGCCGCGCGGGTGGCTGCGGGATCGACGGGCTTTTTCATAGCTACATCATAGCTACTGTTATCTTGTTGTTTATGTCACCTACGCCTTCCGTTGCGGAAAACCAAAAATCGCCGGCGCTGACGCTGCGCTTTATGGCATCGCCAACCGACGTCACCATGGCCGGCGCCCCCGGCATCAGCGGCGGACGCGTCTTGGAATGGATTGATAAGGCCGCCTATGCCTGCGCCGTGCAGTGGTCCGGCCAATACTGCGTGACCGCATACGTGGGCCATATCCACTTCACCCGGCCGATCCCTTCCGGACACATCGTGGAGGTCCGCTCGCGCATCGCCATGACCGGGCGTTCCTCCATGCACATCGTCAACGAAGTGCTCTCTGCCGACCCGCGCGAAGGCATTTTTACCCGCGCCTGCGATTGCCTGGTCATCTTCGTAGCCAAGGACCCTGCCACCGGCAAGTCCACCCCGGTGCCGCCCTTCGTCCCGGAGACCGATGAGCAGTGCCGCGTGGAAGAGGCCGCCAAGTCCCGCATCGAGCTGCGCAAGGCCATCGAGGAAGAGATGGAAAAGCAAACCTACAACGGGCCTTCCGACGCCCCGCGCATGGTCAACCGCTTCCTGGCCAAGCCCACTGACGTCAACTGGGGCGGCAAGGTCCACGGCGGCACGGCCATGCAGTGGATCGATGAGGCCGGCGCAGCTTGCACCATGGAGTGGTCCGCGGAGCGCACCGTTGCGGTGTACGCCGGCGGCATCCGCTTCTACCGCCCGATTTCCATCGGTGACCTCATCGAGGTCGACGCCCGCATGATGCGCACCGATACCCGCTCCATGCAGATGTCCATCCACGTCCGCTCCGGCAACCCCCGCGGCGGCCGCGAACACTTACAAACCGCCATTCACGCCACCGTGGCCTATATCGCCCTCGATCACGATGGCCAGCCGCAGGTGGCCCGCCCCTTCAATCCGCATACCGAGGAAGACAAGCGCCTGGCCGAGCACGCGACCGTGCTGCGCGAGCTGCGTGCCAAGTACTCCCCAAAGCCTTTGGTGGTGGCGCCGTCGAATCAGCACATCGACTAGTCGCTATCCCCTCGTTTCGGTGTTAGCAAGTCCATAGTGGCAGCGGGCTCCACGCCTTTCTGCGTTAAATGGACGTATATGCGGCCGACGATTCCCGCCGTCCGCTTTCGCCTCCCACACACAGAAACGAGGGAATATGCGCACCTCAACAATGCGTCGCTCGGCCCGTACCGGCCTTGCTCTAGTCGCTTCCGCTTGCCTTTTGGCTTCCTGCCAGAATCCGGACAGCCACCCCGAGGAGCAAACCTCGGCCGCGGCGCCCGAGTCCTCCGCGCCACATAGCGCCACCAGCGCCGCACCCGCAGAGACCACCGAGGCCTCCGCAGCGGAAAGCGAGGGCCCACGCGCCACTGCCGAGGGCCACGTGGTGGTCCTTTCTACCGGCGGCACTATTGCCAGCACGCACGATAAAACTGGTGCGGTGGTTCCCACCGTTACCGGCTCCAAGCTGGTGGAGCCCCTTTCCGGCACCTTTGACAAGGACAAGCTCACGCTAGAGGTCAAAGACATTGCCAAGTTGGATTCTTCCGCGATGACCTTGGACGATACCGATACCATCATCGAGGCCGTAAATAAGGAACTACAGCGTGATGATGTCGATGGCGTAGTGGTCACCCACGGCACCGATTCCATGGAAGAGACCGCCATCGCCGTCGATACCTTCCAAGACAGCGATAAACCGGTGGCCCTTACCGGCGCGATGCGCCCCTTTGATGACCCGGATCCGGATGGTCCGGACAATTTGGCGCTCGCGGTCAAGACCGTAACCGACCCTTCCAACAAGGGCCGCGGTACCTTCATTGCCTTTGCGGACCACGTCATCCCCGCCCGTGGCGCTTTTAAGTCCGATACGACCAAGGCCGATGGCTTTGCCAATAACAATGGCGAGAAGCAGCCTAAGCGCCCAAAGGCCCTGAAACATCAGCCGCTGGGAAATACCCGCGTCGATATCATCGCCGCCTACCCCGGCGCTCCGGCCGACCTTATCCAGCGCTCCTTGGACAGCGGCGCCGAAGGCATCGTGATTGAGGGAATGGGCGCCGGCAATATCGGCGATGAGCTAGCCCAAGCCGCTAAGGCCGCGGCCAAGAAGGTGCCGGTTGTGCTCACCACCCGCGTGGATCACGGCCCAGTAGAGGGCATCTACGGCGGCGCCGGTGGCGGTGCCACGCTTGCCGACGCCGGCGTTATCTCCTCTGGCACCCTGCGCGCTCCCCAAGCCCGCATGCTGCTAGCCGCCGCGATCACCACTGACACCGATCCCGCGGAGCTCTTCCCCGACGCCGACTAAGCAGCCCCCTGAACCACGACCATCCACACTGCTACAAGGTGCACCACCGCCGCCGCGATGGTCGCGGTGTGGAAGTGCTCGTGGTAGCCGTAGTAGCGTGCGTTGCGGCCTGGCCACTTAAAGCCATAGACCAGCGCACCGAGCGAGTACACCACGCCGCCGGCGAAGAGCAGCCAGACGACGGCCGCACCAGCCTGCGTCCACAGCGTGGGCAAGAGCGGCAGCACCAGCCAGCCCAGCGCTAGGTAGACCACCACGTCCAACCAGCGCGGGTGGTTGATCCACACCAAGTTGAGCACCACGCCCAAGACGGCTCCACCCCAAGCGACTGCCAGCATCCACGCCGCTTGCGCCGGCGAAAGCACGATGAGACACAGCGGCGTATACGTCGCCGCAATAAACACCGAGATGGTCGCGTGGTCCGCCCGCCGCCACCATTGCACGGCACGCGCGCTGGCCCACGGGTAGCGGTGGTAGAGCGCCGAGACTCCAAAGAGACCCACCAGCCCCACTCCGTAGACGGTTACGCCAAGCCCCTGCCACCACTGCAGCGTCATCCACGCAAAGGTAATGAGCACGGTGGAGGCAATCACCGACAGCAATGCTGCAATCGCATGTCCCCAACCGCGGCTGAGCGGTCTCGGACCACGGTCCGCCATCCAGTACGTGCGCTGGACAAGGCCCGGCCCCGGTGCTCCATTCGCATGAATCTGTGCCACGAGGTACTTCCCTTCTGCTAGCCGCAACCAACCCCAACGAGAAACTTACGATACCGTAAGTCTACGGGCATGCCTGAAGGGCTTCAAGGAAAATCGCCTCGAAACGCTGCTAACTTTCCGCAGTAGAACCTTCCTCTACCAGCCCATCAACAATGCGTACCGTCTCCATCGCCACGCGCGTGACCTTGCCAATTAGGTCCACGATGTAGCGCGGATTGCCCACCTCATCGGCCCAATCATTCGGGTCATTAACAATACCGGAGGCCTTGTCTTTCTTGACTTGGTAGCGGTCAATCAACCACGCCACCGCAGAGCGCGAGCCCAGCATATACTCATTTGCCTCCGCAGGAATTCCACCAATGGTCACCTGCTTGTTGTAGATCAGCTTGGTCACATCATTGACGTTCTTGCCTGTCTCCGGGTCCTTACGCTTGGCCCACTTCATCTTCTTAACGCGCCACGTCTCACGGTCAGACTCATCACCCTTGACCTGAATATCCAGCGGCCATGGCTCCACGGATTCATAATTCACGTGCAGGTTCATCAATTCTTTACCGGCCGCAGCAAACTTATCGAACTCCGCTCGCGAGGATGGCGTTTCAATATGCGGCAACATCTTCTTCAAATCTGCCGCGTACTTCGTACGGTAGACGGGGTCATGCAGCTTGCCGTAGACAAAGTGGAAGATGTCATCACCCGCGATGTCAGCACCCAGCGCATCACGGTAAAGAGCCTTAATCTCCTCAGTGATGTTGTCCACGCGCACATACCCATCGACAACCTCACCAACCTTGCCATAGATGCTGGATTCGCCCTGCTTGACGACGCCGCCCTCAGCGAACAGACCACCATCAGAAGCTTCAGCTGAGGACCAGGTGAAGCGGGGGAAGTACTGAGACGTAGCGATAACGTGGAGGTCAGGTAAGAGGTCGGTTGCCAGCACTGCGGACCCGACTGATTCTCCAGCACCCACCGCCAAAATTCCAACATTGCGGTGCTCTGGCGTCGGAAACATTGACGGGAGCTGGTATTGCCTATCATTCAAGGCTCGCTCAAAGTAGCCCATCTGTCTAGCGAATGGCCGGTACAACGTTGGCAACACGCGTCCACTATTGAGTTCAAGCTGCACATTCTTAGCAGATAGCTTTTTGAGAATTACTGTCCAGGAAATTCTTGATGCGTCTGCAAACTTCGGATTTAGCTGTAAGAACTTCGTAACATCTGCATCTTTTGGCTTTTTAATCCCCTCAGTTTCCATCCAGTCTTGAAGAGCATCTGTCGCTGCTGCATAGGTATCAGCCAGGACGCCAAGCTGGTAGAGAAGTTGGTCTTTCGTTTGCGCATACGCCCAACTATCTCGCCCTGTCTTAAGGCCAGCAGAAAAGGTCTGGAAAATTTTTACGGACGTACCCCTTTTCTCACCAATAACCGGCCAAGTCTCGAATTCTTCCGAGCGCTGATTCAGCCAATCACCTTCCTTGTTAGGTGTAATGGATTGCCAGTCAATAGTTTCAATAGAGCAAGAGTCGACGATGCCAAGCTTCTCTTCGGCGGTGAGATAGTCACCGATATCGCGGTAGTGCAGCTCAAAGCTTGGCTTTGTTGGATCTTTAACACCGACCGTTATGGCTACAGTACTGCGGGAACCAGATCCGAAGACTTTGCCGCCTTCCTTTCGTGATTGCTCACCTGCGGTACGTTGGTTCCCGCGAAGGTTAAACACATACAGGTCGGTGAAGTCCTCGGCCATCGATAAGCGCACGCCGTCGCCAGTGTTGGCCTCTATCCATCCACCGTTAGACACGAAGGCTACTACCCCCTGGTCGCCGATGCGGTCGGTAGCCCAGCGGAAGGCGCGCAGGTATGAGTCGTACAAGGAGTTCTTATTGGTTGCTGTGGATTTCTCCGCGTAGGTTTCTGCAATGCGCTTATCCAGGCTCGGATACTTCTGGTTGGCGTTCAGGTCATTGGCGGACTTTTGGCCGGCGGAATATGGCGGGTTGCCAATCACTACGTTGATGGGTGCATTCTTCTGGCGCTCGATGGTGGCGTTGTTTTCGCGGAAGATGTTGAGATCCGGGATGTCACCTTCCTCGTGGATTTGGAAGGTATCGGCTAGCGCGATGTTGGTAAAGGGTACGTAGTCCGGAATTGGTTCCCCGTTCCGCTGCGCGGCTTCCTCGCGCAGGGCGTTGTAGGTGGTCTCAATGTTGACGGCGGAGACGTAGTAGGCCAGCAGCATGATTTCGGTGGCAAAGAGTTCGTTGGCGTACTTGCGGGCGAGGTCCTCCGGCTTGATGAGACCCGATTGCAGCAAGCGGACCATGAACGTCGAAGTACCCGCGAAGGGATCAAGGATGCTTACGCCTTCATCGCTCAGGCCCCTACCGAAGTGTTTCTTGGATACGTCGTCGGCGGCGCGCAGGATGAAGTCCACGATCTCCACCGGCGTATAGACAATGCCGAGCGCCTCAGCTTGTTTCTTGAAGGCCTTGCGGAAGAAACGCTCGTACAACTCCTTAATAACCTGCTGCTTACCAGAAGCGGAGGTCACCTCAGAAGCACGCACGCGCACGGACTCGTAAAACTTCTCCAGAGACTCCGTTTCCGTGTCGAGGTTGGCCTTCGACAAAGCCTTGACCATCTTCTCCATGACCTGAGCCACGGGGTTATGGGTGATGAAGTCGTGGTTCTCAAAGAGAGCGTTAAAGACCGGTGCCGTAATCAGGTGCTGCGAGAGCATCGAGATGGCATCGTCGTCGGTGATGCCATCGTTCAGGTTATTGCGCAGACCTTCGACAAAGTCATCAAATTCCTGGCGCAGTGTGCCATCCGCGCCTTCCAGCAGGGATTTAATGCGGGTGATTTGGTTCTCCGCGATGGTGGCGACGTCATCGGCCCAATCTTCCCAGTAGGTGCGGGTGCCAACTTTATCCACCAACTTGGTGTAGATAGCCTCTTGCCATTGCTCTAACGAGAACAATGCAATCTGCTGTGTCATAGCCGTGGCATCGTCGAATGCCTCAGGGGACTTTGTGTTATCTGCCCCATCAAGCTCTTCTTTGTCGCTTTTCTCCTTGTCACCAGACACGTGGTTGACGTCAATGGGCAGTTCATCTTGCGCATTCGCTCCGTTAAGCGCAATCGAATTCACCTTGGCGTTAAAGCGATCATCGTGGGCACGCAGTGCGTTAAGGATCTGCCACACCACCTTGAAGCGCTGATTATCGTTAAGCGCTTCCGAAGGCGAAACATTTGGTGGCACCGCCACTGGCAAGATAATGTAACCGTAATCCTTGCCCGCAGATTTACGCATCACGCGGCCTACGGACTGGACCACGTCCACCATGGAGTTGCGTGGGTTAAAGAATACGACCGCATCCAACGCCGGCACATCCACGCCCTCGGACAGACAGCGTGCATTGGTAAGCATGCGGCTTTCGTTTTCATCCGCCGGCGATTCGATCCAGGAAAGTTTAGTGCCACGCTCCATGGCGTTCATACCGCCATCAACGTGCTGTGCAGCAACGCGCAGATCAACGTTAGTCAAAGAGACATCGTTCAGCACTGCCTTATCTTTGAGCAGCTCCTGGTGGGTGGCAATGAGCGAAGGATAGGTATCAGCGATGAGTTGTGAGGACTTAATATCCTTGGCAAAGGCCACAGCGCGCTGCATAGGCTGGGCGTTTTCCTCAAAGCCGCCTTTCTTGCCCTGCAATTCACCAGAGCGCTTGGCCAAACCATTCCAAGCACCGATCATCGCCGAAGCCGTGGTGAGGTTTATCTGGTTGTCGTCGCTGCGAGCCATCGCTTCCGCAGCCACTGACTCATCAACCGTCATGACAAGAACTTTGTAATCAGTCAATAAGCCCTTATCCACCGCCTCCCCAAAGCCCAGGCGGTAGAACTCGGGGCCATAGATGCCCTCATCATCCATGGAGGTCAACTCGGCGGAGTGCTCGGCTGCCTTGCCTTTCACCGCGTCGTCATAGAGCCTTGGCGTGGCGGTCATATAAAGGCGTTTTGCCGCCCTGATATAGCCAGCATCGTGGATGCGGACAAAATTGCTGGCATCCTCACCGGCCAGGGTAATACCAGTGGTGCGGTGGGCCTCATCGCAGATGACCAAATCAAAATCGTCTAGGCCCTGCTGCTGCGCTTCATGGACCGCCGGCAGGGACTGGTACGTAGAAAATACGATATTGAGGCCCTTAGCGCGCTTGCCAGAAGCAAAGCGCTGCGTAATCTCCTCACCGTCCGTAGATACAGGGACCTCGAGGTCATAGACCGCAATGTCTTCCGCCTTCTTTGAGACCTTGGAATCCGAGCACACCGCGAAGGCACGCATGTCTAGGCGGCCTTGAGCGGTCCACTCCTTTAGTGTCTGCGACAACAAGGAGATGGAAGGAACGAGGAAGAGAATGCGGGCTTTGCCACCATTCTCTTCTGCTACGCGCTCCGCCAGGCGCAGCGCGGTGAAGGTCTTGCCGGTACCGCAGGCCATAATGAGCTTGCCGCGGTCATGGGTCTTAAATCCTTCAATGGCTTTATCAATAGCCGTTTGCTGGTGCGGGCGTGGTTCGAAAGTTTCGCGTTGTGAAAGGTTAATTTGGATATTTTTGTCCCGGACCTCAGAGCCTGGGAACGCCACATCCCAGTTGATCGGGGACTCGGCAATGGTAGAAATTCCGATGCGGCTGGTGGGAATCATCTGGTTGGCCAACGCCGCTTCCGCATGTGAAGACCAATGATCCGTGGTGGAGATAATCATGCGGCTGCCAAAGTATTCGCTGCCGTTTTCGGTCTCGAAGGAATGCCCTGAGGCCTCAAAAAAGGAATCGAGATGAGATTTCTGGATACGCGCGTTGGAAGCGTAGAACTTGCACTGGATGGCCATCCACGTGCCGTCATCTACGCGATGGGCGACCAAGTCAATTCCCGTATCCGCCTTGCCGTCGTTATAGCGCCAATCAACCCAGCGGGTGACCTCATCGAACTGTGCTTTCAGCGTGGGATCGGTCTTGAAATAGTTGACCATTAGCTTTTCAAAAGCTATGCCATACTTCGCCTTTGGTTGGTTTTCGCGCAGTTGATCCAGTACCTCAGAGAATTTTGACATACCAGCATTATGCCTGACGGGCCAGCCATCCTCTGGATAATTCCGGCTAATTTAACGCCGAGCCGTCAGGGCTAGCCCTTATAGGTCTTTTCTGCAGCACGTGGTTGTTCCATACACCCTGTGCATTCAAGAGGGAAATACCGTCGTCATGCGGCGCACATATCCTGTAGGGTCCACATCTAGTTCCTTTCCCGCTGACAGAAATTATCGTCGCTGGTTGGAGGACTATACGGACATAGTTGCGGCACACGAGGGTGTGGGACTGTCAGGGAAATCGAAGGAAGGGGCCTTTCTTAATGTGCGGCTGTGACGTTATAGCTAGTCAAGGAGCACCCGTTCAGTGAGCACCTGTTCCGCGTTCAAACTTCCACTTTACGAGAACCCGTAAATCGAAACTTTCCCGCCTGCGTGATTAGGCCAACAACCAATCAAAGGGATTATCCATGTTCCATCTCTGGGTCAAAATCCTAGGCGCTCTTCCCCTGCCGACGCGTTGCGCTGCGGACATACTTCAAGGTCGAAATCCGAAAGGACGACACACACTAGGCCCAGCCGAGCGCTAAAGGCTGCAGTGGCGCTAGGCCTAGAGCTGTAGCGAGCCTGCTTGCGGTTCCATTGAACTATGGAAACCATATGGGAGACTGTACCTTTAGGAAGTCGCCACTAAACGGTGATTCGAGGAGAACTTCCCAGTTTGTCGCCCCCTCAGTAAAATCTTGCCGTTACTAAAAGGGAAGTTGGATGCCGAACTTGTGTAGAAGACTTTCTATCTGCTGCCGGTTGAAATACACCGTTCCCACTGCAATAGTCAGTACGCTGGCGAGGGCACCAACTACCGCCCACATCTTCGGCTGTGAAGAGGCAACGCTACTTCCTGTTTGTGGCTTGTACCCGCTGTCCGCTGTGGAATCGATATGGGCTCGAGAGTGGTCAGAGATAGAACCAAGCGGCAGACAAGCGGACAGCTCATCGATGGTATAAAACGTCGAGCCCTCACTTATTGGCTCACACCCCTCTTTGAAGGGAATTTCCTTCTCGTTGTACAGCATGCGCACGAGGGTCTCGCCATCGTCATTCTGGAAGGCATCCCACTGGATATTTGCTCCCATCGGGGAGACCTTGTCACCACGCCAATCCGAGTTCTGCCAGGTGTAGAGCTCTCCTGCGGGAACTCCCCTCTCTGAGCCAGGTGTTTTCAGCAATGCGGCGAGCGGAATGATGGTTTCCGCGTGACCAAACCTATATTCCGCAGCTATATCACCACCGGCCGCGCGATCCTGTACGCCCTCAATCATTTCCTCAAGCAGTGGCTCATAATTGTCATAAGAAACAGTGCGCCCCTCGATAGCCGGCCCCTTCTCATAGAAGTCTTCTACATCCAATAGGTATGCAAAGGTAGGCCCGCTCGCATCGTCCATGTACTGATCAAATATCCACCCCTCAGCAGGGGTTTTCTCCTCATCAGCAAGTGCTGGAGCAATGATGTACAGGTTGTAGAACTGCAGCGCGGCGTCCACTATTCCTTCTACTGTCTTGCCATCCTTTTCACGGGCGCTAAAAGAAATGGACCCATCTTTTAGCTCATCGATAAAATCCGAGGTGAAAATCTTGGACAGCAACTCCTGCGATGCTTCTTGGGAGGCCGGCTTGGAATATGCTTCCTGGATCTTTTCCTGTAGCTGCGGTGAGTCTTTCCACGCCGAATATTTTTCGTACGACGGTGACTTCTTATCTTTATGCGCATACATCAGGTCAGTGCGTGGCTCGATGGTGACATGCCCATCGTTGGTTCCGTCCACGAGGTTGTCCGCAAGAGTGGGAGCTTCCTTCAGCCACGCCTCACCGAAACTCCAACCTGAGTCATTAGCGCGGTCCTCACCCGAAGAGATGAATTTCACCTTGGAGTCATCCCTGTCGATGCTGTGCATAAGCTCGGCATTGCGTTGCGCATTGCGCTGACCAATCCCCCGCAGTTCTTCCCGCCCAACGGCGGTGAGGTTTCCGTATCCGGCGTCTTGTCCGGCGCCCCCGGCCAATTCCTCATTCACGGAAATCATCGCTTCTACCTGTGGAATGAGCTTTTCTCCTAGATGCGTGAGCTCACCACGCTCCTGAGCATACTCCAGCATCTGCTGCGCGAGGTCGTCATACTTAAAGCTAGACAGGCCACGCGAGCCATGCCGGTCCACCGTGGAGGTATAGATCTGTCGGAATCCTGCGGGAGCTTCGGAGTACTCCCGTCCCTGCGGTTCATAATGCTGTTTGGTGGAGTAATAGGAACCATTCTCGGCGGCGGTGGCGGGCACTGTTACACCAGCACACGCAACGGCAGCAATAAGAGCGAGAGTACGAATGCGCATTAGACGTTGGCTTCCATGAGTAGTGGATATCTTGAAGAGGGACACACCCACGGTAGGCCGTTGACGTTACGAAAAGGTTGCTTGAAAGGAAAATGATTGAAAAGAACTCGTCCCGACGCTGTTCTTTATAAGGCCAAGCCTTGTCCCTGCTCCTAACGAGCTAAAAAGCCCGGCCGAAGCCGGGCTTTCCGTATTGTCGCTTAGTTGCGTTTGTCCAACGCCGGGAGTTTTTACTCCACTACGGAGTTAGCGCCCACAGCGTGGTCAAAGAGGTCCGGCAGGGTGGCGGACCAGGCGGCGACCAGCTGGGAGATGGCGACGGACTCGCCGCCGAGGGTGAGGGCGCCGGTTTCGGTGGTCTCGCCAACGATGGCGGCTGGGATGCCCAGCTCGCTGGTGCGGGCGAAGACCTGATCGGCGCGGTCGGCGGTGGTGGCCACGAGCACGCGGGAGGCGGACTCGGAGAAGGCAGCGACGAACTCGTCCTCGTGGACCGCGGTGAGGTCCAGGTTGAGGCCGAGGCCGGCGCCGTCGGCAGTCGCACCGGCGCGCTTTGCCATCTCAAAGGCGGTGACGGCAAGGCCACCCTCGGAGATATCGTGCGCCGCGGTGAGCAGCTCATTGCCGTGGAAGAACTCGGCCAGGCGCTTCTCGTTGGCCATGTCTACCTGTGGCGGTAGACCATTGAGGGAGGAAGCATCGGAGGTATCGGCGCTTACCTGTTGCCAGATGGAGCCGCCGAACTCGTCCTTGGTCTCACCCAGGGCGATGAGAACTTCCTTTTCGTCTACGGTGCCCAGCTCGTTGCCGATGGCCTTGTGTACGTCATCGATAACGCCCAGCACACCCACCACCGGGGTAGGCAGGATGGGCTCCTCGCCGGTCTGGTTGTAGAAGGAGACGTTGCCGCCGGAGACGGGGATGGAAAGCTCCACGGCGGCGTCGGCAAGCCCATGCACAGACTCGCGGAACTGCCACATAACGTCGGGGTTTTCCGGGGAGCCGTAGTTCAGGCAGTTGGTAATCGCCACGGGCTTGGCGCCGGTGACGGCCACGTTGCGGTAGGCCTCCGCCAGCGCGAGGCGGGCGCCCATGTTCGGATCCAGCTTGGTGTAGCGGCCGGACGCATCGGCAGACACGGCCACGCCACGGCCGGTCTCCTCATCGATGCGCAGCACACCGGCGTCCGCATGGTGGGACTGGACGGTATTGCCGCGCACGTAGCGGTCATACTGGTTCATGATGAAATCGCGCGAGCACAGCGCCGGGGAGGACACGAGCTTCTGCAGGGACTCAACCAGGCCGCGTTTGTCGGTGCCCTGGTACTTCTGCAGCTCATCCTGCCACTCCGGGCGGGCATACGGGCGGTCATACTCCGGAGCCTCATCCGCAATGGTGCCGGCCGGGGCATCCACGACGACCTCGCCCTGGTGGCGGATGACCAGGTGGTTGCCCTCGGTGACCTCGCCGATCTCAGCACAGGTGACGTCCCAGTGCTCGCAGATTTCGCGGAACTTCGCCACGTTCTCCGGAGCCACAACGGCGCACATGCGCTCCTGGGACTCGGAGGCGAGGATCTCGGCCGCGGTCATATTCTGCGCCCGCAGCGGCACGTTATCGAGGTTGACCTCCATGCCGCCATCGCCGGAGGCCGCCAGCTCCGAGGTGGCGCAGGCCAGACCCGCGCCGCCCAAGTCCTGGATTCCTACGACCACGCCGGCGTGGTAGAGGTCCAGGCAGCACTCGATGAGGACCTTCTCTGCGAAGGGGTCGCCCACCTGCACGGCCGGCAGCTTGCGCTCGGCGCCGTCCTCGAAGGTATCGGAGGCCAGCACGGACACGCCGCCGATGCCATCCAAGCCGGTGCGGGAGCCAAAGAGCATGACCTTGTTGCCCTTGCCAGATGCAAAGGCCAGCTTCAGGTCATCGACCTTGAGGGTACCCACGCACAGGGCATTGACCAGCGGGTTACCGGCATAGGTCTCATCAAAGACGGTCTCGCCTCCAATATTGGGCAGGCCCAGGGAGTTGCCGTAGCCACCCACGCCGGAGACCACGCCGGGAAGGACGCGCTTGGTATCGGGGGCGTCGGCAGGCCCAAAGCGCAGCTGGTCCATCACGGCAATCGGGCGAGCGCCCATGGCCATAATGTCGCGGACGATGCCGCCCACGCCGGTGGCCGCACCCTGGTAAGGCTCCACGTAGGAGGGGTGGTTGTGGGACTCCACGCGGAAGGTCACCGCGTTGCCGTCTCCGATGTCCACCACGCCAGCGTTCTCACCGATGCCGGCGAGGATCTTCTCCCCCATCTCCTCGGTCATGGTCTCGCCAAAGTAACGCAGGTGCGTCTTGGAAGACTTATAGGAGCAGTGCTCGGACCACATGACGGAGTACATGGTCAGCTCCGCATCGGTGGGGCGACGGCCCAGGATATCGTGGATGCGCTGGTACTCGTCGTCCTTCAGGCCGAGCTCCGCGTAGGGCTGCTGCTCGCCTGGGGTGGACTGCGCCTTTTCTACGGTGTCATTATGAACGGTCATAAAAGTGGCCTCCTTAAACCGCCGGCGCCTGGGCGACGGCCTTGATGGCGGATACGAAAAGTCCCAGTCCGTCGGTGGATGGGCCGGTTAGCGTGTCAATGGCGTGCTCGGGGTGCGGCATAAGGCCAACGATGCGACCGGACTCATCGCTCACACCGGCAATGCCGTTGACGGAACCGTTGTAATTATCGGTATAGCGGAAGACCACGCGGCCCTCACCCTCGATGCGGGCGATATCATCATCGCCGGCCTGGAAGCGGCCCTCGCCGTGCTTGGCCGGCACCAGGATCTTCTGGCCCTGCTCAAACTCGCTGGTCCATGCGGTGGTGGAATTGGCCACCTCGAGGTAGGTATCGGTGCAGTGGAAGTGCAGTCCCTTATTGCGGGTCAGCGCGCCTGGCAGCAGGCCCGCCTCGGTAAGGATCTGGAAGCCATTGCAAATACCGAGCACCGGCATGCCCTGCTTCGCACGATCAATAACGGACTGCATCACCGGCGCGAGCGCGGAAATCGCGCCCGAGCGCAGGTAGTCACCATAAGAAAAACCGCCCGGCACTACTACCGCATCCACGCCGTGCAAATCGGTATCTGCGTGCCAGAGGCTTTTCACCTCTGCGCCGGCGGTGCGGGCAGCGCGAGCGGCATCCACATCATCCAGGGTTCCGGGGAAAGTGATTACTCCGATCGTGGCGGCCACTTACTTGACCTCCAGCCCAACAACCTCGTAGTCCTCGATGACGGTATTGGCCAGCAGCGTGGCGGCTACCTTCTCCAAGTCCTCTGTGGTAACGGAGTCATCGACCTCGAGCTCGAAGCGCTTTCCCTGGCGCACATCGCTCACACCGGATACCCCGATGCGACCCAGCGCGCGGACGACGGCTTGGCCCTGCGGATCCAGAATCTCCGCCTTGGGCATGACATTGACAACTACACGAGCCATGAAATATTTGCCTTACTGTATGGGGCTTTGGTCTGCGCGGCTTAGTTTAGTTGGCACCCCCGCCTTTTACCTAGACTCACCCCCGCAGTGTGGGTTTCACCCCGGTTGAGCAAACTCTACGTGAACCCCAAACGACGCTCTGGCAAACTTCGGCGTGCCCTTCAGCCTGGCCCGGCGCGGCGCTCTACTAATAGACGACGCACACTGTCGCTCTCTTTTTAAGGTTGAATCTATGTCTTCTCGCCGCCTCGGCGCGCTGGCACTTGCCACCGCCTTGTCTTCTGCCGCCCTTGCGGTTCCTACTGCCACGGCCGCAACCGATGGCTCCGCTGCCGTCATCTCCGAGGTCTACGGGGGAGGCGGCAATAAGGGCGCTGCCTTCACCCATGACTTCATCGAGCTCTATAACCCCACCGATACTCCAATTGACCTGACCGGATACACCGTGGAGTACTTCTCCGCCTCCGGCAACACCGGCGGCAAGGTGGGGCTTTCCGGCACCATTGCCCCGCACGGCTACTTCCTGGTGCAGGGCGCGGCCGGCAATGGCGCGGGCGAGGCCCTGCCTGCCCCAGATGCCGAGGGCAGCCTCAACATGTCCGGTTCTAAGGGCTCCGTGCAGCTTGCCGACGCCACCGGTACCCCCATCGATGCCATCGGCTACGGCGCCGCCTCCCTCAAGGAAGGCACCGCCGCCGCGAGCCTGTCCAATGCCAAGTCCGCCTCCCGCGACGCCGATGGCACCGATACCGATGACAACGCCGCCGACTTCACCATCGGCGACCCCACCCCAACCAATTCCGGTAACGAGGCCCCCGCCCCGCAGCCGGAGAATCCGGCCGAGCCCGAGCAACCTGCTCCCGAGGGAATAACCGCCATCGCGGATATCCAGGGCACCGGCGCCGAATCCCCGCTCAAGGACCAGACCGTCGCCACCGAGGGCGTCGTCACCGGCGTGTGGACCGAAGGTGGACTCAATGGCTTTACCATCCAGACCGGTGGCACCGGCGCCGAGTCCACCGACGCCTCCCAGGCGATCTTTGTCTACATGGGCGATAAGCCGGCCGACCAGTACCCGGCCCTCGAGGATTCCGTCGAGGTCACCGGCAAGGTCTCCGAGTTCTATGGCTCCACCCAGCTCACCGCCTCCACGGTCACGCAGCTCGATACCCCGCTGGAGAAGGTCACCCCACTCAAGGTGAATCAGCTTCCCGATGGCGCCGAGGACCGCGAGCCCTTCGAGCACATGCTCATCCAGCCAGGCGAGCACACCGTGACCAATAACTACTCGCTCAACCAGTACGGCGAGGTCGGACTCGCCCCCGGCAAGGAAGCCCTCCGTCAGCCTTCCGATATCTTCTCCCCCTCCACGGATCCCAACTCCGATATTCAGAAGCTAACCAAGGACAACGCCGATAAGCTGGTCACCTTGGATGACGGCCGCACCCGCGACTATCTCAAGACCGACCAGAATACCCCGCTGCCGTACATCGCCCAGGATGATGCCCAGACCATCAAGTCCCTGCGCACCACCGATACCGTGTCCTTCCAGCACCCGGTCATCGTGGGCTTCTCCCACGACCAGTGGCGCTTCCAGCCCACCACCCCAGTCACCGGCAACACCAAGGGCGCAGACCTGCCCATCTCTTGGGAGGATTCCCGCGCGGCCGAGCTCCACGCCATCGATGACGTCAAGGGCGAGTACACCATCGGCGCCTTCAATGTGCTGAACTACTTCACCTCCCTGGGCGAGGAATTCGGCGGCAGCGCCTACACCGACCGCGAGGGCAATAAGGTCACCGTCAATCGCGGCAAGACCCGCGGCGCCTATACCCAATCGGCACTAGAAGACCAGGAGCGCAAGATCGTCGCCGCCATCAATGGCCTCGATGCCGACGTCATCGGCCTTTCCGAAATCGAAGATGGCTACGCCGTCACCGGTGACTTCACCCAGCGCGATAAGGCCCTCAAGCACCTGACGGAAAAGCTCAACGAGGCCACCGGCTCCGATAAGTGGGCCTTTGTCCCCTCGCCTTCCCAGGACGCCGTACCGGACTCCCCGGACGTCATCCGCACCGCGTTCATCTACCACAAGGATGTGGTCAAGCCCGTCGGCGAATCCCGCATCTTCCAGGATGATCGCTTCACCGGCACCGCCCGCGAACCGCTCGCCCAAGAATTCCAACCGCTGAAGGAGGGCGAGGAATCCTTCGTTGCCGTGGCCAACCACTTCAAGTCCAAGGGCTCCGTAGCCAAGGGCGACGCCGATTCCGGCGACGGCCAGGGCAATAACCCGAACGTCCGCAACGCACAGGCCCAGGCCGTCCTCGATGCGCTGCACAAGCAGGAGGACTGGAAGGACAAGCCGCTATTCGCCCTGGGTGATTTCAATACCTACACCCACGAGACCGCGCTCGATGTCTTCCGTAACGACGGCTTCACCGTCCCCGCCGAAAAGTACGAGGCTGACCCTTCCTACCAGTTCTCCGGCCTGCTTGGCACCCTCGACCACGTGCTGGCCAATAAGGTTGCCACCGGCACGCTTGACGACGCCCAAGTGTGGAACATCAACGCCGACGAACCCGTCGCCTTCGAATACTCCCGCCGCAACTACAACATCGTGGACTTCTACGATGACTCCCCATTCCGCGCCTCCGACCACGATCCGGTCAAGGTCGGATTCACCCTCGGCGCGGACGACTCCGCCGGCCAGCCAGACGATCCTGCGGATGATCCGGCGGATAAGCCTTCCGATGAACCTTCCGATAAGCCAGAGGACAAGCCCTCAGAAAAGCCCGGTAAGCCTGGCTTCGGTTCCACCTCCAGCACTAGCTCCGTCGGTGCCGGTATCGCCGCTGCCATCGCGGCCATCGCCGGCCTTATCGCCATCCCCGGCTTCCTCGCGGTGACCGGCAACCTCCAGAAGACCATCCCGGCCCCCATCTGGGGCATGCTGCCGCAGGAGGTAAAGAACTTCATCACCGGCCTGCAGCGCTAACCGCCCGCAAACGAAGACCCCGCTCGCTTTTGGATAAATCCCAGGCGAGCGGGGTCTTAATTTTTGTGATTTCAACGCCTAACCGCGTTTTCTGCCTACAGATGCGTGTTTCTTTCCAGCATTAGACAGAGGATTTAGGCCTCAAGCTTTGGCTTAGAGCGGTCAAACGCTAGCAAGAGCAAACCGATGATGACCCACGCAGCGAGGACACTCCACGCGCGAGTTGCCCCAGCGCCGTCAAAGTAGGAAATCGAGCGGATCAAGAAACCCGTGGAGCCGATGGGCATCAGTTGTCCTAGCGTGGACCATCCCGCAGGAAGCAGCCACGGTCCAGTAGCGAGACCGGACAGAGGATTACCCACGAAGATGGTAAGAACTGCACCGATTCCAATGCCCGGTGTCCCGATTAGCGCAGCAAGGCCCGCTGTAATTGTTGATGTCGCCAATATGCCCAGAGCAATTCCTAACCACTCCTGAAAAATATTTCCATCCAGGGTCCCATAGACTCCGTGCAACATCCACACCACAAGCCCAGCACCGAGGGCAGCAATTCCGGCAAGAGCAAAAAGCTTCATCCACTTGTGCCCGCGCAGCAGGAAGGCAGACAGTACAGCGGAGATAATGCCACCAAAGGCAAGGGGCAGCCCAAGCATTGAAATGCCACTTGCCTGCGGATCATCCTCGGTCAAGGGGGCAAGATCTTCAGTTTTTACCTGGGCGCCGGTGGCTTCTAGCTTCTTTGCCATGCCGTCGAGCATCTGCACATACGGACTGCCATTGCCGGAAGCCTCATAAACAGTAGCTTCACCCTTGCCAATGACTACCGCACCCACAGCCTCTCGGTTCTGCACCATCTCTTTGGCTCTATCCGAAGAATCCACGGAAATGAGATCCGGATGCTCTTCATGTTGTTCCATCTCAGATGTGATCTTTGCTTGAACTGGTTCGGGCCCAGCGATAGCAATGGGTACTCCGGATGGACCCGACCCAAATGATGGCGCCAGAAAGGCCCAGAGCATCAGAAAAATTACAACTGGCACTCCGAAGGTAATTGCAAGCATTTGCGGAAGGGGACGCCTCGTGGTCTTGGCGGTGTCCGTTCCGGCTGTAGAAGTAGACATGAGTGTCAGATGCGAGTTTTTGGTACCGGTGTTCTGGGGACTCGGTACTGTCGTGTTC
>OKEX01000020.1_pt1 | contig 45456 bp, 45 predicted proteins | sample 1611421 | NCBI WGS metagenome assembly OKEX01 (sample SAMN04436744, study PRJEB24849) | human gut metagenome | biome: human gut; feature: NICU; material: stool | host: Homo sapiens | place: USA: Saint Louis, MO | collected 2010-12-06 | reverse complement strand
GAACACGACAGTACCGAGTCCCCAGAACACCGGTACCAAAAACTCGCATCTGACATTTGCCCTCGTTTTCGGTGGCATCGAGCGTTACCTGTTCGAGGAATTCAGAAATGGATGAATTAGGAAAGACAGTGGGTACTTCCTTGGAAAACTTGGCAAGCACATCGGTGCTAAAGGACAGTAGCGCATCTGCCACGGAGGAGAAGTAGTTGTGAAAGGTGCGCGGGGAGACCCCGACGGCCGTGGTGATGCCGGAGATCGTGGCGGCTTCGGCGCCACCGTCGAGGACGAGGCGCGCTGCCGCATCGGCCATGGCCTGACGCGTAGCCCGCTTCTTTTCTTCGCGCAGACTAGCCACGGTGGGTCTCGCCTACCTTCTCTCGTTGTGCGCGCAGGAGTTCCTCGCGCTCAGAGTGCAAGGCCTCACCTTCGATGTCCATGTTTGGCGTGATCTTATCCAACCAGCGCGGGAACCACCATGCCTTCTTATCCAGTACAAACATGGTAGCGGGGATGATCATCATGCGGACCACGAAGGCATCGATAAGCACGCCCGCAGCCAAGGCAAAGCCCATGGTCTTGATGAATGGCTCGTCCATCAAGATGAAGGCGGCAAAGACAGAAATCATAATAAGGGCCGCCGCCGTGACCACGCGGGCGCCGTGCTTAAAGCCATTGGAGGTAGCGTTGCCAGCCGTCTTGCCATTGACAAAGCCCTCGCGCATGCGGGTGACCAAGAAGACCTGGTAGTCCATAGCCAGGCCGAAGGTCAGGCCGATGAGCATGATGGGCAGGAAGGAAAGCAGCGGCTGTGGGTCATCGACGATGCCGAACATGCCTTCTTGCCAAATGGCTACGGTGATGCCGAAGGTTGCGGCCATCGACAAAGCGAAGCCGGCTGCGGCGATGAGCGGTACCCAGATGGAGCGGAAGACCAGCATCAAGACGATGAAGGCCAGTCCCAGCACGATGGCTACGTATGGGATGAGCACGTTATTGAGGCGCTCAGAAATGTCATCGAAGATCGGGGTGATACCGGTAATGCCGTAGGAACCGCCGGTCTTTTCAAACTCACCCTGGTAATCGCGCAGGTGGTTAAGGGTTTCCGTGGTCTCTTCGTCGGTCGCGCCGGTGGTGGGCGTAATCATGATCTGCGCAGCATCACCGTTGTCAGTGGTCTGCACGATCTGGGCGTTTTCCACGCCGTCATTGCCGTTGATCTCCTGCAGGAGGTCTTGGAAGGCCGGCATGCGGTCCTGCTCGGGAACGTCGGCCACATCAACGAAGGCGATCATCGGGGCATTGCGGCCAGGACCAAAGGCGTCTGCCGTGATTTCATAAGCCTCACGCTGCGGGGTGCCGGGCTTTGCGGTGCCATCGGTAGGCATGGCCAGGCGCAGCTGGGCAAATGGTACGGCCAGGATGCCCAGCAAGACGACGCCCGCGATAAGGTGCAGCCACGGCTGGGCACGCACGCGGCGTACCCAGCGCAGGCCCATGGTGGGCTTTTCGTCCTCTGGGTCTGGAACCTTGGGGCCAGGCACACGGCCGGCGAAGATCTTGGTACCCAAAAGTCCCAGCAGGGCGGGAATGAAGGTATTAGCAACCAATACGGCGATGATCACTGTTGCCGCGGCAGCGATGGCCATGGTGCCCAGGAACGGGATGCCGATAATGGTCAGCGCGGCCAAGGCGATGACCACGGTGGTGCCGGCGAAGACAACCGAACCGCCCGCGGTGCCCAGCGCCATGCCCATGGCGTGGGCACGGGTGGCCTTATCCATCTTCTTGAGCTCTTGGGCCAGTTCCTTTGGCGAAAGATCGTTGAGACCAGAGGAGGTGATGAGCTCGTTGCGGAAGCGGTTGACAATAAACAGTGCGTAATCGATACCGACGGCCAGGCCAATCATGGAAGCCAACGTCGGGGTCATATCGGAGACGGTATCCGTAAAGACCGTGGATACCTGTACGCCGAGGATGCCGATGCCCACGCCGATGATGGCGGAAATTAGCGGCATGCCAGCGGCTACGAAGGAACCGAAGGTAATCAGCAGCACGATTGCGGCGACGATGAGACCGATCATCTCGGCGCTGCCACCCATCTCTTGGCCCGCGGAGCTAAAGGCGTTGCCCTGGTACTTCACGGTGAGCTCGCCCTCGTCGTACTTGTTGAGGACGTCCGTGACCTTGGTCATGTCCTCTTCTGGGATGTCCATGACTTCGTTGGCGTTGAAGGTAATAGTGACGGTACCGGTAGTTTTGTCCTCGCTGAGCGGGGAGAGCTGCTGCAGGTTCTTTTGAATCTGCTCCTCCGGCATATGCTGGGCCTTCATCTTTTCGCCCATTTGCTTTTCCATGCCGGCTGCAGCCATCACCGGGCTGACCAGTTTGTCCTGAGCCTTGAGCGCGCCAGTGTCTTTGAGCTCGCTAAGGAGGTCATCTACCTTGCCGGCTACCTGTTTATCGGTGAGGTCTTTGCCCTCCGGTGCTTGTATGACCACCGTGCCTTCGGGTGCACTCATGGCATCGGTATCTTGGCCGAAGCGCTCCATCATTTTGTCTTGGGTGATCGTGGAATCCATCTCCGGCATGGAGAAATTAGGGTTCGGGGACTTGGCAAAGCCGGCGGTAAGTCCCGCCATGGCCACCAAGACCATGAGCCAAAAGGCGAGGAATGGCCACACCTTGCGGTAGGACCAGCTGCCTAGCCGGTAGAGGAATTTAGACATAAAAAATGTGCTTTCTTGTGCAGTATGCGTGCAATGCTCTGCGCGCGGGTGACAGTGAATATGGAATCCGCGGGGAAAAATCTGCACCCCGTGCGAAACATTGCATAGTGTACGCAAAATTGCGGAATGTGTGCAAAGATCTGTGCGGTGGACCGCAGGAAGCTGGTCGTGACATATGCGGTTTGTGCCCTTGGACGTATCGGCGATGGCGGTATGGGGCGGTAGACTGTGCGGCATGCTCCACGCCGTTAGTTTTGCCCTCTTGGATTCCGTCAATGCGCTACTCATTGGCATCCTCGTGGCCATTGGCATCATTTTGCCCCGCGGTAAGTATCGGCGCATTGCTGTATTGGTGGTAATAGGAGATTGGGTCGGGGTGCTCGTCGCAGCGGCCGTGGTGATGTTTTTGTTGCTAGGAGTCAAAGACCAAATTGAGGCCATTTTGAGCTCACCCATTGCTGGCTGGGTACTTGTCGCAGTCGGCATCGCGGTGGGGTTCGGTGCGTGGCGCTCTCAAGGCCAGCCCAATGCCTTAGTCAATCGGCTGCTAGAGCCGCTGCGCACGCCATCACCGATTACCGCACTCATCGGCTTCGTAATGGGTGTGGTGCAATCGCTGACCTCGGTGCCGTTTTATTACGGGCTTATGCACTTGGCTACCGAAGATATTGCTCCGGCCGCTCAGTACGGCGGCTTGGTGTGGTACGCCAGCCTTGCCCTGTCCCTGCCCACTGTCTGTGGCCTTTTTATTGCGGTGGTGCGCGCCCATCCCAAATCGGCCGCCGGCCGTCTTTTTGCCGCGGCGCGCGCCAATAGCACCCAGGTGGCGCTCTTTGGCGGCTACCTCGTGGCGGTCTTCCTCATCCTCATGGGCGTGCTTTCCCTTTAATCAAAGGTGACCTCATCCAGGCTCAAAGCCGAATCGGATTGGCTGCGCGCGCAGTCCACGTAGCGGGCAGCATGCGGAATGAAGGCTTGCGATTCCTCTGGGCTGAGCTCGCGGCGCACCTTGGCTGGCACGCCGGCGGCAAGGCTCCGCGGCGCAATGGTGGTTCCTTCCAGTACCACAGCGCCTGCCGCGATGAGCGAGCCGGTTCCAATAGTGCAGCGCGAGAGCAGCGAAGAGGACATACCCACCAGGGAACCGGCCTCCACATGCGCGGCATGGACCATCGCCATGTGTCCCACCGTGACATCATCTTCTAGTACGCACGGCGTGTCCTCTTCTACGTGGAAGACGCAATTGTCCTGAATATTGCACCTAGCACCAATGCGAATCGCGCCCACGTCGCCGCGCAGAACACTGCCATAAAACACGGAGGAATCCGGGCCGATTTCTACATCGCCAATGATGGTGGCAGTGGGTGCAATCCACGCACTGCGGTGAATACGCGGCTTCTTTCCAGCATAAGGCACAAGCAGCATGGCAGTCCTTTCAGGAAACTATTCCACCACCACGGCTAGGGCGGGGGAAAGCTCGTAGTCGCCGGGGTAGGGGAGGTTGTCTACGAGGGCGTCGGCAAGCGCGGGCGTTAGCGGAATGACCCAGCCGTGCCGGGGATCTTTGATGGGCAAGGCTTCCTTTTTTAAGGCGGGAAAATGCACCGTCGTGGTGGGGGAAACCAGCGTAGCTGACTCGTGGGCGCGGGCTACCTCGCGCAGTACCTCGGCACCGGGCTGGTCAGTCACGACGATGATAAGCGGCCCGGCGGTGTGGATTTCTAGCCGGTCAATGTGGGCGGTGAGCGCCGCGGAGTCTGGGCGGGCCAGGTGCGGGGACTGCGCGCCGGTCAGCCGGGCAAGTGCATCTTTTAATCCCATGGGAGCCCAGTCTAGTGAGCGCTCACGGTGATGGTGCGGCAGCGCTCCAAGTCGAAGTACGCACGCTGCCCGGTGGCGGCAACGCGCTCGCGGGCCACAGACTCATCGTGGGTTACGGCCGTGGCGAGGAAGACGAGTGGACCATCGGGCTGGCGCCATGTGCCGAGATACCGCGCGCCGTGTTCCTTGGCTAAGGCCAAGGCTTTGCTCACCGCGGCTGGGGTAGGCTCCGTCACCCGCAGGAGCACCTTCCCGGTGGGGTTATAGGCGAACCCGGTGCGGGGCTGCTGGCCGGTTTCGATATCGAAGGTGCCTTCTTCGTCCGCGAGCAATTGCCGGAAAATACGCTTCATTGGGCCCAGCGTAGTATGGGGCACCATGATTGACGCCAGTAACACCGCACTCGTTATTGAAGGCGGCGGCATGCGCAATTCCTATACGGCCGCCTGTATGGTCAAACTCATCGAAGAGGGCGTGGACTTTGGCTGGGTAGGCGGTGTCTCTGCTGGGGCATCGCACACCGTTAATTACTTGTCGCGCGATGCCCGCCGCGCCGAAGAGTCTTTTACGGACTTTGCTAAAAACCCTAGCTTCGGTGGCGTGGGTTCGCTGGTGCGTGGCACCGGGTATTTCAATGCCGAGTACATCTATGAGCGCGCAGCAGACAGGGATTTGCCCTTTGATTGGCAGTCCTACTGCGAGCATCCGGCCGATATGGTGCTTGCTGCAGCGCGCGCCGACACCGGCGAGTCTGTTTACTGGACTCGCCAGGACATCCACACCCCAGAAGATCTCTTCGCGCGCGTGCGCGCTTCCTCCACGCTGCCGCTGATTATGCCGATGCGTTTTATCGACGGCGCGCCGTACGTGGACGGTGCTTTGGGCTCTTCCGGTGGCATTACTATTGCGCAAGCAGAAGAGGACGGATACGAGAAGTTTCTGTTTATTGGTACTAAGCCGCGCGGGTATGTGCGCCCGGAGGTCGCGCGCCCAGCCTTCGTCCGCCGCATCTTCCGCAGGTACCCCGCTATTGCCGACGCCCTTATAGCCCGCCCCGCCCTCTATAACGCAGCCAAAGATCGGCTTTTGGAGTTGGAGCGCCAAGGAAAGGCGTATTTATTTTTCCCGGAAGATATGCAGGTGGCCTCCACCGAACGCAACGTACACAAGCTGCGGGCGAACTATCAGGCAGGGAAAGCCCAGACCTACACGGAGTGGCCACGGTGGAAGGAATTCCTCCTCGATTAGTTCACTATGAGCGTTAGCTGTGAGATGTGCCGCTGCTGGAGGTGGGTGGCCCCTGACGAAAAGGGTCTAAGCAGTAGCGATGCCGATTGCAGGCTTTGAGGAAAGTGCTTTTCACGTGGCACTTTGATGGAAAATGCCTAAACTATTCCAGCGTGTTAGCAATTTTTGATGGAAATATATGGCTGAGCATCTTTTTCATAGTGCTGCTCGGCACGCTATTTGGCATGATCCCCTTCGGTCCGCTGCGCTTTGGCGCGGCAGGCACGCTGTTTGTGGGCTTGGCCTTCGGCTCGTTTATTGACCTAGATAAAGACATCTTAAGCTCCCTGCAAGAGCTGGGCTTGGGACTCTTTATTTATATGCAAGGCCTGTCCGCCGGTGAGCGCTTCTTCAAGGGCTTTTCCAAGCAGATGAAGCACATGCTCACGGCGACCATTGCGATTGTGGTGGCCGCGGGCGCAGCCATCCTCTTTGGTGGCATGCTGGGGCTGGATACCTTGGCTTCCGTTGGTGTATTTGCCGGCGCCACGACCTCGACGCCGTCGCTGGCAGTTGCCCAGCAACAAACCGGTGAAGAGCTACCCGCCGTGGGCTACTCGCTGGGCTATCCCGTGGGTGTGGCGGTGGCCATTTTAGTCGTGGCATTCCTGCTCAAGCAGAATTGGCCCGCCAAGCACGATAAGGACAATTCTGCCTCCAAGATCTTCCGCTCCCGCACCATTCGCGTTACCAAAGACGTGAACTACGATGATTTGGAAGAACAGTTCAAGGATCACTTTGTTATCGCTACCATTCGCCGCGGTAATAAGGTCCGGGTTGCCGGCGATCGCCCCGAATTGCACAAGGGCGATATCCTGCGCGTGATGGTCACCAAGGCCAAGGCCCGCGAACTCACCCAGATGTTGGGCAAGCGCCAGCCGCAAACTCCGTTCGTGGATAAGCGCCTGGTCATCGAAACCGTGGCTATTTCTAACCAAGATATTGCCGGCCGCACCGTTGAGGAGCTCAACCTGTTCTCCCGCTATGGCGGTCGTATCGTGCGCGTGCAGCGCGGCGATGAGGAATTCTTGGCCAATAATGAAACTCACCTGGCTTCCGGCGATATCCTCGAGCTCATCGTGAAGTTTGACCGCTTGGGCGATATCCAGGATTACTTCGGCGACTCCATTAAGTCCTACTCCGAGCTGAACTGGGTGGCCTTGGGTGGTGGCCTCTTCTTGGGTTACCTGCTGGGCCAGGTCGTGGTACCGATGCCAGGTGGTGCTTCTTTCGAGCTGGGCTTCGCGCTCGGCCCGCTGATTACCGGTCTTATCCTCGGTGCGCTGCACCGCACCCGCCGCATTCCATGGCAGGTTCCGGCTTCCATTAATACCGCCTTCCAGCAGTGGGGCCTCGTCATCTTCTTGGCGTCTGTGGGCCTCTCATCCGGCGAGGCATTCTTGTCCACCGCCTTCTCCTGGATGGGTCTGAAGTGCATGATCCTCGCCGCCATTGTCACCGTGGTGGTTTCGGTCCTATTCGCTGTAGCGAATCGCTTCATGGGGCAGTCCGAAACCCGTACCTCTGGCGGACTTTCTGGCATCTTTGCTCAGCCGGCCGTGGTCAATTACGCCACGGGGCTGAGCTCCGACTCGCGCATCATGACCGGTTATGCGGCCACCATTGTGGTGGGGCAGGTGGTCAAGATTGCCGTTGTCCCTGTGATGTTGATGGTTTAACACGCAACGGAAAAGGCCGCTTCCCAGAACGGGAAGCGGCCTTTTTCTCTGCTATGTGGACCTGTGAGGTTTCTAATCCGCCACGAGGGTTTCCATAGTGAGCTCTGGGTGTTCCTTCTCAATGAAGGCGAGCTTCCACTTATCGCCAAAGAGCGCGATGAGCTCGCCATCTTGGCGGGTAAAGATTTCCACGCCACGCTGACGGCCGAGCTCTGGGGCGGATTCGGCATCGGTGCGGCGAGCCACGGAATAGGGAATAGGCTCGGTGACGGTTTCCACGTTGTATTCGAACTCCATGCGGGCCTGCATGACCTCGAACTGCATGGGGCCCACCGCCGCCATGACAGGGGAGGCATCGCCACGTGCCTCGTTCTTGAGAATCTGGACCACGCCCTCGGCTGCCAGCTGCTCCAGTCCCTTACGGAAGGCCTTGTACTTGCCCAGCGACTTCGCGCGCAGAATGCGGAAGGCCTCCGGCGCGAACTGCGGCATGGGCTTGAATTGCACCTTCTTGCCGGAATAGATGGTGTCACCAGGGGCAAGCGAGCCGGCGTTGACCAAGCCTACGATATCGCCCGGATAGGCGGTGTCCACAGTATCGCGCGTGCGACCAAAGACAGTCAGGGCGTACTTGGTGGAAAAGCTGCGGCCGGACTGGGCGTGGTTGACCTGCATGCCGCGCTCGAATTCACCGGATACCACGCGCATAAAGGCCAGATTATCGCGGTGCTTTTGGTCCATACCTGCCTGGACCTTAAAGACGACGCCAGAGAAGTCATCGCTGACCTCGCGGACTTCATCAATGGCGCTGGTGGCAGCCTCAACTGCTTTCGGATCGGAGTCGCGCGAGCGCGGAGCCGGGGCAATGGCGCACAGGGTGTCCAAAATCTGGTGCACACCAAAGTTCAGCATCGCAGAAGCGAAGATGAGTGGGGAGGTCACGCACTGTTCAAAAAGCTCCTGATCGTGCAGGGCACCATCGGTGGCAAGCAGCTCGGCTTCCTCGACTGCGGTCTCCCACACCTCTTCTTCCTTCTCCCCGGCGGCATCCGGAGCAAAGTGTTCCTCCGGGGCGATGGTAGAACCACCGGCGGTGCGGATGAAGTGGATATACTCATCGGCCTCGCCATCATCGTTGATATGCGCCAGGCCGCGGAAGTCACCGGCAATGCCTACCGGCCAGTACAGCGGGGTGGGCTGCAGTTGGATTTCGTTGACGATTTCGTCGACAAGCTCTAGGGGCTCGCGGCCCACGCGGTCCCACTTATTGATGACGGTAATGATAGGCAGGCCGCGGGCCTTGCACACGCGGAAGAGTTTGAGGGTCTGAGGCTCGAGGCCCTTGGCGGCGTCGATAAGCATGACTGCCGCATCCACCGCGGTGAGCACGCGGTAGGTATCCTCCGAGAAGTCCGCGTGGCCCGGGGTATCGACCAGATTGATCATGTAGGGCTCGCCCTCGTGGCCCTCCGGTGCATATTCGAACTGCAGCGCCGAGGAAGCCACGGAAATGCCGCGGTCCTTTTCCATATCCATCCAGTCAGACACGGTGGACTTGCGGTTGCCCTTGCCGTGGACCGCGCCGGCTTCATTAATAACGTGTGCATGCAGCGCCAGCGCCTCCGTCAGCGTGGACTTACCAGCATCCGGGTGGGCGATAACGGCGAACGTGCGGCGGCGCGAGGCCTCAGAAACGACAGAACTCATGCGGCATAGTCTAGTGGTTTCGCGCTACCACTCCACATTGAGGCGGCGCCCCAAATCATCAAAGACGCGGCGAGCTACCGACAGCTTCTTCGCAATGGGGCGCTGCAGGCCAGGTTTGCGCTTGTTGTTGTAGTATTCGCCCGATTCAAAGTGGATTCCCTCGGTGCCGGTCAAATAGTAGGCGAGGTTATCGCCGCCGTCTGCAGGCGTGCCAAAGGTCTTGCCAATCAGCCCGGAATACATCTTGGACATTAGGCCAGTAGAAGACTTGGAAAAGTCCGTGGCAAGCACGCCGGGGTGGAAGGAGACCGCATTAAGCCCGTGGGCATCGATATAACGGGTGAGCAGGATATCGCCCAACTTGGCGTTGCCGTAGGCGCGCTCGGGGCTGAAGTGCTCCAGCGTGGTGGGATCGCTGAGGTCGAATTTAGACATAAGGAAATTGGCTAGGGAAGCCGTTTGGACCACGTTCGCGTTATCCGCGCGCAGTTTATCCCGTAGCAGTGAGGTCAATAGAAAAGGCGCGACCACGTTGACCTGCCAGGTGCGCTCAAATCCATCGGCGGTGGTGGACGGGCCATCAAAAATGCCGCCGGCATTATTGCCCAGGGCGTGGATGTGCTCTAAGCCTTCCAAATCCTGTGCCAAGCGGCGTACCTGGCCCAGGGATTCGAAGTCCGCTAGGAAATACCGGCCTTCGACTTCCTCGGCCACCGCGCGGGTCTTTTCCGGATTGCGGCCGATGATAACCAGGTTGTCTTGCGGCCGGGTGTGGTGCAACTGACGAGCTGCCGCGGCCCCTAATCCGCCGGATGCGCCGGTAATCACAATGGTCTTGGCAGTGCTATGTGGCGAAGTCATAACACCAATGCTAACCGCCCCCGAGGGGTGGTGCCGGCCAGCAGTTTCCCTGCGCCGAAAGCAGGTCTATACTTCCGCTGGTGAAACGTTTGCTTTCCATACGGCAGTGGGGCCCGGCGCGGTTGACCGCGGCTGGCTTCCTTGTGCTGATTCTGGTGGGAACGGTTTTGCTCATGCTGCCGTTTGCCGAGGCCGGCACCGCCCGCGCTTCCTTCCTGTCTGCCTTGTTTACTGCTACGTCTGCGGTCTCGCTTACCGGCCTCATCGTGGTGGATACCGGTAGTTTTTGGAGCCCGGCCGGCCAGGTCATCATCTTGGCGCTGATCCAACTGGGCGGCCTGGGCATCATGTCGCTCGCTTCGCTATCTGGCCTGATTTTTACCGGCCGGATTAGCTTTAAGGCGCGCAAAACCGGCGCTTATGAGGGGCGCCCTATCGCCCCTGGTGGTATCCGCAAGACGCTGATTTTTACTTTCGCATTTACCGCGGTGGCTGAGACCATCATCGCCGTCATTGTGGCTGCGCGCTTGATGATTGGCTATGGGCATTCCTTTCCGCGCGCAGTATGGGAGGGCATCTTCCATGCGGTTTCTGCGTTTAACAATGCGGGGTTTAGCACCAATAGCGATAACCTGGTGCCCTTTGTTTCTGATGCCTGGATTTTGCTGCCCTTGGCCGCCGCATTGATTGGTGGCGGTTTAGGTTTTCCGGTGTGGGCGGAGTTGGCGCGGTTGGTACGCCGCGATCGCCATGTGGTCCACCGCATTTCCATTACCGCCCGCATGACCCTAACGGCCACAATGGTGCTCCTGCTCGCCGGTGGCGTCTTCTTCGCGTGCATGGAGTGGACCGGGGTTTTGTCCTCGATGTCGCTGGGGGATAAGCTGCTCAACTCTTTCTTTGCCGGCGCTTCTCCGCGCACGGCAGGGTTTAATGCCATCGATTATGGCCAGGCACATCCCATTACGCTGATGGGCACCGATATTTTGATGTTCATCGGTGGTGGCTCGGCCGGTACCGCCGGCGGTATTAAAGTCACCACCGCTTGCGTGCTGTTGGCAGCCATGGCAGCAGAATTTACGGGCCGGGAAACCACCACAATTGGGCACCGTAGCCTTCCGCGGTCGGTGACCCGCCAGGCGCTGGCGCTGAGCTTTGCCGGGGTCATGGTAGTCACGCTGGGCGTGGCGGCGCTGCGCTTTTTCGATCCGGAGTTTAGCGGTGATCAAGTGTCCTTTGAAGTGCTCTCCGCATTCGCTACGGTGGGCTTGTCCACCGGAATTACCGCAAGCTTGTCTGCGCCCTCGCAGATTGTGCTATGCCTCATCATGTACTTGGGTCGCATTGGCCCAACCACCTTGGTAGCAGCGCTGGCGGCGAAATCCGTTAGCCGGCGCTATAGCTTCCCCGAAGAAAGGCCGTTCCTTGGCTAATATTCTCAAGGCGTTGGGACGCTCCCGCGCCGGCATCGATATTCCACCCGTCGTCGTTATTGGGTTAGGCCGATTTGGTTCTTCGCTTGCTCATGAGCTGATGGCCAATGGCGTTGAGGTCCTCGGCATCGATTCCAGCGAAAAGCGCGTGCGCGAAGAAGCTCCCTACCTCACCGAGACCATTGCGGCAGATACCACCGACCCAGAGGCCTTGCGCCAGCTGGGCGTGGAGGAGGTCGAGCGCGTCATCGTCGCCATCGGCTCCCATTTGGAAGATTCCATCCTCACCGCATCCAATCTGGTGGAGTTGGGGGTCAAAGACATCTGGGCCAAGGCTGATTCGGAGGCACACGCGCGTATTCTCAGCCAGATTGGTACCCACCATGTCATCCGGCCAGAGCGTGATACTGGCCGCCGCGTGGCTTACCTGTTGGGCGGGCGTTTCCGTGATTTTGCGGAGATTGCCACTGATTATGGCGTGACCCAGATGGCCGTTCCTAGTTCATTGGTGGGCCGGCCGCTCGACCTTTCTGCCATCTGGCGCACGCACCGCGTGCAATTGGTCTCTGTGCGCCGCGCGGAAGGGGAGTGGGCCCCGCTTGCCGACGCCACCGAGCTCACCCCCACCGATTTCATCGTCGCCGCCGGCAGCCCCCAGGCCCTAGAAAAATTTTCCCAGTGCTAGCGCGAGTGGATCTGGTTCTGGGCTTTGCCTAACCCGTCTGTCACGATGAGGCGGGCGGCCTCGGCCGCGGTGGCGATGGCGTCATCAAAGCCGGCGCCCGCATCCACGGGGCCCAATACGTAATCCGGAATGGACGATCCCTTGGGTGGTCGGGCAATACCAATGCGCACACGCAGATAGTCGCGGGTGCCCAAGCGCTCCGTGAGCGACTTGAGTCCGTTGTGCCCATTTTCATTTCCGCCCTGCTTGATCCGGATCCTATTGGCCGGAAGGTCCAGCTCATCGTGGAGAACAATGATGTGATCTGGGGCGATTCCTAGCTGCTGTGCCAGCGGCGCTACTGGATCGCCAGAAAGATTCATAAAGGTTCCTGAACGCACGGCAAGTACTTTCTGCCCCGCCCAGCTAAGTGGCGCGACCTGCACATCCATCCCACGTACCGGCTCAAGCACGTCTCCGTCTGCGGCTAATAGATCATCGATGGCCATATAGCCCACATTGTGGCGGGTAGCGGCATACTTTGCGCCGGGATTGCCCAAGCCCACAATAAGCCACTCCGCCTCTAGCTCGTCCGGATTGAGGCCTGGTGTGGGTTTATTCTTCGAGCCAAAGAACCGCGCGAAAAAATCTCCTAAAGCTGCCACTGCACTAGCTTCCTCTCTCGGTAGGGTGGGGTGGTATGAGTCAGGTTATAAGCTCTCTTTCCCGTAGCGTAATCCCCGCGCCCATGGCCGGCGGTCCCACCACCCCGGAACTAGTGCGCGCCGCCCATGCCGCCGGCTCTTTTGGCACCTTAGGTGTGGGCTCTGCGAGCATAGACACTGCCCGCACACAGATTGACCAGTGTGCCGGCATTCCGTTTGGAGTAAACCTCTTTTGCCCACAACAGCCGCTTTCTGGGGCGCAACGTACCGCCGCCCGCGAGCTGGCGCAGGCAGAAAACCAGCCATTGCCCGATCCCGATTACTCCTTTGGCTTTGCAGAGAAGCTGGCTCTAGCGCTGCGCGGTGGCGCCCGCGTGGTGTGGTCCATGTTTGGAACCTTCACACCCGAACAGATAGAGCGAATCCACGCCGCGGGCGCAGAGGCTTGGACCACCGTCACCACTTCTGCGGAGGCAACCGCGGCCGCACGTCGGGGCGTCGATGTGCTCTGCGTCCAAGGCCCGGCCGCCGGCGGCCATCGCGGAACCTGGGACTTAGCCGCGACTCCCGATTCCCGGGACTTGGAAGAGCTAGTGTCCGACGTGCATACCGCAGCCCCCGATCTTCCTCTCATCGCTGCTGGCGGCCTGCGCACCGCAGACGATATAGCCACCGCTATGTCCTGGGACGGCGTCGGCGCATGTTCCTGCGGTTCCGCATTTTTGCTCACCGAAGAGGCTGGAACGAGTGACTACAACCGGCAGCTACTGCGCCGTGGTGGGCAGACCGTGTCGACCCGTGCTTTCTCGGGCCGCTTTGCCCGTGGACTAGAAACTCAGTACACCCGCAGTCATCCCAACCTTCCACCGGTTTATCCGCTCTTGAATCCTGTGCTTAAGGAACGCCGTGCGCAGCACGATGATGCCGTAGCTTATTGCCTCGTAGGAACCGAAGTGGAGAAAATAAACGGGGGTACTGTGGCCAACATCCTGAACGAACTATGCCAAAACCCACAGTAGTAGGCGCTAATATTTATGTTTGAAGATTTAATGCCACCCCCGTGACAGAAAAGGAATGAATTACGTGACTGCGAACGCACATGTTGGCCATGATGATTGGAACGAGCGCCTCGAGCTGGCGCAGCAGATGATTCCGCTCATTCACCAGCTGCACCGCAACAATAACGTTGTCACCACCATCTTCGGCCGCCCACTGGTGGGCCAGACCGATATCGACATCATCAAGTCTCACCGCTATGGCCGCCGCATCGCGCAGCGCCACCTGTCCACGGCGGAGACCCTGCCTATCTTGGTGGAATTGGCAGACATGAACCTGGGTGCCGCAAGCGTGGATCTGGGCCGCTTGGTTCTGGGCTGGGAGGAGTCCAACGAGGAAAACCTCCGCATGTACCTGGAAGGCGAACTGTGCGAGATCGTCGGTGCTGGCGTGGATCTAGAAACCACCGACGTCGTTCTCTACGGATTCGGTCGCATCGGTCGCCTGCTGGCCCGCCTGCTCGTCGCCCGCGAGGCAGCATATGGTGGCGTTCGCCTGCGCGGCATTGTCCTGCGCAAGAAGGGCGACGGTGACATCCTCAAGCGCGCTTCCTTGCTGCGCCGCGATTCCGTCCACGGTGCTTTCAACGGCACCATCTCCGTGGATGAGGAAAATGAGGTCATTTGGGCCAATGGCACCAAGATCCAGATGATTTACGCAAACGATCCGTCCGAGATTGACTACACCTCTTATGGCATCAACAACGCCATCTTGGTAGATAACACCGGCGCATGGCGCGACCGCGAGGGCCTGTCTCAGCACCTTAAGGCCAAGGGCATCTCCCGCGTGCTGCTGACCGCACCGGGCAAGGGCGATATCAAGAACATCGTCTACGGCATCAATAACGACAACATCGTCGATGAGGATCAGATTCTCTCCGCTGCATCCTGCACCACCAACGGAATCACGCCGGTACTCAAGGTCATCAATGACCGCTACGGCGTAACCCACGGCCACGTGGAGACCGCGCACTCGTTTACCAATGACCAAAACCTCATTGATAACTACCACAAGGGCGATCGCCGCGGCCGCGCCGCAGGCCTGAACATGGTGCTTACCGCTACCGGCGCAGCCAAGGCTGTGGCTAAGGCCCTGCCGGAATTTGAAGGCAAGCTCACCGGCAATGCCATTCGCGTTCCTACCCCGGACGTGTCCATGGCCGTGCTCAACCTCGAGCTGTCGAAGGAAGTAGAGCGCGATGAGGTCAACGACTTCCTGCGCAATGTTTCTTTGCACTCCGACCTGCGCCAGCAGATTTCCTACATTGCCTCCCCAGAGGTTGTTTCCTCTGACTTCATCGGCAATACCCACGCTGGCATCGTCGACGGCGTTGCTACCATCGCCTCTGGCAAGCACCTGGTGCTGTATGTGTGGTACGACAACGAGTTCGGTTACTCTAACCAGGTAGTACGCATCGTAGAAGAGCTGGCGCACACCCGCCCGGTAGTTCTGCCAAAGCGCGTATCTCCTGCTGAGCTTTAAACACACCTAGCCCAAGCCCGCGGCTTAACCGCGGGCTTTTGCCGTTTTCCCTGCCCCCAATCACCCCACCCCTAAAAGCAGCCATGCTATCGGCCTGGAAGCACGCCAATGGACTTGAAACGTGGCCGCTTTATGTGTTTCAACAATCGTCCACAGTCTGAGCTTCGCCCTCCCTGACCCCATCAGGTCGTGAGTATCCAAAGAGACTCCTGACGGTTAAGGCTCGAAGCTTAGGGTGCCGTTAAAAACTTCAATAAGAAGGCCCACCTTCAAGACAAAATGAAGGCGGGCTAAAGCTCTGTGGCTGAACTGGTGCTACTTCTTCTTATCCTTTTTCTTGCCCTTCTTGGACGTCTTCTTCGCTGTCTTCTGCTCGGACTTGCGCTCTAGCTTGGCAGCGACGTCCGGCACGTAGCGGAACTCTTCGCGGGCAGGGCGTTCATAGGTTTCGCCATCGGAATCCGGGCGCTGCGGAATCTCGGGCATCTCGCGCTCGATCTTCTCGTAGGGAATGGTGCTCAGCAGGTGCGAAATGACGTTAATGCGGGAGCGCTTCTTGTCTTCCGATTCCACGGTGTACCACGGCGCGGTTGGGGTATCGGTGTGGATGAACATCGCATCCTTGGCACGGGAGTAGTCCTCCCAGCGGGTAATGGACTGCAAATCCATAGGGGAGAGCTTCCAACGGCGCAGCGGATCGTTACGGCGGGATTCAAAGCGCTTGATCTGCTCCTCATCGGACACAGAGAACCAGTACTTGCGCAGCATGATGCCGTCTTCTACCAACATCTGCTCAAAGGTGGGTGCTTGGTGCAGGAAGCGGACGTATTCCTGATCGGTGCAAAAGCCCATGACGCGCTCGACACCGGCGCGGTTGTACCAGGAGCGGTCAAAGATGACGATTTCGCCCTTGGTAGGCAGCTTTTCCACGTAGCGCTGGAAGTACCACTGGCCCTGTTCGCGCGAGTTCGGTGCAGGCAGTGCCTCGACGCGGCAGGTGCGCGGGTTGAGGTACTGGGTGATGCGCTTAATCGCGGAGCCCTTGCCAGCGGCGTCGCGGCCCTCCATGATGATGACTACGCGGGCGCCGGTTTCAACGACCCACTGCTGCATGTCCACGAGCTCCGCTTGGAGGCGTTCGAGCTCCTTTTCGTAGGCCTTCTTGTTGAGTTTCTTAGGGGCTTTACTGCTTTTTGTGCTCATTAATCCAGCTTAACCGGCACAAGCGGCTGGGATGAAAACGCTACCGCCCACTTTGGAGTGAGAACCTGGGCACAGCTTAGGAACAAGTACAGCCGGGGCCGCAGCCGGGCTCTCCATAGCGGGTGGTATTAGAAATATGCCCCAAGCCTTCGATGGAGATGGTGACGTTCTGGCCGTCCTCGATAAATTGCTGCGGGATGCGGGCAAAACCCACGCCCTCCGGCGTGCCGGTAACGATGACGTCGCCTGGATTGAGTGGGTAGAGCTGCGAGCAGAACTCTATGAGCTCAGCTACGGAAAAGATGAGGTCATCGGTATTATCGCGCTGCCTTTCCTCACCGCCTACGGTAGTGGTGAGGACAGCTCCGGACCCCGGTGACCACTCATCCGCGGTGGTAAGCCAAGGGCCGAAGCCGGCTGTGCGATAAAAGGATTTGCCGGCATGGAACTGGCTAGTTTGGCGCTGGAAGTCACGCAGCGTGTAGTCATTCATGATGGCGTAGCCGGCCACATAATCCAGTGCTTCGTCGCGGGTGACACGGTGGGCGCGCTCGCCGATGATGACCGCCAATTCTCCCTCATAATCCAGCTTCCGTGTGCCATATTCGGGAATGAAGACATCATCATAGGGGCCGGTGAGGGCATCGGCGAACTTGATGAACAAGGTGGGATGTTCGGGGAATTCGCGTCCCATCTCGCGGATATGCTTGGCGTAATTAAGCCCTACGCAGATGACTTTGCCGGGAGTTGGTATGACAGCCTCCAGGTCGGCGTGGTCGAAGACCACGGGCTCGCCGGAAAGCTGGGCGGCCTTGCGCCAATCTTCGCTGCGCAGCAGCTGGCCGACATCTTCATAATCCAATTCAACACCCACGTTATCGCCGTCGATGCGGATAGCGGAAGTTCCAAAGCCAGTGCGTAGGGTAGCCAATTTCATGGCGACTATCCTACGCGCAAGATTTCCTCGACTGCGTCGGCGCAAAGGATGGGGATTTCTGCCTTTTCCTGCTTTGCCCAAGGCTTGAGCACAAACGACGCAGGGTCCATGCGCCCCGGTGGGCGCCCGATTCCTATTGAAAGGCGTTGGTAGTCTTTGGTGCCCAGGGACTTTGTGGTTGAACGCAACCCATTGTGGCCATGGTCGCCGCCGCCTTTGCGGAGCTTAATGGTGCCGAAATCGAGTTCTAGCTCATCGTGGATAACGATGATGTCGGCGGTGGAGAGATGAAAGTATTGGGCCAAAGCCTTGATCGGCCCGCCGGAGAGGTTCATATAGGACCGTGGCTTTGCGCAGATAATTTTGCGGCCGCCAGCTATGCCCTCAGCGACTTCGGTATTGGTCTTTTTGTGTACCGAAAAGCTGCTCATGAGCTCTCCTGCGAGTTCATCTGCCACATCGAAGCCGATATTGTGCCGGGTGCCTGCGTACTTGGGGCCGGGGTTGCCAAGGCCTACTACGAGAAGTGGAGTCACGCGCTCAATTGTCTCATAGGCAGAGAGAAAAACGGCAAGGCCGCCGCGAGAAGCGAATCTCACGGCGGCCTATGCGTGTGAAGGGGAGGGGATTACTCCTTGGAGTCGGAGGACTCTTCGCCCTCGTCGACGGACTCGGCGCCAGCGTCAGCGCCGCCTTCCTCAGCAGCCTCGGCTGCTTCCTCGAGCTCCTCATCAACCTCAGGCAGGGAGATGGAGACGATAACGGTGTCTTCCTCTGCTACCAGGGTGGTGCCTTCCGGCATAGTGACGTCGGCAGCGGTGATAACTGCACCGTCCTCGAGGCCCTCGATGGAAACCTCGAGCTCCTCCGGAATGTTCAGTACGTCTGCCTCAACCAGCAGTACGTCAGCATCCTGGATGTGCATGGTGCCTGGGGCCGGCTCGCCGGTCAGGGTAACCGGAACCTCAACCTCAACCTTCTCGCCGCGCTTAATAGCCAGCAGGTCAACGTGGTCGATGTCGAAGGTCAGGACGTTCTGGTCAACGTGCTTAACCATGGTCAGGTACTGCTCGCCGTCAATCTCCAGCTCCAGAACGGCGTTGACGCCGTTGTTGCGGACGAGGGACTGGATGTCCAGCAGCGGAACTGCGAAGTGGACCGGCTCCTGGTGGGAACCGTAGATGACGCCTGGAACCTTCCACTCGCGACGCAGGCGGCGTGCGACACCCTTGCCAAATTCGGTACGTGCTTCAGCCTTAATTACTGGGCGCTGTGCCATGCTTCGTTCTCCTTAGTTAAAGTAGTGCGGCGCGGCCAACGCGATAAAACGACGAAAGCCTGCCGATGGACGTCTTGGACGAGTCATCGCAGGCGTATATAAAAAGCAACATGCTCTAACTTCAATCGCGTCGATAACGGCTTCCTCATCCTGAGGTCGCCCTCGCCGAGACTGAGTTAGATTAGCACGTGTGCCGGTAACAAATCAAAAGCCGCCGAAGTAAATTCTCGGCGGCTAGTGATAGTAGAACATGTTTAGGCGCGGTCGAAAAGGGTGGTCACGGAACCATTCTCAAAGATCTCGTGGATGGTCTGTGCCAAAAGCGGTGCGATGGACAGCACCGTGAGGTTGGACCAGCCTTCGGTGGACTGCGGCAGGGTATCGGTGGTGATAACCTCTTCCGCGCCGCACTCGGAGAGGCGCTCGCGGGCAGGGTCAGAGAAGACGCCGTGGGTGCAGGCGATGATGACCTTCTTGGCGCCCGCATCCTTGAGTACGCGTACGGCGCCGGCGATGGTGCCACCGGTGTCAATCATGTCGTCGAGAAGCACGCAGTCTTTGCCCTCTACATCGCCGACCACGCGGTTGGACACCGTCTTATTGGCCTCGGTATTGGAGCGGGTCTTGTGCACGAAGGCTAGCGGGGCATCACCCAAGTCGTGGGCCCACTTTTCCGCGACCTTCACGCGGCCGGCATCCGGGGAGACCACGGTGATGTTATCGGTGGCGTACTTGGACTTGATGTAATCGGTCAAGATGGGCTGAGCGTGCATGTGATCGACCGGGCCATCGAAGAAGCCCTGGATCTGATCGGTGTGCAGGTCCACGGACACGATGCGGTCCGCACCAGCAGCCTGCAGAAGGTCTGCCACTAGGCGGGCGGAAATTGGCTCGCGGCCCAGGTGCTTCTTATCCTGGCGTGCATATGGATAGAAGGGCAGGATGGCGGTGATGCGCTTAGCGGAGCCGCGCTTGAGAGCATCGATCATGATGAGCTGCTCCATTAGCCACTTGTTGAGCGGCTGGGTGTGAGACTGCATTACGAAGCAGTCGGCGCCGCGCACGGACTCTTCAAAGCGAATGAAGATTTCGCCGTTAGCGAAGTCGCGGGCGGTGGTAGGAACCAGATCGGTCTTGAGCTCCTTAGCCACAGCCTCCGCCAACTCTGGGTGTGCACGCCCAGAGAAGAGCTTCATGTTCTTGCTGCTACCAGTTACCTTGCCAGTCATGGGAGAATATGCCCCTTACTTTTCGTTGTCCTGCGCACGGGCTGCGGCATCAGCCGCGGGAGTACCCGGACGCTTCTTTTGAACCCAGCCCTCGATGTTGCGCTGTTTGCCACCGGAGACTGCGAGTGCTCCCGCAGGAACATCGTCTTTAATAACTGTACCCGCACCGGAGTATGCGCCATCACCGACATTGACCGGAGCGATAAACATTGTGTCAGAACCGGTGCGCACGTGGCTGCCGATGGTGGTGTGGTGCTTGTTCACGCCGTCATAGTTCACAAAGACGGAGGAGGCGCCGATATTGGACTGCTCGCCCACGGTGGCATCGCCGATATAGGTCAGGTGCGGAACCTTGGAGCCGCGGCCAATCTGGGCGTTCTTTGCCTCTACGAAGCCGCCGAGCTTTCCGTCCTCGCCCACCACGGTCTTCGGGCGGATATAGGTAAACGGGCCGACCTTAGCGTTGGTACCAATGACGGAATCGCTGCCATGGGTGCGCACGACAGAAGCGCCCTCGCCCACCTGCATATTGGTCAAGGTGGTGTCGGGGCCGATCTCGGCGTTATCGGCGATGCTGGTAGCGCCCCACAGCTGCGTGCCTGGGTGGATAATGACATCGGAGCCCACGGTGACGTTGACCCCAATCCAGGTGGTTTCCGGATCCACGATGGTGGCCCCTCCGCGCATCGCTTTTTCTACCATGCGGCGGTTGAGCTCACGGCCGGCAGCGGCAAGCTGCACGCGGTCATTGACGCCCGCGAGTTCGGCCGGATCTGCTGCTACGTGCGCGCCGACGCCGTGCCCCGCGGTACGGGCAATCTCAAGCACATCGGTGATATACAGCTCGCCTTGGGCGTTATTGGAGTCGAGCTTCTGGAGGGCATCGGCAAGCACGCGCCCATCAAAGGCGAAAACGCCGGAATTGACCTCATTGACCTGGCGCTGTTCTTCGGTGGCATCCTTTTGCTCCACGATGGCAGACACGCTGCCATCCTCAGCGCGAATGATGCGGCCGTAACCGGTCGGGTCATCGAGGCGCATCGAGAGCACAGTGACCGCGTTGCCCTGCTCGGTGTGGGTGGCGCGCAGGCCCTCGATGGTTTCTGGGGTAAGCAGCGGGACGTCGCCGTTGGTGACAATGACGGTTCCCTCGAAGTCCGGAATCGGCTCCAAGCCGCAGGCCACGGCATGACCGGTGCCCAGCTGCTCCTCCTGCACCGCCTGCAGTACCTCGCAGTCCAGCTCTTGGGCGATGGCATCCACGGCGGGGGCGACCTGATCGCGCTGGTGGCCCACCACCGTCACGATGCGCTCCGGGTTGATCCCGGCCGCAGCATGCAGAGCGTGGCCGAGCAAGGTGCGATCGCCAATCTCATGCAAGGTCTTCTGCTTGGTGGACTTCATGCGGGTGCCGGCGCCAGCCGCAAGGACGACGACAGCACACGAGGTTGTTGCTACCACGGGTTATTGAACTCCTGGGGGTCGAGTCTGATTCTTATCCGGACTACATCCTATAGCCCAAGTGCGATTTATGTGTGAGAAACCTCTTTCAGGCCGCGGGCGCGCCACACCCCGAGGAAACCAATGAGGGCAAGGAAAAGCAGCGCCGCCTCAGGTCCGGCCAGTGCCACCACGGAGGAAATGCCACCGACGATGAGAAGGATAATGCCCATCATCGTATTGGCCGCACCCACATACTGCGTGCGCTTATCGCCGCCGGCCATATCCACCACGTAGGTCTTTCGCGCCACGCGAATGGCCGTGTGCGCGAGGTTCACGGCGAAGAAGCCAATCGGCATGACCCAGGCATTGACCGCATCCGGTGCCCAGCGCGAGCTGGCGACCAAAAGCACCAGCACGACGGAAGCCACGGCCGCGCCTACGGCCATGGTGTTCTTAGAAGACTTATCCGAATACACCCCGGAGATACGCCCGCCCACCAGGGAGGCTAGGCCGGAAGCAAGCACGAATCCGTAGAGCCCGGCAAGGTTGCTGCTGAGCAGCACAATAAAAGAGGTAGATAGCGCCGACACGAGCAAGAGCGCGCGGACGATGACGAAGTTGCGAAATTGGTCGTCGCTAGTAAAAAGCTGCCAGGTATCGCGCCACCACTGCTTATCGATGCCCCCTTCGGCTTCCTCTGGCACCGGCTCATCCACGTGCGAAAAGACCCACGCGGCAATGGCCCACGTGGCCGCACCAATGGCGAGGACCGTGCCCATCATGGGAATGCTGAGCTCGCCCAAAAAGTAGAGGATAATGCCGGTCAGCAAAGTAGCACCGCCACCGAGGGCTGCCGCGCTACCGGTCACCTGGCCACGCGCGCCCTTGGAAATGGTGCGCGCCTGCACGTCCTTGCCCGCAATCGAGCACAGCGCGCGGAAAAGCGAGAGCGCGGCCAGCGCCAGCAGCACAATGATGCCTAGAATTGCCCCGCGGGTAAAAAATGCCGCGAGCGCGATGACCGCGGCGGATACCGCTTGGCCCAAAGAGCCGATAATCCACAGGCGCTTGCGGGCCCTATGCGTAGTCACCCACGGGGTAAGCGCTGCCTGCGGCAGCATCGAACCGGACTCGCGGATAGGGGTGAGCAGGCCGGTAAAGAACGCAGGCACTCCGGCCGCACTAAAGAGCGCGGGCAGCACCGTCTTGGCCGCAACAATTTGATCGCCCAAGTTTTGCAGGCCATTGGACCAGATGAAATACCGGGCATTGGATTTAGACATGAGAAATGCGATCTTTCAGAGGAACGAGTTGGTTAAATTAAAGCCATGCTGACACGCCGGAGAGTAAAACACGGCCGCAGTCACGCCGAAATTCTACCCGCGCGGCAGGAGGCCTAAGAATCATGCACGATGTCGATCCCCTCATCAATTCGCTCTACCAAGCCTTCGATCTTCTCGGCGTAGTTTTGAACGGCATCATTGGCGGCACCCTTGCCCGCCGCCGCGAATTCGACATTGTGGGCTTCGTGTTCCTCGCCCTCTTCTCAGGGCTGGCCGGCGGCATGATCCGTGACATGCTCATCGGGGATGGAGCAGCCGCAGCGATTTCAGACCCCTGGTACCTCGGCCTTGCTTGCTGCGGTGCACTCATTGCATTTCTCATCGATCTCAAGGGCAAGGCGTGGGAGCTATTCCGCGAACACGGCGATGCCATCATCCTCGGCGTGTGGTCCACCACCGGCTGTGTCAAGGCGCTCACCCACGGCATGCCACTTATTCCCTGTGTCTTCCTTGGCGTGCTCACCGCAGTGGGCGGCGGAATGGTCCGCGATATTGCCTCCGGGGAAATCCCGTCCATCTTTGGCGGCAGCCCCCTGTATGCCGTGCCCTCTATCCTCACCGGCATCGTCATGGTTACCTTTGCCGATTACGGACAGTTTGCACTCGGCATGGTGGTCGCGCCGATCGTCGGCAGTGGCATGGCGATTTTGTCCTATTGGCGCGGCTGGGTCCTGCCCCGCGCCGGTGTAGCCCCCGTTAACTACACCGCGGCCCAAGTGGCGGCGATTGCGAAGAAAGCCGAGCTCAAAGGTTTTCGTCGCGGTAGAAAGAAAAACTAAAAAGCTTCCCCACAAGGGCTCGAACCTACCATAAACCGGGCATTTTACTAGGATAAACGGCCTTTTTGCTCCCCTTTTGACGGAGTTTCACAAAATTCCACCACCTCCGCCAGCATGCCGTCCATCGACTCCGCAACCTCGTCCAGCATGTTCAGGAACAAGTCCGCATAGGTATTCAGCGTCTCCGCCGCGTCCGCATGCCCCAGCTGGGTCTGCACAACTTTCACGTTCGTCCCGGCATTCACCGACAGGCAGGCCGCCACGTGCCTAAGCCCGTGCGGCGTGATGCGTTCAAACGCCCGCGGCACCGGCCCGCCATCCTTGCCGCATCAATATCGGCCTTAGACCTCGCCATCATCCGCTGTACCGCGCCGTCAAATCACGTCTTATGCCCGGGCGAGTGTATGGGCGTACCACTGCGGGACTGCCAGATGAGCTCGTCTCTACCGCGGTGCGCGGCTACCTCGAGCACCTGGTCCATGACAGCTTTCGGCACCGCCACCGAGCGCCGCCTATGGTTCTTCAGCGTTGTATTGAAATGCCACCGCTTCTCGTTATCAAGATTCACGGCGTTGCGGCGCACATGGATACGATTGTTGGTTGAGCCTAGGTCCCTCAGCCGCAGAGCCGCAAGCTCACCCCAGCGCAGCCCCGACGTGCCCAGCAGCATCAAAATCTCAACGTGGCGCGAGCATTCGTCCGCGAGGTCGTGCAGCTGCTGCATCGTCAAATACACATGCACCGTCTTGGCCTTGCGTGGCGGGCGCACACCGCGAGCTACGTTCTTTTCCCCGCTGGTCCTGGACTGCAACATCAAGAATCTGACACAGCACACTGTGACAGTTGCGCATCCACGACGGTGAGTAGCCCATGCTGGATACCCACCGCTGCACCTCACGGTGAGTAATCTCCTTGACCCTGCGCGCGCCCCAGTACGGTTGGGCGGTGCCGCGCCAAATAGTCATGTCCGTGCTATAGGGCTTCAATAGCTCGTTGAGGACGAGCCAGTCCTCGACAACCTCACTTACCTTCGCGGCCCCTTTAGTCGGGTCCACCCAGTCGCCGTCCGCGATAGACACCGCGTTACGACTAGCCCATTTTTCTGCTTCCGGTTTGCGCTTGAAACCACGCTTCGAGGTGTTCCTGGCGTCTGGCTTAACGTAGCCGACACGGTATCTGCGGCCGTGTTTCGTGTTGTATGCCTTGATTGATGCCATATAATGTTCTTGTTAGCCAGTGCTGAAGGAACGCGCTGACACTTCCACCGGACATGCGCCGGTGTGCTTTACTGCCGCCCTGGCGCTCAACGATGTAGGTGTTTGAGAGTGCTGGGGCGATACCGCTTAAAATTCCAGCATCTGTTGTACCGGAGAATCACGCTTAGTCGCTTTGTTAAATAGGCGATCGAACTGATCTTTATCGTCTGAGGCTTTCATTAACGCGATGACTTGTTGTATTTGTCCCTCTAGGTGAGTTACTCCTACGTCATCTGCAAGGTGCTGGTGATGCTTTCGCGATCTATTCCCGTGCTCATTCTTTGGATTCAATTCGCGTAAGCGATCAAGAACTCCTGCTGGCATAGCATCATAGATGTACTTATTGATGATTTTTCCTACGTATTGTGGGTGGTGATGGTCGCCAGGAGTGAAGTCCCATCCATGCAAGCGATAGATTTCTTTAAAAAAAGTTTCAGGGAATGTTCTAACCCACGGTCGGAATTCTTCGACGATGTATGCGTCTAAGAGCTTTTGTAGTTCATCTTTTGCTCTTGTCTCTTGGTATCCTGTTGCCTCATCAACTAGAGCAGTGATACCTACAAGAGAGAGTGCTTTTACGACTCGTCGTGATGCAGCAGCTGCTGGTTTCTGGTTTTGGGTAAGAACTTCATCTTCTTCTGCGTCCATGTATACGTTGCAGATGCGGGGGAGGATTTCGGCGTTGTATCCACTTTTTTCTTGTTTTTCGTCGCCTACTCTGTATTGAACTCGTTGAAGTTGTACTTTGAGTTCCGGTGTGATGTATGGAAGGAGGTTATTTGCCTCCAGAAATGGAGGCCGATTGTCGTTGCGTGTGCGGCGACCACTGGATTGGGATCTTCCGAGGATCGACATGATTGATGTTTGGCTTATTATTCGTCGTCCATCTGTTAATACGTAGCAGTCGAGGGAGGTGTCTGCGATATTGATGATGCCTTGGTGTGTGGCGCGTTCGATCTCTTTGCCCCAGCGTTTATCTGCGGCGATTTGGGCTGCAATTTTTCTGGGGTCTGGTTTGGGTAGCTTTCCTCTATGCGTTTGCATATCCGTATAATATCACGCGGTTTTAGGGTGGCGTCCGCGCGCGTGTGTTAGCTGGGGGTTTGTGTATTTCTCCTAGCTAAATCGGAGCATTGCGCGGTATGCGAATTGTCAATCGCATAGCATCAGTTTGGTCTCAGATTTGCGGCTGTGAGCGTTGGCGAGGCACTTCGTCTTTGTGAGGGACTTGGATATCGGCTACCGCCGCGCAGAGAGCGGGGGCAGTGATGTAGCCGGTGTCGCAGCCGTTCTTGGCTTGGATTTCTCCGGAGCTGGGGTTTGGGTTGCCGCTCGCGTCGTGGCCGTATCCGCACTTGTGCGCCGGGCAGGTTCCGCCATTGGCGTAGGGGATCGTTGCCGGGTCCGGGCCGAGGTCTGCCGCTTCCTGTGGCGGAAGTACGCAGTCTGGCCATTTGACCACACTCATATCTGAAAGTTGTGCGTAGCCATTTTCCCAACACGCCACGAACGTCGGCTCGGCTGCCGCCGGAGATGTCGGTGAGTAGTTATCCACCGCAGGCGTAGTGGTCTCCGGCGCCAGCGACTGGGACGTCGATGCCTTGGTACTCGTAGAGCTCGGTGTCGAAGAACTGGTCGCCGGCGCACTGCTACTAGCAGAAGTTGGCGCGGTGGACGTTGGATGTCCAACTTCATCGCCTTCGCTCGAGCACGCGGCCAGGGCGAGAGGGATGATGGCGAGGGTAGAGAATAGGCGCTTCATGCTGCTTGCCTATCGTAGAGAGATTGCCAAGTTTTAAGGACTTTGACCGTCACGCCTAGCTCGTTGGCTAGGAGGTTGGGGGCGGTCCGTAGACTGCTTCTGCGGTGGCGTAGTCTGCCGGGTTGATGAGGAGACGGGCGGCGAAGCGGTTTGCGCGGATTTCGTGCGCGCCGTGGTGGCCGGGAGGATCGCTTTAGTGTGCGTGGCCGAGCTCATGGGCTAGGGCACACACGGTGTGGGCATCGTCGAGGCCGATCTGCAGGGTGATTATATTTTGCGCCGGACCCTATGCCGCTTTTGGCCCGCCGCGGTGCCACCGGATTCGGTAGCCCCGGGCCTGCGCCACATCAATGAGGGTATCGGTGCTAATCAATCGAATCCTCACCTCGTTTCAAAGTCTTGACTTCTGCTTCTAGAGCTTTCATGTCTATTTCGTTTACTTCAGAATCGAGTTGACGTTGGTGAGCGGTCCATTCTTTCTCGGCTTTATTTACTGCCTGCTTGTGGTTCCTTTTCCCGTATCCTTTGAGAACTTCGCGTTCATTGAAGACGAGCCAGGATTCCGTTTTATCAACCCAGTCACTCAAGAGCATGGTTTTGCCCATTTCGGCTTGGTCTTCTGCATAGTCTAGGAACATAGTGGTAAGCCTGCGCATATGCTTGGCCTCACTTTCGGTGAGGAAGTTTTTAGCTATGCCCATGTCGCTTCTGTGGGGTGATTCTCCGTCCCATGCTGTGAGCCCGGCGTATGGTTTGGTGCGGTCTGCGCGTTCCCAGATTAGCTCCGCTGCGGTCCGCCCATGGGTGGCGAAATGAAGTCGGTTTTGAATCCCAGCGAAGAATTGTTGAACTTCCTTGAACGATTTCTTCTCTTGGTAGTCGGCGCTGGTTGCGGATATAACATCGCAGATTTTGCGAAAAAATTGGCGTTCAGAAGTTCGGATCTCTCGAATAGTCTCGAGTAATTCATCGAAATGGGTATCGACACCATCGTGTTTGAGTTTCTGAGCATCGATAGCGAAACCTTTGGTGAGGTATCCGCGTAGAACTTCAGTGGCCCATTTCCTAAATTGCGAGCCGCGGGGGCCTCGTACGCGGTAGCCAACGGCGAGAATCATGTCCAAGTTGTAGTGATTAACAGACCTGGTTTGACCTGGTACTTTCAAAAGTTTTTTGAAAGTAGCTTCTTCTGCTAATTCGCCTGAACGTGTGATGGACTGAATGTGGTGTGAGACGGACGCTGCAGTGACGTCGAAGAGATCAGCCATTTGCTTCTGTGTAAGCCATGCGTCGTTATCTTTTAGTTGGAGCCTTACGTGTGCTTTTCCGTCTTCGGTGGTGTAGATGGCGACTTGATCTGGCTTAGTCAATGGGGTCTTCTCCTTGCTTCTCTCGTTCTTCTTGCTCATTAGGTGACGAGTCTGCGGCGTACTCGCCCGAGTCGTAATCAAACTCGCGGACAACGTCATCATCGTCATCATGCAGTGAAGCAGACGGCCCGGACACGGGGGCACCCGAACGGCGGGCAGTGAGCTCATCGCGCTCAAGTAGTGCGCGGGCCGCGCCGCCTAGCTCAATCTTGTCGGCGTTGCTTAGCGTGTCTTTGGCTAGGTGGTAGACAAGCTCCTCAACGCTAGCGGTGGCTAGGAGTCTTGCATCGCCGTCAAGGTAGCCAAAGACTTCATCGCGAGTTAGCTGGTCTAGTTCGACGAGCGCATCGACAGGGTTAATGCGTAGTCCGCGGGCGATGGTGATTACGTCTTCTGCTGTCAGGCCATTCTTTAGGCGCAGGTTCACGGTATTGCGTGAGGTGTCGAGAATCTCGGCCATGTCTTGAGCGGTGACGCGGTGGCCGGCGAGGCTGGCGAAGATGTCTTTTATTTCAGCGGGGATTGTCATAAAAGTAAGCATACTGCACAAAAAAGTTGTCACCTATCGGGGGTGGGCCTGCAAAAAGCCAAAATGCTTACCGCTAATTGAATTACAAACTTGTCAAATAGCCGGAGGGTGACATACTATCTTGTCTTACCCGCTACAAAACAAGGAAAAGACAATGTTTTGTTATTAGTTTAGATGATCTAGACCGAGTCAAGCGTATCAATCGCCTCTACACCGTAGTAGACTTAGCGAACCGCGCAGGGCAAGCCGATACAGCGCTATCCATGGGGCTAACTGCGGCTGCCACCGTCATCGGATTCATCGTCAACCGTTTCACCAAGGACGTCGTGACCCCCAGCAAGGCGCGCATGATGGAACAATCTGGGCTACGCGCTTTTGGTACACGACCCGGGGTGAGTGACACGCCGGAGGACTACCAGACCCCGCGGGCGGATAGTGTGGGCCTGCCTGTCTACGATGGCGCCACTACAGCCAAGGACACCACTGTGGTCCGCCACCGAGTAGAGGGATGAGTATGGGGCCAGGTTGGATTACTGGTGACGCAGTAGGACTCGGAATCATCGGCATAGCCGCATCACTACGAGGAATAAGCTACCTGCCACACGTGTTAGACCAGTCACGTAAAGCCGCACATTTTCTAGAGGAGAAAGCGCCACCCGCCGTTGGCGCAGGAATCGGCCTGCACTTCGTGTGGGCAACGTCATTCATTCTGACCGGTGGGAGAGGCTGGGGCACCGCCATTAGCTATCGGGCTATCACGCCGCTTGCGCTCTGGGCGTTTGGCCGAGGCAGGCAACAACCGCACAAGGAGGTTCCCGACTTTAGGGGGAGGTTTGAATCCTAACGGGGAAATCATCGCCGCATTCGGCATCATTGCTACCGGCTACCCCGGCAATAAAAGTATCGCCCGGTCTGCGGAGGAGACGAAACGCATAGAGACGACCAGGCCAGACTGGGATGCATTCACCGAATGTATGATGCAGCGACTCGACGCCCAGCAAGTTGAATTAAAAAATCAGGCCGACCAGATTATTAGCCTCCGCTCACGTGTGGAGACGCTACAGGAGACCATCGAGTGTACCCGGCGTAAATACTGGGCGGCGATTGGTGGGATCCGGCGTATAGTCGGCCGTGACAAAAGCGCATTGGATATCGCTCGGCTCCCGCCGGATGTTCAGGAAGATGTTCTTAACGGCTGCCCCTCACCCTTAGCGGGGTGGGGTCTTTTCGTCGTTTTAGGGGTGTGTTTTGTGACGGACTTTTGACGGAGACTGAACCGTTTCCGCAGGTCGCCAAACGTCGCCAATGTAACCCGGCAAAGAAAGAAAAATAGCCCGCAACCAGCAAAAACACCAGTCAACGGGCTACAAAAATCAGCTTCCCCACCAGGACTCGAACCTAGAATGACGGTACCAAAAACCGTAGTGTTGCCGATTACACCATGGGGAAACACAGCAAAAGCTGTAGGCATAGCCTACCTGACGCCCCCGGGTAAATCACAAATTGCGGGGCAAAGGATAGGGTAGAGGGCATGGCTCGACAAAGGATGACCGGCCGGGAACGCCGCGAACAACTCATTTCCATCGGACGCGCCGCATTCGCGGAACTGGGTTTTGAAGGAACCACCGTCGAAGAGATCGCGGCACGCGCCGGGGTATCCAAACCCGTGGTCTATGAGCACTTCGGGGGCAAGGAAGGCCTCTACGCGGTGGTCGTGGACCGCGAGATGCTAGCACTGGAAAAGGTTATTACTGATTCCTTGGAGACCGGAAGCTGGCGCGAGCGCATCGAGCAGGCCGTCATGGCCATTTTGACCTATGTCGAGGAAGAAACTGATGGCTTTCTCATCCTGGTGCGCGATGCCAAGCCCGGCGACGAACGCAGCTTCTCCACACTGTTGAATTCCGCAGTGGGTCAGGTTTCCTATATCCTGCGAGAAGCATTCGAGCACCGCGGCATCGACCCAGATTTGGCGGATATTTACGGCCAAGCGCTGGTGGGAATGGTATCGACCACGGCGCAATGGTGGCTGGATGAGCGCAACCCGGACAAGGAAGTCGTCGCCACGCATATTGTCAATCTATGCTGGAATGGTTTGTCCGGTATGGAAGTAAAGCCCAAGCTAGGAGGCAAATAAATGGCGACCCCAATGCTGGCCGGCCTGCTCAAGGTAGCGGCCTCAGATCCCAAGCTCAAGGGCATGATTTCTCATGTGGGCGACGACCTCCACATCACAGGCTTGGATCAGTCCCGGCCGTGGGCCTTGGGCACCTTGGCCCATCATGCCCCAGTGCTCGTGGTAACCGCTACGAGTCGCGAGGCCGAGGATCTCACGGCGGAGCTTACGGCGATGCTGGGGGAGAAGGTGGCCATGTTCCCCGCCTGGGAGACTCTGCCGCACGAGCGTTTGAGCCCCGGCGTAGACATCATCGGCCGCCGCGCTGAAGTTCTGCACAATCTCGATAGCCTGCAGGTCATCGTCACGGCTGCCCGCGGTCTGTCTCAGCCCATCCTGCAAGAGGTGGAGGGCCGCGCTCCCGTCCACCTCGAAGAAGATCATGAATATGACTTTGATGCGGTAGTCCGCGAGCTCGAGTTCCGCGCCTATAAGCACGTAGACATGGTGGCTAAGCGTGGCGAGTACGCTACGCGCGGCGGCATCATCGATATTTTCCCTACGACGCTGGATTATCCGGTTCGCGTGGAGTTTTGGGGCGATGAGATTACCGATATCCGCCAATTCTCCGTGGCTGACCAGCGCACCATTCCGGAAATCGAGGTGGGCTGCGTAGACATTTTCCCTGCCCGGGAGCTGCCTATTACGGACGCCATTGCCAAGCGTGCGGCCGATCTCGCCGTCAAGCATCCCGGCAATCCCGCCTTGGTGGAGCTATTGACCAAAGTAAGCGAGCACATCCCGGCCGAAGGTATGGAGGCGCTCCTGCCCGCGCTTTCCGACGCCCCCATGATCACCCTCCCCGAAATCCTGCGCCCCACCACCCACGTGGTGATGGTCGGTCCGGAAAAGATTCGCCGCCGCGTGGCAGACCTAGAAAAGACCGATGCGGAGTTCCTCGCCGCGGGCTGGGAGGCCGCAGCCATGGGTGCCGATGGCCCGTTGGCTACCGAAGGACTCGATACCGAGGCTTCCAGCTACCGCTCCTATGAGTCGCTCGAGGTCTCCATTAGCGAGTCCGGCCTGCCTTTGTGGACTTTCTCCCCACCGGGAATGCTCGCCGCGCCGGAAGAGGAGACCCTCCCGCTCGAATTCGAACCAGGGCCCACCCCGCGCGGCAATATCGATGAAATCGACGCCATGATGGCCCAGCTTCTCGCGCACACCAACGCCGGCGGCCGAGCAGCCTTCATCGCGCCGGCACAAGGTGCCATCAAACGCATGGTGGATCGCTTTGCAGAAAAGGGCATCCGCACCAAGGTGGCTACCCCTGGTTGGGAGCCCACCGCCGGCGAAGTCACCCTCTACCAAGCACTAAGCCACGCCGGCCTGGTATTTCCCAAGGTGAAAAAGCCCAAGGACGCCGAGGCCCTCCCACTGGTCGTCGTAACCGAGACGGATCTGACCGGTAACCGCGTAGGCAATATCGCCGAAGCGAAGCGCCGGCCCGCCAAGCGCCGCAACAAGGTTGACCCGCTCGCCCTCAAGCAGGGCGATTTTGTGGTGCACGAGACCCACGGCATCGGCAAGTTTCTCAAGATGGCCGAGCGCACCATCCAGTCCGGCGATGAAACCAGCCGCCGCGAATACATCGTGCTCGAGTACGCGCCCTCCAAGCGTGGTCAGCCCACCGATCAGCTCTGGGTTCCCATGGACTCGCTGGATCTGCTCAGCAAGTACACCGGTGGCGAATCGCCTCACCTGTCCAAGATGGGCGGTTCCGACTGGAAGAACACCAAGAAGAAGGCACGCGCCGCCGTGCGCGAAATCGCCGGCGAGCTGGTCGAGCTCTACGCCAAGCGCCAGGCCGCGCCGGGGCACCAATTCTCCCCGGATAATCCGTGGCAGGCGGAGATGGAGGATAATTTCCCTTTCGTCGAAACCGAAGATCAGATGCTGGCCATCGAGGCCGTCAAGCAGGACATGGAATCCACGGTGCCGATGGACCGCGTCGTCGTCGGCGATGTGGGCTACGGCAAAACCGAGGTGGCCATCCGCGCTGCCTTCAAGGCCGTGCAAGACGGTATGCAGGTGGCCGTCCTCGTGCCCACCACGCTGCTGGCGCAGCAGCACTTTGATACCTTCAGCGAGCGCATGACCGGCTTCCCCGTCAAGATAGAGGTGCTTTCGCGCTTTACCTCAAAGAAGGAAGCAAAGGACATCTTTAAGGGGCTGGCCGATGGCAGCGTCGATATCGTAGTCGGTACCCACCGCCTCCTCCAGACCGGCGTGCACTGGAAGAACCTCGGCCTCATCGTCGTGGACGAGGAGCAGCGCTTCGGCGTGGAGCACAAGGAACACATTAAGGCCCTTAAAGCCAGCGTGGATGTGCTCACCATGTCCGCAACACCTATCCCGCGCACCTTAGAGATGTCTATGGCTGGCATCCGCGAGATGTCCACCATTCTGACCCCACCGGAAGACCGCCACCCGGTGCTGACCTACGTCGGCGCTTACGAGGACAAGCAGGTAGCCGCGGCCATCCGCCGCGAGCTGCTGCGCGATGGTCAAACCTTTTTCATCCACAACAAAGTCTCTGATATCGAAAAGAAGGCCCGCGAGCTGCGTGACCTGGTACCGGAAGCCCGCGTCGTCGTCGCGCACGGGCAAATGAACGAGGACGTGCTGGAACAGACCGTCCAGGGCTTCTGGGACCGCGAGTATGACGTTTTGGTATGTACCACCATCGTGGAGACCGGCTTGGATATCGCCAATGCGAATACCCTCATTGTGGAAAACGCCCACCATATGGGCTTGTCCCAGCTGCACCAGCTGCGCGGGCGAGTAGGTCGTTCCCGCGAGCGCGGCTATGCCTACTTCTTGTACCCCAAGGGCGCTACGCTCACAGAAACCTCCTATGACCGCCTAGCCACCATCGCCCAAAATAATGACCTTGGTGCGGGCATGGCCGTAGCCATGAAGGACTTGGAGATGCGCGGTGCCGGCAACGTCCTTGGCGCCCAACAGTCCGGCCACATTGCCGGTGTGGGCTTCGATCTCTACGTGCGCCTCGTTGGCGAGGCAGTAGAAACTTTCAAATCCCTCGCCCGCGGCGAGGCTCCCACCGTTACCGATGAAGGCCCGAAGGAAATCCGCATTGATCTCCCCGTGGATGCGCATATTCCGGAAAGCTATATCGACTCTGAGCGCCTGCGCCTGGAGGTCTACCGCAAGCTTGCGGCCTCGCAAAACAATGATGATCTCAAGGCCGTCATCGAGGAAATGGAAGATCGCTTCGGCCCATTGCCGCAAGAGGTGCTGCGCCTACTCTCCGTTGCTCGCCTGCGCCACCAGGCGCGCCGTGCCGGTATTTCCGATATCACTGTGCAGGGCACTCGCATCAAGTTCCACCCCGTCGAGCTGCCGGATTCCAAGCAGGTGCGTCTCAAGCGCCTATATCCGGGCTCTAGCTTCCGCGCGGCCGCGAAGGCCATCAACGTGCCGTTCCCCAAGGCGGGGCGCAATGTCACCTCGCCCAAGTTGCGCGACGAGGAGCTCATCCAGTGGGCCGCGGACTTTTTGAGCGCGCTTTTTGACGTCCAACCCATCAACGTGTCTGGTGAGGAAGCCGGCGCCGGGTCGGTCATCAGCGTAGGCGAGTAGCCGATCGGCGCTTAGGAGAAGTCCAAGCCGATATCCAGCACGCGCACCGAGTGGGTGAGGGCGCCGACGGCGATATAGTCCACGCCCGAGGTGCCGTACTCACCGGCGTTCTCCAGCTGCAATCCGCCGGAGACCTCCAGCGCCGTGGTTGGGCTTAGGGCTTGGCGGCAGTGGACGGCGGTGTGGACATCGGCAAGCGCGAAGTTATCCAACAGCACCATATCCGGGTGCAGCGGGAGCACCTCGTCGAGCTGATCTAAGGTATCGACCTCGACCTCGCAGGCAATGTCAGGGGCATGCTCGCGCACGCGGCGCAGGGCCGTTGCCACGCTGCCACCTACGGCGAGCACATGATTGTCCTTAATCATGGCGGCGTCGCCCAAGCCCATGCGGTGGTTCGCCCCGCCGCCGGCACGCACGGCGTATTTCTGCAGCGCGCGCAGGCCAGGCAGGGTCTTGCGGGTATCGCGCACCTGGGCTTGCTTAACGCTATCCGGGGTCCCTGTGTCCGCCGCTGCTGCTGCGATGGCATCGATCCAACGCCGGGTCTGCGTAGCGATGCCGCTTACGTGCGAGACCATATTGAGCATGGTGCGCTCAGCGGACAGCACGAGGAGGGCAGGCGCCTGCACCGTGGCGATGACCTGGCCTGGGGCAACGCGGTCGCCGTCGGTGGAGTGGAGGGTGATGGTAGGGGCTGGGGCATCGGCAAGCGCGGAGCCCGCAGTATCCACGCCCCACTGGGCTAAGTGCTGGGCGGTGGCCCCAAGGACCTCTTCGATAAGGCCCAAGCCTGCGATGGTGCCGGCCTCGCGCGCGGTGAACTCCGCCGTGCAGCGGGTCTCACCCGGCACCGTGGCAAGCGAGGTGTAATCCGGCCCATAAGCGAAATCCTCATCCAAGGTCGTGGCGATAAGAGCGGAGCAATCAGGCAGGCGCAGTGATTCCATTTACTCGCCCCCGCCGGGGTTGCCGATGGAAATCATGGCCTCGAGGGACTTGCGCGCCGCATTCGCGATGTCTTCTGGAACCGTAACCTCATCGGTCTCTTCCATCAGGCAGTGCTCCAGGGCCTGTGGGGTAATCATCTTCATGTACTTGCACTCGGCGTGATCGTTGACGGCCTGGAAATCGACGTCCGGCGCGGCCTGGCGCAGCTGGTGCAACATGCCGGTCTCGGTGGCGACGAGCACCTTGTTTTGGGGCTGCTTCTGGGACTGGGTGATCATTTGCCCGGTTGAGAGCATGTGCACGCGCTCTTGTGGCACCAAGCCCTCGTTGGCCAGGTACAACGCGGAATTGGAGCACCCGCATTCCGGGTGGATATACAGGTCCGCGTCTGGGTTATCTTGGGTCTGTTGGGTCAGCTGCTGGGAACTGATGCCCGCGTGCACGTGGCACTCACCGGCCCAGATGTATATATTTTCCCGGCCGGTCTCGCGCTTCACGTAGGCGCCCAAGAACTGGTCTGGGCAAAAGAGGATCTCTTTATCCGTCGGCAGCGAGTTGACCACGTCGACGGCATTAGAGGATGTACAGCAGACATCGGTCAGCGCCTTGACCTCTGCGGTGGTATTGACGTAGCTGACCACAAGGGCGTCGGGGTGCTCAGCCTTCCAGGCGCGCAGCTCATCGGCGGTAATGGAATCCGCCAGGGAACACCCAGCGCGCTCATCGGGGATGAGGACCTTCTTATTCGGCGAAAGAATCTTGGCGGATTCCGCCATGAAGTGCACACCGCAAAAGACGATGATATCTGCATCGGTTTCCGCCGCCTTGCGGGACAGCGCCAAGGAATCGCCGGTGTGGTGGGCAACGTCCTGGATCTCCGGGATCTGGTAATTATGTGCCAGGATCACCGCATTGCGCTGCTCCGCCAACTCTTTAATCCGCTCTGCCCAAGCCTTGCCTGCCGCGGGGGCCGAACCAGCGGGAGTGGCAGATGGCATGACGCTAACATTGGTTTGAGTCACAAGTGCTCCAAAAAGTGATAGTCACAGGAATTAGTGGGGTGTTATAATCGTACTAAACTGTCTGTGTTCAAGACCACTTGCGATGGCGGGGTGAGGGTACCGACCTGGCCCGGCTGGCGGGGCAGGTGATTAGAGCTCCAGCGATCCTTGGGTGAGGCCGACCGCGGCGATGGTGGCGGCCACCAGCACCACGATGACGATTGACCACTCAAATCCATTAAAAAGCTTCTCGCGGCGCGATAGCCGGGTGAGCACGTACGGGATAATTCCCGGCACGACGGCGAGAGCACCGAAGAGAATATAAACCGGGTCGGCGGCATAAATGAGCCACAGCGAGTACACGAAGGCCACCAGCGCGATGCCAAAGTGGCGCCGGTTTTCGCGTCTGGGAATATCCGGCCCAGAGAGATCGAACCGCGTTCCGGCGTGCGGGTGGGTCACACCCTTGCCCCGTATCGCTAGCAGCAGCAGATACAGCGAAGAGAAGATATAGGGCAGGAGGTACATGATGGTGGCGAGCTGCACCATCGCGGCATAAGAAGCCTCGTTGACGTAGAAGACGATGATGAACAGCTGGATGGCCATCGTGGAAATCAGCTGTGCTACCCACGGGGCGCCGGCCACATTGATGGTGCCAATGCGGCGAGGAATGAGGCCGTCGATGGCCATCATGACGATGGGCTCAGCGCACAGCATTTGCCAGGAAACGTAGGCGCCGAGGACCGAGAGGCACAGGCCGATGGAAATCAGCGCGCCGCCCCAGGGGCCGACGACCTCTGTGAGCACCGAGGCCATGGAATTATCTGGCAGTGCGGCCAGTTCTTCCTTGGTCATCACGCCAAAGCTCAACGTGGAAACGGAGACCAAGAGCGCCAGCACGGAGAAGAAGCCAATGACGGTGGCGCGACCAACATCGGTGCGCTTAGAAGCCTGCTTGGAATAAACGGAGGCGCCCTCCACGCCGATGAAGACCCACACAGTAAAGAGCATAATTCCTTGAACCTGCTCGAAAACACTGGCCTCGGAGGCACGCCCCCAGAAGTCCAAGGTGAATTTATCCCAGCTGAACCCGAGGAAAGCAATGAGCACTACGAAGGCCAAGATGGGCACGATCTTGGCAATCGTGGTGATGAGGTTCATGAACGCGGCCTGCTTGATACCGCGAGCGAGCACCGCGAAAATGCCCCAGGATAGGAGGGAGACGGCGATGGCGGAGGACCAGTAATGGTCGGCGTCGAAAAGCAGCAGGTAATGGCCCAAGGTATTGAAAAAGAGGGTGGCATAACCCACCTGCGCCATAACGGAGCCCAGCCAGTAGCCCCAGCCGGAGGTAAAGCCAATAAAATCGCCGAGGCCGGCGCGCACATAGGAATAGACGCCAGAATCAAGGTGCGGCTTTCGGCGGGCCAGAATTTGAAAAACAAACGCCACAGAGAGCATGCCGATGCCCGCGACCAGCCAGCCGATGAGCATCGCGCCTGGGCCGGCAACGGAGGCAATGTTTTGCGGCAGCGAGAAAATGCCCGCGCCCACGGTGGAACCGATAATCAGCGCGACGAGGGTCCACAACGTCACGGAGTGGGATTTATTCTGGCTGGAGGTCATTGGCCTAAAATACCTTGAATAGCCCCATAATGGGAACTCGGGCTAGACTTTGTGCACATGACTGTGCTGTTGCTCGATGAACGCTGGCCCACCATGATCCCCATGCAGGCGCACGGGAAGCTGCGTGGCCCTGTCCACTTCACGGGTGAGGTACCCGTGTCCGTACGGTGGAATTTCTCCGATCTGCTGGTAGGCGAGGATGCCACCGGAACCTTGGTCAGCACCGACGAACACGATCCGGAAACTCGCGCCCGCCTCGCTAGCGGCGAGTCCGTCATTCGCGCCGAATCCCTTGCGGATCCCATCATGCAGGCGCGCCAGACCATGGCCACGGCGCGGCGCATTGGGGAGTGGGAGCGCGAGCAAACCCATACCTCGCTCTTGCCCTATCTTGAGGAGGAGTCTGCCGAATTCGCCGCGGCCGTGCGCAACCGCGAACCGGAAAGCGAGATGCTCAAAGAATTGGGCGATATCTTCCTCCAAGTACTCTTCCATGCGGAAATCTCCACCTTTTCGCTTGACGACGTCGCCCAGAGCTTCCTCACCAAAATGCGCGCCCGCGCCCCATACCTCTTTGATGGCACCACGGAGATTGTCGACGTTGACACGCAAGAGAGGCTATGGCGCGAAGGTAAGGGAATGTAGGATGGCTTCTCATGAAGAGGCTCCTGCAGATATTCGGGGGCTGCGGGGTGGCCGTAGCCGTGATCATCGCGTTGGTGGCATGGCTGTTGACGGGGCACGGCACTTCCCAGGAGCCCGTACCGGAGAACATTCCGCCCGTTGAAGGCAAAGAGGTCGCGCATATTGACGTCAATGCTCCCAGCCGCACTGCGGATAAGCTTACCTACTGGGCCTCTGACCTAGCTGAGCAGACGGGCATCCCGCCGGCCGCACTGCGCGCTTATGGCAACGCGGAACTCATCGCTCAGCAAAAATGGCCGAATTGCCATCTGCGGTGGAATACCCTTGCCGGCCTAGGCTACGTGGAGACCCGCCACGGCACCTACAACGGCAATTGGTTTAAGCCCTCCAAGCTTGACGACGCCGGCTACCCCCAACCACCCATCAACGGCATCGCCCTCGATGGCCTGAACAATACGGCGCACACTCCAGATACCGATAATGGCGACATCGATGGGGATTCCGAATATGACCGCGCCGTCGGCCCGATGCAATTTATCCCGACCACATGGGAATCGGTGGGCGCCGATGCTAACGGCGATGGGAAGGCAGATCCCAATCAAATTGACGACGCCGCAGTCGGCGCCGCCGGACTTTTATGCTTTGGTGATAGAGATCTCTCTAACCCAGAACAGTGGGAGGAAGCAGTTCTAAATTACAACCAGTCCAGCGAGTATTTGCATAAAGTTGCACACGCCGCCAATGCCTATTCGGTTCCGCAAAGTGCCAAGTAGCGTCACACAGCAAAGTTTTCTGCAACAATTGACTACGTAGCTGGGCTGGCTGGTCCAGAGCGAACTTATTTATGAGGAGTGAAAAACAGCATGGCTGATATCATCCACACTTTCGCCCGCGAAATTCTTGATTCCCGTGGCAACCCAACCGTCGAGGCCGAGGTCTTCCTTGACGACGGCGCCCGCGGTGTTGCCGGCGTTCCTTCCGGTGCTTCTACCGGTGTGCACGAGGCTCACGAGCTGCGCGACGGTGGCGAGCGCTACCAGGGTAAGGGCGTTCTGAAAGCTGTTGAGAACATCAACGAGAAGATTGCCGACGAAATTGCTGGCTTCGAAGCCGACGATCAGCGCCTCATTGACCAGGCACTGATTAAGCTGGACGGTACTGATAACAAGTCCGAGCTCGGCGCTAACGCTATCTTGGGCGTTTCCATCGCCGCAGCCAAGGCCGCCGCAGAGTCCGCTGCACTGCCTCTGTACCGCTACATTGGCGGCCCGAATGCACACGTACTGCCAGTGCCAATGATGAACATCCTCAACGGCGGCGCACACGCTGACTCCGGCGTAGACGTCCAGGAATTCATGATCGCTCCGATTGGTGCGGAGTCTTTCGCCGAGGCTCTTCGCATGGGCGCCGAGGTCTACCACGCACTGAAGGCAGTGCTGAAGGACAAGGGCTTGTCCACTGGTCTGGGCGACGAGGGTGGCTTTGCACCGTCCGTTGACTCCACCAAGGCTGCTCTCGACGTCATTGTGGACGCCATCAAGAAGGCCGGCTTCGAGCCCGGCAAGGACGTAGCCCTGGCACTCGACGTTGCTTCCTCCGAGTTCTTCAAGGACGGCAAGTATCACTTCGAGGGTGGCGAGCACACCGCTGAAGAAATGTGCAAGGTCTACGAGGGCCTCATTGACGAGTACCCGATCGTCTCCATCGAAGACCCACTGCAGGAAGACGATTGGGAAGGCTACACCACCCTGACCGCCGCGATTGGTGAGAAGGTACAGATCGTCGGCGATGATTTCTTCGTCACCAACCCTGCTCGCCTGCAGGAAGGCATTGAGAAGAAGGCCGCTAACGCTCTGCTGGTAAAGGTCAACCAGATCGGCACCCTGACCGAGACCTTCGACGCAGTCGAGCTGGCTCACCGCAATGGCTACCGCACCATGATGTCCCACCGCTCTGGCGAGACCGAGGACACCACCATTGCAGACCTGGCTGTTGCTCTGAACTGTGGCCAGATTAAGACCGGTGCACCGGCTCGTTCCGAGCGCGTAGCTAAGTACAACCAGCTTCTGCGCATCGAGCAGGAGCTTGGCGACGGCGCAGTCTACGCCGGCCGCTCTGCTTTCCCGCGCTTTAAGGCTTAATCGCCTCCTTTCATAGCGCCCTTGCATTGCCGCGGGGGCGCTTTCGCATGTCTAGGTATTGTTGCCAGGTTTGCTTCCAATTTACGGTCCGCGGCGCCAAAGGCCCTTGGGCACGGTCAATTTCGAAAGTGCCGTCCGAAAAGAGCCAAGCGACGTCCCCAGTGATGGGATCCATGATGTAGCGGGCCCTACCATCGGTCTTCACATTGTGGTGGTGCTGACAAAGGGTGACAAGATTATCGATACTCGTCGGCCCGCCGTCGGCATACTCCACCCGATGATCAAGCTGGCAGTAATGCGCCGGCATGGAACACCCCGGCCAACGGCACGTGGCATCGCGACCATGGACCCATGTCCTGATTTGCTCGGTGGGGACGTAGGAGGATGTTTCTTTTGGGCACAACTCGCGAGTCATCGAGTAAGTGCTCAAGCGTTCGGTAAGAACGCACCATCCTGCCGACGGGATATATACCCGAGAAGCATCCTCACCCGCTGTATAGGTATTGATAACTACTTTTGTCTGGGTGCGATTAAAGATCAGCGCCTCCAAAGCCTCTGGCTTTGTGATGTTCTTCTTTCGCGCTGCTTTATCGATGTGCCGTGAAATAGCACTGGCGGTTGCTTTATCCGTTTTCAGGGTGATGGTGGCTTGGCCTTTGGAATAAGAAATGGAAACAGAGTGCTCGATTTCCTTCTCAATATCTGGTTTGAGAATGCCATCGATGTAATCGCGCAAGAATCTACGGATTTCAGATTCCGTGGGGACATGCTGAGCAGGTTCCTTCGGGGTGAGGAAGTCTGCAAGGGCGGCATCGACTAGTTGGATGCCCTCGGCGTCGTCGCCAAGCGGGGCAAGCTCGGCATCAATGACGTGCAGCCGCGGGAGGTCAAGAATCCAATGTTCGGTCTGTACTGCCGTGGTTAACGGCAACTCACGCATGCGCAGGTGAGAGCGCAGTGCGGATAAAACGCGCCAGTAGCTCAAGCCGACCCGCTTAGCTAAAGCAGCGGTAGTGCATTCGACATCGTCTTCTAATCGCGGAAGTACGGATTGGTAGAGCTGCCAGGATTGAATGCGTTGGAGCATGCCCAAAACGCAAACCGTATCGTCGAGGTTATTGGTAGAAAAATAAGCTTTCTTTGGTGGTGCGTCGCTGGCTGTCACGGAAAGTTCCCCCTCTGGAATAAATCGCACACCCAATCGAATTTCTACCCTCAGTATAAGCCGCCTTGCTGGCTTGCGCAAGGCTTGAAGCGAAAAATTGTGCGAAATTTAGGGGGGTCTAGTAGCTGAAAATTTTGTCAGCCACTGCCTCGAGTTCCTTATCATCATATTTGTCACCGCAGGTGGCGAGGGAACCCACTCCAGCCATGTACATGGTAAATAGCTTGTCAGGGAGGGGAGAGGCCGCTGACATTTCAAGCTTTTCGTAGACGGGAGCGTATTTCCTGTCAAACTCTTCTAAATCGGGAACGAGCTCCTCAAATCCGCTGTCGCCATGGGCTAGCAAATACTTAGCATCGTCTAGAATCTGATCATTCTCGCAGGCAACAGCTCCAGCCTTCTTCAGGGTCGTGGCGTTGACCTCGTAGCTGGTGGGGCCGTCATCGGTATCGGAAGCGCCCGCGCCGAACACGTCCAGGTAAAAGTCCGGGATCGTGCCGTGTTCTTTTATGTGGTAAATGAAGCCGCTTTTGGTATTGAGGTCGTGGTTTCTGCTGGTGGTAGTGGTAGGAGCTTCGCTGCTGGTAGTGCTTTTGCTAGTGGGGGACTCCGCTTCGGTGGCGACTTCTTCTTTGTGGTCGCTCGAGCTGCACCCAGCAAGTAGGGCGCCTACGGCGGCTAGGAGGAGGAGACGCTTGAGTGGCATTACTATTCCTTAGGCAGGGAATATGGTTCGAAGCTCTAGCTGGAATGGATCGTCTCAGCGACCTTTTCCAGTTCCTCATCGCTGAATTCATCACCGCAAGACATCACGGCGCCGAGTGAGGTCATCGCTGCAGCCATGATTTTGTCAGAGTCCGGTGCGTCATCAGGGATGTCTAGCGCTTCAAAAACATCACGATATTTGTCATCAGAGCCGTCGACCGATGACATAACTGCTTCCCCCAAATTTGTCGGTGTTTCCTCGGAAATATTCCTTCGAGATATCGAGCAATTCATCATTCTTGCAGGCAGCTTCGCCGGCCTTCTTGACAGAGTCTGCGTTGGTTTCAAAGCTTTCGGGCTGATCGTCTCCCTCGAGCTGGTCAGCATCATGGTTGATGTAATCATCCGGCAGGATCTTATACTCCTTGAGGTAGTCGGCCATGCCGTCTTTAGCGTTTAGGTCGTAGCCGTCACCGTAGACGGGGTATTCGCCGTCTTGGGCGGAGGGGTTGCAGCTGGCGAGGAATAAGGTTGCGGTGAGAACGGGCAGGAGGCGTTTGAGGGACATGAAAGTTCCTCCCTGGGCGGGAGAATTTCCTTTAGCGTATCTAATTTGCGCGTGCCACGTCCCTGTTACAGGAGTGACAGCGCTAGGATTAAAGACCTATGGCACGCGAAAAGAAGACGCAGCGAAACCGGAGCCGTACTAGGGTTCCGGTAGCCTCGCGTGCTGCGGATGTCCGCAAGGCACAGCGTGCACAACTGAAGCAGAAACAGAAGCCGGACCGGATGAGTATTGCCGGAGTAGGCGTAATCGTAGCTATAGTGCTCGTTGTTTTGTTTGCTATCGCCATTCCGCTGCGCAATTACTACCACGGCCGGTCCGAAATTGCCCGCCTCAATGAGTCAATCGCCGCCAAGCAGGATGAGAAAGCTGCTTTGCTGGAGAAGATTGATAGATATAAGTCCGATGAGTACATCAAGCAGGAGGCGCGGCGCCGATTCGGGGTTGTCGATGAGGGTGAGACCGCCTACCGCATCATTGACCCGCAGATTAAGCCGGATGACCAGCTCACTACAGATGGTCAGAAGGAAGAAGATTCCCGCGAATGGTACGAAGTTCTGTGGGATTCTGTAGCCGAGCCGCCTGAGGAAGAAGCTCCGTCCGAGCAGGTAAATCATCTTCCGATTGAGCCGGCGCCGGAAGAGAATCCAGATGTGCGATAATTGTCCGCATGACCGTCACTGATGCAGATATCGCTGTAGTAACTGAGCAATTGGGCCGCACTCCACGCGGGGTCCTAGAGGTTTCTTATCGCACGCCGGATGGGCAGCCCGCGGTAATTAAGACGGCACCCAAGCTTGCCGACGGCACCCCATTCCCCACCCTCTACTACCTCACCGACCCACGGCTTACGGCAGAAGCCTCACGCTTGGAGGTTGCTCACGTTATGAAGTGGATGGAAGCCCGCTTGGGTGAGGACGAGGAATTGGCTGCCGACTATCAGCGTGCCCACGAATACTTTTTGGCCAAGCGCAATGACATCGAAGACCTTTGCACCGATTTCTCCGGTGGCGGCATGCCCGATCGGGTGAAGTGTCTGCATGTGCTCATCGCGTACGCGCTTGCTGAAGGCCCACAGCATTTCCGTTTGGGAACTGAGGCGGTGGCGATGGCCGCCGACCACGGCAAGCTTCGAGGCTCTGCTATCCCGCAGGATTGGCCCAGCGTAGAGGATCTGGGGATTGACTTGGCCCAGTTCGATTTCTCTAACGCGGAATAGGAGGGCTGCTATGACTCGCGTTGCTGCGATTGATTGCGGTACCAATTCGATTCGCTTGCTCATCTCTGAAATTCAGGATGACGGCAAGGTCCGCGATATTACCCGCACCATGGAAATCATCCGCCTGGGAGAGGGAGTCGATGCCACTGGCGAAATCGCCCCTGCGGCTCTAGACCGCGCCCGCGTGGCCTTGGAAGGCTACGTACGCCAGATGAAGTTTGAGAAGGTCACCCGCGTGCGGATGGTTGCTACCTCCGCTACCCGCGATGCCAAGAATCAGCAGGAATTCTTCGACATGACTGCTGAGTTGCTCGGCCAAATTCAGCCTGGCGCACAGGCCGAGGTCGTCTCGGGTGAGGAAGAGGCTCTGTTGTCCTTTAATGGCGCCGTGGCCGATGTGGAGCCAGACCGGGGGCCATTCTGTGTTATCGATTTGGGTGGCGGTTCGACCGAGTTCGTCGTAGGCACCGCAGATGGCGATATCTTGGGCACTCACTCGGCCCGCATGGGGTGCGTCAGGCTAACCGAGCGCATCATGCGTACCGATCCGCCAACCGAGTCGGAGATTGAGATCGCTTCCGAGTACGTCGGCGAGCGCACGGCGGAAGTAGAGAAGATAGTACCTATTTCTAAGGCCCGTACCATCGTCGGCTGCGCAGGAACTTTTACCACTCTTTCTGCATTGGCTCAGGGCCTTGAGCGCTACGACGCCGATGCCATTCACGGGTCTGAGCTCCGCTTCGATGCCCTGCGCGTGCTTTTGCAGCAGCTTATTAGCCTGCCTTCCGACGTCCGCGCCCTTAATCCCGTCATTCACCCCGGCCGTGCCGATGTCATCGGCGGTGGGGCCGTAGCCGTCGAAGGCATCATGCAGCTCATCGAGCGCAATTGCGATGCGCGCAGCTTTTTCATCAGTGAAAAGGACATTCTCGATGGCATTATCGCTGGTCTGGCTGCGGAGGGTACCCCTCGTTAACTCCCGCAGGGTGAGGTGGCCTAAAATACTCCTTGCCCTTGCCCCCATAGCCCAATCGGCAGAGGCAGTCGACTTAAAATCGATTCAGTGTGGGTTCGAGTCCCACTGGGGGCACAATGTGAAGTCTCGAGACATCGTTCCGGTCGGTGTCTCGAGATTTTTCGTTTTTAGT
>OKEX01000016.1_pt1 | contig 50284 bp, 49 predicted proteins | sample 1611421 | NCBI WGS metagenome assembly OKEX01 (sample SAMN04436744, study PRJEB24849) | human gut metagenome | biome: human gut; feature: NICU; material: stool | host: Homo sapiens | place: USA: Saint Louis, MO | collected 2010-12-06 | reverse complement strand
CTCCACACAATCACCTAACCCATGTCAGGTGTTTCCACGACCACTAGAAATCAAGATGAACCGCAGGAAGAAGTTCCTTAGCATTGAAGAGCAAGTTAGTTTAATTCAACGCCGTGGGTTAATCCTTCCTTCCGAAAAATCTGCTAAAAATTTCCTTGAGCGTCAAAATTATTACCGCTTTTCGGGCTACATGCGGTACTTCCAAGAAGACATAGCCAGGGACGAAGCCAGATTCTTCCTTGGCACCCAATGGGATGAAATAGTTAATATCTACCGGTTGGACGTCGAGCTTCGTTCTTTTCTTCTCCGCGGGCTCCAAGAAGCAGAGCTAGCGGCCAGAACGGCTTTTGCCCTCAGCGAAGGTGAAATCCATTCTCCTTACGAGGAGTATCTTCAGCCCACTGCTTACCGACGCCCACCAAATCCGGCTATGACGCCCACGCACCATCTAATAATCAGTGAGCTCAAGCGATCTAAGGAACCATACCTCCACAAATACCGAAAGGATTCAGGATCCGACACTGAGAGGTGGATTTACGATGTCCCAATTTGGGTGGCAGTTGAGGCATTGTCCTTTGGTACGTTGTCGAAAGCAATAAGCTTCCGAAACGATGACAACCAAGTTTACGCAAAGACTTGTTCCATTCTTGGCGTAAAGAAACAATATTTAACGCGCCAATTGCGCTCTTTTACTTTCGTGAGAAATAAGTGTGCTCACTCAGCTCGGTTATGGAACAGTTTCGTCTTGGACCAACCTTCAGTTTCCAATGCTACGAAACGGCGTGCTGAGAGAGTTTTGGGTCAAAATTATGGCGAGAACTCTCTACTGGCAGTAATTGTAGCCCTTGATAACTTTCTCTTTCTGACGAATTCGTGGGTTGGATTTTTGGATGAGTATATGGAGCTGGTCGAACGAAATCCGGCTTTCCACCAAGGTATAGCGAATCCTCATCATTCATAGCCTCCTTGCTGTATGAACACGCAATGGTGTTCCAGCCCTTTCTTGCGACCCCGGACACATATTCTTTAGGTCTTGACCCCGACCCCTAATCCAGCGCTAGTTGAGAGTTCTCACCAGCAAAAACGACAGCAAAATTCTGATAACCCAACCGAAAGAAATTAACATGTGGGTGTGACTGATAGATTCCGCCAACTCCCAGCCCCTGGCCCCGCGTGGGGAGGCAGCCTCATGGGCACCTCCATCGTTTCGCGCCTGCTCGTGGAAGAAGACATGATGATCCTGGCCGGCATTTTTGCCGCCATCGCGTGCGTCATCTTTGTCGTTCTCACCGCGGGCTTCTTGCGCTACCGCCACCCTGCCTTTGAGCGCACCACTATGGCGGAGTGGTCGATGTTTTTCATCGGAATCCTGGCGCTCGGTGCCGCGCTTTCCGGCCTGACGGATATCCCTACATTCCGCCTAGTGGGCTTTTGGATCGGTGGCCCAGTTACGGTTATCACGTGGGCTATCCAGCTCACGCGCTTTGATGGCGAACCGAAGTTCACCTGGGGCCTGCCGCTGGTCGGCCCTATGATTTCAGCTTCCGTTTCCGGTTGGCTAGCTAATGATTACGGCCCGCTCTACCACGTGATGGGTACGGTATTTTTCTTCATGTCCCTGGTGACGGCGGTGCCCACCTTCGCCCGCGTGTACTGGGCCGCATGGCACGGCAAGGTGGATTTCACCGGCGCGAAATCAGCCACCGCATGGGTCCCGCTAGGCGTAGTGGGCCAGTCCACGACAGCAATGCAGATTCTCTTCCCCGGACCGTTCTCCATCTATTACGGCGTTACGGCGCTTATTATCGCCATTCCGCTGTCCATCTACGCGATGTTTACCTTCTATCCCAATGTGGCACGGTGGGTTCCGTACTCCCCGGCGTGGTGGTCCTGCACATTCCCGCCAGGAACCGTAAGCATGGGCGGCCACCAGCTGGCATTGGTCAATGGCTCCGAGCTTATCGACGCCATTGCGCTCACCATTCCCGTTCTCCTCACCGCCCACTGGGCGCTGTGTTCCACCCGCTTCCTCAGCTGGGTGTGGGAGGGAAAGAAGGAAACCGGCCCTGAAGAACCACTCATTAAGACGGGTCCAGAAAGGTAACAAGAAGGCGCAGCCACTATGCGAGACGCTAGCTTTGAACGAGGCAAGCGCCGCACACGCCGCCGCACGCGTGAAGCGCGACCGCGGCGCGAGCACTGGAGCAGGGAATACGCAATCTATGCGGAAGATTCCTGGGGCATAGATGACTTGGGCCCCGAGGGCGGCGAGAATTCCGTGCGCGCCTATTCCGGTGGCCGCGCAGATGGCAATCGTCGCCGGCGCGGCTGATGCATAAAAGCTCCCTTATCACCTTCATCGCGTGGGATCGCGCCAACCTGGCTGCGGTGAGAGACGTACTCGCCGGCCTGCAGCGAGACGGCATATTCCTGCGCCGCGGCCACCTGCTCTTGGAGACGTCGTGGCTTGGCTCAGGCGCACGGGACTTCTATGCCACGGCCTGGCGCTGGAGCGCGCAAGACTGCCCGCTCTTTTATGCCCTAGCCCGGCGCGGAAAACTCTTAATTACTATCAGCGATACCGTGATTTCCTGCGGCGACAAAGACGACATTGCCGATGCGCGCGCTGGCATTGCACAAGAACTCATCGCTGCCGAAAACCCACAGCAATTGCGCGGGCTGCTTGCCGACGCCGCAGAAGACTAGCCCTACAGTCCCGGTTGCTCGCTGCGCTTCATCCAGCCCATGCGCGGGGCAAAACCGCGGGGATGTTTCATCTGCGCTACGGCGTCGGCAATCATGAGGCGGTGGCGGCGCGAAACGCTTTCGGGAAGCTTCGCCACGGAGAACCACCCAGCCTCGGTATTTTCTTCATCGCTGATGACCGGCTCTGCGCCATCCGCTACTGATACGCGCAGCGCCGTTCCCATAAAGGTGCACTCATCACCGTTGGGGTAGGTCACTGGCCCGGACTGCCCCACGCCCAAAAGGGCTTCTACCTTGGCGTCGAGCCCCACTTCCTCTTTGACTTCTCGCAGCGCGGTGGTGGTGATCTCCTCGCCTGGCTCGCAGATTCCTTCCACCGGGGTCCACGTACCGTTATCGGAACGCTTTACTAGGAGCACGGAGGGGACTTCCCAGAGCGCGGCGTCTGCCGGAACATCACGGATGATGATGGCGCTGCAGGCCGGCACAAAGATCTGCTCGTGGCCAATCTTTTCGCGCAGCTGAATAATAAAATCTGGAGTCGGCATGCCACCTAGCGTAGACCAGTGCGGCGCACTTAGGCCACGGGTCCCAAAACCTCTTTAGCTAGAAGCTGAATATCGGTGGCCAACGTGAAAGACAGCTCCATGTCCGTCGGCGTGGTTTGGCAGGTGTGGCCTTCTTCGAGGCGCTGCGTCGTTCCCGAGACCACGCCCACAATGGTTTGTTTTCCTTCTACTTCGCCGTACACCGGACCACCGGAGTCACCATTGGTGCTGCATACGCGCGCCCTAGCGGCGAGCGAATCCCGCTGGAGTCCCTCCGAGTTCAGCTGCGCCATCTCTGCATCATGGGAAAGCGTGCCGCACGTCTCATCGGTCACGCGGCCAAGCTTGCACACCTGATGTGGCAGGTGAGCCAGGGAGGTGGCGACGCTATTGTCTACCGTCCCGGGGACATAGTACTCAGCGCTGCCGGTGATCTCGATAAAGGCCACATCGAGGTCGTGGCTGTCTTCGGAATAGAAATCAGAGTAGATGACCTCGCCGATAGGTTCGGCGGGGTAGCTAAAGTTGCCGTCGGCGGTTCCGGCCCAGACCTTATCGCCGGGTTTGCCGCAATGGGAAGCGGTGACGGCGATCGTGCGGGCGTCGGCAAGCTTAAATGACCATGCCGCAGTACACGACTGGTAGTTGAAATAGGCGCCCGGCCGCGGTTCATCGCCGGAGAGGTCCAAGGCGGTGCCCGGCGCGAGCGGTGCCGTGGCCGGGGAATAGGACTCATTGGGAATGAGGTTTTTATAAGACAGGGCGGAGAAACTTGGTTCTTCCCCACCCCGTACCGGGCTGCAGGCCGCAAGGAACGCGGCCGTGCACGCTACAAAGACGCTAGTTGCTCTCCGCGTCCGCATCCCCGGCGTTGTCCTTATTATCTTCTTCCGCATCCATCTCCGCCTGGGCTTTGAGATCGCGGATGAACTTTTCCGGATCAAACTCGGTGTAGTGTTCCGGGCCGGCAAAATTTTCTAGGGCCATGGTCTAAACCTCCGTTTTCTGAATCGACGTGGTGATGTAATCCTTGACCGCCGCGGCATCATTAGGCAAGTCCTTGACGTGCCGCTCAGTATCGAGGATGCTGGCAAAGCGCTCGGGCGGCTCAGGGGCAGAGCCGATGGCCTCCGTGATGGTCTCGGCAAACTTCACCGGCAGCGCGGTCTCCAGACACACGATGGGCGTTTTTACACCTTCGCGCTGTGCGCCGCGAGCCACCTTGATGCCGTCGGCCGTGTGCGGATCCGGCAGGTAATCAAAGCGCTCGTGTACGTCCTTAATGGTGGCTAGGCGGTCCGCGTGGGTGGAGGAACCGGAAAGGAAACCATAGTCCGCGCGGGCGGCGGTGAGCTTCTCTTGATCCAGGCTGAAGCCACCTTCTTTGACCTTGGTGCCGAAAAGCTCTGCGGTTTCGGCTGCATCTCGGCCAAGCAAGTCGAACGCAAAGCGCTCAAAATTCGAGGCACGCGAGATATCCATCGACGGCGAGGACGTAGCCATGGTCTCTGCAGCTGGGCGCGGCCGGTAGTTTCCGGTACGGAAGAACTCATCCAGCACATCATTCTCATTAGTAGCCACAATGAGACGATCGATAGGAAGGCCCATTTGGCGAGCGATATGGCCAGCACAAATATCGCCAAAGTTACCGGTAGGAACGCTAAAGGAAACCTTCTGATCGGCGTTTTCGGTGACCTTGAGCCAGCAGGAAATGTAGTAGACCACCTGGGCCATCAACCGTGCCCAGTTAATGGAATTGACCGCGCCAATGCGGTAGGCGGCCTTAAAATCAGCATCTCCTGATACCGCCTTGACCACATCCTGGCAATCATCGAATACGCCATCGAGGGCGATGTTGAAGATATTCGGGTCATCCAACCCAAACATCTGTGCCTGCTGGAAGGCCGTCATCCGGCCGGCTGGGGTGAGCATAAAGACGCGAATGCCGTGGCGCCCGCGCATCGCATACTCTGCAGAGGACCCTGTATCGCCTGAGGTAGCGCCCAAAATATTGAGGGTTTCGCCACGGCGAGCAAGCTCATATTCAAATAGCTCACCCAAAAGCTGCATGGCCATGTCCTTAAATGCCGCAGTAGGTCCTTCAGAAAGATGTCCGATGAAAAGGCCCTCCCCTAGCTCCGTTACGGGCACAATCTCAGGATCGGCGAACTTGGGGCTGGTGTAGGCGCGCGCGGCGATGTCCTCGATGTCTTGCGCCGGAATATCGTCAATGAAAAGCTTAAGTACCTCGGCCGCAAGCGCCGCGTAGCCTTTGTCTGCTAGGAGCCTGCGCCATGAATTTAAAGTGCCGGAATCTAGCTGTGGGTAGCTCTCAGGCAGGTATAAACCGCCATCGGGGGCAAGCCCGCCAAGGAGAATATCGGTAAAAGATGCGGGCTGACGGGCGGTATCGCGGGTCGAAATATACTTCACACAAAAGAATCTTAGTAGTTAAGGCGTAAGGTATCAGCCATGTCGCAGCCGAATCCTAGGGAAGTCATTACCACTCAGGCTTTAAGCATTTGGGTGGCCGCCATGGCGGTCTACCTCGTAGCGATTACAGGGCGCACTTCCTTCGGCGTCGCCGGTCTAGATGCAATTGAACGCTTCGATGTCGATGCCGGACGCATCGCGGTTTTTACCTCCGTGCAGCTGGGTGTATATGCCCTAGCCCAAATCCCCACCGGCATTTTGATTGATAAGTTCGGCCCGCGCTTACTCCTCGTGGTCGGCGCCGTCATTATGGGCATTGGCCAGGTCGCCCTGGGCTTTACCACCAGCTATGGCGTAGCCATTGCCGCGCGCGTGCTCATCGGCGCGGGCGATGCCACGGCATTTCTCTCCGTGATGCGCATCCTGCCCTATTGGTTCCCACTGCACCGCACCCCCATGTTCACTCAGGTGACGTCATCGCTAGGACAAATGGGCCAGTTCATTTCCGCGGTGCCCTTCCTGTGGTTGCTGGGTGCGGCCGGATGGACTGCCGCCTTCGTTACCCTTGGCGCAGTAGGAATCTTGGTAGCCATCGCCGCTATCGTGGCGGTAGCAGACTCACCAGAGAAGTTGGGGATTATTCCCACGGAGAAGGAACCACCCAACTCGCAGGCCACCAGCATCCCGGCCCGTTTGAAGAAGGTCTTCCGCTCCCCGGTGGCCTGGCAGGCTTACTTCATCCACTACATCGGCATGCTCCCGCTCATCGTCTTTGTCATGCTCTGGGGCATGCCTATGATGACCCAAGGCATGGAGCTCTCCAAGGCTAAATCCAGCCTAGTACTTACTCTGCTGGCCGTATTCTTGGTCTTCGTAGGCCCCCTACACGGCAAAATTTCCTCTCGGGCGCAGCATGTCCGCCCGTGGCTGAGCCTCGGATTTGTGGCTGTTCACGTGCTGACTTGGCTCGTATTCTTTGCTTTTGGAACTGACAGCGGGCTGCCGGCAATCTTGGTGGTGTCCTTTATTACCGCGTTGTGTACACCGACGGCTAACTACGGCTTCGATATTGTGCGCGAACGCATGGACCGCTCCGTGGTGGCCACAGCTACGGGCTTGGGAAATATGGGCGGTTTTACCTCTGGCATGTTGGGCGCTCAGCTTTTCGGCATGGTGTTGGACCACTCCTCCGACGCCCCCAATTATTCTATGCCGGATTTCACTGCCGCCGCGGCTGCGGTGCTAGCCGTCTGGGCAGTAGGCATGATTGGTGTGGTCATCACCCACTTCCTTCGCCGTCGCGCGGGCGAAGACGGGCCTTCTGTCACCATCGTGGAGGTTTCCTAGAAACCGTCGGTTGATTACTCCGGGTTGAGGATAAAGCGAATGGTTCCCTCAGGGTCCGCCAAAAGCTCCCGGGTCGCCGCCACGGCTTCCGCTTCGTCGAAGGCGATGCGTTCAAAGCCAGTATCGTTGAGCTCCACAATGTCCGCACCAGGGCAGGCCAGAAGAATCGGCGAGTGCGTGGCAATAATGACCTGTGCGCCGCGGTCAACTGCTTGGGCAATTTCCCCTACGAGGGCCAGTTGCCGGATAACGGACAGCCCAGATTCTGGCTCATCAAGGATGTAGACGCCTTGGCCATTGATGTGCTCATAGAGCAGGTCAAAGACGGATTGCCCGTGCGATCGGCGGGACAAATCCACGTTCTGAGGAAGAGTCGAACGTCCGCCCCGTTCGGCCGCTGAATCCCCACGCTCAATCAAGTACTCGTGCTTTTCGGCGCGCAGGAAATAGGCGCGGTGGATTACTTCCTCAGTATCGCAGCGGATGGGGCTGCGAGGAACGATTTCATCTGGGTCACCCATGCGGCCGCCCGAGGGAGAACAACCTAAGTCACTAGCTAGGCCCGCGAGCAAGCTCGATTTGCCAATGCCGTTTTCACCTACGAAAACAGTTACTGGACTCCGCAGCTTGAAGCTGCCCAAATCAGCTAAGTAGTCGAAGACAGGCAGCTCGGCGCGGTAGTCATCAGGCTTGAATTTCAGGCTTAGGGAATCAACCAGCATGGGCCCTAGGTTAATTCAGTTCATCGAGTACGTGCAGCGCGTCTTCTTGCGCTGCCGCCGCACCAAAGTCTTTCAGGTGGTCACCCAAGTCGCCGGATGGAACCGATTGGGCGATGGTATCGGCCGGCACGGTATTAACGGCATAGGCCACCCCTATCCCGCCGGTGATAGATATGGCGATAGCGGCAAGCACCCCCACCGCGGTCGACAGCGTGGTCTTGAAAGTCATAGTCTCCTCCAGAAGCTTCGGCACCGAGCACCTTGCCCGTTACCGATTTGTGATGTTTTAGCTTAGGGAGAATCGCTGCCAAGGCCATGCCGCTCGGCTGCGGGTTGCCTGAATTTTTGCACCCAGTTCGCGAGGAAATAAAGGGCTAGTTTGCCGGGTAACTTTCAGCCACGATGCCATCGCTGGCCGGCATCACAAGTCCCCGTTCAAAAGCTACGAGGACTGCCTCTTCATCGGATTCGCTGATGTCTCCGGCCTCCACCGCGCTGCTGAGCTCACGCTCAAGGTAGACGCGCACATCGGACTTGCCGTTTTCCGTCTGGGTAATATCGCGAGGGACGGAATTGAGCGGAATGCCCAGCGCCTTAGCTAGGGAGGTCACGCGGTTGGCGTCGGTGGAATCATCGCCTTTGATAGCACCATTGACCTGTGCGGGCATGTCTTCCTGAACCACGCCACCAGCCACGGCCTCGCCCACCGTCCTCGTCCCCTTGGGCGGCTTATCGCGATTGGTGGCCCACACCCCGACAGCAATGGCCACGATGACGGCCACGGCTACAAAGGTCCACAGGTAGATGAGCTTATGTCGATGCACTCCGCTGATTTTAGCCATGGTAACCAGCGCCACCGCCGAAGGAACCGTAGTCATTGCCGCGGGGGTTCTCGCCGCGATCATTGAGGGCATCAATGATGGAGCGGATGGTGGCCTCCCCTATGCGGTCGGCCCGCCCCCACGAGCGAGGCGCCTGACGGGAGCTATCGGGCGATGGTTCCTGGCGCGGCGGCACTGGCTTTTCCTCCCGCGGCGTGGAGACCTCGATGGTCAATGTGGTGCCATCAAGGTGGAGGGCGTCGCCGTCGCGCACGCCCGCGGCACGCGCTGCGGAAAGCAGCGCGGATAACTCACCCACCGTGGCGGTGTCCACATCGAGTTGCAATTTGAAAGACATAACCAGCCAGTCCTTTCTTATTCTCCTCCCACTTTAGAGTCCGAAAGTGCAAAAAGTAAGGCCACAATGCGCACTTCGAGGACTTTCAAGGCCAACTCTACGAATGCTCGAAGGATTCCTCCTCGCCCCAAAAGACCTCATCCACAACCTTTCGGGCATGGCGGGTAAGTTTCAGATAGCTCTCTAGAAACTCTTGGTTCTCCTCCGGCGGCCAGCCGGCGGCACCGGCTACCTGGGCCAGCTGCGGGCCGGGCCCGGGCAACTGGTCCACGCGCTTGCCGCGCACAAGCACCAGGGCGTTGCGGGCGTCGGTAGCCATAAGCCAGGCTTCGCGCAGGTCCGAGGCCTGCTCGGCAGAGAGGATTGCGTTTTCCTCCAAGGCGTCAAGCACGCGCAGTGTGGACGGATCGTGCAGCTGGGGATACTCGTGAGCATGCATCATGGTCAGGAGCTGTACGGTCCATTCGATATCCGACAGCGCCCCGCGCCCCAGCTTGGTATGAGTATTGCGGTCCGCGCCGCGCGGGAGGCGCTCATTGTCCACGCGCGCCTTCATGCGCCGGATATCGCGAATGGTCGAGGCGCTCGCGCCGCCTTCTGGGTAGCGGAAACTATCGACCATGGACATAAAACGCTCGCCTACTTCCTTATCGCCAGCCACGAAGGCCGCGCGCAACAAAGCCTGTAGCTCCCAAGACTCGCCCCACTCGCGGTAGTAACGCTCATAGGAGGAGATGGTGCGTGCCGCCGCACCGGAGCGGCCCTCTGGGCGCAGGCCCAGGTCGACGTCCAGTGGTGGGTCGCCCGAAGGCTTAGACAGGCGGCGCCGAAGCTTATCGACGATCCCGATGGCCCACTTCACGGCCTCCCCTTCCGCACCAGAGTCATCGGCCGGTTCGCTAGGTTCTGCTACGACGAGCACATCCGCATCTGAGCCAAATCCCAGCTCCATGCCTCCCAAGCGGCCCATGCCAATGACGGCAATGCGCGCCGGTGGCTCTGCGTCCTCGTTGGCCAGGCGCCACGCGCGCACCTCGGCGCGAAGTGCAGCCTCAAGGACGGCATCCCAAATGGTGGATAGCTCGTAACACACCTGTTTGACCGGCATGAAGCCCAGCAAATCCGCACTGGCGATACGGGCCAGCTCCACTCGGCGCAACGAGCGCGCCACCGCCACCGCTTTATCCGGGTCGGCGTGGCGCTTGCTGGAATTGACCAGCGCCTTGGAAACCTGTTCGGGCTTGGTTTCTAGCAGTTTGGGGCCAGTGGCGCCGTCGGAGAGCTGCTTGACCGAATCTGGGGCGCTAATAATCAGATCAGAGGTAAACGGCGAGGTACCTAGAATGTGCATAAGCCGCTGGCCCACAATTCCTTCATCGCGCAGCATGCGCAAGAACCACGACCTATCGTTCGCGGCCTCCGAGAGCTTGCGATAGTTCAACAGGCCCATATCGGGGTCTGCGGTATCAGCCAGCCATTCCATCAAGGTTGGCAGCAAAATCGCCTGGATGCGTGCCTTGCGCGAGGTTCCCGCCGCCAAGGAGGTCAGGTGCTCGAATGCGCGGTCGGGGTGGTTATAGCCCAACGCGGCCAGCTGCAGCTTGGCGGCCTCCGGCGAAAGCTTGAGCTCATCGGCGGACATGGTGACCACGGAATTGAGCAGCGGCCGGTAAAACAGGCGCGAGTGCAGCTCGGAGATCCGCAGGCGGATCCGGCGCAGGTGCGACAGCATGCGCTCGGCCGCCGACTTGGTGCCCTGCGGATAAAAGCCGGCGATGCGCGCCAGCCACTTCATCCCCTCTTCGTCGTCCTTTTCCGGCAGCGTGTGCGTGCGGCGGAAGCGCTCTAATTGCAGACGATGCTCAAGCAGGCGCAGAAACTCATAGGCTTCAATGAGCTGGGTGCCATCCTCTCGGCCGACGTACCCCGCTGAAATCAGCGCCTCCAGCGCCTCCACCGTGGAAAGTGCGCGCAGCGTCTCATCGGAGCGCCCGTGGACCAATTGCAAGAGCTGAACAGCAAATTCGATATCGCGCAGACCGCCCACGCCTAGCTTCAGCTCGCGATGTTTAAGGTCATCAGGAACATTGGCCAGCACGCGGCGGCGCATGGCCTGTACGTCCTCCACGAAGGACTCGCGCTGCGACGCCGTCCACACCATCGGGCGGATCTGGTCCAAATAGTCTTGGCCTAGCGGGAGGTAGCCCGTCATAGCGCGTGCTTTAAGGAGCGCCTGGAATTCCCACGTCTCCGCCCACCGTTTGTAGTAGGCCACGTGGGATTCCAAAGTGCGCACCAATGCGCCCGACTTTCCCTCGGGGCGCAGGTTCGCATCCACCTCGAAAAAGGTGGTGGATCCAATGCGATTAAACTCCGCCGCTAGCCGCGTGGCCCTAGGGGTTGCCTCGCTGCCGACGAAGATGACGTCCACATCGGAGATATAATTCAGCTCGCCTGCACCACACTTGCCCATCGCCATGACTGCCAGCTGTGCATCCAAGGGTTCATCGCCGTAGATGGTGCGCACGGCGCAGGCAAGGGAGGCGGTTAAGGCGGCGTCGGCAAGCGCGGTGGTCAGCGCCGTAATCTGGCGGAATCCTACCTCCGGCTGCTGCCTGGTCTGGCCCTTGCGGGAATGGAAGGTGCCCGCCACATCGCAGGCGGCAATGCGCATCATCAAAGTGCGGTAGGTCGTGCGCAGCGCCTGCTTATGCTCCCCCTCGCCGGCGCGGTAAGTGCCCGCCGCGCTCAAGTCCTCGCACGCCGGATCGGGCCGGTCCACGTCGTGAGCAAAGTCCGCAGGCTGGGCATCGACGGCACCAAGCAGGTTTTGCAGCATCTCTTCGGGCTGCGGAAGGGGTTTTTCTAATTCTCGCCACAGTTCAGGGTGCGCCGCGAGATGATCGCCAAAGGCGGTCGACGCCCCCAGTAGTGCGAAGAGGCGCACGCGCAAAGTTTCATTGGACCGCACGGCATCATCTAGCTCTGGGGCTTGTTCATAGATGCGGATCAGATTATTGAGAGCCAGGTCTGGGTCACCCACGGCAGCGAGGGTCCACAACAGATCCGCTGATTCCGGATTCTTCCACCCCAGCTGCTCAATATCTTGCGCAGCATGCGGGCGGGTAAGACCTAGTGTGGCCGGTGAAGGCACAGCAGCAGGACGCATTTTTCTCCTAGAAGTCCAGGTTATTGCGCAGCTCAAAGGTGGTGATTTGGCTCTGATAGTGGTGCCACTCATCCCACTTAGAGCGCAGGAAGAACTCAAAGACGTGCTCGCCCAAGACTTCTGCCATGAACTCGGATTTTTCAAATTCTCGCAAGGCCTGATCCAAGCTGGTGGGTAGATCCTTATAGCCCATTGCCCGGCGCTCGCGGCGGGTGAGCTGGTGGACATCGTCCTCGGCCGGATCATCAAGCTCGTAGCCCTCGCGGATGCCTCGCAGGCCTGCTGCCAATAGCACCGCATACCCTAGGTAGGGGTTCATCGAGGCATCAATGGAGCGGATTTCTACCCGGCGCGATTCTTCCTTGGTAAGCCGGTAGGTGGGAACGCGGACCAACGCGGAGCGATTCGATACTCCCCAGGTGGCTGCGCCCGGCGCCTCGTTGCCGAACATCAGACGCTTATAAGAATTGGTCCACTGGTTCACAATCGCGGACATCTCCGTGGAGTGCTCCAAGATACCGGCGATGAACTGGCGGCCGGTCTGGGACAAAGAGAATTCATCATCCGGATCGTGGAAAGCATTGGATTGGCCTTCAAAAAGGCTCAAGTGGGTGTGCATGCCAGAGCCCGGCAAATGTTCGAAGGGCTTAGGCATGAAGGTGGCGCGCACGTTGGAATTGGTGGCCACCTGCTTGATCACGTGCCGGAAGGTCATGATGTTATCGGCCACGGTGAGCACGTCCGCATGGCGCAGATCAATTTCTTGCTGGCCTGGCGCGGTTTCGTGGTGGCTAAACTCCGTGGCAATTCCCAGCGATTCCAGCGCTAACATTGCCTTCCTGCGGAAAAGCGGGGCGGTATCGTGCGTTGCTTGATCAAAGTAACCGCCGTTGTCCGTGGGCACCAAGTCTGTAAGTTCGCGGCCGCGCTCGAAAAGATAGAACTCGATTTCTGGCGAGGCCATGCAGGTAAATCCATCGTTGGCGGCCTCTGTGACCTGGCGGCGCAGGATATGGCGCGGGTCCACCATGGAGGGCTGGCCATCTGGCTGGGCGATATCGCAAAACATGCGGGCCGATTGCAGGTCCGGCTCATCCATATCAAAGGGCAAAATTTGGAAGGTGGAGGGATCTGGCAGGGCGATGGTGTCAGACTCAGAGATACGGGAGAACCCTTCCACGGAAGAACCATCGAAGCCAACACCTTCTTCAAAGGCCGATTCCAGCTCGGACGGGCTCATGACCACGGATTTGAGGGCGCCCAGAATATCCGTAAACCACAGGCGGATAAAGCGGATATCGCGTTCCTCAACGGTTCGTAGGACAAATTCGTGTTGGCTATTCATGCCTTAGACCTTACCGGCTTACCTCCGAGGGATGTACAGTTCATGCGACAGTTTTTCCAGGGAGAAAAGCGCAGGTCGCAAGAGTATCTAGGGGGTATCTAGCGGGGGCTTTTCCTTCACGTGCCAATTGGTGCGCATGCTTTGCTGAGAAAGCAAGCGAACACACGTACACCTGTTAAAGGACTAAGTTTTATGACCTCACACTGCGATGACCTTTCCGCTCACGTAATCGAACGCCTCATCACCGCCGCGCAACATGGTTGGGCACCGGCGGATTTAGAGCATGTCTTAGGCCCACACGCCTATCCCATTATCTACCGTGCTAGCCCCCATGTGCCGGCACGGATTACCTCCCCTGCCTTACGCAAGGCTTGGCTACAAATGGCACCGCCGGAAGAAAATTTCATTCCGCGCGATAAGCTGCGCGCCATTATTAAAGAGCTAATTCATCTGCCTAGGTTGCGCGATACTGAACTTTTGGCCTCTGGCGAATCCTTGCGAGAAGACGGCCTTAGCGATAAACAACGCAAAATTCGTGCAAAGGTCCTAGGCCTTCTACGCAAGGCTGAGTCCACCAGTTTTGAAGATGAGGCCGAGGTTCTTATTTCTAAAGCGCAGTCCCTGCAACAGAAGTATCGCATCGAGGATCTGCTTACGTCCGAACTCCCCGATCTCATTTCTCATCGCGTGCACATACACCCGCCCTATATCAAGCACCAGGCTTCCCTGCTCAGCACCATCTCCGACGCCAATGGATGCACCACGCTCCTCATCCATGACAAAGGTCTAGCCTGTGTGATTGGCGCTCCTGCCGATGCCGCCCATTGCGCCGACCTTTTTGCCTCCCTCAACCGCCAATGTGACTGGTTTATGCGTAACGGCGATGGAGCGGAAATCGCCCGCGCTACTAATTCCACTGCCGCTTATCGCCGCAGCTTCCGTCTGTCTTATGCAGCCCGCATCGGTGAATTGCTCACCCAAGCCAATGAGGACGGAATTGCTGAAAACCTGCGTGAGTCTCAGTATTGCTCACACCATGCAGAGGCTGTAGCCACCCAAACGCTTCCCGCATTGCAAGCACGCACCGATCACGCCATCGATACCCGCAACCGTCTCTTCCCCAATCTCACAGAGATGTCACTATCAATGAACAGTCTGCACGGCATCAACGATGGCATTGCCGCTGCCGATAAATCTCACTTAGGAGGAGACGCTTCAGGGCTCGGTTCAGTTCCAGAAATTACACGGTAATTTCCCCTGTTCAATACGCATCTTCGCCCCCGTTCCCTGCTAGCGAACGGGGGCGAATAATGGCACCACAACGAGGTCATTACAGGTAAGATCACCGATGAGATTGATTAGGTCTAGAAAGTAGAAGGTACGTGAATGTCTACACAGTCTTTTCTCGAAGTTGAAGCGAAATTCTCCGTAGCCGAGTCCACTCAGCTCCCTGAACTGACCCGCCTTGAGGGAGTTGACCACGTCGCGGACACGCGCCACCACGCACTATCCGCCATCTACTACGACACTGAAGACCTCCGCCTCACCCACGCAAAGATCACCCTCCGCCGCCGCACCGGTGGCAATGATGATGGTTGGCATATCAAGATTCCTAGCGAGGCTGGCCGCACTGAAATCCACGCCGAGCTGGGAGAACCTGTAGATGGCCGCTACGAAGTACCTGAGGAGCTTCTCCACCAGGTCCGCTCAATTGTCCGTCACAATGAGCTCGCCCCAATTGCTCAGGTAGACAACAAGCGTACCGAGATGGTCCTAGCGGATACCGAGAATAAGCCGGTAGCAGAATTCTGCGATGACCACGTCACCGCCTTTTCCTTCCTTCCTGGTGGCCAGCAGCAGTCGTGGCGCGAGTGGGAAGTAGAGCTCGCGGGTGAGCTACCTGGTACCGAGGAAGGAACGCAGTTCATTCGCCGTGCTACTTCCCTGCTTATCGGTGCCGGCGCTCGCGTATCTTCTTCCCCATCCAAGCTGAAATCGGCCTTGGGTGATTCTTATGCCAACGCCCCGCTTCCCCCGGCCTTGGTAACGCCGGACGTGGACTCGGACTCCCCTGCCGCCGCCGTGATCACCGCGCTGCAAGCTAACCGCGACAAGCTGGTTGATTATGATCCACGTGTGCGCCGCGATGAGTGGGATTCGGTGCATCAGATGCGTGTAGCTACCCGCGAGCTGCGCAGCCACCTTCAGACCTTCCACGGCATTGTGGTCGGCCCAGAAATCGAAAAAATTGAAGCCGAGCTCAAGGAGCTCGCCGGCATCTTGGGCGTTGCTCGCGATGCGGAAGTTGTGGAAGAGCGCTGGCAGAAGCTGTTGGAATCCGAAGATTCTGACACCTTGGATGACTCCACCCGCGAGCACATTGCACAAGATATGGGCACCGCCTACCGCCGTGCGCACCGTCGCGTTATCGCTGCCCTTGATTCCGAACGTTACCTAGAGCTGCTGGAGTCCCTTGACCGCCTGCTCGCAGACCCGCCAACGGCCGATAAGCAGCAGGAGTCCGTTCGGGCAGCAAGCGAGGCGGAGGCGACGGAGGAACAGTCCTCTGCGGAAGAGGACGCCGCTACCCCTACCGAATCCAGCGAGGACAGCGCGCCTGCTGCGGAGAAGTCCGAGCACAAGCCGGAGAAAAAGAAGTCCAAGGACAAGTCCGCCGACATGGATACCGTGATGGCGCAGCACCTTGAAAAGGCCTATAAAAAGCTGGTTAAGCGCCATAAGAAGGCCGTGGAGAACTGGGATAACCAGGAATTGTCCCTGCACGAGCGCGAGGATTATTTCCACGATATGCGCAAGGCAGCAAAGAAGCTGCGCTATGCAGCTGAAGCAGCTGGTTCTGCCACCAACCTCAAGACCAAGCGCCTCTACAAGGCCTGCAAGCAGATGCAGTCGGTGCTCGGTGACTTCCAGGATTCGGTGACTTCGCGCGATAAGCTGCTCGATCTGGCAGAGTCCGCTCGCCGTCGTGGGGAAAATACCTTTGGCTACGGTCTGCTCTATCAGCGCGAGCGCACCATCGGGCTAAAGGCTCTTGACGATTACGCCGAGTCTTTCAAAGACATCAAGGCGGCGTTTAAGCCGCTGCGTAAGAAACTAAAGTAGCCGCGCTTCCCAGACAGTTACTGGGAAACACGGCGTAGAAAAAGATGGCTGGAGGTTATTTACTTCCAGTCATCCTCTTTGTCTGCGGCATCTGCCGCATCATTGCGGGCTTGGGCGATTTCGATGGCGTTTTCTGCCTCTTCGCGGGTGTCATACGGGCCCATCCGATTTTCCCAGCCAGAAGTTTTGCCTTGGCTGACTTCCTTAGTGGCGGGATCAAAGAACCACTTCTGGTCTGCATCGCTCATGAAACTATCCTCTCAGTCGTTGCATCAGCGGCACCGGCTAAGTGCTGCCGCTGATATGGCTTGTGCCCACACTACCTACGCCGTCTCACCGATGCCCGCTAGAATGTGGGCAGCACAATTCTTTTATACGAATCCATGTCGTATTCCCCGCCACCGCGCACATAGGTGGCGGGCGTTCGTTGCTTTAAACGCACCACCGCGTGTGTGGGGCAACGAAGACTACTGGTCTCAGAACCTGGAAAAGGAGCTTTAGCACCCATGCCACTGTGGTCAACGCCTGCAGAGCCTGTAGCCGAGCGCGCCGCCCAAGCACATACCGAGTTCACGGGCAGCGCTCCAACGCATACCGCCAGCGCGCCGGCAACGTGGTCCCTCATTGGTGAACACATTGACCACTTCGGCGGCATTGTTGCCATGTGCGTGGACAAGCTACGCACCGCTGCTGCAGTAAGCCCGCGCACCGATGGCGTGGTGGCCGTACATTTCCACCCATCTCAGGGCGAGACTGCTCATGACTCGATTAGTCTGCAAGCGCTCGCAGAGCTGGCAACAGCGCAACAACCCACCACGGATGCAGAGGGACAGCCAATCATTCCACCGGCACCGGAAGGAGGTCTGGCCGCTCGCGTGGGTGGCATCGTCCACACGATGATTAACCGCCAGTTGCTCTCTCGTGAGACAGCCGGCGCGGATATCACCATCGCCTCCGATATTCCGGAAGGTGCGGGTTTGGGTGCAGATGCCGCCGCGGATGTCGCGGTAGCGCTGGCCCTCATGGGGGCCGATGCGGACCTGGATGCGCCGCTAAGGGCCCGGGTGGCGGATGTATGCACCCAGGCCGTTACTACCTTTGGTGCGCGGCCGCCTTTGCGTGCCCGCCACAGCGCAGCCCTGCGCAGCACGGGTGAGGGCGTATGCATCATGGATTACGCCGATGGTTCTGTTACCCACGCCCCGCACCTTGTAGGCCGCGAGATAGCTGCCTTCGCAGTGGCGGTGCCGGAAGATTTTTCCGCGCAGGAGGAAAAGGCTATCGCCGATATCCGCCAACGGCAGCGCTTTATCGACGATGCGTGCCACTCCTTTGGCACCGATTCACTGCGCTTGCTTCCAGACGCCCAACAGCGCGTCCTCGACTGGCTCAAAGCCGTCCACAAGGTCTACGGCGAGGAGGGCCGCCCGAGTATCAGCGCCGCCACGGAGTGGATGGCCTTTTATGAGGAAGAAACTGAGCGCGTAGAAAAGTTCACTCGCTTCCTGCGCTCGCACCGCGGCGCGGAGCTCTTCCCTATCCTTTTGCAGTCGCAGTCTTCCTTGGCCAATATCTACGGCTTGGATTCGGCGGAAAAGCTCGCCGAGCTGGTCACGGTCCGCGGCGCCGTAGCGGGCCGTTCGGCACACGCGGGGACTTCAAATGCGGTCATTGCCTACGTTCCGGCGAAAAGCGCGCACAACTTTGCGGCCGACTTGGCGGAAGACGGCCTGCTCGTAGTCGAGTTGCAGCCAGGCGAGGCTGCGCGCGGCGAAAGCTAGTAGCCTCTCCGGCTAATCAGCAGGCCACGCAAAGAGCACCTCGCGCGAATTGGTATCCGCTGTCACCAGCGAGACGGTGGTTTCGCTGCCGGTTTCTGGCGCGCCTACAGATTGGCCGAAGACGGGTGGCTCCGGAACAAAAATCCGAGCTTTATCCCGCTTCGGATCGCCGCTGACAACGGTGGCCGGGAAATTGGTGCCCAGCCAAGGGCGCAGCACGGTGGCCTCGGTGAGGTTAAGGCAGGCCTTATCCACCTGGGAGGCAAGCTGCGAAGTAGAGCGCATTGCGCCAATGACGTCCGTGGCGCGCTCCCCCACCCAGCCGGGAACCTCGTAGTCGCCGCATAGGGCTAGGCAGATCTCAGTGGCGAACCTATCGGACAGGCGCCGCAGCGGCGCGGTGACGTGGGCATAGTAGCCACCAATACCGGCGTGTACCTGCGCCTCTTGCTCGCCTAGCCAGGCATAGTCGGCGCCCCGCAAAAGGCTTTGGGCCTCACGCATGACGGCCATGCCCCGCGGGGAATCGGCGTCGACGGTAAGGAGAAACTGGGGAATGGGGGCATCGCCAAGCGCAAAGCCTAGGGCTTGGGCCTCGGCGCGAAATTGGTGCTCATGCTCCGGCTCGGCCGCGGGCAGGGTGCGCAAGAAGCCCACGCCGGCTTCCTGCATGAGGCGCCCAGCGCACATGCCGGCGAGCAGGGAGATCTCCGAGTTAAAATCCATGACCTCATAGCGCGGCTCGATGATGAGCTCAAAGGTGCCGTCAGCATTTTCCACGACGCGCTGGGAGGGCAGGCGCAAGGAAATGGCCGCACGGCGCAGGGAGGATTCCTGGCGCAATCGTCCGACCTCCGGCAATAATGCAATGGACGGGTGCAGGCTGCCGGCCGCGAGGTCCGCATGCGCGCCTTCATAATCCAGGCGGGCCTGGGAGTAAATCAGCGCGCGCTCGACGTGGAAGGACTCCACCTCGCCGTTGCCATCCAAGTCAAAGGTCCACAGCACGGCCGGTTTATCGGTGCCAGGCAACAGCGAGGCTCGGTCCTCCGAAAGCTCGGGCGGGTGCAGGCGCGCGGGTTCATCGGGAAGATAGATGGTCTGGCCGCGGCGGAAGGATTCGCGCTCCAGCTCGCTGCCGGGCTCAATGAAAGCAGCAACGTCCGCGATGGCATAGTAGACACGGTATCCGCCCTCGCGTTCTTCGATGTAAACCGCCTGATCCAAGTCCATGGAGCCGGCGGGATCCAGGGTCACGAAGGGAATTTCGCGGGCGTCGCGGCGCGAGTCGGCGTATCGGTCCTGCGCGCGGACGGCCTGGTCGGTGACCTCGGCCGGAAAATCGGTGGCTACCGAAAATTCTGTGGCAATGGCGCGGAAATCAAGCGGGGCGGCATAGAGCTTCATGCCCACCACCATAAACGTAGTAGGGCGAATGAGTCGGCCTATAAGCCGGATTCTGTCTAACCGCGGCACTCCCTGGGAAGCACCGCGCGGTGAACATCCATCTAGACCAACCGTTGCCAGTTGGTTCCAGCAGCTACCTTCAGGCTCGAGCGAGCAGCCTTAAAACGCCTGATCGGGCCCCGCAACGTGGCGGGGCCGTGATGCCTTGCTCCCGGTGGGGTTTACCCAGCCACCGCCATCACTGACGGTGCTGGTGCGCTCTTAACGCACCGTTTCACCCTTACCTTGCTGCTCCAACTTGGGCCGAAGCTCAAGCGGAGGCACAAGGCGGTCTACTTTCTGTTGCACTTGCCCGCGGGTTTCCCCGGGTTGCCGTTAGCAACCACCGTGCTCTGTGGAGTCCGGACTTTCCTCGGCGCCCACGCGGCAGCACGTGGCTACCCGTTTGAAGCGACGCGATCACCCGGCCGGCTCATTCGCGTTCCTTATTCTAGCGCAGGCCTGCCAGGTGGCCCACATCGTTAAATCCGTGCACCATAGAGCCGCCATCCCAGAACTCCACCCGCGAAATAGCAGCCAGGTCGAGGAAGAGGTGTCCAAAGGTGGCTGGGCCGGCATCGAGCGCCTGGCGGATGAAGGACTTAATTGGGTTGACGTGGCTAACCACCAACACGGTCTTGCCTGCGAAGCGCTCTTGGAGCTCCTTGCGGGTGGTGCGCACGCGGCGATTGACCGCTTGCAGCGATTCGCCGCCCGGACAGGCGACGCTCGCATCGTGCAGCCATTCCTCGTGGAGTTCCGGATCGCGCTGGTGGGCCTCGGCTGCGGTCTTGCCTTCCCACGCACCGAAGTCCACTTCGATGAGGCCTTCGACGGTTTCTACCGCGATATCGCGGCCATTGGCTACGGCCGCAGCGGTTTCTTGGCAGCGCCGCAGGGGCGAGCAGACGATGGCATCAAAGTCGGTGCCGGCAAGCGCTTGGGCAGCAGCAAGCGCCTGCTTTTGTCCGAGCTCCGTAAGGCCCGGATTGGCGCGGCCGGAGTACTGCTTGGCGGCCGACATCTCCGTCTGCCCATGGCGCAGCAAGATAAAGCGAGTGGTAGGTCCACGATCCCCCAGCCAATCGGTGGGGTGCGGCGCGGTGGTGTCCTGCTCTGCGGCTGGGGCTGACTCGGAGTCTTCTTCGCCACCAACAATGCCTTCTGGGTGCCCGGCGGCCGCGGCATCCATGGCGTCATTAGACAGGGCGTCTGCCACCTTGTTTTTGGCGCGCGGTACCCAGTCCAGGCTGAAAGAAGAAAAGCCGTTGATGTATTCGCGGGCGCGCAGGGCCAGCTTCTGCATATCAGGGTGCTTGATCTTCCAGCGGCCGTTGATCTGTTCCACCACCAACTTGGAATCCATGTGGAATTCCACCTCGGTAGCGCCCAGCTCGGTGGCGGCTTCAAGCCCGCGCAACAAGCCGTTGTACTCAGCGACGTTATTGGTGGACTTGGTACCTACCACATAGACAATTTCGCGCAGGATGTGCTGCCCACTGCCGTCATAAATGACGGTGCCGGAACCGGCTACTCCGGGGTTGCCGCGGGAGCCGCCATCGGCGTAAATGATGACCTTCATTAGACCAGGCGCACCAGGTAGGAGCCGCAATCGCCGCACTGCGGCAGCTCATCGGCCGGGGCATTGCGCACAGCGTTTTGCTCGGCCGGCGGCAAGACGATGAAGCAACCGCCGCAGGCGCGGTTGGCCTTGAACTGGGCAGCGCCTACGCCATTTTCCTCGCGCTGGGTATCGTACTCGCTGAGCACTCCGGCGGGCAGTTGATCGCGCAGCTCGCCGATGCGCACGGCCGGATCTTCTTGATTGGCGGCCGCTTCCTTAGCCGCCTCGGCCGCACGGCGCAGCTTTTCCAGCTTGCGCTCGGAATCGGAAACGCGCGCGCCGTGGACATCCAGGTTGGAACGCAGCGCGTGCACCTCGTTATGCGCCTCCTGCAGCTCGCTCATGAGATCTGCGATGCGGGACTTGGCAGCGTAGAGGTCGTGCTCCAGATCCTTGCGGGTTTCTGGGTCCACTGCGGCGCCGAGCTGGCGCTTATCATCGCGCTCGCGCTGGCGCAGCTTGCGCTCATCGGCCTGGATGCGCAGGATTTCGGTCTCCATGTCATCGACGGCCATCTGCGCAGAACCGGAGGCATCCAGCAGGCGCTTGTGCTCCTCCTTGGCCTTGTCATACTCGGCTTGTTCCGGGATTTCCTTCTTTGCGCCATGGCCCTGCGAGCGTTCCAGGTTGGCCAGCTCCAGCAGTACCGGCTGTAGTTCTTGCGATAGTTTCACTTATGACTCCTTTGGGTGCGCAGAGATAGTCCACGGGTCGGTGCGCAGGCTAATAATTTCCGTATCCAGTTCTAAAGCATTCTCTACGATATCGCGCGCCTGGGCCGTCCACGGAAATTCGCTGGCCCAGTGGGCGGTATCGATGACGGCGGGGCCGCCGGCGCGCAGGTGCTCATCCACCGGGTGGTGGCGCAGATCCGAGGTAACGTACACGTCCACGCCTAGCTTCGCGGCCGCGGAGAGGAAAGAATCTCCCGAACCGGAAGACACGGCCACGGTGCGCACCTTCTGATCCGGATCGCCGGCGGCGCGGATGCCCCAGGCGGTCTCTGGCAGGGCATTAGCCACCTGCTGGGTGAACTCGCGCAGGGTCATCTCCTGCGGCAGTTCTCCCACGCGTCCGAGGCCAAGCGCCGTATCGAGGTCCTGGTGGCCGGCGGTTTCCGTGATGTCATAGGCCGGCACCTCATAAGGGTGGGCGGTATGCAGGGCCTTCAGCAAAGAAGAGCGAAGTGCTGCTGGGGCGACGAACTCGACGCGGAGTTCCTCGCCGCGATGCAGCGCGCCGATCTCGCCTTCGGTGGGGTCAGCACCCTCCTCGGGCTGGAATTGGCCCGTGCCCGCGATATCGAAGGAGCAGTGGGAGTAAGAGCCGATGTGGCCCGCGCCGGCGTCGAAAAGCGCCTGCTTTACCTCCTCGGCCGCGGCAACCGGCACGTGCACGCCCCACTTATCCACGCCCTGGGGCTCCGGCACGATGGGCCGGCCGGGGTTGATGCCTACCAGCTCCGCGAGCTTATCGTTTACTCCCGGCCGTGCCTTATCCGCGTTGGTGTGGGCCGCAAAGAGGGCAACGCCATTGCTGACCAGCGTGTGCACTACCTTGCCCTTGGGCGTATCGGCCGCCACGGACTCCACCCCGCGCAAAAGCAACGGGTGGTGAACCACGAGCATGTCCGCGCCGAGCTCCACCGCGCGCTCGGCCACCGCTTTGGTGCAGTCCAAAGCGAAAGCCACCCGCTTTACCTCCGCGGCCAGATCCCCGCAGATAAGCCCCACGGCATCCCACTTTTCCGCCAGGTGCGGCGGGTAGGCCTCATCGAGTACGCGGCGGACATCGCCCACGCTCACAGCGGACATGGAGGTGCTCCTTTATGCTCGTTTCATGGAATAGTTACTACTGCTATATCCTATCTTCCGCACCACAGTACTATTCGCGCGAAGGGGTTTTCCGCATGACCGAGACCGATACCCGCTCCGGCCTTTACCTCGTTTTTGTTTGCACCGGAAATATCTGCCGCTCCCCCATGGCAGAGATCATCGTGCGCGATGAAATGGAAAAGGACATGCTAGACCTCGTCGCCACCGTAGATTCCTGCGGTCTGGGTGGCTGGCATGTGGGCCAGGGCGCGGACGAACGCGCAGTTGCCGAACTGCGCCGCGGCGGCCACGATGGCGGTTCCCACCGCGCGGCCAAGCTGGGGGCCGAGCACATGGGCGCTGATCTCTTCATTGCTATGGACAAGGGCCACCGCGCGGCCCTCATTGAGCACGGCATCGATCCCGACAAGATTCGCCTGATGCGCAGCTTCGACCCCAACTCCCCGGAGGACGCGGACGTGGCAGACCCGTATTACGGTTCCGCAGCGGATTTTGAAACCACACGCAAGAATATCGAGGCCGCCGTGCCTGGCCTGCTGGATTGGATTCGCGCTAACCGCGACTAGACTAGGCCCCATGCTAAAGACGTTCCTTAAGCCGGGTTGGGTTCTACTGCTACTTTTCGTCGTGGCTTTTTCCTACCTTGCTTTTACCGTCCTTGCCCCGTGGCAATTGGGCAAGGACGATGACATTGTGGAACGCAACGAGCTCATCACCCACGCCTATGAGGCTGACCCCCAGCCGGTGGAAGACCTCGTGGATGGCAACGGCGCCATCAAGGACGATGAGTGGTCCCGCGCTACCCTGCACGGCCATTACCTGCCACAGGATGAGGTGCTGCTGCGCCTGCGCCCGGTCGATTCCGGTCCGTCCTACCAATCTCTGGTTCCCTTCCGCACCGATTCTGGCCTGACCATCCTGGTTAACCGCGGCTGGGTCAAGGCCGGCGAGGCCAACGCCGTGCCAGATATCCCTGATGCTCCCTCGGGCGAGACCACTCTCACCGGCATGATCCGCGCCGATGAGGCCGAGCACCAGTCCGCCCCCATTAAGCAAGAGGGCTACCAGCAGGTCTACTCCATCCATACGGAGCAGATTGCCTCGCTTATCGACGCCCCCCTGGCCCACGACTACATCCAACTCTCCGCCGACCAGCCCGGCGTGCTCAACCCCATGCCGATCCCACAGCTAGACCGCGGCAACCACCTCTCCTACGGCTACCAATGGATTGCCTTCGGCATCATGGCCCCGCTGGGCTTGGGCTACTTCGTATGGTCCGAAATCCGTGAGCGCCGCCGCCTGCGCGAGGAGGAAGAGGCCCTCGCCGCCCTCGACGCCGATGCCTCAACCCCATCCGATCCCGCCACTGCTGAGGCCCCTGCTGCGGACCACAGCCCCGCAGAGCCAACAGCCGGCACCGACTCCGCCCCCCACGAGCATGCAGCCGCGCACGACGATTCCTCCGCCGTTGCCGCCGCATCCTCCTCGCACGCCGCCAGCCGCCGCAATCGCTCGCGCTACGGCGACTCCAAACCAGATCACTACGCCAAGCTGAACAAACGCCGCCGTGAGCGCTACTAACCCCTCTCCTCTTGGAGCATAACGTGGCCACAAGTTAGGGCTAAGGGTCAAAAAGTGTGTCTGGGATCGGGGATTTCTAGGGTCTGTCCTGTATATTCTCGCAGGTGCTGTTCAAGGGCAATTTGCTTATAGAGGCTCACCCACGGGTCTGCCTTTTCCTGGGCTGATTATGGCTATATTTCCGCGAGCTCATGTTTTGAGATAACTAACCGACATCACTGTTGTGCTGAGGTGCTCTTGGTGCTCCCGGCTCGCCTGGCGGCTCGTCGGGTTGCCGTCGAAAGTACAGGTGATACTGCTTTCTGAGAGACATATGTCCCGCCATATAGCAAGAAATATGTCAGGGGCGACGGTGGTTAGTGGTATGCCCTACAGGTAAATATTGCGCCGGTGGCCAACATCGATGACGTTAATGACTACGACATCTTCGTAAATAGAGGAGGTTACCCGGTAGTCTCCTACTCTCCACCGCCACAAGCCAGACTTGTCTCCAACGAGTCCCTTACCGCCCACGCGAGGATCGTCTAACTCTGCTACCTCGCGGAGAAACTTACTGATGTGTTTTTGTACTGGCTTATCAAGCTTCCGGAAAGATTTTGCAGCACGCGGAGTAAACCTAATCGACCAAGCCACACTCGTCCTCTAGTTCCTGGAGCGAAATCGTCTCTAGCTCGCCGCGTCGAGCTGCCTCAGCTTCTGCCTCAAGTATGTATACGTACTCAAGTTGATCTAAATAGGAATCAAGGGCCTTGCGAAGATAAAACGCTCCAGATCGCCCTGTTCGAGCAGCAAGCGCATCAAGGCGCTCTTTTTGCTGGGCATCAACGCGCAAGCTAATTACCGATCCACTCATGTAAACATGTTTACATGAGGTAGAACGATTTGTACACCTATAGCGCCGTTGTTCAAAATAAAACTCACCGTGGGAGGAGTTTCGCCGTTTTTCAAGAGACCTCTTCCTGTCCCCAAAGATAGCTTCGGAGAGCCTCCCCCTCTTTCATACGCGCGGTGGAAAATGGGCGCATCACGCTTGCAGAGCGTCTTTTATTTCTTGATTAATCTATAAAAGCCCAGATGGCACTTAAAAATCGGGGCATTTCAAGTTGATATGCCTAATCCTTTTATAGAAAAAGGGGTAATTGGCATTAGCTATTGCGTTGACTCTTTCGGTGGCGGAGGCATCTACGGATTCCATTTCGGTAAAGCGAGCCGGTGAACGTGGTGTCTACGCACGAGTTGAAAAGACAAATGGTGATGATAGTGTTCCTGCCGTTCAACCGTACGCTGCGACTCCAGATTATGGACCGTGCGTACTCGAGCCTACAAAAGTTCATGTACGAACTAGGGCCTGACCCCCGGAAAGTGGACACGTCGGGGGCCAGACCCAAGAATCACCCCGATGTCACCAGTGCAGCAGCATTTTCCCAGATCATCGCCTGCTGCGCTGCGCTGACAAGCTGAACAGCACTAGCTCAATGAATTGGCTCTAGTGTCGCGCACGTTGGGGCGGTGGCGTAGTAGTTGCTGCCTGGCCGGCATTTCCTAGCGCAGCGTCAGCCGTACTGATTAGCCCAACGATTAGGACTTCGCTGACACCGTCTATCCCCAGTCAGCCGGCCTGGAAGCTGGAAAATCTAGCCCCAATGACGCACCCATCCAGACACATATTTTGACCCTTACCCCTCGGGTGTCGTGGGATTGTCGTGGATATGCGTAAGACCCCCTCTCCGATTTCTCAAAAAGGGGGTCTGACCTGGTGCGGCCTGAGGGGATCGAACCCCCGACCTATTGGGTGTAAACCAATTGCTCTTCCAGCTGAGCTAAAGCCGCATGCGCTCTTGCGCTGTTAGAAACAGTAGCGCAGGTTGCTAAAGCAACACAAATCGGCAGGTAAAGCCCTACTTCTTAGTGTAGCCGCGCTGCACCAAGCACGAGCCTTGCCACTCGCCTAGGCGCTCCGCCTTGGTCTGCACTAGGCCTGCCAGCTGAGCGGACTCAGAGATGAGCCCAGGCTCTACGGTTCCCGGCTTGCCGGCACCCGGGGTAAGCAGCCAGACTGCGCCGTTATCGGCCAGCGGGCGGCTCGCGTCCACCAGTCCATCCACAAGGTCGCCATCTTCTTCGCGCCACCAAAGAAGAACTACATCGCACAGCTCGTCATTTTCTTCTTCCAAGAAGTCATCACCGAGCACGGCCTCGATCGATTCAGAGATCGCGGTATCGCAATCCTCGTCCCAACCAAGCTCCAGGGCGATTTGCCCTTCCTTGATTCCGAGCTTGACTGCAGCGTCAGCCACTATGCATTTCCTTCCTGATTTAGTGAATGTCTGGTCCGCGTATTGCCCACATCCTGCGGGTAAATCGCGGCTTAATAGAAGTATTTTAACGCCCACCGGACCCTTTTACCCGCCTAAGGGCCACAATTCCCCCATTTTGCAGGCCCTCCCGCTGCCGCAACCGAATCCACAGAGTTAGCAAACTACCCTCTTTTACCCCACCGAACTTCGCAAAGATACTGGTTATAGCAATGTAACGTACCGCACGTACCCTTAAGTCGGACTTCACAACGACTGTGGATCTGTGAGCGCGTATCGTAGTAAGCAAACTGTGCAGACCCTTAAATAGGAGGTTTAAATGGCCGAGAAGGACGCCCACCAGGGCGACTCCAACTTCCCCCTCATCCGCGACGGCGTTGCATCGTATCTTCACGATAATGATCCAGAAGAGACTCGCGAGTGGATGGACTCCCTCGATGGTCTGCTGGACCACTCCGATCCGGAGCGCGCACGCTACCTGATGCTGCGCCTGCTCGAGCGCGCTACCGCGAAGCGCGTTGAGATGCCATCGCTGACGTCTACGGACTTCGTCAACACCATCCCCACCACCATGGAGCCGGAGTTCCCAGGTGATGAGGAGCTGGAAAAGCGCTACCGCCGCTGGATTCGCTGGAACGCAGCCGTCATGGTGCACCGCGCACAGCGCCCAGGCATTGGCGTGGGCGGACACATCTCCACCTACGCAGGCGCTGCCCCGCTGTATGAGGTCGGCCTGAACCACTTCTTCAAGGGCAAGGACGATCCTTCGGGCGGCGACCAGGTCTTTTTCCAGGGCCACGCTTCCCCAGGCATGTACGCGCGCGCATACATGGAAGGCCGCCTTACCGAAAAGGATCTGGACAGCTTCCGCCAAGAGGTCTCCCGCGGTGAGGGCGAGGGCCTGCCCTCCTACCCGCACCCGCGCCTGATGCCATGGTTCTGGGAATTCCCCACCGTATCCATGGGCTTGGGCCCGATTAACGCTATCTACCAGGCGCGCTTTAATAAGTACCTGGAGACCCGCGGCATCAAGGACACCTCCAATCAGCACGTATGGGCTTTCTTGGGCGATGGCGAGATGGACGAGCCAGAATCCCGCGGCCTGCTGCAGATCGCATCCCTCTACGAGCTGGATAACCTCACCTTCGTGGTCAACTGCAACCTGCAGCGCCTTGACGGCCCGGTTCGCGGCAATACCCAGATCATCCAGGAGCTGGAATCCTTCTTCCGCGGCGCCGGCTGGGAGGTCATCAAGGTTATTTGGGGCCGCGGCTGGGATAAGCTGCTGGAAAAGGACACCGAGGGTGCCCTAGTCAACGTCATGAACACCACCTCCGATGGTGACTACCAGACCTTCAAGGCCAACGATGGAGCCTATGTGCGCGAGCACTTCTTCGGCCGCGATGAGCGCACGGCCAAGCTGGTAGAGGACATGTCCGATGATGAGATTTGGGCGCTGCGCCGCGGCGGCCACGATTACCGCAAGGTCTACGCCGCCTACGCTCGCGCGCTGGAGAACAAGGGCACCGGCAAGCCAACCGTCATCCTGGCACACACCATTAAGGGCTACGGTCTGGGCCACAACTTCGAGGGCCGCAACGCTACCCACCAGATGAAGAAGCTGACCCTGGATGACCTGAAGCGCTTCCGCGATAAGCAGGAGATTCCATTCTCCGATGCGGAGTTGGAAAAGGATCCGTACCTGCCGCCGTACTACCACCCGGGCAAGGATTCCCCGGAGATCAAGTACATGCTGGAGCGTCGTAAAGAGCTCGGCGGCTTCCTGCCGGAGCGCCGTGAGGACTTCACCCCGCTCGAGGCGCCGGCGCTGGATAAGCTGCGCTCCGTGCGCAAGGGTTCCGGCAAGCAGGAAGTAGCTACCACCATGGCCTTGGTGCGCACCTTTAAAGAGATCATGCGCAACAAGGAGCTGGGCAAGCGCGTTGTGCCAATCATTCCGGACGAGGCCCGCACCTTTGGTATGGACTCCTGGTTCCCCACCATGAAGATCTGGAACCCACGCGGACAGAACTACGTGCCGGTTGACCACGACTTGATGCTTTCCTACCGCGAGGCCACCGACGGCCAGATCATGCACGAGGGCATTTCTGAGGCCGGTGCCGCCGCCTCCTTCACCGCGGCAGCTACGTCCTACGCCACCCAGGGCGAAGCCATGATTCCGCTGTACATCTTCTACTCGATGTTCGGCTTCCAGCGCACCGGCGATGCCTTCTGGGCAGCTGGTGACCAGATGGGCCGCGGCTTCATTATCGGCGCTACCGCCGGCCGCACCACCCTGACCGGTGAGGGCCTGCAGCACATGGACGGCCACTCCCCTGTCCTGGCCGCTACCAACCCGGCTGTAGTTTCCTATGACCCGGCCTTTGGCTACGAGGTTGCCCACTTGGTCACCCGCGGTATTGAGCGCATGTACGGCGAGGACAACGAGGCCGTCATGTACTACCTCACCGTCTACAACGAGCCGGTGCACCAGCCGGCCGAGCCGGAGGACTTGGACGTGGAGGGCCTGCACAAGGGCATCTACCACTTCAACACCGCTGAGGGCGGCTCTATTGCTGCCAATATCTTGGCTTCCGGTGTGGGCGTGCACGAGGCGCTGCGCGCGCAGCAGCTGCTTGCCGACGACTTCGATGTCAAGGCCTCCATCTTCTCCGTCACCTCCTGGAACGAGCTGGCCCGCGACGGTGCCCGCCGCAATAAGGAGGCCCTGCGCAAGGGCGAGGAGCCGACCGAGGCATTTGCTACCTCCCAGCTCAAGGGCTACGAGGGTCCGTTCGTTGGTGTCTCTGACTTCACCACCGAGCTGCAGGAGCAGATCCGCCCATACGTCCCAGGTACCTACATCACCTTGGGTGCGGATGGCTTCGGCTTCTCTGATACTCGCGAAGGCGCACGCCGCTACTTCAACATCGATGCCGAGTCGATCGTCGTCGCCGTACTCGACGGCCTGGCTCGCGAGGGCAAGATTGAGCGCTCCGTTGTGGAGAAGGCAGCCAAGGATCTCAAGCTGGATGATCCGACCGCTACCACCCACATCGAGGACTAACCCCGTATTGGTGCGGGCTAGACCCGCACCACTGCGTTGCAAGTAAGGCGCCGCCGGCTTCCCGCCGCGGCGCCTTTTGCGTGCCCGAAGAAAGGCTCTGGGGCTGGCCAGCTTAAATCGCGTCGAGGACGCGGCCGAGGGCCGTGGAGATAGCCTCAGGATCTTCGAGAATCACCATGTGCCCTGAGCCTTCTACCGTCTGCAGGCTCGCGGCGGGCCAATTCTCACACAGGACTTCGGATTGCGACCGCGGGGTGACAATATCGGCAGTGCCCACCACTACCTCGCCGTGGAGCTTCGCTAGCCTTTCGGCGGCGCCGTACTCAGCGTGTTGCAGAAGATCGTCGAAGAAACCGGAGTAGGAGGCCAAGGGGGTATCGAGAAGCATGGCTACGTGAAATTGCAGCTTCTCCATCTGGGGAAAGCCGGCTAAGGTCGCGGCAAAAAGCGGGGCGATAAAGCGAGCAACTTCAAAGCGGGCGTTATCGACGCGACCTGGCAAGCGCAGGCACAGGCGGTAGAGCGCGTGCAGGGACTTGGACTGCAAAATCTGGGCCACGCCCTTGGCCGCAAAGCGGCGCATAGAGGTAGAAATTAGCAACGCGCCCTTGATACGCCCATAAATCTCGGTCGGCGCACGGCGGATAAGATTCAAGGCAACCATGCCTCCCAGGGAATGGCCCACGATGACCAAGTTGCCGCGGGGAGCGCGCTCGCGGATGACGGCTAGGACGTCGTCGGCAGCCGCGTCAACGGTGCACTCTTCCGGGTCGACCGTGGAGGACTGCCCATGCCCGCGCAGGTCCACCAAGAGTGCGCGCACATTGCGGCCACGCAGGTAATTGGCCTGGTCATAATAGGCTTCTGAGGACAGGCAATAGCCGTGGATGAAGACCACCGTCACCGGGGCGTCCTCCTGGCCAACTTCATACCAGGCAATGTCTAGGCCATCGTGGTCCACGGTGCCGGACGCGCTGATGTGGGTAAGCCCCGGCTCGGTAGAGGGATCATGCAATCCGCCATAGAGCTTTTCTAGCTCGGCGCGGTGCGAGGGGCGCAGGCGCTTGAGCCAACTACGCGCCACAACGGAAGAACGTTTTCTCAATGCCATAACGCAATCAATACTAGACTGGTGGGCATGGCAAACGACCTCAGTGCCCAATTGCAGGCAAAATTCAATGCAAGTGCGCCGGACAAGGAGCCGGAGCGAGATACTCTCGGCCAGCTCATCGCACTCATCCACAAGGTCACCGGGACCGAGGAAGACTTGGGCCGCGAGACCCGCCTGAAGGATATCGGGGTAGAGTCGCTTGATCTGGTGGAGCTCACCGTGCGCGCGGAAGAGACCTTCCAGGTGCGCTTTTCTGAGGAAACGATGCTCAACTGCGAAACCATCGGCGATATCGCCGAATATGTGGAGGATAACCAATGATTTCTTATCTATCCGATATGGACGGCGTGCTCATCAAAGAAGGTGAGATGATCCCTGGCGCCGATAAATTTATCCAGGCACTTAAAGACAATGACATCGAGTACATGGTGCTGACCAATAACTCCATGTCTACCCCGCGGGACCTATCTGCACGCCTGCGCAATACTGGTCTAGACATTCCCGCTGAGCGCATCTGGACCTCCGCTACCGCTACCGCGAACTTTCTTTCCAGCCAGGTAAGCTCCAGCAAGGCCTACGTAGTAGGCGAATCCGGCCTGACCACCGCCATGCACGAGGCAGGCTGGATCCTCACCAACGATGACCCAGATTTCGTGGTGCTTGGTGAAACCCGCACTTATTCCTTTGAAGCCATCACCAACGCCATCAATCTCATCCGCAATGGCGCACGTTTTATCGCCACCAACCCGGATGTCACCGGCCCGGCTCCTGAGGGTGTACTGCCGGCCACCGGCGCCGTAGCCGCGCTGATTACCGCCGCCACCAACCGCGAGCCTTATTATGTAGGCAAGCCCAACCCGGTCATGATGCGCTCGGCGCTCAATCATATTGGTGCTCACTCGGAGCACACGGTCATGATTGGTGACCGCATGGACACAGATGTCAAGGCGGGTCTCGAAGCGGGCATGCGCACGGTGCTGGTGCGCTCCGGTATCTCCGATGACCGAGAAATTTCCCGCTACCCGTACCGCCCTTCTGCCGTGCTGAAATCCGTGGCCGAACTGCCCGATAAGATCCTAGATCCGTTCGCAGAGGATAACTAAGCCGCGCTGCATGCTCACCGCAGCTCAAAGGGGCTGCCCCAGCTTAGGCTGGCCAGCCCCTTTGTGCGCTTATTGTGGCAGGCGCACGGCAGCAGTAAAACCGTGGCGCTGCGCGAGGTAGCGCACGACGCAGTCAAGCGCGTCCAGCTCCTCGCGGGTGCCAGTAAGCACCTGGTGGCAGCCGATACCGCTGCCTGCGTTGGCGCAGGCGCTGCCGCCTTGGGCAAGCGCCGCTACGGAAAGCCCATCCCGGAACCAGCGGGTGCACCACTGAGCGGTCAGTGGGTCATCGCCCGGAATGATAAATTCCGACTCGGTACGGATGCACCGATCCATGGCGTGTTCAATCTCCGAGCGCAGCGTGCGCGGCATCCCGGAAATCTTGAGCACACCGGTGACCACGGTGGCGCCACCGTTGACGGAGGGCCACGTGGAGGTGGAGGCCGGCTGTTCAACCGGCGCGGGGTTAACGCACGTATTCATAGCCGATTCTCCCTCGACATAGATCACCACCGCACGAGGCCTGCCGGCCCGGCGCGATGCAAGACGAGCTTCGTCTTCCCCAACGAACTGTCTGATGCGTCTGCTCACAATTTTCCTTCGTCACACCCCTCCCTACAACCCTCAACTTTCACTTCAACCCCCATTCGCTAAACCTCAACCCTAGGTACAGACTGGGGCTAAAGTTGCAGGTGAAACCAGCGTTACAAATGTGAAATTCGGAGTTCGTTGAGAAAATTCAGACCCTCCTTGACGGCAGGCAACAGAAGCCCTGCTCACGCACCGGAAAGCGCAACTAGGCTCTCACACAACAGCCGCCCTCGCGCTCGCACCGGTTTCCCGGGGCGGATGACCCCCTTTCGCACGAAATTCTCCGGCTTCTCCCCGCCCCACGGGGGAGCCTTCCACCGCACCACTTCCCCCAGTGGAAGGCGCTCGCTCCGCCACAGCTGGCAGATTACAAAGAGTTCCAGATGGCGGTGTTTGTATCGTGCCAGAGGGGCTTGCACCACTCGCCAAAGTCGCGGTTTGTGAGCGCAACCATGGCATAGTCGCCGGCGACCCAGAGGTAGGTGCCGGACATGCCGAAGTGACCGACGGCGTCGGCAGGCAAGGAGCCCATCCAGTGTTCCTTATCGCCGCGGATTTCAAAGCCCAGGCCCCAGGTGCAGTCTTTGAAGCTGCCGTAGCCCGGAACAATGCCGCGCAACCCATTGAAGTGAACGCGGCGCATGTCGGCCACGGTGGAGGGGTGCAGGAGTTGTGGGTCCTGAACTTCCGCGGCAAAGGCAGTGAGGTCCTCCACTGTGGAAACCAGGCCATGGCCGGCCGAGCCTTCGAGCCGGGTGGACTTCATGCTCAGCGGGGTCAATATGCCTTCGCGCAGGTACTCGGCAAAGTCCATGCCCGTAGCTTCGGCCACGGTATCCGCGGCCCACTCATAACCGGCCGAGGAATAGATGCGGCGCTCGCCCACTGGCTTCTGCGGCTCCCGGGAGTCAAAGGAAATGCCAGAGGCGTGGGCAAGCAGGTGCTCGAGAGTGGAGCCCTCCGGACCAGCCGGCTGCTTCAATTCCACCGCGCCTTCTTCCGCGGCCAGCATCACACCGTAGGCCGCAACCAGCTTGGTCACTGATGCCACCGGAAACTCGCGAGCAGTATCCCCCACCGTTTCTGTCACCTCACCTTGGTGTAGTAAGGCTCCGGCCACCGTATCCGCGGGCCACTGGCTAATTTGGCTAAATTCACTCATACCCTCTAGCCTACTGAGCCGCATTCGGAAGGACTGGACCGCTTTGGGCGCGCCTTCTCGAGCCGGTCACTCCTTTGGCCTACTGGGCCTGCGTACGCCTTGGGTTCACGAATCCCACATACCTTAGGTCTACTGGGTCCCGCACACCTTAGGTCCAAGGTGATCGGGCCGATCTGAGCGAATGGACCCCTCAATTCAGCCCTAAAGGCCTCAAATCAGCCCGATCAGACTGGACCTAAGCCACAGAAGCCGGCGAAAGCCCCTCGAAACCCACAGCCGCCAGAGGCGTCAGGCCCACAGGCGGCCGGCCAAGTAAACCACCGGTTAAAACAACAAGAACATTTTATGGAATCGGGCAGGAAACGGTTGCACACCCATTAGACATGAGAAAACTTTCAACCATGTCTAATAATTCTAAGAACACGGGCAGCGCAGTTAACCGCCGCCGCTTCCTGCAGACCACCGGCACCACCGGCGCCGCTATCGCCCTGTCCACTGCCGCCGCCAACTCCGCCAATGCCCAAAGCAGCCTCTCCCCGCGCGTGGAGCAGCACATGGTGGAGCCCAAGCTGGGCGAGCGACCCTTCCTCCACGGAGTTGCCTCGGGTGACCCGATCCCGGATTCGGTCATCCTGTGGACCCGCGTGACCCCGGAGGACGATGCCATGCCGGGCTCCGGGCTGGGCGAGGCCACCCGGGTGGAGTGGGAAATTGCCAAGGATGAGGGCTTTGGGGACGTCGTCAAGCGGGGCGAAGTGACCACCGACGCCAGTAAGGACCACACCGTGCATGTGGACCCGCACGGCTTGGAGCCGGAGACCGTGTACTTTTACCGCTTTAAGGCGCAGGATAAGTACTCGCCCATTGGTCGCACCAAGACCGCCCCGGCGCTGAGCGCCTCCCCGGAGGAGCTGACATTTGGCGTGGCTAGCTGCGCCAATTGGGAGTCCGGCTTCTTCAACGCCTATGGCGATATTGCCCAGCGCGGCCGCGCGGACCAGCTGGATTACATGATTTTCCTGGGCGACTATATCTACGAGTATCCGCAGCGCGAATACGCCGGCTATGGCCCGGTGCGCCTGCACCACCCTGCGCACGAGATTATCTCGCTGGAGGATTACCGCATCCGCTTCGGCCGCTACCGCACCGATGAGAACCTGCAGGCCGCACACGGTGCGCTGCCGTGGGTTGTGGTGTGGGATGACCATGAGGTGGCCAACGATAACTGGCGCGAGGGCGCCGAGAACCACACCGAAGGCAAGGAGGGCGCCTTCCTAGACCGCCGCAAGGCCGCCATGCAGGCCTACTTCGAATGGATGCCGGTGCGCGCGACCAACCCGTCGGAGCAGGGCCACCTCTACCGCAGCCTGACCTTCGGCGACCTGGTGGAGCTGACCATGATGGACCTGCGTACCTACCGCGATGAGCAGGTGCGCTTTGGCCCGCGCAAGATGGCCGCCGAAGGCCGCACGATGCTCGGCTCCGAGCAGTACAACTGGCTGCTCAATAAGATTGAGACCTCTTCTGCCAAGTGGAATATGCTGGGCAATTCCGTCATGTTCTCCCCCATGAACCTGGCTACCCTGCAACAAGATGACAAGACAAAGCCGGTTTCTTCCTCGCTGTCTTCTAATATCACCGGCATTCCGGTCAACGGCGACCAGTGGGATGGCTACTCGGCGGAGCGCCGCTTGCTTATCGACGCCCTCTCTAAGCACGACTCCCACACCCTCTTTGTCACCGGCGATATCCACTCCGAGTGGGCGCACAATATCAGCAAGGATGGCCGCGTTTTCGGCGCTGAGATGGTCTGCTCCTCCGTGTCTGCGCCGAACGTGAACGAGCAGCTGAAACTTCCGGAAGGCAATGAGCTTTCCAAGCTGGCCGAGCGCTACCTGCTAGGTGCCAACCCGCACACCCGCCACGTGGATCTGGACCACCACGGCTACAGCTATGTCACCGTGCGCCCGGATTCGGCGGAAATGCACTGGTTGCGCGTGGATAACCTGCTCACCGCCAAGTCCCCGGTGCGCGAGGCCGTGACCATGACCTGGCGCCCGGGTGAGGGCTACACCAAATAGTTGTAAGTTCTGTCACATGACAGGTACTCGGTGTTAACGAACGAGTAGTACACCTTCGATAGTCATAGTGAAATACCCTCTCTCTGGGGAATTTCACTACCTATCACTCGCCCGCCTTTCGGGCCCCCTTTGGTGCCGCGGATTCTTCCCTAGTCCGCGGCATACTCATAGTCGATGTAGCCGCGCTCGCCGCCCAGGTAAAACGTATCCTGGTCCGGCTCGTTGAGCTCGAGGCCCTCGCGCCAGCGGCGCACCAGGTCCGGGTTGGCGATGAGCTGGCGACCCACCACTGCGGCGTCCACGTAATCCAGCTCGATTTCGCGCTGGGCATCTTCTTTAGAAGTCACCGTGGGGAAGCCATCATTCATCAGCACCTTGGTGACGCCATTTGCGCGGGCCTTTTGTGCCAGTGTGGCGATAAGCTCGCTTTCCGGCTCGCTGTGTAGCAGGGACACATAAGCCAGGTTCAGCGGTGCCAGGACATCGAGCAGACCGCCGTAGGTGGCCAGCATATCGGCCTGATCGTCTTCAATAACACCCTGCACATTGTGTGCCGGGGAGAATCGCACGCCCACGCGGTCGGCGCCGATTTCCTCCGCCACGGCGCGGATGACCATTTCCGGCAGGCGCCAGCGATTTTCCGGGCTGCCGCCGAATTCATCCTCACGCTTATTGGACGAAGCCGCCATAAACTCATGCAGCAGGTAGCCATTCGCGTTGTGGATTTCCACGCCGTCGACGCCGGCGTCAATAGCCCGGCGTGCGCCCTGGCGGAATTCCTCCACGATGCGCGGCAGCTCTTCCTTCTTCAGCTCGCGCGGAACCGGCGCATCCATTTTGCCGGAAAAACCGCGCACGGTTCCGCCCCAATCGAAGGCGCTCGGCGCCTCCGGGTTCGCACCGTCAATCAGGTCCGGGTGGCTAGTGCGGCCACCGTGCATGATCTGCATGAACAGGGTGCCGCCTTCCTCGTGCACGCGGTCTGCGACGGCGCGCCAGCCTTCTGCCTGCTCCTCGGTGGCAATGCCTGCCTGCCCTGGGAACGCACGGTTGGTCCATGCCGGGAAGGTTCCCTCCGTGACCACCAGCCCGGCCGTGGCACGCTGCGAGTAGTACTTCTGGTGCAGCTCGGTAGGGACACCGCTTTCGCCTGCACGCTGGCGGGTCAGCGCCGCCATGGTCACGCGATTGTCTAACGTGTATCGGCCGAGTTCCAGTGGTTCGAAAAGTGAAGTCATGCTCAGTGCAACGCGCGGCCGAAGCGCACTATTTCATCTTTGCCACACAAAATCATTCCTGCACGTCAATGGCGATGACATGAGCGTTTATGCTGACTTTGTCAACCACAATAGGAAGCAGTGGTCGAGATAGAGGGCACGGCCTACTAACGCGGCTCAACCAGAATCTCTGTGCCCGTACTACCGGCGGTTCCCGAAACTTGGGCGCCGTCGCCAGCATCGCCTCCCGCAGCGGGCGCAGTGCCGGCGCCGGTCCCGTTCCCGGAATCTGTCCCCGCGTTGTCTGCACCGGTGGCTGCGCTCTGGGCCGGGGAGCCATTACCAGTAGCGCCCGGTCCCTGCCTGTCACCGGCAGGCGTATCAGTCGTGCCAGCGTCATTAGTGCCCTGTGGGTTGGTGGCCTCAGAAGGAGCCGCGCCCTCCTCACTCGGCTCGCTCTGTGTGCCGGATTCGGTGGTTTCAGGGATGGGTTCGGTTGAGGGGGCTTCGGCAGGCTGCGAGGAGGAGGTTTCCTTGCCGCTATTGCGCCAATGCTCGGGCGAGAGCCAGCCAGCGTCGGCATCGTCCGGGTTGCTCGAGGCCAGGGTCAAAGCACCGACAACAAGAAGCGCGAGGATAAGGCCCGTGGTAGATGCGCGGACTCGGCCACCGAAGGTGGCGATCTTTTGAAACTTGCTATTGGTCTCCACGCCACGCCAGATGCCCTGGGAGGACTCTGATTCTTGGTCATCCGCATCAGGCAGTGCGGGTTTTCCAGGGCCATCGCTATCCGGGCCATCCACCTCAGCGCCCTCGGTGTCAGCACTGCGCTCCACCTTCGTCTCTGGGCGGGAGCCTTCCCCCGCGGTGGAAGCATCCTTGACGGATTCCTGAGCCGCGGTAATTCCCTGCGATGACGTCAGCGGGCGCTGCAGTTCATCGAGATCGGCCACGTTGTAGTGGTCCCAGAATTCCGACAACAACGCGGAGCGGATGGCACGCTCCACCGCCCACTGGCGGGCCGGGTTAACGGTGACCAGCACGCGGTAGGTCACGTGCCAGGATTGGCCGGCAGCCTGCGGGGCAACCAACTGGGTGGCTGGCAGCACCTCCAGCTCGCCGTTGACATCCACGGCGATGGACGGCTCTCGAATCGCCTGCTCGGAAATGGTGCGCACGCGGCGAGTAATTTCTGGCAGGGTCTCGCACTCTTGCACCGGCACGTCAAAGTTGACCACGGCGCGCGACCATTCCTGGGAATAGTTGGTCACCGCGCCGGCCGAGCTATTGGGCACGGTGACGAGCTCGCCAGTGGGAGTGCGCACCTTGGTGGTGCGCAAGGTCAGCATCACCACGGTGCCTTCCACATCGGTCACGCCATCAAAGCTGACGTAGTCGCCCACACCAAATTGTTTTTCCGAAAGGATGAAAAAGCCAGAGAGAAAATCCGCGATGATGGACTGGGCACCAAAGCCGACGGCGGCCGAAACTATCGTCGCCGGCACCGCCGCGCCTACCGCGGGTACACCGATATTGGTCAGTGCAGCCCAAATGATGAGGAAGTACGCGATGGCCTGCACGATGTAGACCAGCGCACCGGTAAGCGCTAGACGGGCCTTGGTGGCTTCTTCCTCTTCATCGAGGCGGCGTTCCATGATGCGGATTGCCAGCCTGCCGATGCGCGGTATCAAAATACCGATCAGCAACAGCGCGATAAGCGGTAAGCCGTGGTCGACGAAGAGGCTCCACAGCTCGTAGAAGTAATACTTCAGATTCATGTCTCTAGAGTAGGGCGCGTGCCTGAAAACTGGGTGCCAGTTTGCTGCCAGCAACCGAGCAAACACTCCCCCTAGCACAGTCACTACTCTCCTATGCCCTGCACAAACTCCTGCATCGTCTGCCTTGTTTGTCTACTGTGCGGGGCATGAAGAAATCATTCCTTATCCCCTTCTTCGCCCTAGCTCTTTTTGCACCGCTTGCGGCGGCAGCGATGACACCGCCACCACCATTTCCACAGTGAAAGAAACCGTTACAGAGGCGGCCTCCGAGACGAGCTCTACAGAATCCAGCACCGAGGAAACATCCCCAGAAGCGACCACGGAAGTAGCAACTACAGAGGTCGCGCAGCACGCCGAACCGCAAACCGAAAATCAGGAAGCCGTGCAACCGGCTACTGACAACCAACAGCAGGAAAACTCCGCGCAGTACCAATGCGCGGACGGCACCTGGGTGGAGTTTGCCGCGTTATGCAAGGAATCAAACGCTCAACCGCCAGTACCAGCGCCCAATGGGCTGAGTGCAGAGTGTCCGGCCTACCTGTGCGGCTACGGCAACGATGCCAATGGCAACCGGAATAAGAGCTCCGGAGAAATCCAGACCCAATATGGCTGCGAGCAAGGCTATATCACGGACCCGCAGCTTTGCGGTGCGGTTGGGCGCTAAGCCTATCTCCTAGTCGCGGGAGTCATAGCGCTTCATGAGGCGATCAATGAGTTCATCAGTAAGCTTGTCATCTTCCAAAATGGCATCAAGGAGGCGTTGGGATTCCTCGTGGGAGGCCTGTTCCTCCTCGTTGTAGGAATCACCGGTGAGGTCCACGCCGAAGTCCGTGTCATCGCCTTCTGCTACCACTGCGCTGAGCTGATCCACATCAGACTCGAAGGACTCCATAAACTCGCTAGCCTCCGCAGCGGCCTCCTTGCGGCGCTTGCCGGAGCGCACTTCCTTTTCAATGCGGCGCTGCAGCGCGGCCTCCATTTGGCGGTGGCGCCAAGAACGTAGGCGGTGCGGCTCGAGGCGGCGGCCAACCGCACGGCTTTTATTTTCGGCTTTCTTGGCCAACACTTTAACCTGTGCGGCGGTGTCATTAATAGGTGCCCAGTCTTGGTAGGCCGGCACGCGCCACCCAGCCCAGATGCCCAGCAGCGCCAAGAAGATAGAAACTAGCGGCCCAATGATCATGCCCACCGCCATCATGTCGAAGTGGTGGCCCACCAAGACGATGACAGCACAAGCAACAGCCGGGATAACCGTCGGCTGGTTATCACCAAATACGCTCGGCTCGCGCCCCATCACGATGTCACGAATCATCGATCCGCCCGTGGCAGTAAACACGCCCATCATGATGCATGGAATAAGCGGCAGGCCGTAGGTAATGGCCTTCACCGCGCCGGTGGCGGCCCACAGGCCGGAAACGACGGCGTCGCCATGCGCCTGCAGATAATCCCAGGTCTTTCCTTTGAAGTAAACAAAGCGAGCAATCAGCGCGCCGGTAAAGGCCAAGTAGAGGTATTCCGGCTGGCTCATTGCCGCAACGGTGCCGCGGTTAATGAGCACATCGCGCACCATACCGCCGCCCAGGGAAGAAAACATCGCAATGAAGAAGAAGCCGATGATATCGTAGCCGCGCTTGCGCGCCATAGTGCCACCGATAATTCCCATCAGCAGCACACCACTGATATCGGACCAGCGGTAGAGAGATTCAATGAGCGGATCTACTTCAACCATATGGTTATTAGACTTCACCGCCCGCGCTTGCGCAATCAGCACACCCAAATGCGCAGCGCGGCTATACTAAATGTTTTTGTCTCCCTATCTCTACGCATTATGAAAAAGTATCTCCCCTTGCTCTCCATTGCTGTGCTTAGCGCTTGTTCCTCCCAGCCCGAGGCAGACGAGCCTAGCTTTGCCGACCCTGCTGCGCACAGCAGCGAGGATGAGCAAGCCTCGCTTGCCGACGCCCCAGAAGGCGACCCCGACCCCGACCTTGCCCAACAAATTGGCGGCGACTGCGGCGTTCGCAACTACGCGCTTATCACCGCCCAGGATGACACCAACTGCGCCTTTGCCATGGAAATTTATAAGCGTGCAATGAAGGCGACCTACCAGTTAGAGGCCACCGATCCCTCCGTTACCCCAGCGCGGTAAAGCGATATTACCGCCAAGGCCCCAGTTTCTGGCGACAAGCACGATCTGCATTGCATCATCTCCACTAACCACAAGAATCTCTCCTGCCTTGCAGACGATTCCGCGATTGGTGCTCGGCTCGAAATCACCGTCCAGCCGGGTTTTGCAGACCGCGTGCACACCAAAGATTAAAGGCGCCGGCACTACTTGCCGACGCCTCCCATTAACAGTGGGGCCAGCGGGGCTCGAACCCGCGACCAACGGATTATGAGTCCGTAGCTCTAACCGACTGAGCTATAGCCCCACACAGATTGCACCGCCCGCCAGGGCGATTCTCTGCCCTCAAAAGATTAGTCAAAGAGCGGCCAAAGACCAATTTGCCCCCTACCCTTTTGAGTATTTGTACGCTTCCTACCCCCTGAGGGTAGAAGTTAATTATGCGCAAACTACTCTCTTCTCTCATCCTCGTCTCTGCACTCACGCTTACTTCCTGCTCAGATAGCGGAAGTGACGACCCAAAGGCAAACGACTCCAATAATTCCACGTCCGGTGCACACGCCGATGCGAAGTCCGCAATTGGAACGTGGAAACAAGAGGACAGCGCTTCTGAAGATGGCTGGATGGAGGCCAGCATCACCGATGACGTCATCACCATCGAATGGGTCATGGACAACGGCGAAAATCGCATGATCTACTGGATCGGTACCTTTGACGCTCAAGCCGCCGCATCCGGTGAGACCGTTACCTCAAACCGCGATACCGTTGCCACCGCCTCTGAGTGGATGGCCGCTTCGTCAGACAAGAAAGATTTCTCTATCGATGATGACTCCTTAACTTTCAAGGTCGCGATTGAAGATAAGGAATTCACCACACATATGAAAAAGGTGAAGGATGATCCGACAACCGTTAATGAGCTAAAGAGCACAGATTTTAGCCAAACCTTTAAAGATGGGGTCCTGGATATTCCAGCCGCCAAGTTCGAAATCACCGATCACCATGTTGTCAAGCCCGGTGAGCCTGGCAACGAAATAGGTGAAAAGCCACTTCTCGTCTTTAACTACGACGTAACGAATAAGACGGATGAAACCCTAACTACCACCGACTTTGTCGTGTACTTCACCGCCATCCAAGACAATGATCCGAATAAGGTAAACGAGCTCGACCTCGGTTCCTATATTGATCCTGAAACTTCCGATACTCAGCTGGAGCAGATTAAAAAGGGAGGCACTGTCGCCGGAACAATAGCCTACGAGCTCGATGATCTAGCTACACCTGTGGACCTTGTTGCATCTAAGTCCTTCAGCCAAGATGAAATCGGCCGCGAGACTTTCGAGCTCGATTAACTGCCCGCGTACAACGCACGTACATCTCCCGTTCTAGCTACTACAGAAACCTAAGCCCGCCAAGATACAAAGTCTGAAGTGAAATCGGGCCTACTTCTCACTGAGGTAGGCAGTACTTGACAGGCGAATCCAGCTCCCTCCCGTATCCAACGGAAGGGGCCTATTGTAGTGCTCAAAACAGCACTTTAGCTGTGTTTCTCCCCGCACCAGCGGGGATTTCTCATTTCCGCCCATTAGCACGAGTCCATTTCTAGTTCCGGCCTTGCCGAGAACACACGGCTCCCCCCTTGCATTGCGACCACGCTAAAGGCCTATAGAACCAATTCGGCCGTCTCTACAGCAGCTCCAACCGGCCCAGTGCAAACGTTACCTCTGCTTTTACCTCCCATTTTCCGCGGCATAGAATCATCAGTGACATTGACCCCGATGTCGCTACTTCTGTGATGGGAGATACATATGGCCACACTAGATTCCCTTTTAGCGCCCGGTGCGGTGGAGCTGCACGGCACCGCCAAGGACTGGCGAGAAGCTATCCGGCTGGCGGGATCACTACTGAAAGAAGCCGGCACAATCACCGCGGACTACACCGAGGCTATGGTGCGCTCTGTGGAGGAAACGGGCCCATATATCGTGGTGGCCCCAGGCTTCGCTTTTGCGCACGCACGCCCTTCGGAGGCAGTAAAAGAAACCTCACTGTCGTGGGTGCGCCTGGATAAGCCGGTGGAATTCGGGCACGATTCCAATGATCCTGTAGACCTCGTCGTCGCGTTTGCAGCACGGAGTGACTCCGAGCATCTGCAAGCGATGAGGCAGCTCGCAAAACTGCTAGCCACCAAGCGCAATGAGCTTGATCGCGCAGAATCCGAAGAAGAGCTCCGCACAGTCCTCACGGCATCGACTTCGAATAAGAAACGCGCAACTTCCACAGCACCGACGGAGCCGGCCCACCCAGCGAAACAAAAGGCCACAGATTCTGTTGCCTCCAAAGGAAAAATCCTCACGGTGTGCGGCAACGGCCTGGGCACGTCGCTATTCCTTAAGAACACGCTCGAGCAGGTCCTGGACGAATGGGGCTGGGGACCGTACCTGAACGTAGAAGCCACAGACACCATCTCCGCCAAGGGCCGTGCAGGCGAGGCAGATTTCCTGCTCACCTCCGGCGAAATTGCGGCAACGCTGGGTGATGTCGGGGTCCCTGTGTACGTCATCCAAGACTTCACCTCTATGTCTGAAATCGATGGGGCTCTGCGCGAGCTCTATGACATTTAAGAAGCATCCTCATGGATTTTCTTCTTGCTATAGCAAATTTCCTGGTTAATGAGATTCTCTCCGTACCGGCATTCCTCATCGGTATCATCACCGCGGTCGGCTTGGCCGCGATGGGACGCGGCACCGGCAAAACCATCGGCGGCGCCATCAAGGCCACGCTCGGCTTCTTGCTCATCGGTGCCGGCGCAGGCCTAGTCACCAATTCGCTCGAGCCGCTCGGCGCCATGATTACGGGCGCTACTGGCGCGCAAGGCGTGGTACCAACCAATGAGGCAATCGTAGGCATTGCACAAGACCAGTTCGGCAGCCAGGTCGCCTGGATCATGATCCTTGGCTTTGTGGTCTCGCTGCTCCTCGCCCGCTTCACGCCCATGAGCTACGTATTCCTCACCGGCCACCATGTTCTCTTCATGGCGACGCTGCTCACTATGGTGCTCGCGCCGGCCGGGTATTCCTCATGGATTGTGATTGCCTTCGGCGCTGCCCTACTCGGCATCCTTATGGTCTCGCTCCCGGCTATCGCCCACCCATTTACCCGCCGCATTACTGGAGATGATTCCGTCGCCATCGGGCACTTCGGCACTGCGGGGTATTTGGCTGCGGGCGGCGTCGGCAAGCTAGTGGGCGGCAAGGGTAAGAAAATGTCGCCCTCCACTGAGGACCTCAAGCTGCCAGAAGGCCTGCGCTTCCTGCGCGATTCTATGGTGGCAACCGCGCTGTCCATGGCGCTGATGTACGTGGTCCTTGCCGTGCTTTTCATTGCCCGCGCCGGCACTGAAGAAGCCTTTACTGCTTTCCCGGATGGTGCTAGCAACGTGGGCAATTTCTTGATGCAGTCCGTCACCCAAGGCCTGCAGTTCGGCGTGGCCGTGGCCGTCATCCTTTTTGGCGTCCGCACCATCTTGGGTGAGCTCGTACCCGCATTCCAGGGCATCGCCGCCAAGGTCGTGCCCGGCGCGATCCCCGCACTGGATGCGCCGATCGTATTTCCCTATGCCCAGAACGCAGTTCTCATTGGGTTCATTTCCTCCTTCCTCGGCGGACTTGTCGGCCTTGCCGTCCTTTCCGCCTGGCTCAATCCGGCCTTTGGCATTGCGCTGATTCTGCCTGGTTTGGTGCCGCACTTCTTCACCGGTGGTGCGGCCGGCGTCTACGGCAATGCCACCGGTGGACGGCGCGGTGCCGCACTCGGCGCCTTTGTTAATGGCCTCATCATTACCTTCCTGCCGGCATTCCTTCTCGGCGTCCTTGGTTCCTTCGGCTCCGCTAATACCACCTTCGGCGACGCTGACTTTGGCTGGCTCGGCCTGCTGCTGGGCTGGTCCATCCACGCCGATGGTGCCTTGGGCCTCGTCTTCATTGCCCTTATCGCGCTGACTATTTTGGCCTTGGGGTGGGTGTGCCAACGCAAGCTTGTCGACGCCCACTGGGACCCCACTCCCCACCGTCCTTCCCCCACCAGCAACGCCGATGCCGCCGCAACCAACGGTGCAACCGGCGCGGCCACTTCCTCCGGCACAGCCAAGAAGTACCCGAAGGTGCTACCGCCCGAAGGTGCGCCAGTTCCACCCGCCCGCATCGATCACTAGCCGCGCGCCGCGCCCCGAAGGGCGCTACAGTATCCCTATGCAGCGCCCTTCCTTATTCCCCGTAGCGTCCATCCTTCTCGCCGCTGGCCTCACCGTGAGCGCCTGCGGCACCGGCTCCGATTCCGATAACAACTCCGCGCCGGAAAACGAGCCGACCTTCTCCACCGCACAGGACAATAGCTCTGCCGCGGGCGAAGCCGAAGAAGAATCCAGCCCGGAGAAGGACACGAAGCAACGCCGCACCGAGACGGTCACTAAACAGGCCGAACCGGATCAGCCCGCTCCGCCGGCCGGCGGCAACCACAACATCACCGTAGGCCAGATTGGCGGCTACTGCGGCACATCTTCATCAGGCGATTCCATCGACGCCGGCGATGCCACCTCCTGCGAATTCGCCGCCGCGGTCTTTGACGCCGCGATGCAGGCTAGCTACACCATGCGTTCGAAAGATCCCACGGTGACGGCGGTGTACCAGGCAGATATCACCGCCAGCAGCCCGGTGACCAAGCAGTCCTATAACTTGAAGTGCCACATGGGCAGCGATCAGCGGGTGCTCACCTGCGAAAAGCCCGGCGATAAAACGGTGCGCGCCTCTTTTGAAACCGCAGACCGAAGCGTGTGGACCAAGCGCGTGGCCACTACCAACTAACCGCTACTCTAGGAACTAACCAGACCGAACTAGATCAACCGTTCAGCAAACCATTCTGCAATGAAGCCTTCCTTCTTATCGCGCGCAGCGGCCACGGTTTCAACGAGCTCCACAATCTCTTCATCGGCGATTGGCCCCAGCCCAAAGCCTTCGATTTCTAAATAGGTGGAGGCACATACCCAGGCGATTCGCTTATTGCCGTCGACGAATGTATGCGCTTTTGCCAGATAGTGCAACAACGCTGCAGCGCTATCCAGTGCAGATGGGTGCAAGTACTCTCCGCCGAAGGTCTGTAAAGGGGTGGCCAATGCTGACTCAAGTTTCGAGCGATCGAGGAGGTTGCCATCCCGACCGATGAGTTGACGGTTCAGTCGAACTACCTCTTCCACCGGAAGGCAGTACTCATTCATCGGGTTGCAAGGATCTCAAGAGCGCCCTTCCAGCGTTCTATTGAAGCTTGCAAGCGCTGCTGCAGGTCGGCACCGGAAAGATTCTGCACAGAAAGCATAGGCCGCGTCGGCCCTTCAACACCACGAGCTTCCTGCAAGGCATAGTATTTTTTCATTTCCAGCTGCGAAATCGGCTCGTTAGCATTCGCCTCGGGGCCCATCTGACCACGAGCGACGATCCATGGACGTTCCGAGTGCGTAAGTTCAATCAATTCATCGGATGTCTTATCACCATAAAAGGCAATCACGGCATCGATGATCTTTTCGGCTTCGTCCCCTATAGCCTCTACATCAGCTCCCGGTAACACCGTAGAGGTTTTCTCGGAGCGTTGATATTTATTCTCGCGATAGAGGTCGGGTTCAACCGGACCGTCTTTCCACGCCTGAAACTCATTCGAGACAAGAGGTCGCCCGTACCAGCCCAGGCTCCATGCTTGGCAGTAATACGTAAGCTTCTCCAGCTTCCACGCATCGACCCACCCCAGTTTGTTGTAGATAACCTGCGCGACGTCTACTGCTGTAGCCATGGCCCCTCCTCTCATAGTGCGAAACAATTTTTACGTGTATAAAGCCAAAATTCTTAAGCCAGTATAGCCTTCCTCATCTGCTATATGAAGATCACACTTTAGCCCACAAAGTCATCCTCAGAAGGCCACGGCAGCTCCACGTCCACAGGCACGCCCGCCAGGATGTCCAGCGATTTCTTGAACTCAGCAAGGTCAAGGCCCACCTCCTTATAAGCCTCAGCCATGGCTTCCGGGATACATTCGGCACGGGTGCGGAGGGAGGCGCCATCGGCAGTCAAGGCAGCGAGGGTGCGGCGCTCATCGTTGGGGTCGCGCCAGCGCTCCACATAGCCTTGCTTTTGCAGGCGCTTGAGCAGCGGCGTGAGTGTGCCGCTATCCAGGCCCAAGCGGGAGTCGATGAATTTCAACGGCACCGGCTCATCCGCCTCCCACAGCACCAGCATGACCAGGTACTGCGGATAGGTCAGGCCAAGCTCCGCCAATAGCGGGCGGTAGGAGCGCACCACTGCCCTATTGGCGCGGTAGAGCGCAAAACACAGCTGACTATCTAGGGCGAGGTGATCTGTGGGCGCGTCATTCATGGCAAAAAGTATAGACGCCAACAAAACATTGCAGCCAATTTAATTGTGTACAATCAAAACCGTTTCGAGCACCTACTGAAAGGAGACAACATGGACGCCATGTACACCACCGAGGCACTGGCCACCGGAGCAGGCCGCAACGGCCACGCCACCGTCAAGGACTCTGACCTCGACTTCACCCTTGCCATCCCTAAGGAAATGGGCGGCAGCGGCGAAGGTGCCAACCCGGAGCAGTTTTTTGCCGCCGGCTACGCCGCTTGCTTCCACTCCGCGCTGCAGGCCGTGGCCCGCAACCAGAAGGTCGAGTTGGGTGACTCTGCGGTGGGGGCACGAGTGGGCATCGGAAAGCAGGGCGAGGGCTTCCAGCTCGCAGTAGAGTTGGAGGTATCCATCCCCGCCCAGGACAAGGACACCGCCCAAAAGCTTGCCGACGCCGCCCACCAGGTCTGCCCCTACTCCAACGCCACCCGCGGCAATATTGAGGTCACCGTGACCGTCGTCGAAGACTAGCGTTCTTGCGTACAATCGGCGGACGTACAAAGACCCGATAGAAAAGGAGTCATTATGGACGCCGTTTACACCACCGAAGCACTCTCCACCGGAGCAGGCCGTGACGGCCGCGCCGTAGTTAAGGATTCCGATCTGGATTTCACCATGACCGCCCCAAAGGAAATGGGCGGCAGCGGTGAGGGCGCTAACCCCGAGCAGCTCTTCGCTGCCGGTTACGCCGCTTGCTACCACTCCGCGCTGAAGGCAGTGGCCAAGGACAAGGGTGTTGACGTGGAGAATTCCTCCGTCGGCGCCCGCGTTAACCTGGGCAAGAACGACGAGGGCTTCTACCTCGGCGTTGACCTTGAGGTCACCATCCCAGGCGTTGAGGACGACAAGGCACAGGAGCTTGCCGACGCCGCCCACCAGATGTGCCCTTACTCCAAGGCCACCCGCGGCAACATTGAAGTCAACGTTGGTGTTGCACAGGACTAATTTCTAGTCCTCTCCCCCCAGCCCACGCCGCGCCACCAGGCGCTCAGCGTGGGTATTTTTATGCTTTGCGCAACCTCTTTTCTCGGCGCCCCGAAAGACCACTCGGCACCGCAACAAGGCGAAAACCTTATTTTTTACAATCGGAGATTTTTAACAATTAGGGTTCCTCTCGGCCTCCCCTTAACCGCACTGATTGATCGATTTGGACCTCGCTAAAATAGTCCCAGACGAGCTCGAGCTGTGAACTATAGATTTCTCCGTGAAGCTGAGAGCAGCGTTCCCGATACAGAGGTCGCCCACATCTCTGCTCCGTCTTTGGCGTCGGTGAAAAATCCAACTCTCAGTATTTCATGGGAGTCGTTCACATCGCCGACGATTCGGACGGGCTAAATGACCTGTCACAGGCACGGCGAATACTGCCACATGTCGCGCACGGATCCTCTTTATACCTCTACTCGGATACCCAAAAATCGAATAAATGAGCCAGACACCACTGCACATGTCCGCCACAGCTGCCAAAATCGAATCATGTCTGTTGAAGCTAGGGCCCTCTCACTGCGACGGTTAATGCACAATTCTGCGGCGGTACGACTGCTTGTGGCTGATAACGCGCCGGTAATTTTGGCGCTGATTGCAGAGTACTTCCCCCGCGGTACCCGAGCACGGCCAGCGGCGGAGGTATACGAGTTGATGGTCACTGATTTTGAGGTTATTGCCAACGATTTTGCCATGCCCCGTACGCCCCAGAGTTACTGCACTGACTGGGTAAAAGCAGGATGGTTGGTGAGAAAGTCAGGTAAAAGTTCACACGGCGAGACGTTGGAACCAAGCGAAGACGCGCTATCTGCTCTAGAGGCCATCGAACGGTGGGAGTCACCGGTATCTGCCGTCACAGCATCACGGGTGGAATCCATTAGCTCCGCCCTGCAACGGTTAGCAAGGGACACGAATAAGGATATCGCCAGCCGCGTTGCCAGTCTTGAGGCAGAGCGGAACCGCATTGACCAGGAAATTGAAAAGGCACGTTTAGGGCAGTTCGAATCCTTAACCTCCGCAGAGGGTCAAGTCCGTGGAAGTGGTGTATCTGTTCTTTCTGAATCGAGGGACAGTGTCATCGGTGGTGTTAGGGGCCGGCTCGGGGTTGATGTCGGTTCATTAGGCTGCTTCTTCGGTGGTCTTCGTGTTGCTGTCATTGAAGGTGTTGGCGGCTATGAGGTTTCGGGTTTGCTCCAAGCTCGCCAGCGACATGTAGCGCTTTTGTTGGATCCAATCATCATGTTGCTCGGCTAGTACAGAGCCGACCAGGCGGATTACAGACCTGCGGTTAGGAAAGATCCCTACAACGTCGGTACGCCGCCGGATCTCCCGATTCAGCCGTTCTGTCGGATTGTTCGACCACACCTTCGTCCACACAGGCTTAGGCGTTAGTGTGAATGCAAGGATTTCATCTAATGACTCCTCTAGGTAGTCGGCGACATCAGGGAAACGCTCATGGCAAAAC
>OKEX01000011.1_pt1 | contig 70117 bp, 62 predicted proteins | sample 1611421 | NCBI WGS metagenome assembly OKEX01 (sample SAMN04436744, study PRJEB24849) | human gut metagenome | biome: human gut; feature: NICU; material: stool | host: Homo sapiens | place: USA: Saint Louis, MO | collected 2010-12-06 | reverse complement strand
CTAGGACGCCGGCCTCTCACGCCGGTAACACGGGTTCAAATCCCGTACGGGGTACCAACGGAAAGCTGCGAGCCACATGGTTCGCAGCTTTTTCTTTCCCTAAGACCTGTTCGGTCTAGCGGCATGTAGGGCAGGCCTCGATGTCCAAGGGCTAACCGTCCTGCCCGCGGCACGGTATAGGAGCTGAGGTAAAGAGCGGGGCCACAGATTCCCGTAGCGGTCCTTCAGTAGCGACTCAGGTGGGCTGTAAGTGGGTTACGTGCCCGATAGCTGTGTTCGAGGGAATCCCTTAAGAAGGAGCTAGACCTAGCGATAAAGGGTATCCGAGGCCTTCCTAGCGGATGCGTATTCGGCTTTTCCAGCCCCTTCTAGGTCTTTCGGGCACTAGCGTGGGACCCGACCATGAAAAAGCCCACCAAACCGTGAAAAGGGCTTGGTGGGCGGTGTAGGAAGGGTGGGAGGGGAGACGTCGGCAGGCGTGGCTACGCCATAACCTTCGTCTTCTTAATCGCTTTCTGCAGGCGCTTGTGATAGGCATCCATGGCGCGGCGGAGAACGAGGCCGACGATGAGTGCAGGGATGGTAAATAGCAGTAGCATGCCCAACTCGCGCCAAATGTCGCCGTGATAGGTGCCCGCAATGGCGCTGCGGAAAGCATCAATGGCGTACGTTGCTGGCAGCCACGGGCTCACGTTCTGGAACCATTCAGGCAGCAAAGGCAGCGGGTACGCGCCGCCGGAGCCCGAGACTTGTATCACGAGCAACAACACCGCTAAGGCCTTGCCGGCACTATCGAGTGTGATGACAAGTGCATAGATGATCAACATAAACACCAGCGAGACTATCCATGCGGCAAACATGAGCATGAATGGGTGAGCAGGCTCGATCTGGACGAAGAAGATGAGGCTGAGAATCACCAAGGTGGCCTGCGCGAGGCCGACCAGGCCGAGTGTGGCAAAGCGGCCGAAGAACGCTTGACCACGGGTGAATTCGCTCTCGTCGTACTTCCCGTTCTCGTCCTTGCGCAAGTATTTACGCTCGGCGTTGGTATGCACCAGCACGCATGCCAGAAGGGCGCCTATCCATAGCGACAAGGTGAGGTAGAACGGAGTCATACCCACGCCAAAGGCAGCGACAGGGTAGACCGGCTGGCGGTCTACAGCCACGGGAGCGGCGATGCGAGAGGCAAGCAGTTCTGGATCGTTGCCGACGATATCCGCCAGCTTGGCCAAATCGCCGCCACGGCGCACCTCGTCGATCTTGCGGCCCATGTCCGCAAAACGGCCGCTTTGCTCCCGCAGGGTGCCGGCAAGGCCGGCAGTGGTATCGCGGGCGCGCGCCAGGCTTTGCTGTGGCGACTCGTCATTCTCGGAAACCGAGGAGCGAATGCCTGCGATGTCCTGCTTGACAGCATCAATATCGTCCGCGACAACCGAGACGCTCTGGTTGAGCTGATCTAGCTGCGGTTTGAGGTTCTCGTTATAGGAATTGCGTGCCTTTTCAGCAGCCTGCTTGGCATTGGCGATGGCATCCTTGGTGCGCTGCCGGGAGTCTTGGGACGTGCCACGGCCTTGCTCAAGGTCATCGGCGGTAGATACGAGCGAGTCATGCAGAGCGTTGCTCTGGGCAATGGAGGCATCAATCTGGCCCATCATCGCCTTATATCCACCCGCGACCGCGGCAGGTAGGGCTACTTTATCGGCTTGGTCCTTGATGGAAGCGCGAACTCCCTCAAAGGCCTGAGTTTGCTCATCCACCCGTTCAGCAGCGGTGCGGTAGGTCTGCGCCGTTTGTGCGCTGGTGTTGCTTGCATTATTGAGCAACTCATCGACCTGGGCAGAGAGTGCATCGTAGCTTTGCGTTGTAGCCGCCAAGGAAGCGTCGAGCGAACCAGCCGAGTCATTGAGGGTAGAGCGCAGAACGTCGATGGGGTTTTCGCCTTGGTCATTGTTGTTCTTCGTAGCCTGGCGTCCAGCCTCGGCGAGAATATTGTCCGCAGCCTGCGTAAGAGGCAGGGTGGAGTCGACCAGATTGCTTAGCGCACCTACGGTGCCAGCCGCAGCATCAAGGCGGGTGCTGACGTTATTGACGCGATTGTGCAGGTTATTGAGTGCAGTCTGGGTATCGTCCTCATTAAGGTATTTATCAAATTTCGAGACGACGCCAAGGCCGACATTGGCTACCACGCGGGTGAAGGACTCGTCGATTTTCTGGATGACGCCGTCCGCACTCTTTTGCGTGATGATGGTAGACAGCGCATTCTTTTTCTCATTGGTATAAAGGTTGAGCTTGCTTGGTTCGGTTCCTTCTACATAGAACGTGAGAAGGTCCGTGCTGAAGTCTTTGGGAAGGACAATGCCGGCATAGTATTCGCCGGACTTTGTTCCTTCAACTGCATCGGCGCTATCAGTAATGACCCAATCGATATCGTCATTGCGGCTGAGCTGCGAGAGCACCTCATCGCCCAGATTAAGCTTCAGGGAGGCGAGGTCGCTTTCGTGGCCTTCATCCTCGCTGGCCACAGCAATCTTGAGCTGGTTGGTATTAGCAAAAGGATCCCAGCTAGCCAGCACGTTGAAGGAAGTGAAAAGCAACGGGATGATGGCAAGGCCAAAAATGATGACCGCGGTCATTACATTGGTGCGAATGGCGTGGAGGTCATCGCGGAGGATGGTCAGAATGTTTTTCATGACTTACGCGCCTCCCTTTCCGGAGTCATCACCATCAACGGCGGGCATTTCCTTGGTCTCGCTGGTATTAGAAGGTGTGGATTCTTCGTCTAAGTCCTCTAGGAGGTAGCAATTTGGGTGTTCCTGTTGGTGCTCGAGGTGCTCCTGGATTTCCTCATCGCTGAGATCCGCCAGGCGGTTATCGTGCGCGATGCTCTGCTTGACGTACTCAAGGGAGCAGATAACACCCACCGCAATGAGCGTGACCAGGCAGGCCAGGCCGAAGATGATGGCCTTTTCTTCAGGATTAATGCGTGAGTAGATGCCTAAAGCGACGACTAACGCTAGGCCTACCGCGACGGTAATCTTCATCAGCTGGGAGTAGTTCCTGCGCGCCATGCTCCATTTATCTTCCAAGCTTTGTTGATACGCCTCGCGGTCATTCAAGGCATAGAGGAGGTCGGTAAAGCGGTACCGGCTGCCGACCAGATGGACCTGCTCATTGATCACGAGACCGCCCTTATGCAGTTCGTCGTTGACCAGCATGTTGACGTTGGACAGGCCGCGGCGCAGCACAGTACCGATGAGGTAAGCGATCGCGGCCATGCCGATGAGCGCGGCAAGGTTGCGTGCATAGTGGTTGCCGTAGAAACCACCAACGGTCTCGCGCATGGCATCGATGCCGTAGGTAAAGGGCAGGAATGGGTGTACGGCGCGGAAGAAGTCCGGCGTCATTTCAATGGGGTAGAGGCCGGATGCGCCCGGAATTTGGATGAAGGCGATGACCACCGCGATGCCGCGGCCTACGTGTCCAAACGTAGAAACCAAGCTATAGGTAATGCTCAGGTAGCACAGGCCTACGATGACTGCGGTAGCGACGTAGGCCAATGCATTGACATGTTCAACTCCAATGGCCAGGTTGCCGATGGACACGATGAGTGCCTGTGCGATGGCAAAGAAGGAAAGCAAAAGGAAGCGGGCAAGGTAAGCCTTGGTAATGGTGAGGTTCTTGCGGCCCTGCGGGTCTACCTCCGCGCGGAAGATGATGAGCAGCATGAACGCGCCGATCCACAGCGTGAGGTTAATAAAGAGCGAGGACATGCCGGAACCGTAGTGCTTTACAGGGAATACGGCGTGGCTTTCCATCTCTGCAGGGGAGGCAAGGAAGGAAGACACCTCATCGGTGTTCAGGCCCTTCACAGACTGCAGGATGGAATTGTTATTGGCGGTATTGCTCAGCGCAATCACATCGCTGCGGGAGGCGCGAAGCCCCTCCTCAATACCGTCGAGGTCCACAGAAAAGCGCTCAACTACTTGCTGGGCCTGGCTTAGCTGCTCGTCGACGCCGCCCAAGAGCCCATCGGTTTGCCCTACCAGTGCCTGCTGGCTTTCGAGTGAGGCGGAAAGTTTGCCGGTGGTAGCGGTGACGGCGGAAAGCGCAGCATTGAGCTTGGGCAGGCCTTCGGCCACATTATCGCGCAGCGCGTGGGAATCATCGCGCGTTTGGGCGGCCATCTTTTCCAACATGCCCGTGGTCTTATTGAGCGAATCGATGGTGTCGTTCGTATCGCTGTTGAGAGTATCTAAGTCACCGAGAACGGCCTTATTCTGGTCATTGCGTTCGCGGAGGTCTCCTACCTGATCCTTAATCTGTTGGGAAACCTGTGGGGGCAGGGCCGGTGAAGACGCAAGCTTTTCAAGCTGATCGATAGCCCGGTCAGCTTCACCGACGATCCCTGCCGCGCCCGCAGAGGCGGCACCGACGCGATTGAGCGCGCCGCGTAGTTTGCCAGAGACCGAGCCTACGGTGGCATTGGCGGAGGCGGTGCCGTCCGCCATGGCGGTAGTGCCTTCTACATAGGCAGCGGTGGCATCGTCCGAGAAAGAAGTGACTTCCCGCTGGACCTCTGCAATAATGGAGTTAAGTTGATCCAGGGCGGTCTGGGCATCATCGATGGTCTTTTGCACCGTGCCCAAAGACTCACGGGCTTGCGCGATAGTTGGGCCCGCTTTCTCGATGGTGGAATGCACGTCAGCAAGCTGGCTGCGGGAGTTAGCTACCGTATCTGCAGTCTTCGAAAAAGAATCCGCGGTCTTGTTTGCAGTACTGTTAATCTTCTGGCTCAAATCGCCACCGGAGTTTTTAAGCTCCGTAGCCACCGAATCCGCTACCTGCTCATTAAAGGTAGAGCTAATGGTGGTGTCTAGGGTCGAAGCGCCAGTATCAGTAATCTTCGGTGCAATGGCGTTCAGCTTTTCATTGACGTGATATTCCAGCGTGGGCTGAGAATAGGTACCTTTAAAAAGGCTAACGAAATCGGCTGAGAAGTCCTCGGGGACGATCACCGAGGCGAAGACGTCACCCTTCTTAACGGCGTCTTCGGCTTCCTGGCGGTCCATGAACTGCCAGCCCAGCTCGTCATTGTCATGCAGCTTGTCAATCATCTGCCCGCCGACGTCTAAGTGGCCGGTCATCTCCGAGGATGCGCCTTTGTCCTCATTAACTACGGCGACTTTGAGGTGTTCCGTGTTTCCGTATGGGTCCCAGAAACCGGAGATGTTTACCCAGGAATACAGGGCTGGGGTGATCATCAAACCAATGAGGATCACCCAGACCTGAGGGGTCCGCCACAAGCGGACAAAATCTTGGAGAAAAATCTTCCAACTAGTACTCACTCGAAGAACCGTAGCACGCAACCGGAAAGAACTAATAGTCTGACTGTCAGTTTTAACAGAAATGAGAGAGCGCGTCCTGTCGAGCTTGCAGATATGTTTCTGGTGTGAATTTCGGGGATGAGTTCAGGAGTAGGGGTGGGCATAGAAAGGCCGCCTGGGCTCACAGTTCAAGGGGCCTAGGCGGCAAGCGATTTGGGGCTAGGCCCCGATAGGAGCTTAGTGCTCGTCGTAGTGATCGCCGTGGGCGGCGTGGCGGTGACCGTCATGCAGGTAGTCCACGTGGTCGCCGTGCGGGATCGCTACGTGGCCGCAGCCTTCACCATGGGTGTGGTCGGCGTGCGCCTCGGCTTCAACGTGCTCGGTGGTCTCGCACTCATCCCAGTGGCCATCATGCTCACGGTGAATGTGGCCCTCGTGGAGATAGTCGGTGTGGTCACCGTGCGGGAAGGAAACGTGGCCGCAATCGGCGCCATGGGTGTGGGTATGGTCTTCGTGGGTGTTGTGGGTCATGATGCCTGATCCTCTCTGGTTGGGGGGACGTTCCCCGTTGTTTTCAGTGTGTTTTCATTAAAGCGTATTTTCATTTGAGTTTCAATAGGTGTGGGCGCGTTTCTCTAACTTTCTGGTTTGGGAAATAAAAGGGCCCGCCTCCTTGGGGCAAGGTGGAGGCGGGCGTTGTAAAGCTGGGGAGGGCCTTAGAGGAGATTGCTCAATTCGCGTGCGGCGGAAGTGAGAATGTCGGCGTATTTCTGGGCCGGGGAAGGTTGGAAGCGCTCGACCGATCCGGAGATTGACAGTACTGCGAGGAAAGTTCCGGAACCATCGAAAACCGGCGCTGAGATGGAGGCTAAGCCGGCTTCGCGTTCCTCAATAGACTCGGAATAGCCTTGGTTTCGGGCCGCCTCAATGTCTTCTTGGGTAAACGAGGCGTCTTCGGTATTGATGTCTACATATGCGGCAATGATGCGTGCGGCAGAGCCGGAGCTAAGTGGTAGCTGGCGCCCGACTGGCACGACGTTGTGGAGGCCGGATTCCGGCTCCCTGGAGGCAATGCAGGTGCGGGTATTTCCGGTGACCTCATAGAGCTGGATGGATTCTCCGGTATGCTCGCGCAGTTTCTCCATGATTGGCCCGGCTGCCTCGAGGAGGTGATCGCGGTTGCCGGGAAGGGCTGGGCCGGCCTTCCACTTTCCATCGGGGGTGCGAACGAGAATGCGGTGTGCTTCGAGTGCGGTGGCCAATCGGTGAGCTGTCGCCCGAGGTAGCCCCGTGGTTTCGCATAATTCATTCAGGGTGGAGGGGTGGTTGGCGGCGGCCATCATTATGGCCATTGCTCGATCCAGCACCTTAATTCCGGAAACTGCGCTATACTCTCCCATACAATGAAATCTACGTCCCAACTTATGAGATTTCAAGTGTAGAGAGATGTTTATGAACCAGAAGCTGACATTGGCAGAAAAAGTGTGGCGAGATCACGTCGTCCAACACGGCGACGCTGGGGCACCAGACCTCATCTTTATTGACTTTCAGCTATTACATGAAGTTACCAGTCCGCAGGCATTTGATGGCTTGCGGCTGGCCGGCCGCACGTTGCGTCACCCTGAGCTGCACTTGGCCACCGAGGACCATAACGTTCCCACGCAAGGCATCAAGTCCGGCAACCTCTTGGAAATCAAGGATGAGGTTTCACGCACCCAGGTATCGACCCTGCGCAAGAATTGCGAGGAATTTGGAGTGCGCTTGCACTCTATGGGTGATGCCCAGCAGGGCATTGTGCACACAGTTGGCCCGCAGCTGGGGATCACCCAGCCGGGTATGACAATCGTGTGTGGCGACTCGCATACCTCCACGCATGGCGCCTTTGGTTCTATCGCCATGGGTATTGGCACCTCTGAGGTAGAACACGTCATGGCTACGCAGACGCTTTCTTTAAAGCCATTCAAAACCATGGCTATTGAGGTGACTGGCGAGCTGCAAGAGGGGGTATCTGCCAAGGACCTCATCTTGGCCATTATCGCGAAAATCGGTACCGGTGGCGGGCAGGGCCACATCATTGAATATCGCGGTGAGGCCATCCGCAATATGTCCATGGAAGCGCGCATGACCATCTGCAATATGTCTATTGAGGCAGGAGCCCGCGCTGGCATGGTCGCTCCCGATGAGACGACCTTCGAGTATGTCAAGGGCCGCGAGTTTGCTCCCACAGGAGCAGACTGGGATGCCGCGGTTGAGTATTGGAGGACGCTTCCCACGGACGAAGGCGCAGAATTCGATACCGTCGTAGAAATTGATGGCTCCTCGCTGACCCCATTTGTTACGTGGGGAACTAATCCTGGACAGGGCCTTCCGTTAGGGGAGAAGGTCCCAGATCCGGAAGATTGTGGTGGCGATAATGAAAAGGCCACTGTGGAAAAGGCTTTGCAGTATATGGACCTGCAGCCAGGTACTCCGCTGCGCGATATCAAGATCGACACCGTCTTCGTCGGTTCCTGTACCAATGCCCGCATCGAAGACCTGCGCGCTGCGGCTGACGTGGTCAAGGGGCGCACCATCGCTGCCAATACGCGGATGATGGTCGTGCCGTCCTCCGCCGTGGTCAAGGCCCAAGCGGAGGAGGAGGGCCTCGACGAAGTCTTCCGACAGTTCGGCGCGGAGTGGCGTACCGCCGGCTGCTCGATGTGCTTGGGTATGAACCCGGATCAATTGGCTCCAGGCGAGCGATCCGCCTCCACTTCCAACCGCAACTTCGAGGGGCGACAAGGCCCTGGTGGGCGCACGCACCTTGTGTCCCCGCAGGTGGCTGCCGCGACTGCCGTAACCGGTTACCTGTCTAGCCCTGCAGATCTGGATTAAGCGCTTAGAAAGGCATTGACGATGGAGAAATTTATTACGCATACGGGAACGGGCGTGCCCCTGCGCGCTTCCAACGTGGATACTGACCAGATCATCCCCGCGCGCTACTTGAAGTCGGTCAAGCGTACCGGCTTTTCAGATGGCCTATTTTCAAATTGGCGCTCTGATGACAACTTTGTACTCAACCAGGCGCAATTCAAGGATGGCTCGGTGCTTTTCGCGGGCAGTGATTTTGGCACCGGCTCCTCCCGTGAGCACGCAGTGTGGGCGTTGAGCGAATACGGCTTCCGCGCGGTGTTTTCTTCCCGCTTTGCTGATATTTTCCGCGGCAACGCTGGAAAGTCCGGACTGCTTACTGGATTGATGGAGCAAGAAGATATTGAGCTCATCTGGAAACAGCTGGAAGCAGGAGAAACCCAGGTCACCGTGGATCTGGAGGCTCGAACAGTCACAGTGGGTGAAAATACCTACCGCTTCGATATTGATGACTACACCCGTTGGCGGTTGATGGAAGGGCTGGATGATATCGGCATTACGCTCCGCAACGAGGATGCAATCGCTACGTACGAATCGCGTCGCCTCAGCTTCAAGCCTGCTGTTCACGCCCAATAGTAGAAGAATCGATGGCGATCGGCGGGCCAGCAGTGCCCCTACAGTCCTGCTACGCGAAGAGGCCGTAGGGGGCGCTGTGCGCTCACACGTGAACTTCAAACTTCTGCCTTGGGGTAAAAGGGGGTACAACTCGGTAACGTATAGGTAACAATTGCTTGCTCGAGTTTTCCGCACCAATGTATGCCCCTAGCTTTAGATTTATGAGCAATCCCTATTCGAATAATGATTCCTTTAATTCAGGAAACAACGGTGCAGAGTATCCCGGAGCTGGCAATGAGTCTGCATCTCGTGGGCACGACGCGAATGGCCAGTCTGGCTACGGACACAGCACTTTGGTCAACAGCAGTTCGGCCAGGAACAATATGGACAGCAGCAATACGGCCAGCCTGGATACGCCGGAAGCCCGTATCCGGGAGACGATTCCCTGTTTGGCCGGGATGTAGATGCCATTCAGGTAATCGGCGATAGCTTCCGCTATTTCGGCCGCAATTGGGCGCAGTGGATTTTCGGTCCGCTGGTGCAGATGGTAGTTGTCTTCATCCTCTATTTGCTAATGTTCGCCGTCCTAGCAGGCAGCGGTGCATCCATTGATGCTCTAGCTAATAGTGGCTCGGGTTCCGATGCCGCGCTTACCGGTGGGCTCATTGCGGTAATGGTCCTAGCGTTTATCGCTATGTTCCTCGTGCTTATTTGGGCAGTTAGCACCTGGTACAAGGCTGCTAATAAACAGGTTGATACTGGGACGCTGGAGATAATGGACTTTTTGAGCTTTAAAAATGTCGCCGGTCTCATGGCGGTGTATGTGCTTTCGACCCTGGTTATTACCCTGGGCTTCATTCTCCTGGTTATTCCGGGACTCTTCGCCGCTTTCTTCTTTACCTGGATGCCGGCTGTTAAGGCCGTACGCCCTGAGCTATCCGTTGGCGAGACCTTCGGAGCTTCCATCGAGGTCGCGAAGAAGAATGTCGGGGTGACCATTTTGGTAGCCGTCCTGATTTCCGTCCTGTACGCCGTGCTGAGCTTTACCCTAGTCGGCATGCTTGTGTTCCCAGCACTGAACACCCTCATTTTGGTCCTCTTCGTCCGTCGCACGCTCGGCTTGCGCGGTTAGAAACCCGCAGCCGCACGATAGTTGCGCAAATAAGGCCCTGCTCGTCCACCGCATGAGATGGAAGGCAGGGCCTTAATTGTTGGTCGGGGAGAAGCCAGGAAATTAGCGCACCGGCAGCGGGCTAGCCAGGTAATCGGCACCGGTCAGCTCGCCATTGTTGAAAGACAAGACCCACACAGAAGCTTTCTTGAATTTCAGCTTGTCCACTGGCTTTTTGAGGAACTTCGGGGCCAAATCCTCAATAATGCCGGGAATGGTTTCACCTTGACTGACGATGACGGGCACGCCACCGTCGTTGACCACACGGCGGAAAGCTTTCTTGGCTGCTTCTGGGTCGTTCTCCCAGGCCTCGTCGCCAAAGTTTTTGTTGATGGAAATGTCTTTGCCCAGTTCGTCGGCAAGCGGGGCAGCTGTCTGCTGGCAGCGCTGGGGCAAGGCCGAGTAAATCGCGGTGGGCTGGAAGGCGCTCAGCATCGGCACCAGCATCTCTGCTTGGCGGCGGCCCTTTTTATCCAGTGGCCGCAGGTTGTCATCGCCTTGCCAGCTGCCGCTTTCATGCGCGCGTGCGTGGCGCACATAAAGCACGCGGGTAGCGGGTGCGATGCGTAGGCGCTTAGCCGCCTTGGCCACTACCGCGGTATCAACGTCGTAGGACAGGAGGTCTTGCGCCTCGTCGATGGGCAGCCACCTTAGCTCATCGGTTTCACTATTGGCGGAATAGGTTCCGCCTAGGTACTTGGCCACCCAGTAGTAGACCACCTTAGTGCGGCCCTGGACTGGGTACGTTACCTTGCCGATGAGCTTGCCTAGACGCACGCTAAAGCCGGTTTCTTCTAGGATTTCCCGGGCCGCGGTAGTGGGCAGGGATTCGCCGGGATCGACCTTGCCCTTGGGCAGGGACCAATCATCGTAATGGGGGCGGTGGATGAGCGCGATTTCTGGGTCCTGCGGGGACCCGCGCCAGATTACGGCGCCGGCCGCAAGCGTAGTGCGGTGGAATTCCTTGGCGGGGTCCACCGGGATTTCCTGGTGGCGGCCGGAAATAAACTCCTCGTGCTGCTGATCCTTGTCGGTTTCGTGCATCTTTTTAATATTGGGCATCGTCTGCCTCCACGGGGCCTTTCCACAGAAATTGGGTGTTTGAAAACAACGTCTAAGCGCCCATTGTCCCACGGGTAAGGCGCGTTGTGCATCCTCGACCCACGGGAGACGGGCATGCTTTAAGGTTGGGGTTATAGATTTGCACGTATGGAGGAGACACCATGGTTAATGTTGCCGTGATGGGTGCTGGTTCTTGGGGAACTACCTTGGCCAAGGTCTTTGCGGACGCCGGAAATGACGTTCGCCTGTGGGCGCGCCGCGCGGAATTGGCGCAGGCCATCAACGAGACCCACACCAATCCGGACTATTTGCCGGAGACCCGGCTGCCGGCCGCAGTGAGGGCCACCCACATTGATACGGAAGCGCTGGCGCTTGCCGACGTCGTCGTGTTCGGCGTTCCCTCCCAAACCTTGCGCGCCAACGTGGAAAAGTGGGCACCGCACTTGCCGGAAGACGCCACCTTGGTCTCCATTTCTAAGGGTGTAGAGACCGCCACGCTCAAGCGCATGAGCGAGGTCATTATGGATGCGGCCGGCGTGCCAGCAGACCGCGTGGCGGTACTGTCTGGCCCGAACTTGGCCAAGGAGATTGCTGCCGGCCAAGTGGCCGCCACGGTGATTGCCTGCTCCGATGAAGACCGCGCTCAGCGCGTGCAAGCAGCGGTCGCCGCGCCGTACCTGCGGCCCTACACCAATACCGATGTTATAGGCGCGGAAATCGGCGGCGCCTGCAAAAACGTCATCGCCTTGGCCTGTGGTATCGCCTCCGGCAAGGGGCTGGGCAATAACACCATGGCCACCATCATCACCCGCGGTCTGGCGGAAATTACTCGCCTGGGAGTGGAGCTGGGGGCGGATCCATTTACTTTCTCCGGCCTCGCAGGCATGGGCGACTTGGTGGCAACGTGTACCTCGACATTGTCGCGCAACCGCACCTTTGGCTATCGCCTGGGCCAAGGCGGCACGATTGAAGAGGCCAAGGCCGCGACCAATGGCCAGGTCGCGGAGGGCGTCTACTCCTGTGACTCCATCTATCGCCTTGCCCAGCAGGCCGGGGTAGAGATGCCTATCACGCACGCGGTTTATGGCGTGTGCTACGAGGACATGGCGGTGGAAGATATGATCATCGCTTTGATGGGTCGGTCCAAGAAGTCGGAGTAGGTCGAGGGTAAAATCTGCGGGCATGACTGAAAAGACCCGCGTGGCCGTTATCTATGGCGGCCGTAGCACCGAGCACTCCGTATCCTGCGTATCCGCAGGCGCGATCATGAACCACCTCGACCCAGAGAAATTCGAGGTCGTGCCCATCGGCATTACCCGTGAGGGCACGTGGACGCCCGGCACCACGGAGGGCTTAGAAATTGTCGATGGCGTTATGCCGGAGGTCAGCCCAGGTGTGGAGCTGACCCTTTCTCTTGATCCCAATGCCAGGGGACAATTCCACAACGTCACCGACGGCACGCTCTTCGCAGAGGTCGACGTGGTATTTCCCATTCTGCACGGCCCCTTTGGCGAGGACGGTACTGTCCAAGGCCTCTTTGAGCTTTCCGGCTTGCCCTATGTAGGCCCAGGGGTATTGGCTTCCTCGGTGGGAATGGATAAGGAATTTACCAAGAAGGTGCTGGCGGCCGCAGACCTACCAGTAGCGCCCGAGGTCATCCTCAAAGGCCGTACCGAGCTAAGCGAGGACGAAAAGCAACGATTAGGCCTGCCCGTCTTTGTAAAACCCGCACGCGGTGGATCCTCCATTGGCGTTTCCAAGGTCTCTACTTGGGAGGAGTTCCCCGCAGCCGTCGACCTGGCGTTAGAAGATGACGAAAAAATTCTGGTGGAGCCTGAAATCGTTGGCCAAGAGGTAGAAATCGGTGTACTCCACTATGCCGATGGCACCTTGCTGGCCTCCGTCCCAGCGCTGCTCGCCGGCATCGATGATTCCGACGAGGGCTTTTATGGCTTCGACACCAAGTACCTCGATAATGTGGTCACCGCCGAAATCCCTGCACCTTTCGCACCTGAACTGACCGAGAAACTACGAGGCATGGCAATCCGCGCCTTCGAGGCCCTCAACTGTGAGGGCCTGTCCCGAGTCGACTTCTTCGTCACCGAGGACTCCGTGTATATCAACGAAATCAATACCCTGCCGGGCTTTACCCCGATCTCCATGTACCCGCAGGTGCTCGCGGCTTCCGGGGTAGAATACCCGGCGCTACTTGAGGCGCTTATCGAGCAGGCCCTAGCCAAGTAGGCCTAAGCGCTGCCTACTTTTCGGTCGTGTGCTCTGCGAGCACGTCGCCGATTTCCACCAGTGCCGCCTGCGCGGCATCTTGTGGGGCGTGTAGCGCAAGGTAGTCCTCGCGGCCGAGGGCAAACCATGTGCCTGCGGTCGTGCCATGAGCCAAGGTAGTGTCCTCGAACCACGGAATATCGTTAACCTGCTGGAGCTTGACTCCGGCGCGATAGTTCTCCGGCTTGGCTACGCCGCATCGCGCAACGATGTCTTCGCGGCCATCGGCGCTCCACACATAGGTATTCTTTTCCTCTACCTTGCGGCGGTTGTATCCCTCAGCGACCGAATCGGGCAAGGCCTTGTCCACCTCGGCGCACATCCGGTCGTTGCCCGCCTTGAGCGCCTTGAGTGGCGCGTCGTGCGCGGTGGCTGGCTTTTCTTCGAGGGAAGAGAGGGCGTCGTTAAGCTCGCCCGGCTCTGCATCAGTGGAGGCAGTGACCGCGACAATGGGGAAGCGCTGTGCCGCATACCAGGTGGTGAGGTTGGAGCCAGGGGTGGCATCACGCACCTGGAACCACTGTTCGCCCTCTACGTCCTGGGTCTGGGAGTACTCGGTGTACTGGAAAGGCATATCCACGCCACAGCGCACGGTGACCTTATCGTCCGAGGTAGCGGCCCAAGCCGCGACACCAGAAGGCACGGGATCGGCAATGTCTGCCCGCGGTTTATCCATCACCTTGTCTGGCAGGGCGTCGATAAAGCTGCGGCAGGCTTGCGAGTCTGCCTCCTTAGACTCCACGGGGGAGACCGCCACGGGTGCTTTGGCGACGTTATTGAATACGTACTTTGCGCCGAAAAGGACCGCTAGAACCATCACTATGGACAACCCAAGTGAAATGAAGATCGCGGTGCGGTTAAATTGGGATGTCATAAGGGCTCATAGTATCGAAAGGAAGCTGGTGAACTTAACTCAGACTCTCGCAGATGTGGGAGAACGCGCCGCCATCCGGGAAATTACCTCCGTGGCCTCCAGTGGGCTCAATGGAGACGATGCCGCGGTTCTGCCCAGTGCGCCGCCGAATTCCCGCACCGTGACGGCCACCGATTTGATGGTGGAGGGACGTCATTTCCTGCGCGAGTGGTCTACCCCGCGCGAGATTGGCAAGAAGGCCATCTTGCGCAATTTTGCCGATGTGGAAGCTATGGGTGCCCGCCCGGTGGCCGCCCTCCTTGCAATCGCCGCGCCAGGTGATACCCCGGTGCCCTTCGTGCGCGGCATTGCCGAGGGAATTGCGGAGCATAGCTCTTTCTATAACGCCGAGTTGGTAGGCGGTGACCTTACGAAGTCCGATCTTTTGGTCATTAATATCACGGCCGTAGGCTTCCTGGGCGGCAGCCTTCCCGCCTTGACTTTGGACGGGGCGCGGGCAGGTCAGCAGGTGGTAGCGCACGGCAAGATCGGCCACTCGGCCGCCGGCTTGGCCTTGTTGGAGCGCTTCGGCCGGAACCTGCCTGCAGGGCATGAGCACCTGCAGCCGCTTATCGACGCCCACTGTGCCCCCTGGCTCAACCCCGGCCGCGGCGTCATTGCCCGTGCCGCGGGGGTCACCGCGATGACCGATAACTCAGACGGGCTGATTCAAGACTGCACTACGATGGCCGAGCACTCCTGTGTGCACATGGACTTGGATCCGCAGGCCTTGCAACCGGAAGAATTGCTGTGCCAAGCCGCGGATTTACTCGACTGCGATCCGTGGGAATGGGTACTCAGCGGCGGCGAAGACCACACCCTCATCGGCACAACCGCAAAGGAAGCACCCTCGGGATTCCGAAAGATTGGAACCGTAACCCGCGGCTGCGGGGTTACGCTGGGAGGCACCACACCGAGCTATCAGAAAGGCTGGCTGAGCTTTTAACCATGCACCCCACCTACCACCCTTCCTGGGAACCGGTGCTGGCGCCGGTAGTAGAAGAGCAATGGCCACAGATCTCTCACGCTCTTGAGGGCCAAGACTATCTGCCCCCGGCCGAGGACGTCTGCCGCGCGTTGCGCATGCCGCTGGATAAGGTCCGCGTGCTCATCGTGGGCCAAGACCCTTATCCCACCCCAGGACACGCCATGGGTATGGCCTTTTCCACCCGCCCAGGTGTGAAACCGCCGCGTTCCTTGGTTAATATTTACCGCGAGCTGCACGATGATCTGGGCATCAACGGCCGAGCGGACGGCGACCTGAGCGCCTGGGCGGATCAAGGAGTGTTGTTGCTCAACAGAGTGCTTACGGTAGCGCCAGGCCAGGCTGGATCGCACCGCCGCATCGGCTGGGAAGAGATTACCGAGGCTGCCATTCGCGCGCTCAACCGCAGCCCCATGGTCGCGATCCTCTGGGGCCGGGATGCGCAAGCGTGTGAGCGCTTTCTTCCAGACGTCCCTTGTATCAAGTCCCCACATCCCTCGCCGCTATCTGCCAGCCGCGGTTTCTTTGGTTCTCAGCCCTTTTCCCGGGCAAACGCCCTTTTGCGGGACCAAGGCGCACAGGAAATAGACTGGCGCTTGTAAACTATTGCGCATGTCCTACCCCAGCACGCTGGATTCCCACGGAATGCGCAATTGGGCCACCCGCGCCGTGGGGGAATTAGCCCATCGCCGCGATGAGATCAACGCGCTCAATGTCTTTCCTGTACCGGATTCCGATACGGGCTCGAATATGGCGCACACCATGGAAGCAGCGGTTGCGGAGCTGGACAATGGCGGCGATGTCGCCGACTCCCTTGCGCTCGGGGCGGTGCGTGGTGCCCGCGGAAACTCGGGAATGGTGCTGTCCCAGGTTCTGCGCGGCGTTGCTGAGTCAACTGTGGACTCAGTTATCGACGGCGACGTTTTTGCCCGCTCCCTGCAGCAGGCCGTGGAGCTGGTGGACCGAGCCATTGCCCAGCCGGTGGAAGGCACAGTTATTACGGTTCTGAAGGCAGCCGCCGAGGCCGCCGAGGACGCTGAAGCGCAGTCAGGCGCAACCTTGCACAGTATTGTGAGCGCCGCAATCGCTGCCGCGGAAACGGCCCTCGAGCACACTCCTTCGCAATTGCCAGCCCTGCGCGAGGCAGGAGTGGTGGATGCCGGCGGCGCCGGCCTCGTTATCCTTTTAGAGTCTCTTCTCGCAGAAATTGAAGGCTCGACCGGGCACACAGGCCTGCCCGAACCGGAGCCGGAAACTGAACTGGAAGTGGTCTTTTTCTTCGAGGGAGATATAGACGCGCTGCAGGTAGCAATTGAACCGTTGGGAGACAGCCTGGTCATCGCTCGGGCCACCGAGGACAGCGCTAATGTACATATCCACTCCCGCCAGGCAGGCAAGGTCATTGAAACCGCCTTTGGTACCGGAGAGGTAACCAACCTGCACCTGGAGGTGTTGCCCCCTCACGCCGAACCTGCCTCCGAAGAGCCTATTGCTCGCCGAGTATTTGCTGCCGCACCATCCGGGCCTATCAGCGATCTTCTGGCATCTGCGGGGGTTAGCGTGGTGTCTCCGGATGATCCCATTGCGGCTAAGGACGAGGACATCGTTCTGGCCACCGGCGTGAGTTCGCAGACCGCTGCTGGGCGAGTAGTGCCCGCGCACTCGCTGGCTGCAGCCTTAGCCGCGATCTCCGTTTATGAACCGGATAACCCAGATACTGGTGCCGTCGTTGCTGCCATGCGTGATGCTGCCAAGTCCATGCGAGTGGCTTACCCGAGCCAGGAAACCCCGCAGTCAATCATTGCCACTTGCCGCGATCTCTTGGCAGAAGGCGGTGAGCAGGTCACAGTCCTAAGCGCCCTAGACCTAGACCAGGAGGAACTAGCTCAACAGCTTCGCGTGGATGTTATGGCACTGAAAGTACCGGAAATCGCAACCGAAATCGGAGTGGAATAGCAATGCTCGGCTGGCAGGACAACCGCCCTTTGACAGAGGTGCTTGCGGCGAAAGACGCCGCGAAGATTACCAAAGCGTTGGGGTATGAGACCTGCGGCGAGCTCTTAGCTCACTATCCGCGAGACTATATCCGCCACAACAAGGACGTCGGCCTAGGAGACGCTGCCGAGGGCGATATCGTCACGGTTACCGGAACTATTACCGGATTCACCCGCCATGACTCGGGCAAGACCACCATCATCAATGTGCAGCTCGATGGCAGCATCATTGCGACGTTTTTCAATGCCAATTACGTGATGCGGATGTTGCACCGCGGACAGCGTGTGATGATGAGTGGCAAGCTCAAGTTCTTCCGTAACCAGCCGCAGTTGCAGCAGCCGGACTTTGTAGAGATCGATGCCTTCGGTCGCCCCGACGGCGAACTGGATGATTACCGGCAGCCAGCGGCCGAATCCGGCAAGAAGCACCGTCCGAAGGCAACCGGTTCGCTGCGGAACCTGTCGCAGTTTGGCAGGCTCGACCAGCTTCTCTTGGAACGTGAATGGATACCGGTGTACCCAGCCACCTCCAAGGTGACCTCGTGGTACATCATGGGCGCCATCCACTACGTCCTATCTAAGACCCCGCCGATTGCGGAACCGCTGGATTATCAGATGATTATCAGCCTCGACAAGGCAGTGCGGGAAATCCATGAGCCAGGGGAAGCAGGCCCCTACCGTGCGATTCAGCGGCTGAAGTACAACGAGGCTCTGTCTATTGGTCTGGTGATGGCATTGCGCCAGCGAGATGCCGAAGCCCGGACCGCTTCTACCATGCCGGCAACCTTAGGCGGCTATCGCGAGGAACTGCTGAGCCATCTTCCCTTTGACCTGACCGAAGGGCAGCGTCGCGTCATAAGCGAGATCGAAGACGATCTGGCTCGTCCGCTGCCCATGATGCGCTTGTTGCAAGGCGAGGTTGGCTCGGGCAAAACCATGGTTGCTACCTGCGCTATGCTGCAGGCTGTCGACGCAGGAACGCAGGCGGCTCTATTGGCACCTACGGAAGTGCTTGCTTCCCAACACGCTGCCTCCATCGGAAACTCGGTTCCCGAAGGCGTCAAAGTGGTTCTCTTGACTGGGTCGATGCGTACGGCCGACAAGCGGCAGGCTTTATTGGATATTGTCTCCGGTGACGCGGACATCATCATTGGAACCCATGCGATTATCCAAGACACCGTGGAGTTCTTTAACCTGGGATTGGTCGTCGTAGATGAGCAACACCGGTTCGGTGTAGAGCAGCGCGATAGCCTGCGGTTAAAGGCACGTGAAGGCCTCAGCCCCCACGTGCTGGTGATGACAGCAACACCGATTCCGCGCACCATTGCGATGACCGTCTTTGGCGACCTCGCTGTATCAACGCTGACCGAGCTGCCCGGTGGTCGCAAACCTATTCAATCAGCGGTGGTGGCCGAGTGGCGGCCGACCTGGGTGCTGCGCGCACTCGAGCGGATACGCGAGGAGGTTGCCCACGGTCATCAGGCCTATATCGTTTGCCCGCGCATTGAAGGCAAAGGCGGAGTGCTAGAGCTTGCACAGCAGCTACAAAACGGACCGTTTAAGGGACTGCGCGTAGCCATCTTGCACGGAAAGATGCCCAATAAAGATGAGGTAATGACGTCATTTGCTAGGGGAGAGATCGATATCTTGGTCTCTACCACGGTCATCGAGGTAGGTGTGGATGTTCCCAATGCCACGGTGATGCTCATTCGCGAGTCCGAGCACTTCGGCGTTTCCCAGTTGCACCAGTTGCGCGGGCGCGTGGGACGAGGCGGCAATGCCTCCATTTGTCTTCTGCACACAACGGCAGCCGATAACACTCCATCCTTCCGCCGTATCACTCAGATCGCCCAAACTTCCTCGGGTTTTGAACTGGCCGAGCTCGATTTGCGCCAGCGCCAAGAGGGAGACATCTTGGGCACCATGCAGTCCGGAACGCACCGCACACTGCGGCTACTGAACTTGGCGGATGACCAAGACATTGTTGAGCGCACCCATGCGGAAGCGCGCGCCATGGTGTTGCGCAATCCCGAGTTGGCTGAGGAACTCACGCGCAATTTGAGCGAAAGCGAACAGGAATACTTGGAGAAGAACTAAGACGGGTTAACCTAGAAGCATGAAAATTTACGCCCCCTTCGCGGGCATCGTCCGCTGCCATGTGAATGTGGGAGACACTGTTGATACCGGAGTACCGCTTGCGACCGTTGAAGCCACGAAGCTTGAGGCTCCCGTAGAAAGCCCCGGCCCAGGAAAGGTCTACCGTATCGTGGTCTCTGATTTTAGTGACGTGCTGGGCGGAGACCTTTTGATGGAGATTGGAGAAGCATAAATGACGCGCATTATTGCCGGCGAAGCCCGCGGCCGCACCATTATAGTGCCTGCAGAAGGAACCCGGCCTACCGCAGACCGCGCCCGCGAAGGGCTGTTTTCATCCCTCACTGCACGGTGGGGCTTTGCTGGATCTTCGGTGCTCGATCTTTTTGCAGGCTCTGGTGCCCTAGGTCTTGAGGCAGCGAGCCGTGGGGCAGATGAAGCAGTACTGGTGGAATCTTCGCCCGATGCGGTAAAGATCATCCGGCACAACATGGGCGTCGTCAAGCATCCCGGCGTGCGCGTGCAAGAGATGAAGGTAAGCACTTACCTGGCTAGTGCCCCGCGCAAACACTTTGACCTGGTGCTGGCGGACCCGCCCTATGCTTTTGATGAAGTGGATGAACTCATTGCTGTCATCGAACCAGTGCTTACCGATCGCGCAATGGTAGTAATTGAGCGTCATGTTGATTCCGCGGTTACTGAGTGGCCTGCTGGTTTTGAGCCCACCGGCCAGAAGCTTAAGAAGCGCACCTTTGGCATCGCACGCATGGATATGGCCGTTTATACCCGCCCCGGCAGCGAGGACACCGAAGACTAAACCACTGAAAAGAAAGCGAAAGTAGCATGACTAAGGCCGTCTGCCCTGGATCCTTTGACCCTGTCACCTTAGGCCACGTCGATATCATCAACCGCGCTAACCAGATGTTTGATGAGGTCACCGTGTTAGTAACCGGTAACCCAGACAAGCCCTCCGGCCTCTTTAGCGTGGAGGAGCGCATGGAACTTATCCGTCAGAGCGTGGATTCTTCCATCCAGGTGGACTATTGCTCCGGGCTTTTGGTGGATTACACCACGGAGCATGGGGCGGACGTTTTGGTGAAGGGACTGCGAAGCTCTCTCGACTATGAGTATGAGCTGCCCATGGCGCAGATGAACCGGCGCCTTTCCGGTATCGATACCGTCTTCCTACTCACGGACGAGAAGTACGGATATATCAGTTCCTCGCTGTGTAAGCAGGTAGCAAAGTTTGGCAGCGACGTAACGGGTATGTTCCCCGAATCCGTAGGTCGTGCGGTAAAGGAGAAATACCGTCAGTGAGCCTCGCACTGGTTATTTTCCTCGTCGTTGTCGTTGGTTCGACACTGCAACGGGTATCCGGAATGGGGCTCGGTCTTATCGGCGGTCCCATCCTTATGCTGATAATGGGGCCGGTCGAAGGCATTCTAGTCATTAACGTTTTGGCTTGTGTTAATGCGATGTTGACCACCTATTCCGTGCGCGAGAATGTGAGCTGGAAGAAGTTCGGGCTAATAGCCCCAGTCATGGTGATTGGCTCCTTGGCCGCGGCGCTGCTCATTAGGCGTATGGACACGGCAGGGCTCATGATTGTGGTGGGTGCTGCGCTTCTGGCCGCACTGGCGGTGGTCACTTTTGGAAAGAAGTTTGTCCCGCCGATGGCGGGCAAAGGCCCCGCCATCTCCGCCGGTATTCTCGGCGGCTTTACCAATACCTTGGCGGGCGTTGCGGGCCCGGTTATTACCGTCTATGCGCAGGCGGCAAAGTGGCCCCAACATGTTTACGCCGCCACGCTGCAGCCGATTTTTGTCGTAGGCGGATTCTTTTCCGTGATGACCAAGACTCTCACAGGTGCGGCACACTTTGATGGCCTGCCTTGGATGATGTGGCCCGCGGGAGTATTAGGCATGTGTGTAGGAATTTGGGCCGGAACCCGGATTGCCCAGCGTGTTCCACGAGAAAAAGCCCGCGTGCTTTCGCTGAGCGTCGCCGGCTTGGGTGCGGCCAGCGCATTGATTCGGGGTCTTTTAACACTGGTGTAGAGGAATGAGTCGCGACAACGCCCGCCGGTCCTCTCTTTTAGCTGAAAGACGGCGGGCTGAAGGCACTCTGTTGAGTGCAGTGGGGGGCTACAGCAGCGAAGCCAAAAAGTCCTTAGTGCGTGCCTGTTGCGGGTTATCCAAAACCTCGGCAGGGCTGCCGGACTCGATGACAACGCCGCCGTCCATGAAGAAAACCTTATCGGCTACCTCGCGCGCAAAACCCATCTCGTGGGTGACTACGAGCATGGTCATGCCTTCGGCTGCGAGGTCCTTCATAACGCGCAGCACTTCGCCGACGAGCTCGGGGTCGAGGGCGGACGTAGGTTCGTCGAAAAGCATAAGCTTAGGATCCATGGCCACCGCACGAGCGATGGCAACGCGCTGTTGCTGGCCGCCAGAGAGCTGTACTGGGTAGTTATTGGCCTTGGACGCCAATCCAACGTCCTCCAACAGCTCCATAGCGCGGGCGCGGGCGGTTTCTTCCGGAATCTTTTTTACCTGCACCGGTGCCTCGATGATATTTTCAATCACCGTGCGGTGGGGGAAAAGGTTGAAAGACTGAAAGACCATGCCGATATCGGAGCGCTGCTCTGCGGCTTCCTTCTCGCTGATCTCATAAAGGGTGCCGTTCTTTTCGCGGTAGCCAATTAGCTCGCCGTCGACGTAGAGGCGGCCCGCCGTAGCCTTATCAAGGTGGTTGACGCAGCGCAGGAAGGTGGATTTGCCGGAGCCCGAGGGGCCCAGTAGACAGGCTACTTCGCCGGGCTGGACCTCAAGGTCAATGCCTTTGAGGACCTCGAGCTGTCCGAAGGACTTATGGACATTCTGGGCGGAAATCATGGGAGTAGCCATTAGTTTTTAGCCTCCGAAATCACGGATACGTTGCGGGGGATGGTGCCTTCAGCGTCTGCCAGCGCAGCAAGTTGGCGGCCGGTGAGTTCGCGGGTGGCACCGCGCTCAAAGCGGCGCTCCAGGAAGTACTGTCCCACCATCAGTAGGGAAGTAACCACGAGGTACCAGGACGCTGCGACCAGCAGCAACGGGATGGGCTGGAAGAGAGCGGCGGAAATATCAGTGGAGCGGCCGAAGATCTCCTCGGTATAAGGAATGGCCACCACGAGGGAAGAGGTCTTGAGCAAGGAAATGAATTCATTGCCTGTAGGCGGAATGATAATGCGCATGGCCTGCGGAAGGACGGTGCGGCGCATGGTCATCCACCAGGACATGCCGAGTGCCTTGGAAGCTTCCTTCTGCCCCTCGGGAACGGAGGTGATACCGGAGCGCACAATCTCGGCCATATAGGCGGCTTCATTGAGACCCAGGCCCATCACCGCAAGGAAGAAGGCGTTGGTGAGGATCGTCTGCAAGGATACCTCGGTAAAGCCCAGGTTGATGGATTGGTAGATAGCGGAGAGCAGGCCCCAAAACACCAGCTGCACATAGATAGGCGTTCCGCGGAAGACCCAGAGGAATACCCAGGAGACGCTGCGCAGCACCGGGTTCGGGGACATGCGCATAACCGCAAGTATTGCACCACCGACAACGCCGATGATCATGGACAAAATGGTGATGGCGATGGTGTGGAGGGAGGCAAGTGCAATGCGCTTATCAAAGAGGTACTGGAAGTAGGTGTCCCAGCCAAAAGCCTCGTTGCGGGCGGAGGCGATGATGAACCACACGCCGAGCACGATAAGCAGGCCGGCGAAGACCCAGCGCCACGGGTGGCGTAGAGGTCGCGCCTCGATCTTGGCGGGCTTTTCCTTTGGCTCTGCCGTAGCTGGCGTCGCCGTATTTTCATTAACCATTGATCGGCCTTTCATTAATCATTGCCTGGTCTATTAAGCCATCCTCGATGCCCCAACGGGACAAGATTTCTGCATACTCACCGGTTTCGATGAGGTGTTGCAGTGCCGCGGCAGAGGCCTTGCCCAAATCGGAATCCTTGGGAACGGCAAAGCCATAGGGCGATGCCTGGAACATATCGCCTACCTGCCGCATCTTTCCCTCGGAGCGATTGACAGCCCACGCCGTTACTGGGGAGTCTGCGGACAGGGCATCTGCGCGTCCCATGAGGACCGCCAACGCGGCGTTGTCACCCGTGTCATAAGACAAGACAGTGAGATCGCCGTTGCACGCATCCTTCTTGGGACGCACATCGTCGGTTTCAGATACCGTGGTGCGCTGCACCGCAACCGTCAAGCCGCAAGGATTATCCGGGTCAACCTTCTTAGGCCCATCTACTCGCTCGGCCCACTGGATGCCGGCGTAGAGGTGGTCTACAAAGTCGAACTCATTGCGGCGCTCGGGGTTATCCGTGAAGCCGGATGCACCCATATCAATCTGGCCCGATTGCACGGCGGGCAAGATCATCGAGAAGTCCTGTTCCATGGGCTGGAAATCGAGTCCCAAGACTCCGGCAACGGCGCGAGCAAGATCAAGTTCAACGCCCTGGAGCGCCCCGTGGGAATCCTTGAGCTGAAATGGGGCATAGGGTGGGTTAGTTCCGGCAGTGAGGACGCCATCGTTGTCGTCATACATGGCGGCAATTTCCGGCACCATTGCGGAATGGGGTTCTTCCCAGCCCTCCGGAGTGGAATCTTCCTCGTTGGTGACGCAGGCGCTGAGGCTCAGCGTGGGGACGAGGACCGCGGCGATAATCGCGCGGTGGGAAAACGAGCGCGGCATTACTTCTGCGCCGTCCTTTCATCTATAGCGCGGGCTTTCTTCATGTCTACGACGATGAACGCAGAGACGATGAGTGCACCGAGGATGAACATGCCGATGATGATGCCGCTAGAGGCATCTTGGTCAGCTCCCCAGGGCCACAGTGCACGCAGAGAACCGAGCATGAAACCAGCCATGGCCATCAGGGTCGGGGCGCGGTGGTGATCCAGTAGGAAGTTCAATACCTTGATAAATGCCGCAAGGCCGCACAGGGCACCCAGCGCGAAGACCGCGATAGTGCCTAGGTCACGATCTGAAACGGCGCCAATAATGGGCTGGTAGAGGCCCATGGTCAGCAGGATAAGCGAGCCGGAAATACCCGGCAGGATGAGTGCGCAGACGGCGATGGCGGCGGCGAGGAAGACCACAATGAGGCTGGGGTTCTCGTGCGGTTCGGAGGTGAAGCCGGTGATAAAGAAGATGGCAATCGCAGCGATTATAAATGCGATGATAGAGGAGGGGTGTAGTCTCTCTTGCTTAGAAAGCATGGATAGTGGCACAAAAATGGACACAGCCACCATGCCCAAAAATAGCGCTCCGGAAGCCGATACATGATTATCCACGAAGTTAGAAAGCACGGTGGACATTCCGAAAACGGCAATAAACATGCCGATAGCTACGGAGAGAAGAAAGCTCCATTCGACCTTTTTGAAGCGGCCGGAAATGAGATCGTTGGCGTTGTGGACTGCGCGTTCATAAATGCCCACGATGAGCGCCACGGTGCCACCGGAGATGCCCGGTACGAGCTCGGCCATGCCGATGAGGGCACCGCGGATAGCGTTCAAAATGTACTGCATAAAATAAAAATCTACCTGGGAGGGGACTGGTGCGGAGGGCGACTGGCCTAGCAAGGCGGCAGAAAAGTGCCGAAGGGAGACGCTAGGCGAACCGCTGTAAGGCGTAATGCATATCTTTCATTAGAGGGCGGTGATCTACCTCTCGCGGTAGGGGAGGATCTTCTCCCTAACCGTAAAGGTAAAACCGTATTCATGAATATTCTGTCAGTTTAATGCACCCCAATGCAACTATGCAGTTTGGGACAGGATATACGGAATCTCACACGGGAAAATACTTTCTTCGGTAGAAACCATAAGTTTCCCATTATTCAGTCTGATGTTTACGCGGGCTTCAACTAGCTGAAAGATTCACCCCCTAGAATCCCCCGCGTATTCCCGCCATTTCCCCTGTGCAAGCATTCCTTTCCAGTCATAAAGGACTCTCTATGAAAAATCGTTTCGTCCTGCCTGCGTTAACTGCAACCGCAGTGGTGGGAAACCTCATTGTTATACCGGCAGCAAGCGCTGCGGAGGTTGGGGCCGAGGGGGCATCGCCAAGCGAGGGCTCTCGCTTTAGCATCGGCGTCTTACCGGATACCCAGTTCTATTCGCGCTATTCCACCCCGGAGACCGGCAACTTGGCCCAAGCTCGTTACGGAAGCGAACCCTACTTGGCCCAAACCCAATGGTTGGTGGAGCACCAAGACGAGCTGAATATGGACTTTGTCACCCATCTGGGTGACGTTGTAGACCAGTGGAACGTGGAGGGCGAATGGCAGGTGGCTGATAAGGCCATGCAGGTCCTCGATGATTCGGATCTGAACTACTCCATCCTGCCCGGCAATCACGACATGGACGTGGAGGGTGCGTCGGCTCATCCTTATGACAAGTGGTTTAGTGCCGATCGTGCCAAGGCCGCTAATCTGGAGACCTTCCAAGAGCGCTACACGGCCGTCAATAATGACTCGGAGGCTCACATCTTTGAAGCCGAGGGCCAGAAGTACCTCAACCTTGCGCTGGGCTGGCGCGCCGACGATAAGGCCCTTGCGTGGGCGCAAGGCATCATCGATAAGCACCCCAACCTCCCCGTCATCGTCACGACGCACGAAGCCCTCAATATCGATGGCCAGGGTAACGTCTTCTACTCCGATGACTACGGCAAGGGCGTGTGGGATAAGTTTATCAAGCGCAACGACCAGATTTTCCTGGTGATGGGCGGCCACCACCATGGTGCGGGCTACCGCGTGGATAAAAACGATGCCGGCCATGACGTTGTCTCCATCTTGCAGGACTATCAGATGGCCTACCAGGGCGGCAACGGTCTGCTGGGAGTGCTCGAGTTCGACCTTTCCGGCAAGCAGCTGGAGATGACCGCACTCTCTCCATGGGTGGCGCAGAAGCCGCACGAGGAGCTGACGCAGTTCGACAAGCTCACCCTAGATGATAAGGGCGATAGCTACGCCATTCCGTTCGACTTTGAGCAGCGCTTTTCTTCCTTTTCCCCGGATTTCACCGTGGGCGAGGGCCACCAGCCGGACCTAGCGCAGCGTGCACGTGACATCGCCGCTGAAGGCTTTAGGCCCTATACCATTGCGGAGGATGAGCTGCCCAAGGGCGCGGATGACTTTGCCAAGAATGATCACACAGTATTCCACTGGCGCCCGGGCCAGGCCCAGGACAAGGACGGCCATGCGCTTGCCGACGGCGCCCCTGCCGACCGTGGCACCACCATCCCCGATATTGCCAGCGACTCCGGCAGCGACCTGCATCGCTCTGGCGCCATGCTAGGCGATCGAGTGACCTATAGCTCTGACCACCACCCGCTGTCCTCTGATTCCGGCTCCCTCTTCTGGTCCGACCCAGCGGGCAAGGTCGGCAATGCCGAGTTCCGCACCGACAAGGACGCGCCTGCAAATAAAGTGGATACCACCAAGGGTTATACCTTTGAATCCTTTGTAAAGATTCCAGAGGACTTCAATGGCGCACAACATGGCTGGGGAAGCGCGCTGAGCCGCGACTCTGCCATCAATAAGTTGGTCGACGGCTCTGAAGACACGGACCCCACCGTCATGTTTGGCATCTCCAACCTGCGCGAACTGCGTTGGTGGGCGGAGCCGAAGCAGGGAAGCGGTTCTACCGTATGGTCCCACGAGGTGCCCAAGGACGAGTGGATGCACATCGCCGTGGTCAACGATCCGCAGCGCGATAGCGTGGAGATGTTCATCAACGGCGCGCCTATCCTGCGCAACGCGGTAGGCGCCGAAGGCCTTCTCCCGCGCGACCTGCAGTGGGTCATGGGCGGTGGCTTTGATAATCAGCGCCCGCAGGACCCCTGGTACGGCTGGATTGGTGAAACCCGACTGACCCAAGGAGTTCTGGGCAAGGAGGAATGGCTTACCGCCCGTGCGCATGATTCCGGCAAGCCGGCCGATACCACGCAACCTGCCACGGGGAGCTCCGCATCGAGCAGCGGCGCGAGCTCCAAGCCCGCCATCTTCGGAGCAATCCTCGGCATCGCGGGCGTGGCCGGACTCATTGGTCTAGCATTACCGCAGCTGAAGGCCTCGATCCCGCAAATCAACGCAGTGCTGCGCAAGTACCATCTACCTACGTTGCCTGAACTGGGCTAAGCAAAGACCTCGGTTTCCTGACTTAGTGGAAACCGAGGTCTTTTCTAGTCGTGCCCCTGGTGAGACTCGAACTCACACTGGACGGGTTTTGAATCCGTTGCCTCTGCCAATTGGGCTACAGGGGCGCACAGTGTAAAGGCTGGCTGCCTTTGACTGTGAAAATAGTAGCGCAGGCACTAGGCGAATTCCTAATTGGGTAGTGTCAGCGGGGGAATGCCCACGTCATCCACAAAATCTGCACCGGGGTGTTCGAATGTTGGCGTGCTTCTCTAGGATGGGGCAGGTGACTACTAATCAGCCTCGACTTCTGCTCATTGACGGCCACTCTATGGCCTTTCGTGCCTTCTATGCCCTGCCGGTGGATAATTTCTCCACCTCGGGAGGTCAGCACACTAATGCCGTGTATGGCTTCTTATCGATGCTCTCTAATATCGTGGCGGAAGAGACCCCCGACGCCATTGCGGTGGCATTCGATGTGGGGCGCAAGACCTTCCGCACTGAGATGTTCCCGGACTATAAGGCCCAGCGCGAGGCCGCGCCGGAGGAATTCAAGGGTCAGGTAGACCTCATTCGCGAGGTGCTCGAGGTACTGGGCATTACCACCCTCTCTCGTGAGAACTTTGAGGCCGATGACATTCTGGCTACTCTCGCAACTGAGGCACAGGACTATGAGACTCTCATCGTTACCGGCGACCGTGACTACCTGCAGTTGGTTAATGAGTCCACGACGGTGCTCTATCCCATGAAGGGCGTATCCACGCTCCACCGCTTTACCCCTTCCGCGGTAGAAGAGAAGTACGGTCTCACCCCCGCGCAGTACCCAGACTTTGCCGCGTTGCGTGGCGATCCTTCCGATAATTTGCCAGGCATCCCAAAGGTAGGTGAGAAGACCGCCACCAAGTGGATAGTCAAGTATGGGGACTTGGCATCCTTGGTAGAGCATGCGGATGAAATTAAGGGTGTGGTAGGCAATAACTTCCGCGAGCGCATTGAACAGGTGCAGATGAATCGCAAGCTCACCCAGATGATTACGGACATGGATCTAGAGGTCGGTCCTGATGACTTGGCCTTTAAGGAAGCCAAGGTCGCCGATGTAGCGGCCAAGTTCGACGACCTGGAGTTTGGTACCAACCTGCGCGATCGCGTACTGGCTGCCATTCCCAATGATGGCGCTGAGGCGGCGGAGCAGTCCGAGGAAGTCCAAGAGCTAGAGACGGTCATCGATGACGAGCCTTTGTCCCAGTGGCTGCCCGGCCGAGAGCATGTCGCGGTGTATGTCCAAGGCGAGGGAACCCCTGGACAGGGCGATGCCTCGGCGATTGCTTTCGTGGACCAAGACCGTCACGGCCTGCAAGTGGAGCTGGGCGATCTTTCTGCCGAGGACGATAAGGCCCTAGCTCAGTGGTTGGCATCTGATGCGCCGAAGTATTTCCACGAGGCAAAGGCGGCCTTTCATATGCTTGCCGGTCGTGGGATAGAGCTGGCCGGCATTGCCCATGACACGGCCCTTGCTGCCTACCTGCTTCGCCCAGGTCAGCGCACTTACGCGCTTGCCGACGTCTACCAGCGCCACCTCCAAAAGACCCTCGGCGCCGCCAGGGAGCAGCTTTCGTTGCTGGACGATTCCTCCCTAGTGGACCAGGCCGCGGCAATTATGGAGCTGGCAGAAAGGCTCACTACGGAGCTGCAGGAGATTGACTCTTTCGAGCTCTATACCGACCTTGAGTTGCCGCTGGTAACCATCCTGGCGCGCATGGAGGTTACCGGAATTGCCGTTGACGTTGACATTCTCGAAACGCAAAAGGATGCCTTTGTAGAGCAAGTTGCCGAGCAAGAGCGTGCTGCCCGCGAGCTTGCCGGCGATGACAAACTCAACCTCAACTCACCCAAGCAGCTACAAACTGTACTCTTCGAGACCTTTGAGCTGCCCAAGACCAAGAAGACGAAGACGGGCTATTCCACCGCGGCCAAGGAGATTGAACAACTCGCGGCTAAGAATCCCCACCCGTTCTTAGACCACCTCTTGGCTCACCGTGAGTACCAGAAGATGAAGACCACCCTCGAAGGTCTAATCAAAACCGTGCAGCCGGATGGGCGCATCCACACCACGTTTAATCAGACGGTGACATCGACTGGCCGCCTGTCTTCTACCGAGCCAAATCTGCAGAATATCCCGGTGCGCACAGAAGCTGGACGACAGATTCGCTCCGCGTTTGTCGTAGGCGAGCGCTACGAAGAACTTATGACCGCGGACTACTCGCAGATTGAGATGCGTGTTATGGCGCACCTCTCCGCTGACCCGGGCCTCATCGAGGCCTACAAGGAAGGCGAAGACCTACACAACTATGTTGGCTCTCGAGTCTTTGACGTTCCCGTTGACCAAGTGACACCCGAACTGCGCCGCCGGGTTAAGGCCATGTCTTATGGGTTGGTATACGGACTTTCCGCTTTCGGTCTATCCCAGCAATTGGGCATTCCGGCGGGGGAGGCAAAGTCCATCATGGAAAGCTACTTTGAGCGCTTTGGCGGCGTGAAGAAGTACCTCGATGAAGTGGTGGTCCAAGCCCGCAAGGATGGCTACACGGCAACGCTCTTTGGCCGTCGCCGCTACTTGCCAGAGCTCAACTCTGATAACCGGCTAGCACGCGAGAACGCGGAGCGCGCAGCGCTTAATGCACCGATTCAGGGCACTGCCGCGGACATTATTAAGGTGGCGATGATTCGCGTGGACCGCGCACTGCAAGGAATGAAGTCTCGCGTGCTGCTTCAGGTGCACGATGAATTGGTAGTCGAAGTCGCCCCGGGTGAGGCCGACACGGTTCAAGAGATTCTCGAGCGAGAGATGGACTCTGCCATCGAGCTCAACGTGCCTCTAGAGGTCTCCGCCGGTGCCGGAAAGGATTGGGATGCCGCAGCCCACTAGCTCGGTTACTTTCTCCCGCCGAGAAAAGGCGCGCCTTAGGCTCGCCTCGCAAGGCCTAACCGTGCCGCGGTGGGAGAGTGCTGAGGAGGTGGTTCGCGCCTTCGGTGTAATACAAGGCCAGGACCTGCATTCTGTGCACCGGTCGCTGGCCTTGCGGGCGGAAGACCACTCAGATGCCGGAAATATTGTGCGTGGATATCCCATGCGCCATACGCTTTTTGCAGCTTCTATCAAGGACATAGGCTGGATAACAGAACTTTGTGCAAAGGGCCGCAAGGGTGATGTTGAACTACGACCGGAGGTGAACAAGCTAATTGATCGTCCACTTTCGCGCGCCGAGCTCAAAGAACGGGCTGCTACAACGTTGCCCGAGGTGCCTTTCTGGCATGTTGTGCGCGTAGCAATGGAAAGCGGTCACGCCGTCTACTGTGGAGCCGAGCAGCTCATCACACCCGTGGACCTGTCGGGGTTAGACGAAGCTTTCAATGGAGACAAGGTCGCAGCTACCGCTGACCTAATGGTCCGGTATTTCCGCACTCATGGCCCAGCGAGGCTGCGGGACTTTGCTTGGTGGACAAAGCTACCGCAAAGCCTAATAAGGCCAGCAGCTGAAAACCTTCCCCCTGATATCGTGCGGTGTGGGGAAGAATCCCAGGAACTTGCTTCGGCTGAGGTAGTGGAAATGGCCGAAGCACGAAACAAGCAATCGGTATTGCTGCTGGGGGCATTTGACGAGTACATCTTGGGTTATCAAGACCGTCTATTTGCGATGACGAAGGAAGTCCACGAGACACTCGTTCCTGGAAACCGCGGGGTATTTCGCCGCGCCATCGTTGTGGATGGACAGGTCCGCGGAACCTGGAATAAACAAGCTATTGAAGACCTGGGCATGCCCGACTATGCAGTGAGGAAGGTTCAGAAGTTATGGCGGGATGCGAACTAAGTTTTTAGGGAGCCTCTTCTGCGCAGAAAAAGTTATGAGTGTAAGCCGAAAAGCCAAGAAGGGAATTGCCGAGCAGTGACATTAGAAGACAAGACGAATAAGTGGACACTCCGCTTCTTTGAAACCCTCTGGGCCATTCAAGTAAACTTTCTTGCCATCGATATAGCTGACCTCGGCCTCGAACAGTTCCTTGCAGAGCATAAGGCCTATGCCATCGGGTACGGAATGATTGCGGTGGGGTATTTTGTGGGCGCCATGACTTTCGCCCGTGTGGCGCCTAACTCGAAAATCAGGAGACTTACGGCCGCTGCGGTGATGGTTGTAGCTACGGCACTAGCGTTCCTCTTTCCGTCCGCGTGGATGTTTGCTGCGTTGGTTATTTTCGCACTTGCTTATTACCTCTGGCCGCGAAAAGAAGGCGTGTCCATCTGAGGTCGGCGCTCCACTAGGCAATTGGCCAGCATATCGAAGGGAGTCTGGCCGAAGGCGAGGACACAGGCGCTCAAAACGCCTAGCAATAGCGGCATGATGAACGGCAATCCTGTCAGCGTGAGCAGGGAGAGTAGCAGCCAAGAATTGCGCAGGCAGGCTGCGCGCCATCCGGGGTGGGTAGCGATGATCTCCAACTTGAGCGACCACTTACCCAGCGACGTCGCCTTGGTGGCCTCCGCCCATACGCGGTAGGCATAAAAGACTAGGGCGAGGGCTATGGCATTGTAAACTTCGAGGGCTTGGCCGGTTAAGGGGGCTTCGGCAAGTGCATTGATTGCCCAGCGCGCCACAACGATAACGGCCGCTGCCAAGAAAGCGTCGATCCACCAGGCGAGGCCGCGACGCAGGAGTAGGCCAATTCGATCCAGAATCATGCCCATAGGTTAGCGGCAATTCCGGCAGACGAAAATGATCGTGCCCGGGAATATCTCGCCGCGCTCCGGCGACCATTGGCCCCACGTAGTGGTGAGATCCTTAGGCCATTCGGACTCGATGATGCGCTCGATGAGGTACGGACCTTCACCCTGTAAAGCCTGAAACCAGTCGGCGATGGTGCGATGGAACTCCGCATAGGTGAGGTTGCCATCGCGGTCTTGCTCCAGGTAAGCACGATCGAAATAACTGATATCGGCTGTCAGATCGGTGGGGTCATCAGGGAATATCCAGCGCATCGGGTGGTTGGCCGAAAGGACAAAGCGACCGGATGGTTTAAGAACGCGGGAGACTTCACTTAAGGCTAAGTCAAGGTTGGCAAGGAAGGGAAAGGCTCCGAACGCTGAAAATGCGGCGTCGAAAGAGTCCGTGGCGTAGGGGAGCGACAGTGCATCGGCCTGCGTTAAGGGGAGTCCGGGTGCAGCATGGTTGAGCATGCCGCGGGAAATATCGAAACCGGTGGCGAAGTGCGCGCGTGTCTGGAGCCAGTGGGTACATGGGGCGGAGCCGCAGCCAATTTCGAGGACGGAGGAAGCCGAGACGTCGCCTAGCAAGTGGGCTTGCTCTTCGTGGAGCATTTCTGGGCACCAGTAAAAGGAAGATAGGTAGTCGGGGTGCTCGGCGTGGTAGTTGGCGGCGTCGCTATCCCAGTAGGCCTGGTTTGCGTGCGAGGGGGAAGTCACGGTGGAAGAAATTCCTTTGCGAAGTAGTTGGTCCGTGTATTTGCCCTTTTAGCTGGACAGATGTAGTGTTAAACGGGCGTGTCTATGCCGCGGGTTGTTCTAAGCCCCTGTAGGAAGGCTTTAAGCAATCACGAGGCGGGATCGATTATTTCTCTTTTTAGCTGCATTTGCGCAGCTTAGCAAGCTTTTTTCGAGAGACGCGCAGTTGTCCAATTTCGATTTCCTACATTTATTCGGAGCATTTTTAAATATGCCATCTTCTAACACCCCGCAGGTTGCGATTAACGATATCGGAACCGCAGAGGACTTCCTCGCAGCTGTAGACGCCACCATCAAGTACTTCAACGATGGTGACATTGTCGAGGGTACTGTCGTCAAGGTTGACCACGACGAGGTACTGCTGGACATCGGATACAAGACCGAAGGTGTTATCCCTTCCCGCGAGCTGTCCATCAAGCACGACGTCAACCCGGACGAGGTTGTTGAGGTCGGCGATGAGGTTGACGCACTTGTTCTCACCAAGGAGGACAAGGAAGGTCGTCTGATCCTGTCCAAGAAGCGTGCGCAGTACGAGCGTGCATGGGGCGCCATCGAGGAGCTGCAGGCCAAGGAAGAGCCTGTTACCGGTACCGTTATCGAGGTTGTCAAGGGCGGCCTCATCCTGGATATCGGCCTGCGTGGCTTCCTGCCTGCATCCCTCGTTGAGATGCGTCGCGTCCGTGACCTGGAGCCGTACATCGGCCAGGAGCTGGAAGCTAAGATCATCGAGCTGGACAAGCAGCGCAACAACGTTGTCCTCTCCCGCCGTGCATACCTCGAGCAGACCCAGTCCGAGGTTCGCTCCGAGTTCCTGCACCAGCTGCAGAAGGGCCAGGTCCGCAAGGGCGTTGTTTCCTCCATCGTCAACTTCGGCGCCTTCGTCGATCTCGGCGGTGTCGACGGCCTGGTTCACGTTTCCGAGCTGTCTTGGAAGCACATTGACCACCCATCTGAGGTTGTCACTGTTGGTGACGAGGTAACCGTTGAGGTTCTGGACGTCGATCTGGACCGCGAGCGCGTTTCCCTGTCCCTGAAGGCTACCCAGGAAGATCCGTGGCGCGTATTCGCCCGCACCCACGCTGTGGGCCAGATCGTTCCGGGCAAGGTGACCAAGCTCGTTCCGTTCGGCGCCTTCGTTCGCGTCGAGGAGGGCATCGAGGGCCTCGTTCACATCTCCGAGCTGGCTCAGCGCCACGTCGAGGTTCCGGACCAGGTTGTCACCGTTGGCCAGGAAGTTATGGTCAAGGTCATCGACATCGATCTCGAGCGTCGTCGTATCTCCCTGTCCGTTAAGCAGGCAGACGAGGACTACACCGAAGAGTTCGATCCGTCCAAGTACGGCATGGCTGACTCCTACGACGAGCAGGGCAACTACGTCTTCCCTGAGGGCTTCGACCCTGAGACCAACGAGTGGAAGGAAGGCTTCGACGAGCAGCGTCAGGCTTGGGAGGCACGCTACGCAGAGTCCGAGCGTCGCTTCAACCTGCACACCGCTCAGATCGAGCGCAACCGCGCCGCAGCCGCTGAGGCTGCTGAGTCTGCAGAGTCCTCCAACTACTCCTCTGATTCCTCCGATGCAGCTCCGGCATCCGAGACTCAGGCAGAGGTTGGCGGCTCCCTGGCTTCCGACGAGCAGCTCGCTGCACTGCGCGACAAGCTGGCTGGCAACTAAAGCTTTCGCTTAGTTTCCGCTAAGCCTTAGGGCTTTGCTCACCGCCGCGCCCACTTCATCACCTAGATGGGGTGGGCGCGGCTTTTGTGATCTTATAGACAATTTGTGCAAACGTTTGCCAGATTGTTTACTGCCTCTAGGTGGTTGACCAGCGACGAAGTAAAAGCAAATAGAAAAACTCCCCGGCAAGTCCACAAAACGGGCTTTTGTTCATGTGGGAATCCTCTTATACTCAAGTGTGACGTTATAGCCAGTGCAGTACTGGTTATAAGTGGTATCGAATTGAGGAGTAAGAAGTGGCATCTATCAAGGACACTTCCGCCCACATCGTTGAAAGTATTGGCGGCGCCGACAACATCACGTCGCTGACGCACTGTGCGACGCGCTTGCGCTTTCAACTTGCTGATGCGGGGAGAGTTGATCAAGAAAAGCTCGATAGCGATCCAGCGGTGCTTGGCACCGTGCCGCAGGGCGCTCACGGCTACCAGGTAGTCATGGGCGGCGGCGTTGCTGACTACTACAACGAGATCATCAAACAGCCCGGTGTGCATGCCTCCAGCGACAAAGAGGCGTCCTCCAAGAAGGAATATGACGGGGTTCGCGGTAAGTACGACTGGGTGGATTACTGCTTCGAGTTCCTTTCTGATACCTTCCGCCCTGTTCTGTGGGCGTTGCTTGGTGCCTCACTCATCATCATGTTGCTGATCCTGGCAGACACCGCGCACATTCAGGATTTCCGCGCTCCGCTGGAGGAACAGCCGGAAGGCTTCCGCTTGGCTCACGCCATGTACCAGTCGGTCTTCTACTTCTTGCCGGTGATGGTCGGTGCGACCGCGGCCCAAAAGTTGGGTGCGAATATGTGGGTCTCCGCGGCTATTCCCGCAGCTCTGCTGACTCCTGAATTTATGTCGCTGGGTGAGCAAGGCGATACGGTCAACGTATTTGGCCTGCCGCTGGTTATTAACTCTTATGGCTCCCAGGTTTTCCCGCCCATTTTGGCCGCAATCGGCCTGTACTGGGTGGAAAAGGGGCTAAAGAAGATTATTCCTAGCGCGGTTCATATGGTCTTCGTGCCGTTCTTCTCTCTGCTCATTATGATTCCGGCAACGGCCTTCTTACTCGGCCCGTTCGGCATTGGCGTGGGCAACGGCATTTCCTGGATCCTGTACCAGATCAATGATTTCTCGCCGTTCATCTTGGCTATCGTTATTCCGCTGCTGTACCCGTTCCTCGTTCCGATGGGCTTGCACTGGCCGCTGAACGTCATCATGATTCAGAACATCGCAACCTACGGCTACGACTTCATTCAGGGCCCGATGGGCGCATGGAACTTCGCTTGCTTCGGCGTCGTAGGCGCGGTCATGGTTATCTCCTTCAGGGAGAAGAACAATGCCATGCGCCAGGTTTCTATCGGTGCCTTCGCTGCGGGCATGCTCGGTGGCGTGTCGGAGCCTTCCCTCTACGGTATCTTGTTGCGATTCCGCCGCAGCTACTACCGGTTGCTGCCAGGTTGTGCGATAGGCGGCGCCATCATCGGTCTCTTCGATGTCCGCGCTGAGGCCTTCGTCTTTACCTCTGCGTTGACCACTGGCGCTATGACCCCGCAGCTGGGTTACGTACTTGGTATCGCGGCTGCGTTCCTTACCTCTTTCTTCCTGACCTTGTTCTTCGGCTACCGCACTGCAGAGGAAAAGCAGGAAGACTTGGAGCGCATCGCTCGCGAACAGGGCGAATCTGTGGAGGACGTAGCTGCTCGTTCGGAGTTTAAGCCCACCAATGCTGGGAAGGAAGAGTCCTCGAATGCGGGTGGCGCAGTTGCTGCCAGCGCTGCGGGCGCTGCTGCTACTGGTGTTGCCGCCAAGCAGGCTGGCAAGGACGACATCGTGCTGGATTCCCCTCTGGAAGGCGAGGCAGTAGATCTTTCGGAGGTTCCGGATCCTATCTTCGCAGGCGCAAAGCTGGGGCCTGGCATGGCTGTCCAGCCAACTGGCAATACCGTCTATGCGCCTGCCGACGGCAAGGTGCTCACCGTTCAAAAGTCCGGCCATGCGGTAGGCCTAAGCCTCGACAATGGCGTGCAGCTGCTCATTCACGTAGGTCTCGATACCGTTGAGCTGGGAGGCGAGGGCTTCGATGTGCACGTGGAAAAGAAGCAACGCATATCCGCAGGTGACAAGTTGATTAGCTTTGACCCGGAATTCATTCGTTCCAAGGGCTATAACTTGATTACTCCAGTTGTGGTCACTAACGCCACTAAGTTCGGCGCGGTCTCCGGCGAAGCCGGCCAGGTTACCCTGAATGATGATTTGCTCCGCATTCCACCGAAGCCAGAGGAAGCAGCGGAATAAGGGATCGCTGACACCTATAGCGACAGAGGAATCCCACATCATCGCGTATGGTGGGGTTCCTTTTCGCGTAGGGTGGCTGCCATGAAACTCATTGGGCTTACAGGTGGTATTGGCAGTGGCAAGTCAACAGTCGCGAGGATCTGCCGCGAACGCGGATGGGAAGTGGTCGATGCCGATGGCATTGCGCGCGACGTCGTCAAGCCCGGGCGGCCTGCGTTAGCGGAGCTGGTGTCAGCATTTGGAGAAGATATTTTGCTGGCAGATGGCAGCCTTAACCGCAAGGAATTGGCTCGGCGAGCCTTTGCGGACAAGGAACACACCGAGTTGTTGAATTCCATTACCCATCCACGCATCCAAGCGGAAACGCAGCGCCAATTCGCGGCGGCACGTGAAGATGGCTATGATTTTGCGGTTTACGATATGCCGCTTTTGGTTGATAACGGCTTAGACAAAGACATGGACTACGTCATCGTGGTGGACGTGGCGGTAGAAGAGCGCGTCCGTCGCCTCGTAGCTTCACGCGGGTTGGAAGAGGAAGACGCGCGCCGTCGCATTGCAGCGCAGGTACCTGATGAGGTGCGATTGGCCGCGGCTACGCACGTCATTGACAACAATGGCACGTTGGAGCAGTTGCGCGCGCGAGCGGCCGAGGTCATGGACCGCATAGAAGCGGACTCTTAGATGCGGAGTCACCCAAACTTTAACCGTTGGGCGGTTAGAGTTTACGCAGTTTAGAAGTTGTGTTAACTTCCGCGTCTTAAGCTACTCGCCGTGGGAACGTGGGATACTGGACCTTTTGATAATCACGCTGCGCGAGAACTGCTCGCTAGCCTGCGTGATGGTTCTTTCGATCTCACAGCCTTTCAGAAGTCATGTGCCGAGGAGCCCTTAGACTCCGATGACGCGGAAACCATGATCGCGCTGGGCGCTCTGTTAAAGCTGAAGGCTGATGCACTGCCGGAAGGCATTCACCGCGAGGATCTTGCACCCCTGTATACACCGCAGTCTAAAGCATGGTTGCGTCGCCGCATTAATAGTGCAATGCGCCCAGAGACGTCTTCTGTCTATGCGCTGTGGGAGACCACCGGCGAGCTGGAAGAGTGGCTGCGCACCGCGCAGGACTCCTTGCCGTGAACATAGCTAGCCGCGCCATATAAGCAGTAGAGTAGTGGGCATGGCTTTTGCTGCTGAACATCCTCTTATTCCAAATTCCGAGCACCGCGTCGTCAGCGAGGTCGAGCGCACCCCAGGTGAGTTTCAGGTTGTCTCTGAATACGAACCGGCCGGCGACCAGCCCGCTGCTATTGCAGAGCTCAATGAGCGCCTCAACCGCGATGAGCGCGATGTAGTACTCATGGGTGCTACCGGTACAGGTAAGTCCGCCACAGCTGCATGGTTGATCGAAAAACAGCAGCGACCCACGCTGGTGATGGCACCAAATAAGACCCTGGCAGCGCAGCTAGCGAACGAGCTGCGCCAACTTTTGCCGCATAACGCGGTGGAGTACTTCGTTTCTTATTATGACTATTACCAGCCAGAGGCTTATATTGCGCAGACGGATACCTATATTGAGAAGGATTCGTCTATCAACGAGGATGTAGAGCGCCTGCGCCACTCGGCCACCTCGGCGCTGCTGTCCCGCCGGGACGTGGTGGTTGTGTCCTCGGTGTCCTGCATCTATGGCTTGGGTACACCGCAGTCCTATTTGGATCGCTCGGTCATTATTTCCGTGGACGAGGAGCTAGACCGGGACCGCTTCCTCCGTTTGTTGGTGGATATCCAATACGAACGCAACGACGTAGGATTTACCCGCGGCACCTTCCGCGCCAAGGGCGACACGGTCGATATCATTCCGGCGTATGAGGAACGTGCGGTGCGCATTGAATTCTTCGGCGATGATATTGATTCTCTCTACTACATTCATCCCGTCACTGGCGATGTCATCGAGGAAGTAGATGAGGTGCGCATCTTTCCCGCGACCCACTACGTGGCCGGACCTGAACGCATGGAAAAGGCCGTAGCTGCCATCAAAGAGGAATTGGCCGAGCGCCTGGACGATCTAGAAAACCGCGGCAAACTGCTGGAGGCACAACGACTTCGCATGCGCACCGAATACGATCTAGAAATGATCGAGCAGGTAGGTTTTTGCTCCGGCATCGAGAACTACTCCCGCCACGTCGATGGCCGTCCAGCCGGTTCCGCGCCGGCTACGCTGCTGGATTACTTTCCCGAGGATTTTCTCACCATTATTGACGAGTCTCACGTCACGGTCCCACAGATTGGCGGCATGTTCGAGGGCGATATGTCCCGCAAGCGCAATCTGGTGGAATTCGGTTTCCGTCTGCCCTCCGCGGTGGATAACCGCCCGCTGACCTTCGATGAGTTTGAACAACGCGTGGGACAAACCGTCTACATGTCCGCCACCCCTGGCGACTTTGAACTTACGTCCTCGGACGGTGAGTACGTGGAGCAGGTGATTCGCCCAACTGGTCTGGTGGATCCGAAGGTTACCGTCAAACCTACGAAGGGCCAGATTGATGATCTCATCGATGAGGTACGCACCCGCATTTCGCAGCAAGAGCGAGTCCTGGTGACCACGCTGACTAAACGCATGGCAGAAGACCTCACCGATTACTTGTTGGAGCAAGGCATTAAGGTGCGCTACTTGCACTCGGATATCGATACCTTGCAGCGCGTCGAGCTTTTGCGGCAATTGCGCCTCGGCGAGTTTGATGTGCTGGTGGGCATTAACCTCCTGCGTGAGGGCCTTGACCTCCCCGAGGTATCGCTCGTTGCCATCTTGGATGCAGACAAGGAAGGCTTCTTGCGCTCTACCACCTCGCTCATCCAGACCATTGGCCGTGCTGCCCGTAACGTCTCTGGCGAGGTGATTATGTATGCCGATAAAATCACCGATTCGATGCACGAGGCAATCGAGGAGACGGAGCGGCGCCGCGAAAAGCAAATAGCCTATAACAAGGAACACGGCATTGACCCGCAGCCTTTGCGGAAGAAGATTGCCGATATCCTTGACCAAGTCTATGAAGACGGCGGGGACGAAGAGTCTAACTCTGATCCCTCTACAGTGGTGGAGAAGCGGGATATTTCCAGCATGGCTACCGATGAGGTGCAGGCGCTTATCGATGACCTCTCGGCCCAAATGGGTGCCGCCGCGCGCGAGCTTAAATTTGAACTGGCTGGTCGTCTGCGCGATGAGATTGCTGATCTAAAGAAGGAATTGCGTGGATTGAAGGAAGCGGGAATTTAGTTTTCTCCCCCTGAAAGTGATGATTGGCTCCGAGGGTACTTTTCTAAAAGGCTGCGCTAGTTATACTGGATAAGTGCCAGAAGCGCCGTTTAGTTGTCACTGCGAAATAGTTCAACTGCAAGGAGAATAATGCTTACTTATAAAAACATTGCCGTCGGCACCGATGGCTCTGAAACCTCCCTGCGCGCAGTCCGCGCTGCGGCGTCCATGGCACGGGCGTACGACGCTAAGCTGATTATTATCTCAGCTTTTTATAACCACGCTGGATCCATGCTTGGTGCTCCGAGGGGCGACGAAGCCGGTCTGCCCGTTGTAAGTGAGGACATGGCCGGTACCTACCTGACCAATGCCACCCGTATCGCCGAGTCGGAGGGTGCGGAACACATTGAGATCGTAGGGAAATCTGGAGACCCAGTAAAAGCCTTGTTGGAAGTAGGCCAGGACTATGACGTGGACCTGTTCGTGGTGGGAAACCGCGGCGTGAATTCCGTTCGTGGTCGAGTCTTCGGTTCTGTCCCAACGGAACTAACCCACAAGTCAAAGGTGGACGTCGTCGTAGTTAATACCAGCGAGAAACGTTAATCCTTTTTCGTTGTTACACTGGCAGTAATGCCTCTGTAGGCTAAATAAACACTCTGGGTACACACCCACAAAGAAAGGTCATCATGAGCGACTACAACTCGATCGTTGTCGGTACTGACGGTTCTAAGTCTTCTCTCCTCGCTGTAGAGCGAGCAGCTAAGATCGCCGCTGCTTTCGATTCCAATCTGATTATCGGTTGTGCTTACTACGAAAACCAGGAGCAGGCTTCCAAGACCCTGCGTCAGGATTCCGTAACCATTTTGGGCGATGAGAAGGCGGGGGAAAACCTCAAGGAGGCTAAGGCACACGCTGAGAAGTTCGGCGCTTCCAAGGTCGAAACCGCTGTTCGCCCGGGCACCCCAGTGCAGGCCCTGATGTCCATCGTCAACGACAACCATGCTGACCTGCTTATCGTGGGCAACCGCGGCATCAACTCCCTGACCGGTCGTCTGCTGGGCTCCGTGCCAGCAGACGTTGCTCGCCAGTCTGACTGCGATGTAATGATCGTTCACACCGTCAGCTAAAAGCGGTGATTAAAACCCGCCTTGGTCTTGTTCTGGAAAGACCAAGGCGGGTTTCGTCGTTAAGCGCAGCTTAGTCCTTAGGGTGTGCGGCGTTGAATGCGGCGGCGATGGCGTTACCGTTCGCGCCCTGAATCAAGGGGATAGAGAAGTCGCCCTCCTCATTGGCAGCGGCCAAAGGGCTCAGCGAGCCGTGGGAGAGCAACTGCTCCTGCGGGCTCAGATTGCGGATGAGCACAGAGTGAATCCGGTCCGGATGCTCATTAGCCACATCGCCGTAGGTCAATGGATCATGTTGTCCGTCATCGCCAATGAGAATCCATTGCATATCCGGGTAGGCAATGAGCAGATTGCGCAGCTGAACACGCTTGTGCTCCTGACCGCTGCGGAAAAGTCCCGTCTCCGTTGGGCCCCAGTCCGTCAGCAGCATGGGACCCGCGGGGAAACCATGGTGAGACAGGAATTTCTTGAGCGAGCCAAAAGTATTCCACGCGCCCGTAGATAGATAAAATACTGGGGCTTGGGGGAAGCGCTGTTGTAGTTGAGCATAGAATTCGGCCATTCCGGGAACGGCCTGTCGCTTGCTAGGGCGCTTGGCCCAGGAATTCCACGCCGCGGTGAGCGCACGCGGCAGCCACGTGACAAGCACCGTGTCATCGATATCGCTAACAATGCCGATCTTGGCCGCCGGATCAACGATAAGTAGTTGGGCCTCCACGGCATTCGCGTTTGCGGCCTCGATTGTTGCCGTATGCCACCCGGGCTCTAATCCGTGGTCATGGACTAGTAAGTCAATGTATCCGTTTCGATCGGTGGTGCCGGTGACAGTCTTTTCCCCAATAGTTACCGAAACGTCGTGGTGTTCTACTTGAATGGTGAGAAACTGCTGGTAGCCGCGCTTGCCCCATGTATCCCTTTTGCCTTCATCAGGATCGTGCATGAGTACGCGGCCGAAGACTCTCACCTGTTCGGTGGTGCCATAACCTGTATATCCCACAATCAGGGGCTGCCACCCACCCCGTTGGGAGCGTTTCAAGGTAAAGGAATTTAGCGAGCTTTCAGCTTTGCGCATGATGTCAGATAAGGCCATAGCATGAAGCTTACGGGAGCCTAAAGAACTTCGCCGCAGTCACCGACGAGCGTGAGCGATTGAGTGGCACGAGTGATGCAGACATAGAGGTTCTGCAATCCCTGTGGGGAGGCGTCCACGATGCGCTGCGGATCGAGCACGACCACGTGGTCAAACTCGAGGCCCTTGTAGTGCTCCGCCGTAGCGGCGTCAATAACCGCGGTGAGCCTGCCGTCCTCTTCGCTGTGTACTCCAGGGGTGCAGGTGCCGTGCTCAAGCCGGCGGACCTGCACTCCATCACGGATGGCTGTCGCCGGAATGGCGTCAGGGTTAATCATTTCCAATAGTCCATTGGCCAAATCCGTGATGGGCTGCGGGGTGCGATAGTTGACGGTAAGAAAATGGTGACGAAAGCGTTGAGCCACAAAAGGCTCGAGAGTCTCGCCCCAGTCATCAACACCTGCTGGGGAACCAGTCTGGGAGGTATCACCCACCAAAGTCATCCACCGGGAAGGGCAGCGGCGGAAGAGCATTCGCCACTCCATAGGTGTTAATTCCTGGGCCTCGTCCACGATGATGTGACCATAAGCCCACGTATGGTCTTCGCGGGCGCGTTGGGCAGTGGTGCGTTTATCGCGTACTTCCTGGCGGTGCGCCAGGGTCTCGGCGTCGATGACATCGTGGGCAGAGAGGATTTCTGCTTCAAACATGTCATCATCATTATCTGTGGACTCGGAGGAGGACAAGATATCCAATGCGTCTTCCGCATCAGCCACTTGCTCACGCCACGCGGCATCATCGGCTGCCTTCTTTTCTTCAGGGTTGGGCAGGCCGATGAGGACGGCAAGCTCGTCTAACAAGGCCGCATCCGAATCCGTCCATGCTCGTCCATCTGCCCGGTAGAGCGCTTCTTGGGTTTCTTCGTCATATCCGTGCGCGGCATAAGCGATGCGCTCGCGCGAGGAGACTAGTGCAGCAAGTACATCTGTGGGGTGTAGTTCGGGCCAAAACTCATCGATCAAGGCAGTGACGGCCGCGTCCTCAGCAAGGTCATCGTGGAATTGATCGATATCGGCGCGCGAAAGAAGATTCTTTCCGCCAAGCGGATCGGCACCTACCGTGTCTGCCATCTGCTGGGCTAGGTCTTCTACGAGGTGCTCAATGAAGGCACCACGCGCCTCATTGTGTGGCTTTCGCGAGCGCCGGGCACGTGTGCGGGCGCTTTTCACCATGTTTGGCGTGACGCTTAGGGTAAGGCCGTCGACTGCTAGCTCACGGGGGGCGTCGGGAAGCAGCTGGTAGTCCTTGACCGCGGTGGAGAGGATTTCCACCATAGCGTCGCTACCCTTGATTTCCCGAGCTACGAGGTCTTCCTCGTGGCTTGGTTCAATTCCAGGGAAGAGCCCACCAATGGTTGAGAGCACCACGCCGGTCTCACCCAGTTCGGGGAGCACGCGCGAAATATAGTCCAAGAAGCTGCTATTGGGACCAACGATGAGTACGCCCGTGGCAGAAAGTAGCTCGCGGTGGGTATAGAGCAGATAAGCAACGCGATGCAGCGCAACTGCGGTTTTACCGGTACCGGGGCCGCCTTCTACCACCATCACGCCGCGGGTGTTATCGCGGATAATCTCGTCCTGCTCCCGCTGAATGGTCTCCACAATGGAGGCCATGTGGCCCGTGCGGGCTCGCTGCATAGCGTGATAGAGAGCGGATTCGCTCGCTACGCCGGTCTCTTCTTCACGCACGCCAGGGCCAGACAGAACCTCATCATGAATTCCGGTGACGGTGCGCCCTTTGGTCCGGATTTGGCGGCGGGTGTGTACGCCTTCTGGTTGGGCGGTGGTAGCGAGATAGAAGGGCCGTGCCATGGGGGCACGCCAATCTAGAAGGAGCGTGCGATAGTCATCTTCACGCGCATCGAGTCCCATGCGGCCGATGTAGCGGCGATCTAGGCCTTCCGAGGTGGGATTGTCACCTGGGGCATCGATGTCGATGCGGCCAAAGACCAAACCCATTTGGGCCACATTGAGACGATCCAGCTTGGCTTGGAGCCCGTGGTATTCCGTTTCGCGGCGCACCAAGGCATCCGCGTCCGGGGTGGAAGGATCTACGTCCGCCTGCACCTCATTAAGCCGTTCATTTGCCGCGGCCACCTCATCGTCGAGGCGGGAGAATAGGCCGTCCACATAATCTTGCTCCGTAGCGATGGCTTCGCGCTCCGAGGAACCTTCGGCCGCCGCGTGCTTATTGGATGCTGAGTTCACGTGACTCCTTGGTGATTGGACGTTGATGGGGTGGAAGGTGCCGGGCACGCTGTCCGGCGAGGGGGAGAGATGAGTTTAGACTCTGCTGTGACAAAGAACAACGGCCCAGCATAAGGCTGGGCCGTTGAGTCATCGCCGAGATAGTCGGCCGAGGAAGATGTGGCTACTTAGAGCGCTTTTCCAGCTTCTTGATAGCTGCCTCAATCTTCTTATTTGCCTCCTGCTGTAGCTTGTCAGCGTGCTTGGAGGCCTTCTTGTTTGCGCGCTTGGACTTTGCGCCATCCAGCTTGGCGACGGCCTTATCGGCACGTGCCTGAGCCTTGGTAGCTGCCTTCACCGCACGGGTACGGGCGATGTCGCGATTAGCTTGCGCGGCCTCGAGCCAGTCACCCTTATTGTCATCAACATAAGTCTTGGCGTTGTCGACCGAGTCCTCAATGAAGGACTTGGCGTTGCCCAGCAAGTCGCGGCCAGACTCCTGCCAATCGTCCTTGTTGTCCTCTACGTAGGTCTTGGCATCGTCAACATAGGACTTTGCGGTATCTAGCAGACCACGGCCGGTGGACTGCCAGTCATCCTTGTTGTCGTCTACGTAAGCCTGTGCCTTGGCAGAGGTCTCGTTGATCCAGTCGCCGGCCTTGGAAGACAGCTCGTTAGCACGGGCAGAGAGCTCTTCGCGCTTCTGCTCGGATTCAGACTTAGTAGGCAGCGCCTGCTGAATCTTTTTGTTCGTGCGCTTGCCGGCCTTCTGCGCGCGCCAACGCAGGGAAGGCTTGCCCTCGGTGTCCTGGGTAGCGATAAACAGGGCGCCGAGCAAAGCGGTGTTGGTAACGAATCCGTTGCGGCGGGATTCCTTGTCTTCCTTGTTGTCTGCAGCCCAGAAGTTGTTCTTGCCAATCAGGTTGGGCAGGGTAGCGGCCGCCAGTACCGCAGCGGAAGTGCGCGGTGCCTTGCCCAGAGCCAAGGTGGAGCCCGCGCCTACCTTAGCGCCGCCAATGGCGCGGGTAACTAGTTCTGGGTCATTGGGGATGTAGCCCTGGTACTCAGAAGGAACGGCCTTGCGCACGGTCTTGAGGAAACCCTCGGTTTCCTTCACGTGCTCGGACGCGTTGCGCAGGTTGTCTACGCCTTCCCATACAAATACGGATGCCAGCATGGGGCGGGCAAGCTTGCGAATCATAGTCCTTAAAGCTCCTTAGCTCGTTGTTCTAGACCTATCGTGTGCTAGACCATTGTACGCGGAAATTAGCCACTGGATCACCAGCGGCGTTCCCACCAGTCACCAAGCTTGGGGCGCTCCTCGCCCAAGGTCGTGGACTTGCCGTGTCCTGGGCGCACGATCGTATTGTCGGGGAACTCATCAAAGATGCGCGCCGTAACGTCCTTATAAAGGCGTACGAAGTCACCCTCAGAGGTGGTCTTGCCCAGGCCGCCGGGGAAGAGGGAATCGCCTACAAAGAGGTTGGTGACGCCATCGATGCTTGCAACCAGAGCTGCCCCGCCGGGGGTGTGGCCGCGCAAGATGATGACTGGCAGCTGAAGACCCGCGAACTCGATGGAATCGCCCTCGCGCAGCTCCACGTCTACCTCAGCCGGGATGGCGGGGGAATCCAGGAAGGAGGCGTAGTGAGTGGAACCCGTTTCGGACAAAATCTCCTCGAGTGCGCGCACGTGATCCCAGTGGCGGTGCGTCGTGAGAACCGCGGTAATTTTCACTCCGGCTTTGCGGGCCATGTCGAGGATTGCGGGGGCGTCATCGGCGGCGTCGACAAGCAAGCCCTCTTCGCCCGCCTGTAGGAGGTAGCAGTTATTGTCCATCTCGGACACGGAAATCTGATGTAGCTGAAGCTCGTTAGTCATGTTTCCTAGCCTACGGGTACATTCGAGGGGAGATTGCAATCCCTAGTACTGGAGGTCTGAGCACAGTGGCTGATCGTTTGGTGGTGCGCGGTGCCCGCGAGCACAACCTCAAGGGCGTGGATATCGATATCCCCCGCGATAAAATGGTTGTTTTTACCGGTCTATCCGGCTCCGGTAAATCTTCGCTGGCCTTTGACACCATCTTTGCTGAAGGTCAGCGACGCTACGTGGAATCCTTGAGTTCTTATGCCCGCATGTTCTTAGGGCAGATGGACAAGCCGAACGTGGAATTTATTGATGGCCTGTCACCCGCGGTGTCCATTGATCAAAAATCCACCAACCATAATCCACGTTCTACGGTGGGCACGATCACGGAGATCTACGACTATCTGCGCTTGCTATTTTCCCGTGCTGGTACCCCGCACTGCCCAAAATGCGATGCGGTGATTGAGCGCCAAACACCGCAGCAGATTGTGGATGCGGTGCTGGATCTGGAAGAAAAGCTGAAATTCCAGGTGCTTGCACCGGTAGTGCGCAAGCGCAAGGGCGAGTTTGTGGATCTTTTCCAAGACCTGTCGGCTCAGGGTTATTCCCGCGTGCGAGTGGATGGAGAGACCCATCAGCTCAGCGATCCTCCCAAGCTAAAGAAGCAGATCAAGCACAATATTGAAGTAGTGGTTGATCGCTTGCAGGTAAAGGCCTCGCAGAAGCAACGTTTAACGGATTCGGTGGAAACGGCCCTGCGCTTGGCGGATGGCCTAGTCACCATCGAGTTCGTGGATAGGGAGGAGCTCACCCACACGTACTCGGAGAAGGCCGCCTGCCCGAATGGCCATACGCTGACCATCGAAGAGTATGAGCCCCGTGCTTTTTCTTTCAATGCCCCGTTTGGTTCTTGCCCGGTGTGTGACGGTTTAGGTACCAAGCTGGAAGTCGATGTTGACCTGCTTATTCCGGATCCAGAGGCCCCGGCGGTTGATGCGATTCAGCCGTGGCACTCCTCTCCCAACTCCCGCTACTTTGTCAAGCTAGTGGAGGGACTGGGTAAGACAATGGGGTTTGACCCTAAGACGCCAGTGAACGAATTGACCAAGGAGCAGCGCCACGCGCTCATCTATGGCACGGACGAGGAGGTGCAGGTTCGGTACAAGAACCGCTACGGGCGCCAGCGCAATTGGACCGCGCCGTTTGAGGGCGCGACCGGTTTCATTCACCGCAAGCTGGAAACGACCGATTCTCAGTCCCAAAAAGACCGCCTGCTGCAGTACACCCGCCGCGTGCCGTGCAGCACCTGTAAAGGCACGCGCTTGAAGCCGGAGATCTTGGCTGTCCGCTTGGCTTCTACTACTCATGGTGAGCAGTCCATTGCGGGACTGTGTGCGCTTTCGATTGAGGATGCCTCTGAATTCCTGGACTCTTTGGTGCTGGGACACCGCGAGGAAATCATTGCCGGTGCGGTACTCAAGGAAACCCAGGCTCGGTTGCGCTTCCTTCTGGACGTCGGTCTGAATTACCTGACCCTGGATCGCGGCGCATCCACGCTTTCGGGCGGCGAGGCACAACGCATCCGTTTGGCTACGCAGATTGGTTCCGGTTTGGCCGGTGTACTTTATGTGCTCGATGAACCTTCCATTGGTTTGCACCAACGCGATAACCACCGGCTTATTAAGACGCTGCAGCGTTTGCGCGATATTGGCAATACCCTCATTGTGGTCGAGCATGATGAAGACACCATTCGGGAGTCCGATTGGCTCGTAGATGTGGGCCCGCGTGCCGGTGAATATGGTGGCGAGGTGGTCTACCAAGGCGAACCGGTGGGAATTGAAAAGGTAGAGGAGTCCCTTACTGGCCAGTATTTATCTGGCAAGAAGGTGCTCGCAGTCCCGGATCACCGCCGCGAGATCGACAAGGACCGCACCCTGAAAGTCGTGGGTGCGCGCGAGAATAACCTCAAGGGCATAAACGTCGAAATCCCGCTGGGAGTGCTGGCGTGCATTACCGGCGTTTCCGGCTCGGGTAAATCCACCGTGGTCAATGAGATTTTGGCCAAGACCTTGGCCAATAAGCTCAACCGTGCCCGCCAGGTCCCCGGCCGTGCCAAGCGCGTCGAGGGCGTGGAGCACCTAGATAAGCTGGTCCAGGTAGACCAGAGCCCGATTGGCCGTACCCCGCGTTCCAACCCGGCGACCTATACGGGCGTCTTTGACAAGATCCGAAACCTTTTTGCCGAAACCCAAGAGGCCAAGGTCCGCGGCTACAAGGCCGGCCGCTTCTCCTTCAATGTCAAGGGTGGGCGCTGCGAGGCATGCCAAGGCGATGGCACCATCAAGATCGAGATGAACTTCCTGCCGGACGTGTATGTTCCGTGTGAGGTGTGTGAGGGCGCTCGCTATAACCGCGAGACCTTGGAGGTGCACTACAAGGGCAAGAACATCGCCGAGGTACTCGACATGCCAATATCTGAGGCAGCGGACTTCTTCGAGCCCATCAACTCGATTCACCGCTACCTTGCCACGCTTGTCGACGTCGGTTTGGGCTACGTTCGCCTCGGCCAAGCCGCTACTACGCTTTCGGGCGGTGAGGCGCAACGCGTTAAGCTCGCCTCGGAGCTGCAAAAGCGCACCAACGGTAGGACCATCTACATCTTGGACGAGCCGACCACTGGTCTGCACTTTGAGGACATTCGCAAGTTGATGTTGGTTATCCAAGGCCTCGTAGACAAGGGCAATTCGGTGCTTGTCATCGAGCACAACCTCGATGTCATCAAGGCTGCGGACTGGATCGTGGATATGGGGCCGGAAGGCGGCGCCGGCGGTGGCACCGTAGTCGCCCAAGGCACCCCGGAAGATGTTGCGCAGGTGGAAGGCTCCTATACCGGAAGGTACCTAAAGGAAATGTTGAAGTAGGGACACAGTGAATAGTTACAGTCTCGGCGTCAGCCTGCTGGCAGCGCTCACTCTGTTTACGGTGAGTGCCTGCTCTAGCGATCCTGAGACTGAGAAGGCCTCAGCACCCGCGACGGCCTCTCCGGCACCCAACCCGGACTCAGTGCGCACACAGCTTGACCGTGCAGTGGACAAGACCGCAAGGAAGTACCACGCCAAGGTTGGGGTCGCTATTTCAGCCGGCGATGACGCCATTGCTGTGGGCGATAAGGGCAAGGGTCCTGTCTGGTCCACCATTAAGGTGCCAATCGCTATCGCGGCGCTGAAAGACGGCGCGGATAAAAGCCTGGTTGACTTGGCAATCAAGGAATCCGATAACGATGCCGCCTACTCCTTGTGGTCCCAGGTGCAATGGCACGAAGGCTCCGCCGATAAGGCCGTAGAGGAATTGCTCGAAGACTATGGATCGCACGCGGATATCCATAACACCGCCTTCGGCTACTCCACGTGGTCATTGAAAGACCAAGCAGTCTTCGGTGCTGAATTGCCTTGCATCGAGGAGGCGGACTACGTCCACAAGGTACTCAAAGACATTGTGTCCTGGCAGAAAATTGGCCTGTCGAAAGAGAAGCGAACCCGCGCCAAAAGTGGCTGGGGCTTGGACGAGGACGAAAATGAGTACACCTACCGCCAATTTGGTGTTCATGAGGTTACCGGAAAGCGCGTCGGTGTCGCGTTATCTGTGGTTACCGATGGCGAGGATTATGCCAAAGCTGAGCCAGCGGTAAAGTACCTCGCCCATGAAATGGTGGGCATCGTTGATAGAGGGGTAAAGAAGGGCATTATTAAACCAGCTGCCCATTGCAAGGACAGCTAAGCGAGTTGCAATTTGGTGGAAAGAGTAGAAGCTGCTATCCTCAAAGCCACTACCGCCCATGACGCCTTTTCAAGGTTTGTGGGTCACAAGCGGAGTATCTCCCACCCGATGCCGCGAATACCGTTCGTAGGATAAAGGTAAAGGTAACCAAGCAAACGTGCTTGGCACTGTGAGAACTCCCGGCTGTCTTTGGCAGACCGGGTTTGATTCGTTTGTGGTCCCGGTAGGTGAACTACTTACTCATACACCCCCTAATCGAGGAGAACCACAATCAGCGCTGAAGCTCGCATCAATGAGCGTATCCGAGTACCCGAGGTCCGTTTGGTAGGCCCCGGTGGTGAACAGGTGGGCATCGTCCGTACTGATGATGCTCGCAAGCTTGCATACGAGGCTGACCTTGACTTGGTTGAGGTCGCCCCAAAGGCAAAGCCCCCAGTGGCCAAGATCATGGACTACGGCAAGTTCAAGTACGAGCAGGCTCAGAAGGCTCGCGAAGCCCGTAAGAACCAGCAGCAGACCGTGGTTAAGGAACAGAAGTTCCGCCCGAAGATCGATGATCACGATTATGAGACCAAGAAGGGTAACGTAGTTCGCTTCCTCGAGAAGGGATCCAAGGTCAAGGTGACCATTATGTTCCGTGGCCGTGAGCAATCGCGTCCGGAGCTGGGTTTCCGCCTCTTGGAGCGTTTGGCCGATGACGTCGCTGAAGTTGGCGTTGTTGAGTCCCGCCCCAAGCAGGATGGTCGCAATATGACCATGGTTTTGGGTCCGGTTCGCAAGGGCAAGAAGTAGACCAGATTCCACGTAGGATTTAAGGACTTAATACTCATGAAGCAGAAGACCCACAAGGGCACCGCAAAGCGTATCAAGGTGACCGGTTCCGGCAAGCTGCGCCGTGAGCAGGCTGGCCGCCGCCACCTGCTGGAGGGCAAGCCGTCCAAGCGTACCCGTCGTCTGAAGGGCACCGAGGCAGTCGCACAGCCTGACACCAAGCGCGTCAAGCGCCTGCTCGGCCGCGCATAATAGCGCCGAATCAACCCACATCCGCCATCACAATTCGAATTAAGGAAGTATCACTGTGGCACGAGTAAAGCGCTCAGTTAACGCAAAGAAGAAGCGTCGCGCGATTCTGAAGTCCGCTAAGGGCTACCGCGGCCAGCGTTCCCGCCTGTACCGTAAGGCGAAGGAGCAGTGGCTGCACTCCATGACTTACGCTTACCGCGATCGTCGCGCTCGTAAGTCTGAGTTCCGTAAGCTGTGGATCCAGCGCATCAACGCTGCTGCCCGCATGAATGACATCACCTACAACCGTCTCATCCACGGCCTGCGCCTGGCTGAGATCGAGGTTGACCGCAAGATCCTGGCTGAGCTTGCTGTCAATGACTTCGAGGCATTCTCCGCACTGTGTGAGGCTGCCAAGGCTGCCCTGCCTGAGGATGTTAACGCTCCTAAGGCTGCCTAGTTACTAGGAATACAACGCCCGTTTCTCCGGCTTATGTGCCAGGCGAAGCGGGCTTTGTTGGTTTTACGCTCTATCTGTCCAGTGAGCTCGGCCTCGCATGCTACATTGGGTCGAGACCCCGAGTAACCCCGAGACCGAGGAGCAGATTTCCCTGTGACAAACCCAAATGGTGGCTACCAACCAGAAAACGGCGAGTATTCTGGCCATTCCTATGACAACAACCTTGGCCCGCAGTACAACCCCTATAGCCAGCAGGCCGGTTACCAGCCGCAGTACCACCAAGGCTATGCACCACAACCGAATATGGGTTCCTATCCGGTGCAGCAGCAGTATGTGGCGCAGGGAGCGCAAAAGTCTTGGATCGCGACTTTGCTGCTGTGCTTTTTCTTGGGCTCCTTCGGCGCGCATAACTTTTATACCGGCCGCACGAGCTTTGGCGTAGCGCAGCTGGTGCTTAATATCTTGGGCTGGGCTACTTTCTGGTTCTTGCTCGGATTCGCGTTTTGGGCCATCGTCGGAATCTGGGTCTTTATTGAGTTCATTATGATCATCGCCGGCGCCGGTGATTACGATAAGGACGCCCGCGGCGTGCCACTAGCTAAGTAGCATCCAACGTTGTGATCCTGTTCCCAAATCGGCAACAGGACTTTTTATTTTGCTTACGCAGCAGGGGCTGAGCCTGGGGCTAGGCAACTAGTAGGTAGGGTAGGAGCCATGAATTTGGATTTTGACTCTGCCTTTACTGAACGCACTCCGCGCATTGTTAACGCAGCCAAGCTGCACCGTGCGGCTAACCGGAAGAAGGCGAAGCAATTCCTGATTGAAGGAGAAAACGCTGTAGATGCCGCAGTGTCTACAGGCGCGGCTGTCGATGTTTTCGTCACTGAAAAGGCCGCAGAACGCTTCGGTGACATTATTACCGCCTGTGGATACATGGGGGTGTACGTACATCCCATTACCGATAAAGCGGCTAAGCATCTATCTGATACCGCCACCACCACGGGGCTTTTCGCGCTATGCAAGCCAGTGCTATGGTCCGCGGGCAAAATCCTTAACGGCAAGCCAAGTTTGGTCTCTGTTCCCGTGCTCACTTCGGAGCCGGGCAATGCAGGCACATTGATTAGGACTTCCGACGCCATGGGCGCAGATGGAGTAATTTTTGCGGGCGAGACGGTCGATCCCCTCAGCTGCAAGGTAGCGCGCGCTTCAGCCGGTTCGCTATTTCATGTCCCAGTAGCGCGGGATCCCAATATCAAAGACGTTTTGGGGCAGCTGCGTAAATCAGGCATGCAGATTGCGGCGACAGCCGCCGATGGGGAAGTAGACCTCGCAGAGGCAGATCTATCACAGCCAACGGCGTGGCTATTTGGCAACGAGGCCCACGGATTGGGTGAGCTACTGGAAGAAGCCGATATGCGGGTGCGTATTCCGCTACGTGGGCGCGCAGAGTCACTCAACCTAGCGACCGCGGCGAGTATCTGTCTTTATGAGTCAGCAAAAGCCCAAGAGCACAGCTAAGCAGATCCCCGAATGAAAAGGGGGGTCCCTGGGGCGGTCGGACTAGCCGGGACAGAGTAAGATTGCACGCGTTAGTTTTCGCGCGAGAAGAAGGTACGAAGTACGTGTCCGATACACCGCAGATCGAATTGACCGAAGAGGCTCTTGGGGCCGCGGCCGAAAAGGCTATCGCAGCCTTCGACGCAGCCGAAACGCTCGATGAGTTGGTTGCAGCCCGCCGCGAGCACCTAGGAGATGGCGGCTATATTCCGCAGGCTCGCCAGTCATTGGGGCAGCTGCCCAAGGACCAGCGCAAGAGCGCTGGCAAGGCTGTCAACATGGCCCGCGGCAAGATGGAAAAGCGCTTCGCCCAGGTTAAGGACGTCTTGGAGCAGAAGGCCCGCGAGGAGCAGTTGCGAGCAGAGACCGTAGATGTGACGATTCCTACCACTCGCACCCAGACTGGTGCGCTTCACCCGATTACCGCATTGTCAGAACGCATTGCGGATATTTTCGTCGGTATGGGCTGGGAAATCGCGGATGGCCCCGAGGTTGAGGCGGAGTACTTTAACTTCGACGCTTTGAACTTTAAGCCGGATCACCCAGCGCGTACCCTGCAGGATACGTTCCACGTCTCCGGCGAGGGCTCTAAGCAGGTGCTACGCACGCACACCTCTCCGGTACAGGTACGCACGATGCTGGAGCGCGATGTGCCGTTGTATATCGCTTGCCCAGGTCGCGTATTCCGCACCGATGAGCTAGATGCCACCCACACCCCGGTTTTCCACCAGGTAGAAGGTTTGGCCGTGGATAAGGGCCTGACCATGGCTCACCTGCGCGGCACCCTTGAGCACTTGGCCAAGGTGTTGTTCGGTCCGGAGACTACGACGCGCATGCGCGTGAATTACTTCCCGTTCACCGAGCCTTCTGCCGAGGTTGATGTGTGGTTCCCGAATAAGAAGGGCGGCGCCGGTTGGATCGAGTGGGGCGGCTGCGGCATGGTGAATCCCAATGTGCTGCGCGCCGTTGGTGTTGACCCAGAGGAATACACGGGCTTTGCCTTTGGCATGGGCCTCGAGCGCACGCTGCAGTTCCGCAATGGCTTGACCGATATGCGCGACATGGTCGAAGGCGATGTCCGCTTCACCCTGCCGTTTGGCGTGCAGGCTTAAAACCCAGAAAGGATAGACACACTAATGCTTATTTCCCAAGACTGGGTCACCCGCATCCTGAGCGCTAAGAACCCTGGTTGGAACGTTTCCGCTGCTGATATGGACTCCGGATTCGTGCGCGTCGGTTTTGAAACCGAAGGTTATGCTGCTGTTCCGGAGAGCACCGGTCCGCTGGTCATCGGCCAGGTGGTAGAGATCGAGGAACTTACTCAGTTCAAAAAGCCCATCCGCTACTGCCAGGTGAATGTTGGCCAGGCTAATGGGACCGGCGAGCTGCAGGGCATCATTTGTGGTGCTCGTAATTTCCGTTTGAATGACTATGTCGTTGTGGCGCTTCCGGGCTCGGAACTGCCAGGTGGCTTTAAAATTGCGGCTCGCGAGACCTATGATCACATCTCCAATGGCATGCTGTGCTCCGGCGCTGAGCTCGGTTTGGGCGCGCAGGCCAACGGCATCATCGTCTTGGGCGATGACGTCGCCGATAAAGTAGGTGAGGATGCTCGTCCGATTATTGGGCTGCACGATACCGATTTTGATGTCAACATCACCCCGGATCGCGGCTACGCCCTATCCGCGCGCGGTTTGAGCCGTGAGATTGCCTCCGCTTTCGATCTAGAATTTGCCGATATTGCCGAGGATCCGTCGGTAGCTGGAATTGATACATCTGCTGTTCCGGCGGCGCAGGGCTCGCTTATCGACGTCACTCTAGACCCCGCGACCAAGGCGCAGCGTTTCGGCCTCCGCAAAGTCAGCGGTATAGACCCGCACGCGCGTACCCCGTTCTGGCTGGAGCGCGAGCTCATGCTCTGCGGCCAGCGCAGCGTGAACCTGCCTACGGACATTACTAACTATGTGATGTTGCTGTTGGGCACCCCGATGCATGCCTTTGACGCTAACGTGATCCAAGGAAACCTTGTCGTCCGTAACGCGGAGGAGGGTGAGAAGTTCGAGACTCTGGATCACGTAAAGCGTGAGCTTTCTGCAGAAGACGTGGTCATCTGCGATGACAATGGCATCCAGTCCCTGGCCGGTGTCATGGGCGGTACTACCTCCGAAATCTCGGCGGAGACCACTGATGTTGTCTTCGAATCCGCTATCTGGGATCCGATCACCGTGGCGCGCACCTCCCGCCGCCATAAGTTGTCGTCCGAGTCCTCCCGCCGCTTCGAGCGTGGCGTGGATCCAGCGGTCGTCGAGGTCGCTCTAGACACCGCATGTGCGCTTTTGCAGCAGCTGGCGGGCGGCACCATTGAGGAAGGCCGGACGCTTATCGGGGACGTCGCCAAGCGCGAGCCTATTGCCCTGCGCACCGCAAAGGCTAGCGAGTATGCAGGAGTTGACTATTCCCGTGAGACCGTTATTTCCCGCCTTGAGGAAGTCGGCTGCACGGTTACCGATGAGGGGGAACTGCTGCAGGTAACGCCCGCCACGTGGCGCACCGATATCTCTATGGATGTTGACCTCATTGAGGAGGTCCTACGTCTGGAGGGCTTGGAGGACATTCCCACCGTCTTGCCTACTCCGGCCGGCGGCCGCGGTCTGACCCCAGCGCAGAAACGTCGCCGCGCTATTGGTCACGGCTTGGCCTATGCCGGTTATGCAGAGGTATTGCCGGCCCCGTTCGTGGCGAACGACACCTTTGATGTGTGGGGCTTGGACAAGGATGATGCTCGCCGCCGCACCGTAGAGGTGCAGAACCCGCTTGAGGCAGATAAAGCCATCTTGTCCACGACTCTGCTTCCGAACATGCTGGAGGCCATCGGCCGCAATGTTGCGCGTGGCCGCAGCGACCTCGCCCTGTATGGTCTGCAGCAAGTGACATTCAAGCGCGCCGCGGTATCGCCCATGCCTTCTGTCGAGCAGCGACCTTCTGAGCAGGTTGTTTCCGAACTTCTGGGTACCCTTCCTGAGCAGCCGCTGCACGTTGCAACGGTGGCCACCGGCAATATTGAGCATGAGGGACCGTGGGGCGAGGGTCGCGCATATAGCTACGCCGACGCTATCGAATCCGCCCGCCAGGTCGCTCGCGCCGCCCGCGTGGATATCGAGCTGGAGGCAGCGCACGTTCTTCCCTGGCACCCAGGTCGTTGTGCTGCCGTGAAGGTTGCTGGCACTGATGTGGTTCTGGGCCATGCCGGTGAGCTTCACCCGCAGGTTCTGGAAGCGCTGAACCTGCCGGCGCGTACCTGCGCTATGGAGCTGGACGTTACCGCTATGCCATTGGAAGAGAAGCTCCCTGCGCCGGTACTGTCCTCCTTCCCTGCATTGCACCAGGACATTGCGCTCGTGGTGGATGAAGACGTCCCAGCAGAGCGCGTGCGCGCCACCGTGGAAGAGGGGGCGGGCGAACTCATCGAGTCCGTCGAGCTCTTCGACATTTTCCGTGGTGAGCAGTTGGGTGAGGGCAAGAAGTCCTTGGCCTTCCAGCTTCTGTTCCGTGCAGCGGATCGCACGTTGACCGATGAGGAAGTCAACGAGCACCGCACGGCGGCAGCAGAGCTGGCTAAGCAGCGCTTGGGCGCAGAGATGCGCGCATAGCTTTCCCCAAAGGGGCGGTGAGATATAGCTCACCGCCCCTTTTTTCATACATTTTTTCGCTCCTAGCAAAGCTTTAACCAGGTATTTCTCCCAATTTGTATGAATAGCATACGGGCGAGTGTATTTTTTGCTATAGTCATCCCTATGACGATTTCAGTAGCAATAGCAGGCGCCACAGGATACGCAGGAAGCGAGATCCTTCGCCTGCTGCTATCTCATCCGGCCTATCTTTGCGGCCGCCTGCGCATTGGCGCACTCACGGCACATTCCACTGCAGGGAAGACGGTAGCTGAGCTTATGCCGCACCTGCCTCAGTTGGCGGACAGAGTCATTGAGGAGACGTCCGTTGATAAGCTCCGTGGACACGACATTGTTTTCCTAGGCCTACCGCATGGGCACTCTGCTGACATCGCCCAGCAACTGGGCCAGCAGACCACCGTGATCGATTGTGCAGCCGATTGTCGCCTTCGTAGCAAGTCTGACTGGAGTTCCTTCTACGGCGGCCACTATGCCGGAAGTTGGCCCTATGGAATTCCGGAGGTGCCCGGCAATCGGGAAGCGCTGCGGGGTGCTCACCGAATAGCAATACCGGGATGTTTCCCGACAGCGGTCACCCTTGGGGTTCTGCCGGCCGTGGCGCACGAGCTCGTTGAGCCGACCCTTTCGGTCATCGCTATAACCGGCGTCTCTGGTGCCGGGAAGAAAGCTTCTGTAGCACACCTTGGCGCGGAGACCATGGGAAACCTCAAAGCATATAAACCTGGCGGGACGCACCGACACACCCCAGAGATCCTGCAGAACCTGCAGCCTTTTGCTAAGCAGAAGCTCTCTGTTAGCTTTACACCGGTTCTTGCGCCCTTACCCCGTGGGATTTTGGCGACGACTACGGCGGGGCTTAGAGGGGGCGTCGGCAAGCGTGACGTGGAGACAGCATTCCGCGACTTTTATGCCCAAGAGACTTTTTGCCACGTCCTTCCAGCCGGGCAGCAACCCGAAACCCAAAACGTCGTGGGCACCAACATGGTCCATATCCAAGCTCACGTGGACGAACGTGCCCGACGGCTCGTTGTCACTTCAGCGCTAGACAACCTGTGCAAGGGAACAGCTGGCGCCGCGTTGCAATGCATGAACCTGGCACTTGGCTGGGATGAAACCTCGGGCCTGCCGCAAGCGGCCGTGGCCCCATAACACTAGGAGAATACAATGAGTACAGCTGGGATTACCGGCCCCGCCGGCTTTAGCGCCGGCGCAACTACAGCGGGGATTAAGCCCTCCGGCACACCCGATATGGCCTTGGTGGTAAATAATGGTCCGTGCTTCGATGCGGCGGCGGTTTTTACCCGCAACCGCGTGGTGGCCTCGCCGGTGAAACTGTCCCGCAAGGCGCTAAGCGATGGCCAGCTTGCTGCTGTCATCTTCAATTCTGGCAACGCCAATGCGTGCAATGGTACGCAGGGGGACAAGGACGCCTCTGCGCTGGTAGCTGAGGTTGCTCACTCCCTGCATCTTTCCGAGGGAGACATTGCCGCCTGCTCGACGGGGATTATCGGTGAGCCCATGCCAATGCACAAGGTGCTGGCTGGTGCGGCCGACGTAGTGAAGGGCCTTGGCACGGGTGCGGAACACGCCCACGCGGCAGCCGCAGCCATTATGACCACCGATACCGTGACCAAAGAAGCCACCTATGCTGCGGACGGCTGGTCAGTGGGGGCCATGGGCAAGGGAGTAGGCATGATGGCTCCCTCTCTCGCAACAATGTTGGTATGCCTTACTACCGACGCCGCCGCGAGTGCTCCCGCACTCCACAGCGCCCTAGACAAGGCCGTGGCCAAGACTTTTAACACCCTCGACGTGGATGGGTCTACCTCCACCAATGACACGGTAATCCTCATGGCCTCTGGGGCATCGGGTATTGCAGCCAGCCAAGAAGACCTGGATGCGGCGGTGCTTGCGGTGTGCGCGGACATTGCGGACCAATTGCAAGCGGATGCGGAAGGCGTGACTAAGCGCGTCAAAATCACGGTAGAGGGCACGGCCACCGATAACCAGGCCCTCAACGCCGCGCGCACCTTGGGCCGCGACAACCTGTTTAAGTGCGCCATGTTTGGTTCCGATCCTAATTGGGGACGTGTCCTCGCCGCTGTGGGAATGGCAGATGCAGAAATGGAGCCGGATAATATCTCCGTCTATTTCAATGACCAACCGGTCTGTCGGGCATCGACGGGCACGCCGGGGGCGCGTGAGGTGGACCTCAGCGGCGCCGATATCGATGTTCGCGTGGATCTGGGCACGGGAGGCGCGGGGTCGGCATTCGTGCGCACGACGGATCTCTCCCATGCCTACGTGGAAATTAATTCGGCGTATAGCTCCTAGGGAGGAGATGAGAATGTTTAACGGACTTAGTGACCACGAGCGCGCCACTGTCTTGGCTGATGCGCTCCCGTGGCTCCAGCACTATCGGGGCACCATAGTGGTGGTGAAATATGGCGGAAATGCCATGGTGGATGACGAGCTCAAGGCGGCCTTTGCGGCGGATATGGTCTTTTTGCGCACCGTCGGTGTCCATCCCGTGGTGGTCCACGGTGGCGGGCCACAGATCAACTCCATGTTGCAAAAGCTCGGCATTGAAGGGGAGTTTCGAGGCGGCTTCCGCGTGACCTCGCCGGAAGTCATGGACGTCGTGCGCATGGTGCTGTTTGGGCAGGTGGGCCGCGGATTAGTCAACCTCATCAATTCCCATGGTCCTTATGCAGTGGGGACCTCGGGAGAAGATGCAGGACTATTTCGGGCTACGAAACGGCTGGTGGAGATCGATGGCGAACCTACCGATATTGGCATGGTCGGCGACATCGTAAAGCTTAATCCTGCTGCCGTTATGGACATTGTCCAGGCCGGACGCATCCCTGTGGTCTCGACCATTGCACCGGGAGAAGATGGCGCGATTTATAACATCAACGCCGATAGTGCGGCGGGCGCTTTGGCCAGCGCGATTGGAGCAGAGCGATTAGTCATTTTGACCAATGTGGAAGGACTATACACGGACTGGCCGCACCGGGAGTCCTTGGTGTCAAAGATCGAGTGTGGCCGGTTATCGCACCTATTGCCGCACTTGGACTCCGGCATGATTCCCAAAATGGAGTCCTGCCTTAAGGCGGTAAAAGCTGGGGTATCGGCCGCCCATGTTATTGATGGCCGGATTGGTCACTCGGTGCTTTTAGAACTTCTAACCCCAGGCGGCGTCGGAACCATGGTGCTGCCAGATGACTATGACAAACACGACTATCCCGAAGGGACCATCTTCAGGAAGGACGATGCAGCATGAACAAGCCACCGAGCTTGACCACACGGTGGCCGGAGACGATTGTAGATACCTACGGCACGCCACCAATAGGCTTCGTCTCCGGCCAAGGAGCAACGCTGACCGATGAGGAGGGGAAGAGCTATATCGACCTTCTCGCTGGGATTGCTGTCAATTCTTTGGGCTATGGCAATGAGCAGGTGGCGCAGGCGGTTTCGCACCAGGTCCGCACCTTGGTGCATACTTCGAACCTCTTTGCCACGCAGCCGGTGCTCGACGCCGGGGAGAAGTTGATTAGGCGAGTAGGGGATAGCGATGCCCGCGTCTTCTTTTGCAACTCTGGCGCCGAAGCGAACGAGGCCGCATTTAAGCTTGCCCGCTTGACTGGCAGGCGCCGCATCCTCGCGGCAGAGCACGGCTTCCATGGCCGCACCATGGGTGCGCTTGCCCTGACCGGCCAGCCTGATAAGCAGCGCGCCTTCCACCCACTACCGGGCGGGGTGGAGTTCTACCCGTTCGGGGACGCGGATTACCTGCGTCAGTTGGTAGAGCAAGATCCCACCGATACCGCGGCGATCATCTTTGAGCCAATTCAGGGAGAGACCGGCGTCATTCCGGCCCCTGCGGGATTCATGCAGAAGGTAAGCGAGCTGTGCGATGAATACGGCATCTTGCTCATCGTGGATGAAGTGCAGACGGGCGCGGGACGTAGCGGCACCTTTTTCGCCCACGAGGTAGAAGGCATTCAACCGGACGTCATCACCATGGCGAAGGGCTTAGGTGCCGGAGTACCCATCGGCGCGACCATTACCCGCGGTCGCGCGAGGGATTTGTTTAAACCTGGCTCTCATGGCACCACCTTTGGCGGAAACCCCGTGGCCTGCGCTGCGGCGAACGTAGTACTTGACACCGTGGATGGGGAATTTCTTGCGGAAGTTACCCATAAGGGTGCCTATCTGCGGCAAGAGATTGAAAAATTGCCGCTTGTAGAACGCGTACGCGGCCGCGGCCTGATGCTCGGCATTGTTTTAGCAAAACCGGTGGCTAAGCAGGCCGTGCGCGACGGGCTTGCCCAGGGGCTCATCCTCAACGCACCCAGTGAGAATGTACTCCGCCTCACCCCGCCCTTGGTTATTTCCCACGATGAACTAGACACAGCACTGACAACACTCCGGACGATAGTGGAGGAACTGGTATGAGCCTGCGACACTTTCTGGCTGACGACGATCTCAGCCCACAAGAACAAGTAACCGTTTTGGACCTAGCTGAAAGGCTCAAAAAGGATCCCTTTGCGGAGCGCCCACTAGAGGGGCCTAAGACCGTGGCGGTGCTTTTTGATAAAACGTCTACGCGGACCCGCTTTTCCTTTGAAACCGCAGTAGCGAATATGGGCGGCAAGGGCATTACCGTCGATACTTCTGCCACTCAGATGGGCAAAGGGGAGTCCTACCAAGATACGGCCGCGGTGCTTTCGCGGTACGTGGAGGCAATCGTGTGGCGCACCTTTGAGCATGACAACCTCCTCCAGATGGCGGAGACTGCGACCGTTCCTCTGGTCAATGCGCTTTCCGACGACCTGCATCCCTGCCAGATTTTGGCTGACCTGCTGACCTGTCGCGAGAATTTGGGTGACCTCAAAGGCAAAAAGGCCGTCTACCTGGGCGATGGTGATAATAATATGGCTAACTCCTACATGATTGGTTTCGCCACGGCCGGCATGGACGTCTCTATTATCGCGCCCGAAGGATTCCAGCCGCGCCAGGAATTCGTCGACCGCGCGCGCAAGCGGGGCAACATCACCATTACTGATGACGTGGATGAAGTTGAAGGTGCAGACGTAGTCATCACCGATACGTGGATCTCTATGGGGCAGGAAAATGATGGCCGCGATAGGCGTACGCCGTTCCTGCCATATCAGGTTGATTCGACCATAATGAGCAAAGCGCATAAGGATGCAATATTCTTACATTGTTTGCCGGCGTACCGTGGAAATGAGGTCACGGCTGAGGTAATTGATGGACCACAGTCGCGGGTCTTTGATGAAGCGGAGAACCGCCTGCATGCGCAGAAAGCGCTTCTTGTCTGGTTGCTCGAAATAAATAAGGAGATCAACTAAGTAATGAACACCCCGACCACCCGCAATGCTCGGCAGGCCAAGATCTTGGAGATTTTGGATCGCAATCGCGTCACCAGCCAGGTGCAACTATCCGAGCTTCTTCTCGCAGACGGCATCGACATCACCCAAGCCACTTTGTCCCGTGACTTGGATGAGCTGGGGGCGAAGAAGGTAAAGCGCGATGGTGGCCGTTCCTACTACGTGGTCGGCGGTGAGCTGGAGCAATTTGAAGACCAGGTGGGCGGCCCCCGTGAAAAGCTGCGCCGCATGCTCGATGAGCTGGTGGTATCCCATGATTCTTCCGGCAATATAGCTATGCTGCGCACCCCAGCCGGCGCGGCCCAGTATCTTGCCAGCTTTATTGACAGGGTGGGGCTGCGCGACGTCATCGGTTGCATCGCCGGAGATGACACCATCTTCGTCTTGGCGCGCGAGGGCGTCTCGGGCGCAGATCTGGCAGTGACACTTACCACGCGGAATATTTAGACGGCGGTGGTGGCAATTCACACCACCATCGTATATTATGTACTTAGATGAATTGTTTCCAATAGAACAAGGAGCTTAACCATGTCCGCACGCGTAGTCTTGGCTTACTCTGGTGGCCTTGATACTTCCGTTGCCATCCCATACCTAGCAAAAATGACCGGTGGTGACGTTGTCGCCGTTTCCTTGGACTTGGGCCAGGGTGGCGAAGATATGGAATCGGTTCGCCAGCGTGCACTTGACTGCGGTGCCGTAGAATCCATCGTTATCGATGCCAAGGATGAGTTTGCAGAGGAATACTGCGTTCCCACCATCAAGGCAAACGGCATGTACATGAAGCAGTACCCGCTGGTATCGGCTATTTCCCGCCCCCTCATTACCAAGCATTTGGTGAAAGCGGCGCAGGAATTCGGCGGCACCCACGTCTCCCACGGCTGCACCGGCAAGGGTAATGACCAGGTACGCTTCGAGGTTTCCTTCCGTGCGCAGGATCCTTCCCTCGAAATCATTGCCCCTGCACGCGATTATGCCTGGACCCGCGATAAGGCTATCGCCTTCGCGGAAGAGATCAACCTGCCGATTGAGCAGTCCGCTTCCTCGCCATTTTCCATCGATCAGAACCTGTGGGGTCGCGCGGTAGAGACCGGTTTCCTTGAGGATCTGTGGAACCCGCCAACGAAGGATCTCTATGCCTATACCGAAGACCCGAGCCTGGGTAATGCCCCGGATGAAATCATCATCTCCTTTGAGAAGGGCATCCCGGTGGCAGTTGATGGCCAGAAGATGTCCCCGCTGCAGATTATTGAAGAGGTCAACCGCCGCGCCGGTGCGCAGGGCATTGGCCGTCTGGATATGGTGGAGGACCGCTTGGTAGGCATTAAGTCCCGTGAGGTCTATGAGGCTCCGGGCGCCATGATCCTCATCCAGGCCCACGAGGCGCTGGAGGATGTCACCGTGGAGCGCGAGTTGGCCCGCTACAAGCGCTTGACCGATGCCCGCTGGTCCGAAGAGGTCTATGACGGTCTCTGGCACTCGCCGCTGAAGCGTTCTCTGGATGCCTTCGTTGAGGAGTCCCAGGAAAACGTCACCGGCGATATCCGCCTGAGCATGCATGCCGGTACCGCCACGGTCACTGGGCGCCGTTCCGGTCAGTCGTTGTACTCCTTTGACCTGGCTACTTATGACACTGGCGATACCTTCGACCAGACCGCAGCTAAGGGCTTTGTGCAGCTGCACGGCCTGTCCACCCAGATCTCCAACCAGCGTGACCGCGACGGCGGTTTCCCCACCAGCGCGCAGAAGTAGGAGCACATGGAACCGCATAAGACTAATGAGGGTGCCCTATGGGGTGGCCGCTTCTCCGGCGGTCCATCTGAGGCGATGTTTGCCCTCTCTGTATCCACCCACTTTGACTGGGTGCTGGCACCATATGACGTACTAGCCTCCAAGGCGCATGCCAAGGTGTTGCATAAGGCTGGCTTGCTTTCCGACGACGATTTGGACACCATGCTCTCCGGCCTCACCGAACTAGGCGAGAAGGTGGCCTCTGGTGAGTTCCGCCCAGCGCCCACGGATGAGGACGTCCACGGTGCAATGGAGCGCGGGCTTATCGAGATTGTAGGCCCACAGGTGGGCGGTCGCCTGCGCGCCGGTCGTTCCCGTAATGACCAGGTCGCGACGCTGTTTCGCATGTGGGTACGTGATGCCATTCGCGATACCGCGGCTCAGGTAAGCGACTTGGTGGATGCCTTGGCCGATCAGGCAGCAGCACATCCGGACGCCATAATGCCGGGCAAAACTCACTCGCAGGCGGCACAGCCAGTTCTTTTGGCGCATGAGCTTTTGGGCCATGCGCAGCCGCTTCTGCGCGATATTGAGCGTCTGCAGGATCTGGATAAGCGCTTGGCGGTATCGCCCTACGGTTCTGGCGCTCTAGCCGGTTCCTCCTTGCAGCTAGATCCGGAAGCCATTGCGGAGGAACTCGGCTTTGATGCCGCCGCGGAGAACTCCTTGGATGGCACTGCGGCTCGTGACTTCGCCTCCGAGACGGCTTTCGTCTTGGCGCAGATTGCCGTCGACATGTCCCGACTTTCGGAAGAAATTATCTACTGGTGCACGCCGGAATACGGCTACGTCACCCTGGATGATGCATGGTCGACCGGCTCGTCCATCATGCCGCAAAAGAAGAATCCGGACGTTCCGGAGCTCACCCGCGGCAAAACTGGCCGCCTTATCGGTAACCTCACTGGCCTGTTGTCTACGCTCAAGGCACAGCCGCTGGCCTACAACCGCGACCTGCAGGAAGATAAGGAGCCCATCGTTGATTCGGTGGCGCAGCTTAACCTGCTGCTGCCGGCAATGACCGGGCTGGTGTCCACACTGACTTTCCACGAGGATCGCATGCGCGAACTTGCCCCGCGAGGGTTCACGCTGGCTACCGACTTGGCCGAATGGATGGTTCGCCAAGGCGTTCCTTTCCGCGAGGCGCACGAAGCGTCCGGCGCATGTGTGCGCATCGCTGAGGAGCGGGGAGTTGACCTAGTGGAGCTCACCGATGAGGATTTGGCGGGCGTCGACAAGCGGCTGAAGCCTAGCGTCCGTGACGTGCTCACTATCGACGGGGCAGTGGCCTCTCGTGCCACCAAGGGCGGCACCGCTGGTGTCCGCGTGGCGGAGCAGCGCGAGACTGTCCGCGAGCGTGCCGCGGCTGCTCGCACGTGGGCGCAGAAGCCGCTGCGCTAATTCTCGGGGCTCTTTAAAACCGCATGGTCGCTGGCCATGCGGTTCTTTTATATCTCGCTGCGGGGGTGGGAGATTGACCCCTATCCCCAACCTGGCAGCTGCGTTGTTGAACACAATGGGGGTAGTGGTGACATGGGTAACAATGTGGTGCGTTAGTATTCTTGCAGAGAATGTGACCTAACAGACTCATTCATCGTAATGAAAGGACGATCTCTCCTATGACAGTAAATTCGCCCCCGCCCACAGCGGGGCCGCACGAGAACGAGAAAGCGGTCTACGCCTCAGAAGACCACGGTCTGCAAAAGGGAATGGGCAATCGCCAGCTGCAGATGATCGCCATCGGTTCTGCCATCGGTACCGGTCTTCTTCTGGGCACCGGAAGTCGTTTGCAAGACGCCGGACCGTTTCTCGCGGTGCTCTATCTTATTTGTGGCTTCTTCGGCTATATCATCCTGCGTTCTCTTGGCGAGCTCATCGTCTACCGCCCCAGCTCCGGCTCCTTCGTTTCCTATGCCCGCGAGTTTTACGGCGAGAAGACCGCCTTTGTTACCGGCTGGTTGTACTGGGGAAATTGGGCCATGACCCTGGTGGCGGATGGCACAGCCGTCGCCATCTACATCAAGTGGTTTAGTCAGTACACGTCGTGGCTCGATGCCGTCCCGCAGTGGTTACTTGCACTCGTCGTCATCTGCGGCATCCTCGTGTTCAATATGCTCTCGGTGAAGATCTTCGGCGAGCTGGAGTACTGGTTCTCCTTGATAAAGATCGTCGCGCTGATCATCTTCATGTTGGTGGCCATCGGCGTCCTCATCTTCGGCCACCCGAGTGGCGACCCGACCGGCTTTAGCCTCATTTCTGATTCCGGCGGCTGGCTACCTAATGGCTTGATGCCTGCCGTGATCGTCGTCCAGGGTGTCGTCTTCGCCTACGCCGGTATTGAGCTTGTCGGCACCACCTCCGGCGAGACCAAAAACGTAGAAAAGCACATTCCGCGCGCGGTCAACAACGTGTTGCTGCGCATCCTGATTTTCTACTTCGGCTCCGTGCTGCTGCTCACGCTCGTGCTGCCGTACACCACTTACGTCGCTGACGTGTCGCCATTTGTGACCTTCTTTGAGTCCCTTGGTGTAGGTGTGGCGGCCCCGATTTTCCAGCTTGTCGTTATCACCGCTGCGATTTCTTCGCTCAACGCCGGCTTGTATTCCACCGGTCGCATTATGTACAACATGTCCACCTCCGGCTCCGGCCCGAAGTTTGGCGCTCGTATGTCCAAGTCTGGTGTGCCCTACGGCGGCATCGTCATGGCGGCCTTGGTGGGCTTGGTAGGCGTCTTCCTCAACTATGTGGTGCCGGAGATGGCGTTTGAAATCGTGCTCAACCTGGCAGCCTTGGGCACATTGGCGTCCTGGGCGGCAGTTGCGCTCTCGCACCTCAAGTTTGTGCGCCTGGCCAAGAGCGGAAGCTACAGCCGACCGGGATATCGCTCGCCGTTTGGCGAAGGCGGAGACTGGGCCGTACTCATCTTCATTGGTCTAGTCATTATCTTGATGGCCTTTGATTATCCAATCGGTACCTATGCGCTGGCATCCACTCTGCTCCTCGTTCCGGTCTTTATGGCAATGTGGTACGCATGGCGCGACCGCATCCGTACTATCGCGGAAGAGAGGAAGGCGAAGCATCTGCCAACCTCCAGCTTCCCGGCCGCACCGCAAACAGACCTTCACCCGAAGAACTAAATATAAGAAAGGACTTCTGATGAACCACGCTGTTAAGTTCGTAGACGTAGAAAATATGGCGCGCTGGATTCAGCGCGAGGGCGTTGAAAACATCATTACCGGAATGGTGGATTACCTCGAGGCTGACTACCGCGAGTGGGAGCGCTTTGACAAGATTCCGCGCGTTGCTTCCCACACCCCGTTCGGAGTCATTGAGCTTATGCCTACGTCCAACGGTAAGGAGTACTCCTTCAAGTACGTCAACGGTCACCCGTCCAATCCGGCCCGTGGTTTCCAGACCGTTACTGCCTTTGGCGTGCTTGCCGACGTCGACAATGGTTACCCCACCTTCGAAGCCGAGATGACGCTGCTTACCGCACTGCGTACCGCCGCGACCTCCGCCATGGTGGCAAAGCACTTGGCACGCAAGGATTCCAAGCGCATGGCCATGGTCGGTGCCGGCTCCCAGTCCGAGTTCCAGGCGCTTGGCTTTCGCGGCGTTATGGGAATTGAGGATATTACCATCTATGACATCGACCCTGAGGCGGTAGAAAAGTTCAAGCGCAACTTGGAGCCACTGGGCTTTAATATCACTGCTTGTTCCAGCGTCGACGAGGCGGTTTTGGGGGCAGACATCATCACCACCTGTACCGCAGACAAGGCTCAGAACCAGATTCTGGCTGAGCGCCACGTCGCCCCAGGCGTCCACCTCAATGCCGTTGGCGGTGACTGCCCGGGCAAGACCGAGCTGGAGAGCTCCATCTTGGACAAGTCCAAGGTCTTCGTAGAGTTCCCAGAGCAGACCCGCATCGAAGGTGAAATCCAGCAGAAGCCGGAAGACTTCCCGGTTGTCGAGTTCTACCAGGTACTCACCGGTCAGGCCACTGGCCGCGATGACGACGAGCAGATTACCCTCTTCGACGATGTCGGATTCGCTATCAACGACTTCTCCGCGCTGCGTTACCTGCGCGATTCCGTCAAGGGCACCGACTTGGAGTCCGAGATCGACATCATCGCCAACCCGGATGACCCGAAGGATCTCTTCTCCCTGGTTGCTAACGTTCCGTCCCTGCTCTAAGCCGAAGGTGGGGTAGAGGGATCCAACTTCTTCCTCTACCCGCTAAGATAAGACGCATGAGTCTTGACCCGAAGTTGCTAGAGGTCCTTGTCTGTCCGCAAGACAAGGGCCCTTTGACATATCTGGAAGATAAACAGGTCCTCGTCAACGAGCGGCTGGGCATTGCCTATCCCATTGAGGAAGACATCCCAGTAATGCTTGTAGACCACGCCCAGAAATGGCCAGCTTAACTTCGACTTTTAGAAAGACCCCCATGAATATCATCGATGAACTGCAATGGCGTGGACTGATCAACCAGTCCACCGATCTTGAATCCCTGCGCGAGGCATGCGAGAACCCCATCGCGCTGTACTGTGGGTTCGACCCCACGGGTGACTCTCTCCATGCAGGCCACTTGGTCCCACTCATCATGCTGCGACGCTTCCAAAACGCGGGCCACCACCCAATTGCACTGGCGGGTGGCGCAACTGGTTTCATCGGCGATCCGCGCGACGTCGGCGAGCGTTCTATGCTGAGCGAGGAAGATTTGGCCCATAACCTCGAGGCCATCAAGGGGCAGCTGCGTCGGTTCATCGACTTCGATGGCGAGCAGGCTGCCACCATGGTCAATAATGCCGATTGGACCATGAACATGTCCGTTATCGACTTCTTGCGTGACGTGGGAAAGAACTTCTCCCTTAACACGATGCTGGATCGCGATACCGTCAAGCGGCGCCTCGAGGGCGACGGCATTTCTTATACCGAGTTCTCTTACATGCTCCTGCAGTCCAATGACTTCGTGCAGCTTCGTCGCGAGCGCGATTGCGTATTGCAGATCGGCGGCGGTGATCAGTGGGGCAACATCGTCTCTGGCGTTGACCTAAACCGTCGTATTGATGGCGCCAAGGTACATGGTCTTACGGTGCCGCTGGTCACCGACGCCTCCGGCCAGAAGTTCGGCAAGTCCACCGGCGGCGGCAAGCTATGGCTTGATCCGGAAAAGACGTCCGCATACTCCTGGTACCAGTACTTCCTTAATGCCGGTGACTCTGTGGTCATCGACTACTTGCGCTGGTTTACCTTCTTGACGCAGGAGGAAATTGCCGAATACGAGCGCGTGGTGGAAGAAGAGCCTTATAAGCGCGCGGCTCAGCGTCGCCTGGCTCAAGAGATGACCGATCTGGTTCACGGTAAAGAGGCAACCAAGGCTGTCGAGCTTGCCGCTCAGGCGCTATTCGGTAAGGCGGAACTTTCCGAGCTAGACGAGAAGACCCTTGCCGGCGCACTTTCTGAAACGACAGTCGCGGACATTGCCGCCGGCGAACCGCGCACCATTGTTGACCTTTTGGTGGCTAGCGGTTTGGCCGATTCCAAGGGCGCTGCTCGCCGCACCATCAAGGAAGGCGGCGCCTACGTCAATAACCAGCGCATCGAATCGGCAGAGTGGGAGCCGTCTGCGAAAGACCTTCTGCACGGCAGCTGGCTCGTTCTGCGCCGAGGCAAGAAGAACTTCGCTGGTGCCAAGTTGAGCTAAAGAGCAGTAGATGACGTCCGTTCCACGTGTTGGAAGGACGTCATTTATCATTTTTGTACTCTGTCCTGCAGGTTTGTGTTGTTTGGTTGTGGTGGACTACATTAATTCAAGTCGCCGCGAGGTAGCCGGTTGGTTACTTTTAAGCGAATTTTGTACGGACTTGG
>OKEX01000010.1_pt1 | contig 77492 bp, 87 predicted proteins | sample 1611421 | NCBI WGS metagenome assembly OKEX01 (sample SAMN04436744, study PRJEB24849) | human gut metagenome | biome: human gut; feature: NICU; material: stool | host: Homo sapiens | place: USA: Saint Louis, MO | collected 2010-12-06 | reverse complement strand
GCCGAGTCCTTAAACAAGCAGATCGTGGATTCATTACTTCACGCGGCTACCGCAAGGCGACCACTCGTGTTCCCAGTGCAAGGGCCTTAAGCGATAGCCTGCTCATCCCAGAGATTCAGCGTGTGCATGCGCAGAATTTCTCGGTCTACGGCATCCGCAAGATGTGGCACGCGATGAACCGTGAAGGCTTTCATATCGGCCGCGACAAGACTGCACGACTGATGAAGCTCGCAGGTGTTTCCGGCCGCCGACGTGGGCGAACCCCTGTGACAACGATTAGCCCGAAGGCACTGGATCATCGCCCGGATCTTGTACAGCGAGACTTTCGTGCCCAAGCGCCAGGCAGGTTGTGGGTTGCCGACATTACCTATGTTCGTACCCTGTCAGGATTCGCCTACACCGCGTTTGTCGTGGATGTCTTCAACCGAAAAATTGTTGGTGTTGCTACACGCTCGACGATGCGTACCGATGCGCTGCCCATGGAGGCTTTGGAGCATGCGTTAACGACTGCAGGGCGAATTCATGGAAACCAGTTAATTCACCATAGTGATCGGGGCAGCCAGTACGTGTCACTGAAGTATTCCACCGCGCTAGCGGAATCCGGAATCCGTCCGAGTGTGGGAACAGTCGGCGATTCTTATGACAATGCTCTAGCCGAAACAGTCAATGGTCTCTACAAGGCGGAACTGATTCATGCTCAAGGTCCGTGGACGTCGGTCGGAGAAGTCGAATTGGCCACCTTGCGGTGGGTGCATTGGTGGAACACTAAGCGACTTCACGAAGCATTGGACTACGCCACCCCACAGGAAGTAGAAACCGAGTACTATCTCACCCAGCCCATCAACACAGGGCCGTAAAAGAAGCGGAACTAAACCCAGGACGCTTCATGGTGATGATTTCCGACCGGCCAGCAGAAGTAGACGACCGAGCAGTACCAGGTCATTGGGAAGGCGACCTCATTTTAGGCGCGGGTAATAAGTCTGCAATTGGCACGCTAGTAGAGCGAACCACGCGCTATGTCATCTTGCTGCATTTACCTAATGGGCATAGTGCTACCGAAGTAAATGAAGCACTTACTAAAGCGATTGCTACCTTGCCAGATCATCTCAAAGGATCACTTACCTGGGATCAGGGAAGTGAAATGGCCTGCCATAAGGCCTTTTCTGTAGCTACTGGGGTTGCCCGCAAATCGTGGACACGTAGTGGAGCTACCTAGTGGTTAGGCAGCTATTTCTTTTCTGCTGATAATTGAGCCGGCGTGGTTCTCGAAGTCGACGGGGCTGACCATCCCGAGTGCAGAGTGCCGGCGCCGGCGGTTGTAGACGACTTCAATCCAGTAGGCAACAGCCTTACGCGCGGCATCACGGGTCGCCCAGCGCTTACGGTCATAGAATTCGGTCTTTAACGTCGACCAGAACGACTCGGCCATCGCGTTATCGAAGCACACGCCCGTACGCCCCACAGACTGGGCAATGCCCAGGCTGCGGCAAACCTTCCAGAGCTTCTCACTGGTAAATTGCGTCCCGCGGTCAGCGTGAAACACCAGCCCATCAGGAACATCACCGCGGAAGCGTATGCGCCATCCGCAGGGCCCGTTCGACCAGGGATGTATCTTGAACACTATCCATAGCCCAGCCCAGTACCCTGCGGGAATGACCATCGCGGACCGCGCACAAGTACAACCAGCCTTCACCGGTGCGCAGGTAGGTAATATCTGACATCCATACTCGGTTGAGCTGACCAGTATCAAACATGCGTTTGACTAGGTCGGGAAGAGTTGACTTACGCTTGGCTTGGATTGTAGTCACTGGGACAAAGGCACGCGGTGAAATCCCTTCAATGCCCAAAATGCGCATCCGCTTAGCCACAGTCTTGCGATTCAAGGTGATCTGGTAGCGCTCGGTAAGTTCTGCGGTGATCCGCGGAGCACCATAAACCTCATCGGAGTCTTTCCAAATCTGATGAATCTTACGGTCAACGCCATCGTAAAATGCAACACGATCATCTTCGCCAGATAGCCGTTTCTGCTGTGCATGGGCCCATTTGTAATATCCAGACCGAGATACTTTTAATAGTCGTGCCATGCGCTTGATGCTGTAGTTCGCCTTCTCTCGCTGCATTAATTCGAACTTTTCTGCTCGCGTTGCCTTAAAGCGAAGAAGGCTGTCGCTTTTGACAAAAACTCATTATCCATCTTGGCCTCAGCCAGCTCACGGCGCAGACGAGCATTCTCAGCTCGGAGATCAGCCTCACTCATCCCATCGGAGGATCCTCGGCGTTCACGCTCGAGTTTGACCCACCGGCCTAAAAGCCCGGCGGAAACACCGATCTCCTTAGCCACATGAGCGATCGGTCGCTGCGACTCGATTACCAGGTTCGCGGCCTCACGCCGGTACTCCGGCGTGTACTTCTTGCGCTGTTGACTCACAATGAACATCCTCTCCTACGGACACTAGATCCGTACAAATAGGGTGTCCACTAAACGAGGGTAACCTCACTACAAAGTGTCCCGTGTTCTTCTGCGATCCTGGTTCGCCGTGGCAGCGAGGCACCAATGAAAACACCAATGGACTACTAAGGCAGTACTTCCCTAAAGGAACAGACCTAAGCGTCCATAGTGCAGCGGACCTAGAATTCGTCGCCATGCAACTCAACCGCCGCCCCCGCAAAACCCTGGGCTTTCAAACACCAGCCGAGAAAATGGCCGCACTGATAAACTCAACCGAAACATAAGAAGTGTTTCCACGACCACTAGAATCCGCCTCTTCGTGGCGCTTGGCCCACGCACATGTTGTCAAGGCCACGCCTTGCAAATGCCGTGGTCAGCTTTTCATGCTGTGCAAGCTTTGCTAGGGTTGACAAAGTTATGGAGGTGCGCGTTAAGCGCCCTATTAGATTTAGTTCCCAAGGAGGGTTAGCTGTGAGCGATGAGCAGCAGCCGAAGAATTCGGGTGCATCGCGCCCGACCGGTAAGCGTCAGCTCTCTGGTGCGGCTACCACGTCCTCCGCGGACTACGCCGATAAGCACGTCGTCCGCGTAGAGGATAAGAACCACGATGACACCCTAGGTGGCGGCGTAGCCGCTTTCCCAGGCGAGGTTGCATCCGAGATGAAGAAGGTGGTGTGGCCTACCGCTAAGGAGATGCTGCAGTACACCCTCATCACCTTTGCGTTCCTTATCGTGCTGACCGCTTTGGTCTGGGGCGTTGACACCCTGGCTGGTCTCGGAGTTGAGCAGGTTCTCTCTAATAAGTAAGATAGCTGCATAACCTTTTATCCCGCTGTTTCCGCTTCAAGGAACGGCGGGATACTTTTTGCCCATACGCGGGCGGGTAGGCTGGTCCTACGCAACGCGCCGAGGAATATTTGGAGTAAGAATTATGAGCGACGAGAATAACGTCGAAACCGTAGGCACCTCGCTGGAAGAGGCAATGCAGTCCAACGTGCAGGAGCAGGCGGCAGAGCACGCTAGCTCCGTAGAAGAAGCGCAGCAGGAGGATGCTACCCCAGCCGCTCCGGCAGCGGAAGAAACTGAAGGAACGGCTGAGTCCACCGACGCTGCAGGCGAGTCCGCCGAGTCCACCGACGCAGCGGAACCGGCAGCGGCCGAAGCTGAAGCCGAGGGCGCAGCCCCTGAGGCCGGCGAAGACGAGTCCGAGGATGCCGCCTACCGCAAGCGCCTTCGCGCCTTTACCCGCGAGCTGAAGAAGCAGCCGGGCCAGTGGTACATCATTCAGTGCTACTCCGGCTACGAAAACAAGGTAAAGACCAACCTGGACATGCGCGCCCAGACCCTCGAGGTAGAAGATTCTATCTTCGAGGTCGTTGTTCCTATTGAGCAGGTCCTAGAGACCAAGGACGGCAAGAAGAAGATTGTGAAGCGCAAGCTGCTGCCGGGCTACGTCTTGGTTCGCGCTGAGCTTAACGACGCCGCGTGGTCCGTCATCCGCGAAACCCCGGGCGTGACCTCCTTCGTGGGCAACGAAGGTAACGCCACCCCGGTCAAGACCCGCGACGTAGCTAAGTTCCTCATGCCCAACGAGGCGCCGTCCACCAAGGGCGATGCTGCCCCGAACGAGGCAGAGGGCGAGCAGGTTGTGGATATGCCGGAGAAGGAAGTGGCCAAGAAGTACGCGCACGACTTCGAGGTGGGCGAGGCAGTGACCATCCTGTCCGGACCGCTGGCCGCCGTATCCGCGACCATTTCCGAGATCGACCCGGAGACCGGCAAGATGCAGGGCTTGGTGTCCATCTTCGGCCGCGAGACCCCGGTGGAGCTGTCGCCGACCGAGATTGAGCGCATCTCCTAAAAAGTGATTTTGTGCAGGGCGCACGGTGTTCTAAACTGGAACGCCGTGCGCCTTTGGCGTGCGTATAAGAAAACGTTTCATCCTCCGGTGGCCCACTGAAGATGAGCATCCGGACGGGATCCCGTTATTCATCGTGGCGGACATCCCGGTAACACAGGAAAGAGGTAATTCGATGGCTCCTAAGAAGAAGGTATCCGGCTTCATCAAGCTGCAGATCGAGGCAGGCGCCGCTAACCCGGCACCGCCAGTTGGCCCGGCACTGGGTGCCCACGGCGTCAACATCATGGAGTTCTGCAAGGCTTATAACGCCGCTACCGAGAACCAGCGTGGCAACGTGGTTCCGGTTGAGATCACCGTCTATGAGGACCGTTCCTTCGACTTCAAGCTGAAGACCCCGCCGGCAGCTAAGCTGCTGCTGAAGGCCGCTGGCATCCAGAAGGGCTCCGGCGTACCACACACCGACAAGGTCGGTTCTGTGTCTTGGGATCAGTGCAAGGAAATCGCAGAGACTAAGTTTGCGGACCTGAACGCACGTGACATCGAGAACGGCGCTCGCATCATCGCCGGTACCGCCCGCTCCATGGGCATCACCGTTGATGGCGCACCGGAGAAGTAAAAACTTTATGTGGTAGGGCCAGCTACGGCCCGCCAAACACCACACCAATCCAGAAAAGGAATTGTTAAATGAGCACCAAGTCTAAGGCTTATAAGGCCGCTGCGGAACTGGTAGATAAGTCCCGCCTGTACCGTCCGATCGAGGCCACCAAGCTGGCTAAGGAGACCTCCTCCAAGAACTTCGACGCCACCGTTGACGTTGTCTTCCGCCTGGGCGTTGACCCGCGCAAGGCTGACCAGCTGGTTCGCGGCACCGTTTCCCTGCCTAACGGCACCGGTAAGGACGTTCGCGTTGCTGTCTTCGCTGAGGGCGAGAAGGCTACCGCCGCTCAGGAAGCTGGCGCTGACATCGTTGGCACCGCTGAACTGATCGAGCAGATCAACGAAGGCAACATCGACTTCGACGTTGCTATCGCTACCCCGGATCAGATGGCCAAGGTTGGCCGCGTTGCCCGCGTCCTGGGCCCGCGTGGTCTGATGCCGAACCCGAAGACCGGCACCGTTACCGCAGACGTTGCTAAGGCAATCTCTGAGGTTAAGGGCGGCAAGATCTCCTTCCGCGTTGATAAGGCTGCTAACCTGCACGCCATCATCGGCAAGGCATCCTTCGATGCCGAGAAGCTGGCTGAGAACTACGGCGCCCTCATGGACGAGATCCAGCGTCTGAAGCCTTCTTCCGCTAAGGGTATCTACATCAAGCGCGCTACCATCTCCACCACCTCCGGCCCGGGCATCCCGGTTGACGGTTCCGTGGTTAAGGACTACACCGAGTAAATCGGTTTAGCGCACTACGCTTAAAGCTCAAGGGCTTCGAGGAATTCCTCGGAGCCCTTTTTCTATGTGGTGAACCGCAGGCAGTTAAGTGGCGTCAATATCGTCCGGCGCCCATTCGCCGCCGTCGAGGTAAACGTTGCGCGCCAAAGGAATTTGGTGCGAAGCAGACTCGAGGATGTGCATAAAATATCCGGCTGTATTCGGAATGGCGAGGGTATCTCCTACGGCAATGCCATCCGGGAAGTCCAGTTCGCGGCGCAGGATAACCTCGTCTTCAATGCAGTAGGCACCCACCACAAAGCCGGTGCGTGGCTCACGGGAGATTTCCTTTACCGGCCCAGCCGTAGGTACCAAGAGAGGGTCGAGCAGGATGTCATCTGCGGCGGTCCGGCACTGGGTGCGATTCATCGCCACGCCGATCAGGGGCAGGCCGTCAGAGCGATCTTTGAGGAAGCTCACCTCGGTGAGGATGACTCCACAGCCGTCAAGCAAGCTGCGGCCGGGCTCAAGATGTAGGGCGATGTTCCGTTCGCGCAGCTCCTTGCCAGCGGTGCCGTAGCCGGGGACCTCACCGGAGAGGAGCTGGTTTAGCCACTGACCGCGGGTTGGCTCCTGCCAGAAGGGGTAAGTATTGGACAGCGGATCCGCTTTCCACGTGAACGGTTCACCGGTACCAGCGCGTTGGGAGGCGATGCGCTCGAGGTAATTCTCCCACTGCTCGCGGGATTCCAGGTAGCTCATGGGCACGCCGCCACCGATATCGATGAAACTAGCGGGCTGGCCCAATTCGCGTACGTGCTCGACCAAGGCAATTGCCTCTGCCAGGGCGGTTCGGCGGTCGGCTTCGCTATAGCCGTGCAGGTGCACGTGGACGCCTACAGCACGAAGTTCCTGTGTCCACTCTGCTTGCCGCCATGCCGGTAGCCTCTCCCCGAAGCGGGTGGGAGGCAGGGAGTCCGGATCTGGAGCGAGGCGTGGCGCCACGTGGGCGGTGGTGTCTAAATCGCTCGCGATGGCGGCGATGCGGCGGGATTCGGCGCGAGAATCACAAGAGATAGTGGCGCCTCGCGAAATCGCGAGGCGGAGCAAGCCATCTGTTTTGATAGCGGCGCTGAGGATGATGCGCTCTGGGGCGACACCGCGGTCGAGCACTTGGTGGAGCTCGTTCTCGCTGGCTACATCCACCCCGAGCCCGGCATTGCGTGCAGCATCGACAAAACACAGAGCCTTATTGGCCTTGCGTGCGAAAAACACCTGAGTCTCCACGCCGTGGGAAGCGCCCGCGTCGAGCAGCTCTTGGGCATTGTGGCGTAGCGGAGCGGGATTCAACACGTTCACCGGAGAACCGTAGCGCGAGGTTAATGCGCTGACGTGCTGCGGGTTTTCGACGAGCTCACGCATCCACCGTTCCCACCGGGCGCGCAAGGGGACGGTGCCGTGGACGGGTAGTGGGTCTACGGGAGTGGTGGTCATGGGTTTCCTACTTTCTCCGCCCAGCGGGGGATGTCATCGTGCACGGAACGGTTAAGGGAGTCATGGCCGGGCAGGGAGATCTCATTCATCCGGCCAATTTCCACTACGCCAGGAACGTCGTGGAAGGGGGAGGGGGTGGCTTGGGGAGCAACGGTGGCGTCAATAAGCAGGTCCACGCCGCCCTGCTCCCGCCAGGAATCTATCTGCTCAGGCGTGCCTAGGTAGTGGGTATTCACCACACCGGAGTGGATCAGCTCGAGCAGGCGCTTGGCTGTGACCGGTGGCGGACCAAAAGCCACGCGCTCAAGGGTGCGTGAAAGCTCGCGGAAGCCGGGCATGGGTCCATGTGCCTTGTGCCAATCGACGCATTCTTGAAATACCCCACGAAACGCCGCGCCTACGGCTGCGGCCGGGGTGAGTGGACCGGTACCTTCGGCCGCACGTAGGGAAGCCTCGAGCTCAGCGACAGCATCGCCAGTGAAATCCTGACCGTCGATAACGGCGGCGAGGTCTGCAGTTGAGAAGTCACCGAATTCGCCTGCAGCCCCGATGAGGATCTCACGCAGCTCCGAAGCGTTGTCGATATGCGCGCAGGCCTGCCGCCACCGCGGTGACACCTCCGGCAGCGGTATCTGCGGGGAGGGCTTTACCTCCATGAAGCGCCCGCTGCGGCTAACCGGGTAGATGGTTTCGGCAGTATCGCCATACAGCAGGCACACATCGATGAAGCTCAAGGCGGCACCGCGTACGCCGATCCGCCGTGCGGAGCTCGGAAGATCGGCACCGAAGTAAAGCCCGGTGACTGGTACGCAAGAAGCCTCGTATACCAAAGACCCAGCGTGGAGATGGTCGTGGCCGGTACAGACCAGTACCTCGTCGAAGGGGGCGCCATCGACCATGAACCCCTCTCCGTCGGCGCTTACCGCGGTCACGCGGTGCGGCAGGTGCCGGATGCGTACGTGGGCTGGCGCGCGGTGCACTGCTGCGGACCAGGTATCGGCGAGGAATTGGCCCACCTGGGCCCGCGGCGGGAAGGCATCGGTGGTGTCTTCACCGCGGCGGGTGCGCCAGGCGTTGAAACTATCGTGGGCAGTGGTGACGATGGCGCAGTTGACGTTGAGGCGCCACTGCGGCGGCTGCTGCGGACGGTAGACGGCGCCCGCACCGGCGGGGTAGGGGTCAAAGACAGTGACATCGAGTGGAACGCGGGCGCGCTCGAGGAGTTCCTCGACGGCCCACAGGCCACGCGGGCCAGCTCCAATGATGGCAATGCGGCAGACAGAACGAGAAGAGGTCACTGCGCCGACCCTTCGATGCGCGCCGCGAGTTCAGAGGGCGAAATGTCGAAGTTTTCACACACCCAGGAGTCGTTATAAATGGTGTCGAGGTAAGGCTGGCCGGCGTCGTGCAGCACGGCAACCACCTCCGCCCCTGCCGGTAAGGAGGGCGCGAGGCGTTGGAAGGTGGCGATGACGGCACCGCCGGAAGCGCCAGGCAGTAGGCCCTCTGCTTGAGCGAGCTGCCGGGCAGCAACGATGGCATCGAGGTCCGGAACCCTCTCCACGGAAGAAGGCGAAAACTTGGTGGATAGTTCGGTGACGATTCCAGCGCCATAGCCAGGCAGCATGCGGGTGCCACGCTCACCACCAAAAAGCACGGAGCCTTCCGCATCAACGCCGATTGTGTGGGTGTCGGCGCCCAGCTCGGAGAGCTTGCGTACGCAGCCGCCAAGGGTTCCGGTGGTGCTCATAGCCACGAGCAGATGACTGGGCGCCTGACCGAGCTGGTCCAGAATCTCAGTCATGGTGCCTTCCGCGTGGGCGTGGAAGGCGGCTTCATTGGAATACTGGTTGAGGTTGAAAGAATCGGGGATCTCTTCCAAAAGCTCGGCCACGCGGGTGCGGCGGGCGGTGAGCCAATCGCCGGTTTCTGGATCGGGGTGGTCGAGCAATTCCACGTGTGCGCCGTAGGCCCGCATGGTAGCTACCGTGGAGGCGTTGACCCGCGGATCCACCACGCAGTGGAACTTCATCCCTTGGAGCGGGGCTTGGCGAGCTAGAGCCATGCCCAGGTTGCCGGAGGAAGACTCCACCAGCGTCGAACCCGGGCGGATATCGCCGGCTTCGAGGGCTGCCTGGATAAGGGCTCGGGCGGTCCGGTCTTTTGCAGAACCGCCGAGGTTGAATTGTTCGAGTTTGAGATAGAGGTGGACATCCGGCCGGGGGCTAATCGCCTCCACTCGCATGAGTGGGGTATTGCCAATCGGCGGGTGCGCTTGAGAATGAATCCTGGAGCTCATCATTGGCCCCATGGTAGACCTTTACGTCCACCTTTTCCGCCGGCCTAGTCTTTGATCTCCGCATAGGCATCGAGCGCGGCTTGGCGTGATTCCTTTAGGTCCACGATGGGCGGGGCGGACAGCGCGGGTGCCCAGCGGCGCACGTACCCACCCTTAGGATCGAAGCGCTGGGCCTGCGTTTCGGGGTTGAAGATGCGAAAGAAAGGCGCGGCATCATCGCCACAACCGGCCACCCACTGCCAATTAAAAGGATTGGAGGCGGCATCGGCGTCCACCAAGGTGTCCCAGAACCATTCCTCGCCCAGGCGCCAGTGGATGCCCAGGTTCTTGGTGAGGAAGGAGCCCACCACCATGCGCACGCGATTGTGCATATACCCGGTGGTCCATAGCTCGCGCGCTTCGGCCTCGCCGGGCGTCCAGTGCTCGGCCAGGGATGCCGCCCATGCCGGCTCGGTGGGTTTGGGCCAGGAGGACGCGCTGCTTGCCGACGCCCCCATCTCCGGCACCCCCTCCGGTTCATCTCCCGCCACCTGGGAGGTGGCGGCTTTGGAGAAGGGAGTAAAGACCTTAAAGGGCTGGCCTTGGCCATTGGTGACCTCCCAGGGCTCCACCAAGGTGAAGCCGGGCGAGGGCATAGAGGGATCGCTCGCGCCACCACGTGGTCGCGCCGCCCAGCGGACGGGTGCCGGGGTAGGCAGGCTCGTCGAGGACGACGGCGACCAAGGGGGCGCCGCCGAGCGAGGCGGCCGCGACCGCGCGGGAAAGGGCCTGGTTATCGTGCAGGCGCAGGTCATCGCGGAACCACATGAGGGAGGTCATGGCGGCCATCCTACGCGGCGGAAACGGCGATTTGGAGAAACCGCGGGTGGGCAGGTAGTGTTTTCCACGAAGTTTGAACGGCCACATCACGGCCGAGTCAAAGTTCACCGAAGACCGTTGGTCATCCATTTGGATCGAAGGTTCTCCATCCTAGGAGGCGGCCCACGCAGGAGACACTTTGCGATTATTCGCGGCATTCTCTTATGTCGCGCGCCCTGTGCTCTTGCACGGGGCTTTTGTTGTTTCGGGCAACCGAAGCGAGGAAGGCCCCGGCGGAATAATAAAAGAGATGTTTTGGAAGGAGGCGAGAGACAATGGCAAACCCAAAGAACACTGCAGACCTGGCAGAGCTGAAGGAGAAGCTGGCTGGCGCTAACTCTGTTGTATTGACCGAGTACCGCGGCCTGACCGTATCCCAGCTGCAAGAGTTGCGTAACGATCTGGGCTTTGACGTTGAATACTCCGTCGCCAAGAACACCCTTTTCAAGATCGCTGCCAAGGAAGCTGGCATCGAAGGTCTTGATGATTTGCTGACTGGCCCAACCGCAATTGCGTTCATCAAGGGCGAGGCAGTGGATGCTGCGAAGGTCATCACCAAGTTCGCTGATGACAACAAGGCACTCATCATCAAGGGTGGCTACATGGACGGCAACGCATTGTCTGCCGACCAGGTTGAGGCCATCGCCAAGCTGGACAACCGCGAGACCACCCTCGCAAAGCTGGCTGGCGCTATGAAGGGTTCTATGGCGAAGGCAGCCGCTCTCTTCAACGCTCCTGCAACCAAGGCTGTACGCACCGTCGCAGCCCTGCAGGACAAGAAGGAAGCAGAAGCTTAAGTCGTCACAAAAGACGCACAATTACAACAACGTGTGCGCCGCATAAATCACGCGCAGCGCACACACAACACAGAAAGGACTTGCCATCATGGCTAAGCTCACCAAGGACGAGCTCATTGAAGCTTTCAAGGAAATGACCCTCATCGAACTGTCCGAGTTCGTTAAGGAATTTGAAGAGGTATTCGACGTTGAGGCTGCTGCTCCGGTTGCTGCTGTTGCAGCTGGCGCTCCGGCTGAGGGCGGCGCTGGTGCCGCTGAGGAGAAGACCGAGTTCGACGTCGTTCTGACCGACGCTGGCGCTAAGAAGATTGGCGTTATTAAGGCTGTCCGCGAGATCGTCTCCGGCCTGGGCCTGAAGGAAGCTAAGGAAATGGTCGAGGGTGCTCCTAAGGCTATCCTCGAGGGCGCTTCCAAGGACGACGCTGAGGCTGCTAAGACCAAGCTGGAAGAGGCTGGCGCTTCCGTCGAGCTCAAGTAATTTCACTGAGCTTTACGCTTTCAAATCCCCACTCTTACCGCTGCGTGCGGTGGGAGCTGGGGATTTCCTCGTTTTTGTGTTTGCGAGCGTAGTGCGTGGAGTGCAGCAATGGCCAATAGTGTCAAAGTATGACACCATGGCGTTGTGGAGTTTAGGGGGGTAGCTTAGAGCGCTTTCACATAGCTGGTAAGGCACCAAAGTATGTACCTCCTGAACTGCGGAAGATCCTGCGCCGCAAACTCATCATGATTGACCGGTCCGTTTCCCTAGCTGATCTAAGGATTCCACCAGCAAATCGTTTGGAGAGGCTGAAAGGGCAGTGGGACGGATTTTATTCCATCCGCGTTAACGCGCAGTGGAGAGTAGTCTTTCGATGGACAGGGAAAGGAGCTGTGGACGTTGACTTCATCGATTATCACAAATGAGGGAGAGGAAGCTTCGGATATCATATCCGTTCCACACCCTGGGGAGGTTCTGCGCGAGGAGTTTCTGGAGCCGCTCGGACTTACTCAATACCGCTTAGCCAGGGATATTTTTAGCTCCAAATCCCAAATTTCAAAGCTGGTCCGTGGACGCATTGGGATTAGTGCAGAAATGGCGCTTCGTCTCTCTGCCTATTTTGGCAATTCGGCGGAGTTTTGGCTAGGACTGCAGGAAGAGTTTGATCTTTGGTGTGCGCGCCAAACCACGGATACTAGCAGTATCGTTGCTTGGAATAAGCACACTGCTTAGAAATCAATCCGGCACGGCGGGGTGGCCTGTAGAAACCAGGAATTTCCGCCAAGGGCTGTAGAATTAGCCCCCATGCTGCCCAAGTCCCGCATTTTTTCCGTCCTGCTCCTAGGCCTCGGCGTCGCGCTCATCGCCGCCGGTATTGTGGCGCCGGCATTTTTGGATTTTTCCCCGCGGCTGCCGCTGAACCTGAAAAACAGTACGTGGACACTGCACGATGATTCTGCGGATTCGCAGCAGCTGTCCAAGGACGGCACACAGCCGTATTCGGGCCCCATGACCTACCAGATCAACATGGATATCCAAGAACCCTCGGACGAGGAGAAGGCCACCTTGCGCATTGGCGAAACCCGCATGCGTGGCGAGGGGGAGGGCCTCAATGACCTAAGCCAGGCCCAGGTGTGGAGCTACCCGGTGGACCGCTTGAGTGGTGAGGCTCTGGGGGAGGCGTCGCTTAGCCATACGCTTGCTACGCCTTCGGACAAAGTAACGGTGGATGGCTACTGGCTTAAGTTCCCAGCGGACGCGGAAAAGACCAACTATCCGGTCTTTGACCCGACGCTGCGCAAGGCCGTCGATGCCGTCTTTGAAGAAGAGACCACGATGGATGGGCGCACGGTCTACCGCTATCACCAGGAAATCGAACCGACTAACGTGGCGCAGCTTTATGCGGCCGATGGCAATACCACGAGCCTGCCCAAGGAAGGCGGTGGGGAAGAGCAGGGATACCTGACCCACTCCGGTAGCCGTGACTTCTACGTGGATCAGGAGACTGGCCTGGTGGTGGGCATGGATATGGATATCGATGATTACTACGCGGACCGCGAGGGCGTGGGCCGCGAGCGCGCTTTCGTCTTTAATGGTTCCACCTCCGATGAAGATCAACAGGAATTGCTGAAGGAAGCCAAGGAATTCCCGCGCGACCGCGTGGCGGAAATCATCCGCTGGGTGATCATCGGTGGGGGTGCGCTTCTGACGTTGCTGGGAATCATTGGTGCTCTCGGCCTATTTGGCGGTAAGAACAAGCACGCCCGCTCGCGCCATAACCGCGGACGCGTCGGCGGCAATGCGGTGCCGGCGAGCCGGTAAAAGCCCAGCTGGAAAACAAAATCGCCGCTGGGGTTGCGGTGTATTGAGATTTTAGTGGTAGGGTGCTCGGTGGTTGTCGCGCACAGTGGCGCGGCATGGACGCGTTAGCGCCGCGGCGAGCACGAGCTTGCCCCTAGCGCGGTAGCGACACGCCCCAAGAGTGGTGTGTCTTTACATGGCAGGTCTTTTCCTATAAGCTGTTTCGTTGCGCTGGAATCTGGATCTTCGGTGCACATTTAGCCTTTCAGGCCGGTGATGGCAAAACCGACTTGACAAGGTGATTTTGTGCATTCTGAACCCAGACACTCCACAGCAGACCGAATGCTAGAATTACCAGCGGTTTTGCGGCTCGTCGGCCAGGGCGAGCAGGCAATCCGCGTGAGGTGCTGGAAGGACCCATCTTGGCAGTCTCCCGCCAGACCAAGTCAGTGGCCAATATCCCCGGAGCCCCGAAGCGATACTCGTTTGCAAAAATCAGCGAGCCTATCGCCCTGCCGGGTCTCCTTGACGTACAACTTGATTCCTTTGCTTGGCTCGTCGGCGCGCCGGAGTGGCGCGAGCGCGAGCAGGCTGAGCGCGGCGATGACGCCCGCGTGACGAGCGGCCTCGAGGACATCCTCGAAGAGCTCTCGCCGATTGAGGACTACTCGGGCAATATGTCCCTGTCCTTGTCGGAGCCGCGCTTTGAACCGGTGAAGAACACCGTGGATGAGTGCAAGGAAAAGGACATCAACTACTCCGCGCCGCTGTACGTGACCGCAGAGTTTATTAATAACGACACCCAAGAGATTAAGTCGCAGACCGTCTTCATCGGCGATTTCCCGATCATGACGGATATGGGCACGTTCATCGTGAACGGTACCGAGCGTGTCGTCGTGTCTCAGCTAGTGCGCTCCCCGGGCGTCTACTTCGATCGCTCGATCGATAAGTCCACCGAGCGCCCGCTGCACTCCGTGAAGGTTATTCCTTCTCGCGGTGCATGGTTGGAATTCGACGTCGACAAGCGCGACACCGTTGGCGTGCGCATTGACCGCAAGCGCCGCCAGCCGGTAACCGTGCTGCTTAAGGCACTGGGCTGGAGCGAGGAGCAGATCAGGGATCGCTTCGGCTTCTCCGAGCTCATGATGTCCACCCTGGAGTCTGACGGTGTAGCGAACACCGATGAGGCACTGCTGGAGATTTACCGCAAGCAGCGCCCAGGCGAGCAGCCCACCCGTGAGCTGGCTCAGTCCTTGCTGGATAACTCCTTCTTCCGTGCAAAGCGTTACGACCTGGCTAAGGTCGGCCGCTACAAGGTCAACCGCAAGCTGGGGCTCGGCGGCGACCACGATGGTCTGATGACCCTGACCGAGGAAGACATTGCCGTCACCCTCGAGTACCTGGTCCGCCTGCACGTAGGCGAGCGCGAGATGAAGGCACCGAACGGTGAGATGATCTCCCTGCACACGGATGACATCGACCACTTTGGTAACCGTCGCCTGCGCACCGTGGGTGAGCTCATCCAGAACCAGGTCCGCGTAGGCCTGTCCCGCATGGAGCGCGTTGTGCGCGAGCGCATGACCACCCAGGACGCGGAGTCCATCACTCCGACCTCCCTGATTAACGTGCGCCCGGTCTCTGCTGCTATCCGCGAGTTCTTCGGTACCTCGCAGCTGTCTCAGTTCATGGACCACAACAACTCGCTGTCCGGCCTGACCCACAAGCGCCGCCTGTCCGCGCTGGGCCCAGGCGGCCTGTCCCGTGAGCGCGCCGGCATTGAGGTGCGAGACGTTCACGCTTCTCACTACGGCCGTATGTGCCCGATTGAGACTCCCGAGGGCCCGAACATTGGCCTCATTGGTGCGCTGGCGTCCTACGCCCGCGTGAATGCTTTCGGCTTCATTGAGACCCCGTACCGCAAGGTCGTGGACGGCAAGATCACCGACCAGGTGGAGTACCTCACCGCCGATGAAGAGGACCGCTTCGCTATTGCTCAGGCCGAGGTCGAGCAGGACGCAGAGGGCAACCTCACCGGCGAGCGTATTGAGGTTCGCCTGAAGGACGGCGACATCGGACTTACCGATGCCTCCGGTGTGGACTACGTTGACGTCTCCCCGCGCCAGATGGTTTCCGTGGGTACCGCCATGATTCCGTTCTTGGAGCACGACGATGCTAACCGTGCCCTGATGGGTGCGAACATGCAGAAGCAGGCAGTGCCGCTGGTTCGCTCCGAGGCCCCGCTGGTTGGTACCGGCATGGAGCAGCGCGCTGCATACGACGCTGGCGACGTTGTTATCACCCCGAAGGCCGGTGTGGTCGAAAACGTCACCGCTGAAGTCATCACCATCATGGATGATGAGGGCCAGCGCGATACCTACATCCTGCGTAAGTTCGAGCGCACCAACCAGGGCACCAACTACAACCAGACCCCGCTGGTTTCCATGGGCGAGCGCGTAGAGGCCGGCCAGGTGCTGGCCGATGGCCCGGGCACCCACAATGGTGAGATGTCCCTCGGCCGCAACCTGCTGGTTGCCTTCATGCCGTGGGAAGGCCATAACTACGAGGACGCCATCATCCTCAACCAGCGCATCGTGGAAGAGGACATCCTGACCTCCGTCCACATCGAGGAGCACGAGATCGATGCCCGCGATACCAAGCTGGGCGCCGAGGAAATTACTCGCGAGATCCCGAACGTCTCCGAGGACGTCCTGAGCGACCTGGACGAGCGCGGCATCATCCGCATCGGTGCCGACGTCCGCGCCGGCGACATCCTGGTAGGTAAGGTCACCCCGAAGGGTGAGACCGAGCTGACCCCGGAGGAGCGCCTGCTGCGCGCCATCTTCGGCGAGAAGGCCCGCGAGGTCCGCGATACCTCCATGAAGGTGCCGCACGGTGAGGTGGGCAAGGTCATTGGCGTTGCCCGCTTCTCCCGCGATGATGATGACGATCTGGCCCCTGGCGTCAACGAGATGATTCGCGTCTACGTGGCCCAGAAGCGCAAGATCCAGGACGGCGATAAGATGGCCGGCCGCCACGGCAACAAGGGCGTTGTGGGCAAGATTCTGCCGCCAGAGGATATGCCGTTCATGGAAGACGGCACCCCAGTCGACATCCTCCTGAACACCCACGGTGTGCCACGTCGTATGAACATCGGCCAGGTGCTGGAAGTTCACCTGGGCTGGTTGGCACATGCCGGCTGGAAGGTTGACACCGAGGATCCGAAGAACGCCGAGCTGCTCAAGACCCTGCCGGAGGAGCTCTATGACGTTCCTGCTAATTCCTTGACCGCCACCCCGGTCTTCGACGGTGCTACCAACCACGAGATCGAGCGCCTGCTGGCTTCCTCCCGTCCTAACCGCGACGGCGATGTGCTGGTGGATGAGCACGGCAAGGCCACGCTTTTCGACGGCCGCTCGGGCGAACCATACAAGTACCCGATCTCTGTCGGCTACATGTACATGCTCAAGCTGCACCACTTGGTCGATGAGAAGATTCACGCCCGTTCCACCGGTCCTTACTCCATGATTACCCAGCAGCCGCTGGGTGGTAAGGCCCAGTTCGGTGGCCAGCGCTTCGGCGAGATGGAGGTGTGGGCAATGCAGGCATACGGCGCTGCCTACACCCTGCAGGAGCTGCTGACCATCAAGTCCGATGACGTCGTCGGCCGCGTGAAGGTCTACGAAGCCATTGTTAAGGGCGACAATATTCCAGATCCGGGCATCCCTGAGTCCTTCAAGGTGTTGCTCAAGGAGCTGCAGTCCCTGTGCCTGAACGTGGAGGTTCTCTCCACCGACGGCACGCCGATGGAGCTGTCTGGCTCTGATGACGATGACATGGATAGCCCATCGCTTGGCATTAACCTGTCCCGCGATGAGGGTTCCTCCGCTGACATCGCCTAATTAGTTTCTTGGTCCACCGCGGGGTGAGTCCCCGCGGTAGGGCATAAACGTTCCATTCATACAAAGCCATCAATTCCTCGACAACGAGGATGAAAGGGAGACATTACGTGTTTGACGTAAATCTCTTCGACGAGCTCCGCATCGGTCTGGCCACCGCAGACGATATTCGTCGCTGGTCCAAGGGCGAGGTCAAAAAGCCTGAGACCATTAACTACCGCACCCTGAAGCCGGAGAAGGACGGCCTCTTCTGTGAGCGCATCTTCGGCCCCACCCGTGACTGGGAGTGCGCTTGTGGCAAGTACAAGCGCGTCCGCTACAAGGGCATCATCTGTGAGCGCTGTGGCGTTGAGGTGACCAAGTCCAAGGTTCGCCGTGAGCGCATGGGCCACATTGAGCTGGCCGCTCCGGTAACCCACATCTGGTACTTCAAGGGCGTTCCTTCCCGCCTGGGCTACCTGCTGGACCTGGCTCCGAAGGATCTCGAGCGCATCATTTACTTCGCCGCCAATATCATCACCTCCGTGGATGAAGAGGCTCGCCACAATGACCAGTCCACTCTGGAAGCAGAGATGCTTCTGGAGAAGAAGGACGTTGAGGACGATACCGAGTCCGAGATTGCCGAGCGCGCCTCCAAGCTGGAGTCTGACCTGGCTGAGCTGGAAGCAGCCGGTGCCAAGGCAGATGCCCGCAAGAAGGTACAAAACGCTGCCGATAAGGAGATGCAGCACATCCGCGAGCGCGGCGAGCGCGAGATCGCCCGCTTGGATGAAATCTGGAACACCTTCATCAAGCTGGCTCCGAAGCAGATGATCATTGATGAGACCATCTACGAAGAGCTGGTTGACCGCTACGAGGATTACTTCACCGGCGGCATGGGTGCAGAAGCCATCCAGACCCTGGTCCGCAACTTTGACCTCGAGGCTGAGGCCGAGGAACTGCGCGAGATCATCAACAACGGCAAGGGCCAGAAGAAGATGCGTGCCCTGAAGCGCCTGAAGGTCGTTGCTGCCTTCCTGCGCTCCGGCAACGATCCGGCCGGCATGGTGCTGGATGCCATCCCGGTTATTCCGCCAGAGCTGCGCCCGATGGTGCAGCTGGACGGTGGCCGCTTTGCTACCTCCGACCTGAACGACCTCTACCGCCGCGTTATCAACCGCAATAACCGTTTGAAGCGCATGATCGATCTGGGTGCGCCAGAGATCATCGTGAATAACGAGAAGCGCATGCTGCAGGAGTCTGTGGACGCGCTCTTCGATAACGGCCGCCGCGGCCGTCCGGTTACCGGTCCGGGCAACCGTCCGCTGAAGTCCCTGTCTGACTTGCTCAAGGGCAAGCAGGGCCGCTTCCGCCAGAACCTGCTGGGTAAGCGCGTGGACTACTCTGGCCGTTCCGTTATTATCGTTGGTCCGCAGCTGAAGCTGCACGAGTGTGGTCTGCCGAAGCTCATGGCGCTCGAGCTGTTCAAGCCGTTCGTTATGAAGCGCCTGGTAGAAAATGACTACGCCCAGAACATCAAGTCCGCCAAGCGCATGGTTGAGCGCCAGCGCCCTGAGGTGTGGGACGTTCTGGAGCAGGCCATTTCTGAGCACCCAGTGATGCTCAACCGTGCACCTACGCTGCACCGCCTGGGTATCCAGGCCTTCGAGCCGAAGCTGGTTGAGGGTAAGGCTATTCAGCTGCACCCGCTGGCTTGTGAGGCGTTCAACGCCGACTTCGACGGTGACCAGATGGCAGTCCACCTGCCGCTGTCCGCTGAGGCGCAGGCAGAGGCCCGCGTCCTGATGTTGGCGTCCAATAACATTCTGTCCCCAGCATCCGGTAAACCGCTGGCCATGCCGCGTCTGGACATGGTTACCGGCCTGTACTACCTGACCATGGACAAGTCCGAGGATGAGATCGGTGGCAACGGCCGCTTCCGCGAGGCAGAAGAGGATAAGCCAGCAACTGGTGTCTTCTCCTCCTACGCTGAGGCTCTCATGGCCTATGACCGCGGCACCGTTGGTCTGCAGGCCCCGATCAAGGTCCGCATCGATCACCTTCGCCCGCCGAAGGAGATCGAGGAAGAGCAGTTCCCGGATGGCTGGACCAAGGGCCAGGCATGGATGGGCTACACCACCATTGGCCGCGTCATGTTCAACGAGCTGCTGCCATGGAACTACCCGTACCTCGAGGGCATCATGGTCCGCAAGGGCGGCGGCTCCGGCAATAAGGTTCTCATCGGTGACGTGGTCAATGACTTGGCCAATAAGTACCCGATGATCACCGTTGCTCAGGTGCTGGACAACATGAAGGATGCCGGCTTCTACTGGGCAACCCGTTCCGGCGTCACCATCACCATGTCTGACGTTCTGGTTCTGCCGAATAAGACCGAGATCCTCGAGTCTTATGAGAAGGAAGCAGAGCGCATCGAGCGCAAGTACTGGGAGCAGGGCGCCCTGACCGAGCGCGAGCGCTACGACCGCCTGGTAGAGCTGTGGAAGGACGCTACCGACACCGTCGGTGAGGCCGTCGAGAACATGTACCCGGACCACAATCCGATTCCGATGATTGTGAAGTCTGGTGCGGCCGGTAACATGCGTCAGATCTGGACGCTGGCTGGTATGAAGGGCATGGTTGTGAACTCGCACGGTGATTACATCACCCGTCCGATTAAGACCTCCTTCCGCGAAGGCCTGTCCGTGCTGGAGTACTTCAATAACTCCCACGGTTCCCGTAAGGGTCTGGCCGATACCGCACTGCGTACCGCTGACTCCGGCTACCTCACCCGTCGTCTGGTGGACGTGGCCCAGGACGTCATCGTCCGCGAAGAGGACTGTGGCACCCGCCAGGGCGTGCGCGTCCCAATCGGCGAGGTTTCCGGTGACAAGGTTGTTCTCTCCGAGTTGTGGGAGACCTCTGCATCCGGCCGCGTTCTTGCGACGGATGTCAAGGGCGAAGACGGCGAGGTTGTGGCCGAGGCCGGCTCCGACCTCACCGAGGAGCTCACCCAGAAGCTGCTTGACGCTAAGGTCACCGAGGTCAAGGTCCGCTCCGTGCTGACCTGCCAGACCCCGGCCGGCGTATGTGCCAAGTGCTACGGCAAGTCCATGGCTTCCGGCCAGCTCGTCGATATCGGCGAGGCTGTCGGCATTGTAGCTGCACAGTCCATTGGTGAGCCGGGTACCCAGCTGACCATGCGTACGTTCCACCAGGGTGGTGTCGGTGGCGATATTACCGGTGGTCTGCCGCGTGTTCAGGAGCTCTTCGAGGCCCGTAACCCGAAGAACCGCGCTCCTATTGCCTCCGTTGACGGCACCGTTTCCCTGTCCGATGAGGGCAACTTCTGGACCCTGACCATCACCCCGGATGACGGCTCTGATGACGTGGTTTACGAAAAGCTCTCCAAGCGCCAGGGCCTGGCTCAGGTCCGTCGCCCAATGGAGTCCAATCCGGACGCCATGATTGAGCGTTCCCTCAAGGACGGCGACCACGTTGAGACCGGTGACCGCCTGATGCGTGGTGCGGCTGACCCGCACGACGTTCTCGAGGTTCTCGGCCGCCGTGGTGTGGAGCAGCACCTTATCAACGAGGTGCAGGCTGTGTACCGTACCCAGGGTGTGGCTATCCACGATAAGCACATCGAGATCATCATCCGCCAGATGCTGCGCCGCGGTACCGTCATCGATGCGGGTACCACGGACTTGCTGCCGGGTAATCTCATCGACCTCTCTGAGGCTAAGCAGCTCAACGCTGCCCAGGTTGCAGAGGGCGGCGAGCCGGCTCAGCTGCGCTCGGAGATCATGGGTATTACCAAGGCTTCCTTGGCTACCGAGTCCTGGCTGTCCGCTGCATCCTTCCAGGAGACCACGCGTGTGCTTACCGACGCCGCTATTAACAAGCGCTCCGATAAGCTCATCGGCCTCAAGGAGAACGTCATCATCGGTAAGCTCATCCCGGCCGGTACCGGTATCTCCCGCTACCGCAACATCTCCGTTAAGCCGACCGAGGCTGCACGCAACGCTGCATACTCGATCCCGACTTACGGCGATTCCATCTACGGCGATGACGGCTTCGGTGAATTCACCGGCGCTTCCGTCCCGTTGGATGAGGACTTCACCTTCTAACGTGCAGTTCAATTTGCGTTAACGCGGGATATAAATGGCCCCGCCTTCCTGAACGATAGGAAGGCGGGGCTGTTTCGATGTCTAGGGAGCACCGCTAGACTGCTTTGCTAGTATGAATGCAGCTTTTGGCCAGACACCTTTAAAGGAGTGCGGCCTAAGTCATTGAAAATTGCACACTTCACGGGTGCTTGCGCGCTGCCCTGTTTTGCAGCTGTGTCGGGCTGAGATGCCACAGAAGTTGTGGCGAACCGTTGAACCTGATCCGGATAATGCCGGCGAGAGGGAGGAAATTATGACTACCAATACACGTGCGTCTGCTGCCCCGAAGCGCAGCCTGAATTGGCGCGTGGTCGATATTGTGGTGGCGTCCGTTTTAGGCGTGGCTTGTGGCTTTGTGTTCTTGGGGTGGAATGCAGTGGGCTATGCCTGGTTTGAGGCCATGGACGCCGTGACCCCGGGCCTAGGAGGCATTGCTACGGGCATTTGGCTTATCGGTGGAGTGCTGGGCGGCCTGATTATTCGCAAGCCGGGGGCGGCCATTTATGTTGAGGTCCTGGCGGCAACTGTTTCAGCGGTGCTGGGATCCCAGTGGGGCATTAGCACCCTGTACTCGGGCTTGGCACAGGGCATTGGCGTGGAAATCATCCTGGCCATCTTCCTGTACCGCAAGTTTGGCCTGGGAGTATCCATTCTGGCCGGCATGGCAGCTGGCTGGGGTGCCTTCATCCTGGAGCTTTTTACCTCTGGCAACCTGGCTCGTTCCTTCGAGTTCAAGCTCATCTACTTTGTGACGCTGAATATCTCCGGCGCTATCTTGGCCGGTGCGCTGGGTTTCTTCGTGGTGAAAGCCCTGGCTAAAACCGGTGCCCTGGATCGCTTTGCCGCAGGCCGTGAACAGCGCGCTTAGGGCGTGTTGTGTCCGTGTCTGATTGTGCATCATTGGCGGGAAACGCCACCAAGATAACAGCCCGAGGATTCGGCTGGACTCATGCCGGGCGCAGCGAACCGGCGCTATCCGATATTGACCTGATCATCGAGCCAGGAGAACGCGTGCTTTTATGCGGCGACTCTGGATCGGGTAAGTCCACCTTCCTTGCGGCGATGGCCGGAGTGCTGGGTTCCGATGAGGAAGGAACCCGCACTGGGGAAATTCTCTTAGAAGATTCCACCGGCATGGTGGAGGAGCCCGGACGTACCATCCCAGTAGGGCTGGTGCTTCAGGATCCGGATTCGCAAGTGATCTCCGCGCGTGTTGGCGATGACATTGCTTTCGGCTGCGAGAACCTGGCGTATCCGCGCGAGGAAATCTGGCGCCGTGTGGCCGCAGCCAAGGAACTGGTTGGGCCTTTCGTGGAGCTGGATTTTCCCACCGAGCGGCTCTCCGGTGGGCAGAAGCAGCGCTTGGCGCTCGCCGGCGTCCTCGCTATGGGGGCGGGCGTGGTACTTCTCGATGAACCCACGGCCAACCTTGACCCCGCTGGCGCACGCGATGTGGTGCGCGCCGTGGCGAGGCTGGTGGAAGAAACCGGCGCGACGCTCGTGGTGGTAGAGCACCAGCACGCGGCGTGGGACGGTGTGCTCGACCGCGCAGTGGAGCTGGACCGCGGGCGCATCGTGGCCGATACTTCCTTCGCGGAGGTGGCTAAGCGCCGCCAGGTCTCCGGCCTGCCGCAGGCGCGCCGCCTTGGCGAGGCCGAGCTTGCGCAGCGCGAAGCCGCGCTGTGGAGCACCGACCTTGTCACCCGCTATGGTCCGCCGCGCACGATTGCGCTGCCGGCGGGAGCCTCCACGGTCATTACCGGGCCGAATGGCGCGGGTAAGTCTACCTGGTTGATGACCATGGCCGGGTTGCTGCCAGCTGAATCAGGTGAGATTGGGGTGGCCGATTTCGTGCGTCGCGGGGTCAAAGGGCCACCGCTGCGCTGGAAATCGCGCGAGCTGGCGGACCGCATAGGCTTTGTCTTCCAGAATCCGGAGCACCAATTCGTCGCCCGTACGGTGGCCGAAGAGCTGCGCGTTGCGCCCAAGGTAATGCGCGTGGACCCGCCGGAGGAAAGGATCGCGCAGCTGGTGGAATCACTTCGGCTGCAACATCTCTTAGACGCTAACCCGTTCACGCTCTCTGGCGGCGAGAAACGACGCCTGTCTGTGGCTACTGCCTTGGTGACCGCGCCGTCGGTGTTGCTGTTGGATGAGCCCACCTTTGGGCAAGACCCCCAAACTTTTGTGGAGCTGGTGCGCTTGCTGCGGCAATTGGCAGATGACGGCACCACTATCGCCTCTATCACCCATGACCCGCTTTTTATCCAGGCCTTGGGCGATTGCCGAGTGGAGGTGCCCGGTGCCTAATCTTTTGCGCGGGGCTAACCCGCTTAGCCGCATCTTTTTGATGTTTATCTGGGTTACCCCACTATTGGGATCTATTGACTGGGTCTCGGCCGCGGTATCGTTGGCGCTTACCCTGATCCTCGCGCCGCTGTGCGGGGTGTCATGGGTGCGGCTTTTTAAGGCCGGTTGGTTCCTCTTTCTTATAGCGCCGATTTCTGGCATCTCGATGCTGTTGTATGGCGAGCCTGGTGGTACGGAGTACTTCAGCTGGTGGCTCATCGCGGTAACGCAGAACTCGCTGACCCTAGCGATCGCCATTACGCTGCGCGTATTTGCTGTGGCGCTGCCCATGGTGGTCTTAGCCCGCGATATTGACCCGACGGAGTTAGGTGATGCCCTTTCGCAGATCCTCAAGTTGCCCTCGCGCTTTGTTGTTGGTGCGGTCGCCGGCGTGCGTATGATGACGCTCTTCCAGTCCGACTGGCAGTCGCTGGGGATGGCGCGCAGGGCGAGGGGACTGACGGACGTCGGCAAGCTGAAGCATCTGCTCACCATGTCTTTTGGTCTATTGGTCATCGCGCTGCGCCGCGGGGGCAAGTTGGCGACGGCTATGGAGGCACGCGGTTTCGGCCGTACCCCGCCGAGCGGCGGGAAGCGCACATGGGCACGTGAGTCGCGTCTGCATGCCCGTGATGGGTGGATTATGGCCCTAGGTACTGTCTTTGCTTTCGTACCGGTGGTAGTTTCGGTACTCACTGGGGCCTGGAGATTCTTCGGCCTATAGACCGCGAAAGCAGTGATTGAGCGACCATGGACTTTGATAGCCAACAAGAGCGCCTTTTAGAGGACATCGTCACGCTGGCCGCAGCCAGAAAGCGTTCCTTCAAGCCAGTGACCGTGCTTATTGACGGCCCCTCTGGCGCCGGCAAAACCTGGACCTCCGCCGCACTGGCCGAGCGCACCAATTGGCGGGTAGTGCACCTCGATGAGTTTTATCCCGGCTGGCATGGCCTGGACAAGGGCTCGGATATGGTAGCTGAGCAGGTATTGCGCACCATGAACCCCGGCTACTGGCGCTGGGATTGGGAAGCAGGCGCCCCAGGGGACTGGGCCAGCTTGGATGTGCGCGATGACCTCATCGTGGAGGGCGTGGGTTCGGTAACTGCCGCCAATATTGCCGCGGCCAAGGAGAGGGGCGCGGTAGTAAGCGTGCTTATCGACGGCCCCCGGGACCAACGCCGTGAACGCGCCATCGCCCGCGAGCCCGCCTACGAGCAGTGGTTTGAAACCTGGGAAGCACAGGAAAAGGACTACTTTGCCACCAAGGCTGCTGAGGCGGACCTGGTCTGGGAATGGTCCTAGCAGGAGGAAGCCGCCGATCGCGTTTTGTATAAAGCGTGGTCGGTTTGCTACTCTAAACCTCAGTTCACTATGCGTGCCATGACGGCGCGCGGTGAAGAGTCTGATCCTTTACAAGGCACCGGCCTTGGAAAGAGTTCTGGACATGCGGCAGCGCCCCGGGAAAGAGCGCCCATTTTTGCATGTTTGGTTCTTTTCCTTGGTAGTGGTGCGATTCGACAGAAAGACTGTTTAATGCCAACTATTCAGCAGCTGGTCCGCAAGGGCCGCCACGATAAGCGTAAAGAGGTTTCCACCGCTGCGCTGAAGGGTTCCCCGCAGCGTCGCGGTGTGTGCACCCGCGTGTACACCACCACTCCTAAGAAGCCGAACTCCGCACTGCGTAAGGTTGCTCGTGTTCGCCTGACCACCGGTATTGAGGTTTCCGCCTACATTCCGGGCGAGGGCCACAACCTGCAGGAGCACTCCATGGTCCTCGTCCGCGGCGGCCGTGTGAAGGACCTTCCTGGTGTTCGTTACAAGATCATCCGCGGCGCTCTGGATACCCAGGGTGTCAAGGACCGTAAGCAGGCACGTTCCCGTTACGGCGCAAAGAAGGGACAGTAATAAACAATGCGTAAGAATGCTGCTCCGAAGCGTCCTGTAGTCAAGGACCCGGTATACAACTCCGAGCAGGTCACCATGCTCGTCAACAAGATCCTCCAGGACGGCAAGAAGTCCACCGCAGAGCGCATCGTCTACGGCGCTCTCGAGGCTTGCCGCGAGAAGACCGGTACCGATCCGGTGGGCACCCTGGAGAAGGCACTGGGCAATATCCGCCCAGACCTCGAGGTTCGCTCCCGCCGTGTCGGTGGCGCTACCTACCAGGTGCCGGTTGAGGTTCGCCCTGACCGCGCTAACACCCTGGCACTGCGCTGGATGGTGACCTTCACCCGCCAGCGTCGCGAGAACTCCATGATCGAGCGTCTCGCAAACGAGATCCTGGATGCCTCCAACGGCCTCGGCGCTTCCGTTAAGCGTCGTGAGGATACTCACAAGATGGCAGAGGCCAACCGCGCCTTCGCCCACTACCGCTGGTAATTTCAGCACCCACATCAATGGCCCAAGCAACGAGAAACAAGTTTCGTGCTGGCTGTCGGCAGTTTTCCCGCCGCGGCAACCCAAAACTCCATATCTCTTGCTTGGGCCATTTTTTGCCCTAATGGGTGTGATCTCTGAGCGGTAAACCTGCCCAGTCCAGCGGCATCGTGGAGTGTCCAGTACACTGAAGCGATGGAAGTCTAGGGGCAGGCTGCTCCGAGGACGGCCAAATAGTGGCAAAAAGATACATGACCTTATCCATGCAGGCGTCATAGCCAGAAAACTGGTCACGGCGTCGACGACTATTAAGTTGGGGTATAAACGTGGCACAAGAAGTGCTTAAGGATCTGAACAAGGTCCGCAACATCGGCATCATGGCCCACATCGATGCTGGTAAGACGACCACCACCGAGCGTATTCTCTTCTACACCGGTATCAACCGTAAGGTGGGCGAGACCCACGATGGTGCGTCCACCACTGACTGGATGGCACAGGAGAAGGAACGCGGCATCACCATTACCTCCGCTGCCGTGACCTGCTTCTGGAACAACAACCAGATCAACATCATCGACACCCCGGGTCACGTTGACTTCACCGTTGAGGTTGAGCGTTCCCTGCGTGTCCTTGATGGCGCCGTCGCAGTCTTCGACGGTAAGGAAGGTGTGGAGCCGCAGTCCGAGCAGGTGTGGCGTCAGGCTGCTAAGTACGACGTTCCGCGTATCTGCTTCGTCAACAAGATGGACAAGCTGGGCGCCGACTTCTACTTCACCGTGCAGACCATCATTGACCGCCTGGGCGCCAAGCCATTGGTTATGCAGCTGCCTATCGGTGCTGAGGATGACTTCGACGGCGTTGTCGACCTGCTGAACATGCAGGCAATCACCTGGCGCGGCAAGGTTGAGACCGGTGCTGAGCCTACCTACGAGGAAATCCCAGAGGACCTCAAGGACAAGGCGGCTGAGTACCGCGAGAAGCTGGTCGAGACCGTTGCTGAGTCCGACGAAGAGCTCATGGAGAAGTACTTCGGCGGCGAGGAGCTGACCATTGACGAGCTCAAGGCCGGCATCCGTAAGCTGACCATCAACTCCGAGGTTTACCCGGTTTACTGCGGTACCGCTTACCGTAACAAGGGCGTGCAGCCGCTGCTGGACGCTGTTGTTGACTTCCTGCCTAACCCGCTGGACGTTGGCGAGGTTATCGGCCACGAGGTCGGCAACGAGGACAACCAGCTCACCCGTAAGCCTTCCGTGGAGTCTTCCTTCTCCGCGCTGTCCTTCAAGATTGCAGCTCACCCGTTCTTCGGCCAGCTGAACTTCATCCGCGTGTACTCCGGCCAGGTCACCCCGGGTACCGAGGTTATGAACTCCACCAAGGGCAAGAAGGAGCGCATCGGTAAGCTCTTCCAGATGCACGCAAACAAGGAGAACCCTGTTGAGCAGGCAGACGCAGGCAACATCTACGCAGTTGTTGGCCTGAAGGAGACCACCACCGGTGACACCCTGTGTGACAAGGATGACCAGATCATCCTGGAGTCCATGGACTTCCCGGATCCGGTTATCAAGGTTTCCATCGAGCCGAAGACCAAGGCCGACCAGGAGAAGCTGGGTAACGCAATTCAGAAGCTTGCTGCTGAGGACCCAACCTTCACCGTTGAACTGGATGAAGAGACCGGCCAGACCGTTATCGGCGGCATGGGCGAGCTCCACCTCGACGTTCTGGTTGACCGCATGAAGCGCGAGTTCAAGGTCGAAGCAAACATCGGTAACCCGCAGGTTGCATACCGTGAGACCATCCGCAAGAAGGTTGAGTCCATGGAATACACCCACAAGAAGCAGACCGGTGGTTCCGGCCAGTTCGCAAAGGTTATCTGCACCATCGAGCCGTACAACCCGGACCCAGAGACCCTGGAAGAGGGCGAGTCCGCAACCTACGCATTCGAGAATGCCGTTACCGGTGGCCGCGTTCCGAAGGAATACATTCCTTCCGTCGACGCTGGTATCCAGGACGCTATGCAGTACGGCTACCTGGCAGGCTTCCCGATGGTCAACATCAAGGCCACCCTGGAAGACGGCGCTTACCACGACGTCGACTCCTCCGAGATGGCCTTCAAGCTGGCCGGCTCCCAGGTCTTCAAGGAAGCAATGGCCAAGGCTAAGCCGGTTCTGCTCGAGCCGATGATGGCCGTTGAGGTTGTTACCCCTGAGGAGTACATGGGTACCGTTAACGGTGACATCTCCTCCCGCCGTGGCCAGGTCTTCGCTATGGAAGACCGCTCCGGTGCGAAGGTCGTTAAGGCTAAGGTGCCGCTGTCCGAGATGTTCGGTTACATCGGTGACCTGCGTTCTTCCACCGCAGGCCGCGCAAACTTCACCATGGTCTTCGATTCCTACGCAGAGGTTCCTTCCTCCGTGGCACAGGAGATCATCGAGGAGCGCACCGGCGGCGCCAACTAAGCGCTAGCCCCGTCTCCTCCGCGGTTTAGTCGGGCTGGTACTCTTCGCCAGTAGATGCCAGACCCGCCGCGGGGCGGGACGACTGGGCCAGGGTAGCGGCGGGCTGAGTTTGCAGCTTAGGCTTCTAAGTTGTGAATTGAGCCGGCCGTTACCCTCCCAGGATCCTTTTAAAAAGATTCTTGTCGAGGGAAATGGCCGCGATTTTTCGCGGGGTTACCTCCTATAACGGCGGTTTGAAAAAACCGCGACATAAATCTAGGATCGTGTAACTGGCACGTAAAGAAAGCGTCATTAGCGCTTTGCCCCACATACTGTGGGTCGGGTGCCAATGACAACTGTCAACCACGTGGCTGCGAAGGTCGTAGCCACCATATAGTCCAGGAGGACATACAGTGGCAAAGGAGAAGTTCGAGCGTACGAAGCCGCATGTGAACATCGGCACCATCGGACACGTCGACCACGGCAAGACCACCACCACCGCAGCGATCACCAAGGTTCTGGCTGACCAGTACCCTGAGGAGAACGAGGCATTCGCGTTCGACATGATCGACAAGGCTCCTGAGGAGAAGGAGCGCGGTATTACCATCAACATCTCCCACGTTGAGTACTCCACCCCGAAGCGCCACTACGCACACGTTGACGCTCCGGGCCACGCCGACTACATCAAGAACATGATTACCGGCGCTGCTCAGATGGACGGCGCTATCCTGGTTGTCGCTGCAACCGATGGCCCGATGCCGCAGACCCGCGAGCACGTTCTGCTCGCTCGCCAGGTTGGCGTTCCTTACATCCTCGTTGCGCTGAACAAGTGCGACATGGTTGATGATGAGGAAATCATCGAGCTCGTTGAGATGGAGATCCGTGAGCTGCTCGCAGAGCAGGACTACGATGAGGAAGCTCCTATCGTTCACATCTCCGCTCTGAAGGCTCTCGAGGGCGATGACAAGTGGGTACAGTCCGTCGTTGACCTGATGGAAGCCTGCGACAACTCCATCCCGGATCCGGAGCGCGCTACCGACCAGCCGTTCCTGATGCCTATCGAGGACATCTTCACCATTACCGGCCGCGGTACCGTTGTTACCGGCCGTGTTGAGCGTGGCCGTCTGGAAGTCAACGAGGACGTTGAGATCATCGGTATCCAGGAGAAGTCCCAGACCACCACCGTTACCGGTATCGAGATGTTCCGCAAGATGATGGACTACACCGAGGCTGGCGACAACTGTGGTCTGCTTCTGCGTGGTACCAAGCGTGAGGACGTCGAGCGTGGCCAGGTTGTTATCAAGCCGGGCGCTTACACCCCGCACTCCAAGTTCGAGGGTTCCGTCTACGTCCTGAAGAAGGAAGAGGGCGGCCGCCACACCCCGTTCATGAACAACTACCGTCCGCAGTTCTACTTCCGTACCACGGACGTTACCGGTGTTGTTCACCTGCCAGAGGGCACCGAGATGGTTATGCCTGGCGACAACGTTGAGATGTCCGTTGAGCTCATCCAGCCGGTCGCTATGGACGAGGGCCTGCGCTTCGCTATCCGCGAGGGCTCCCGCACCGTCGGCGCTGGCCGCGTTACCAAGGTTATCGAGTAATCGATACCCCGTAACCGCTCAGTAGAGCTTTAAAAGAATCCGCTTCACCATTGGTGGGGCGGATTCTTTGATCCATATCTAATGTGCGCCCCATTTGGTGTTCCTGCCTTCTGTTCGATTCCTCTGGGCTGCGATGGGCCCGGTATCCTTCGGCCGGTATAGTCTATAGGGATATGGATGACCCCACCCGCATCGATCCCACTCTTGAGTCCCTCCGCCGCGCCTGGGAGGGCCAGCCCAACCTCAGCCTTCCCACCTTCTTTGCCATGCTTGCCAATCAAGGCATCGGCTGGGGCGCCACCGACGACGAACTCGTTGCGGAATTGGAGCGCCAAGCGCGCGTTCATCCGCCCCTGCTGCCCCTGGAGGACGGCCGCATCGCGGCGGGGGAATGGCTTGTGCTTGCCGACGCCCCCACCTACCGCATCACCGCCACCCCCAACCACATCATCGTGCGCCGCCCCGACACCCAGCCTGTGGTGTGGGCCTATGAGTCCATTCGTCCCACGGGCTCTAGCCGCCCATTTACCATTCGGGATACCGAGGGCTTTGAACACCGCTTCGGCGTGGTCTCTAGTCTTATGCGGTTAAGCGCTGAGTACCCAGACCTTAATGGCCTGAAGCGGCAGGATTTGGGTGATTTCGTGTTCATCCTTCGCTTCGCAGCGGCCATCGGTGTGCTCGATCATGGGCTGCACCTATTTGCCAAAGAAAACCGCCGCGTAATTCGCCAGGACTACTCTTGGCAGCGCATAGAAAAATGCCGCCCCGGCGAGGAACTGGAAATGATCCTCGGGGGCGGCGAGTCGGCCCGCCTTGGGACCGTTCAGGAAATCTTGGTGGCGGAGACTCCTAACCCGTTATTCGGATAGGTCCTTCATCGGACCTACCTTGCTGAACTGCAGCTTGTAAATGGTGTCCAAATCGGCGTCGGGAAACGCTGCCCGAAAATCGCGCTCATTGGTTTCAACGGCGCCAGTAAGGCGCTCCACCGGGGTGTCCGGATTTGCCGTCACCGTGTACTGCAACGTGGGCCGCGCGCGGTCATAGGCCACAAGGCGCTCTACGTGGTCTACTCCCTTGAGTCCATCCAAATCTTGGGCCACGGCGCCGGCGATAGCGTTCATCGACGTCGTGATAGAGCCCTTGTCATTGGAAGAAGCGGACTCCACGTTATTGAAGCGGCGGTGGCGCAGGTTGGCCACGATAATCCACAGCCCCAAAATAAGTAGCAGTGCGGAGCCACCGGCCAGCGCCCACACCCACCAGTCATTGTCCGCCAAGCTCTTCCACGTATCGTGATCCACCCACAGGGCTAAGTACTTGGCAAAATCCACGTTGAAGTGGATCAAGATAGGCCACACGCCCAAAGCGATGAGGACTATTCCCAGCAGGCCCAGCAGGATGCGGTCAAAGGTAGCAAGTTTTCTAGACATTGTTATCCAACTCCGGGATCTTCTCTACAGCTACGGTGACCTGCGGCGGGTTCTTGAGGTGAGCCAGGCAGCGCGTTACCGCGGTCTCTACCCGGCCCTGCAGCTCCGCATCGTCCGTATCGCCATTGACGGTGACTTTGGCAGTCTTGCTATCCGCGGAGGTTTGCGCGGAGGCCACGCCCGGAACACGGCGGGCAGTGGCCGAAGAGAGGCGGGCGATATCCACCGGCCGCATCCACATGGACGCGGTATCGGAGGCAAGCTGCATGTGCGTGGTGCGGCGCGTCTTCACTGCCGCGAAGAGGAAAATCAGACCTACGACAATGGAGGCAACGCCGGCCCAGATCATCCAGGTCTGCAGCTCTTCGGTGGCAATGAGATTAAGTACCGGCTGTACCCAGGACTGGGCATCGGAGCCGGAGCCCACCAGCCACGTCTCGCGCACGCCGACGACGCCCGCGGCGAGCAGTAGGAGCCCAAGGATCACGGCCCAAGTACGCGCCGCCGGAGATGCCTTCGGCTGCTGCCCAAAGTGTTCAGGCATGTGCTGATCAGCCATTATTGCCTCCTTGTGGGCGATACGGGTTAATGGAAATGGCGCGCAAGGGCTCGGGTCGTGGCGCATCGACGTGGAACGGCCGAGGATTTGCCGGCGTGACCTCAATGCGCTTGAGCGGTTGTGGCCGCGGGGCCTTTACCGTGCGCGCAGAGGCAGACTTGGGGACCTCGACGCGGCGCGGAGTCCACTCGTGGCGAATTTCAATCTCGCGCAGCGGCTGCGGCCGAGGAGTTGCTACCTGAACCTTTCGTGCCAGCGGACGAACCTGCCCACTAGGGATCAACCTGGCTGGGCGAGGTGCAGCCACGCTGTGCACGCGAACCGGCTTGGGTTCCCTAATCGGCCGCACCGTGTGGTCGCTTGGGGACGAAATCTCACGCAGCTGGTGGTCTGGGAGGTCACTGGAAATGTTGCGTACCTCAGTCTCGCGCGGGGTGTCCACGGACTCCACTGCGACGCCGGCGGCCGGCGCAGCGATGGTGCGCACCGGTGTCTCCTGCGGTGTGGCAATGCTGCGTACATTCACCGACTCTGCAGTGACCGGCTGCCATACCGGGGAGGGCGTGATGCGTGGCGCGACGGCAGCAGCAACCTGGCGCTGCTCCACCTCTGCGGTAGTCACTCGATTGCCCGGAACGGAACCGCCGACGGTGACATTGACGCGCGTTGTGGAATAACCGGTGTGTGCCGCGATGGCCTCCGAGATAGCAGCACGAGTATGTTCCGCCACCGTGGTGACCGGCGAAGGCCACACCACGCCAATGGTGGCGTTGACGGCCGCTACCTCGCGCTCCGAGTCCATTTGGACCGAGACCCGTGGAAAACCGCGGCCGCCGATGCCCGCTAGCTTGGCCTCTATAGCCTTGGTGCCGGGCACGCTAGCAATCGCGGCGGTAACGATGCGTTCCATGGTCCGCAGCGAGATACGCGTGTGGCCCTGAGTGGAACTATCTGTCATTAACCTTGGCCTTTCTCCTTACCAATGAGGCCATTCCACACAGAAGTGAGATCGATACGGCCATCAAAGTGTGCTCCCACAATGCCGCCGATTGCGGCAAGGAGTACGGCGAGCAATGTAGGACCCCAGCCTAGGTACAAAAAGAAGGCAAGAATAAGGCCGGAAATGATGCCCAAAGTGGTGTAATTCTTCATATCTATTCCTTCGATGGAGCAGCGGATAAGCCATCCACGGCGTCAGAAAACTCAACGTCAATGCGCTGCAGTTCGGGACAAGCCCCACGGGCGGCGGACCGAATATCTTCTGCCAAGGCATACAGGTCCGGCGCGGCGCTGATATCAACGCGAATGTTGATCTGCAGGTGGCGATCATCGCGCGGGTCGGGCCGCCGCATGCCGACGATGCGTTCGCCCGGTAGGTACAAACTCACCGAACCGAACGAACCGCCGTCGAGCGCGGCGACGCCGCGTACCTTCTGGACTGCCTCTGCAATAGCGCGGGCGTGGCTTACCTCGAGCTCGAAACGTGCTCGGGGCTCAGGCATTGGGCTTAAGCCTGACCCTGGTTCAGAGCAGCCTGGTCTTCGGTCTCGGACTCTTCCTTCGGCAGCTTAACGTCGTGAACAACAACGTTGACGCGCTCGACGCTCAGGCCGGTCATGCGCTCAACGGCATTCATGATGTTGCGGCGGATGGCCTCGGCGAGCTCATGGATGGCCACGCCGTACTCAGCGGTGATGGCAATGTCGATGCGAGCGGTGCCGTCCGCTACCTCTACGTCCACACCCTGGCGGACGTCCTCAGAACCACCGAAGGACTCGCGGATATTGCCGATCATGCGGGCTCCGCCGCCACCCAGGGCATCCACGCCGGAAACCTCGCGGGCAGCGATGCCGGCAATCTTGGACACCACGACATCATCGATGGTGGTGGTGCCGTACTGGGTCTCCAGGTTGTTATTGACCTCGCGCTCCTCGGAAGCAGGAACCTGGTTGTCAGCGTTTTGTGCAGGGGTCTTGTTTTCAGACATGGGCGAGTGAACCTTTCTCTATTGGGTGATGTATGAACGCGATATTCAACTATCTAGGCAGGACAAGGAGTCGACAGCCACTGCCTCCGAGCTTAGATGCTTCTCGGCTGAGTGTGGGGTGCGAGGCGACAAAATTTTCCAAAACGTGATTTTTGGCACGGTTTATTACGCGGCTTGAAAAACCGCAGCCCAACATGCTTAAATACAAAGGTTGCTTTAACAGGGCAGCGAGAACCGAGGTTCGGTGATGGCGGCGGACGTCGCCAAGCATCAGTCCCGGGGAGACGCTGAGCTGGTAAAGCGAACATGACACCTTCGTTGTCGCCATGCTTCAGGAAAACCTGAAGCATTGACTGGAAGGTCATCCAATCGGGCTAGGTCCGCGTTAGAGCAGTGACACCCCGAGAAGATGGACCGGAGAAGGGGCATGGCAAATAAACAGCGGCAGTAGACGAATTGGACACTCACCACGTGTAATGCGTGAAAACCGTCCTCTTCACAATACTTTGACTACGGGTCTTGTACCCCGTCGAGAGCACTGCGTTCTGGCACTTGCCATGTACCGCAACTCTTGGTCGTCATGACAGTCAGACCACTGGCGTTGTGTCAGGCCCCAAGCCCGGACAACGTTATAGAGAAATCGAGAAGCAATTTCCCACCGCTTCACGCCCCGGAAACGCCGGGAATGTGAAAGTGGGGAAGCGAGGAAGAGGATAAGCGTGGCGGGACAAAAAATCCGCATTCGGCTGAAGGCCTATGACCACGAGGCTATCGACGCTTCTGCAAAGAAGATTGTCGAGACCGTTACCCGTACCGGTGCTCGTGTAGTTGGCCCAGTGCCGCTCCCAACCGAGAAGAACGTATACGCAGTTATTCGTTCTCCGCACAAGTACAAGGACTCTCGCGAGCACTTCGAGATGCGCACTCACAAGCGCCTGATCGACATTCTCGACCCAACCCCGAAGACCGTTGATGCTCTTATGCGCATCGATCTTCCGGCAAGCGTCGACGTGAACATCCAGTAAGCGACTTTGGTGGAGAACAAATAATGAGTGAAAACGAGATCAAGGGCATTCTGGGCAAGAAGCTCGGCATGACCCAGGTCTTCGACGAGGACAACCGCGTTGTGCCGGTTACCGTCGTCGAGGCAGGGCCATGCGTTGTCACCCAGATTCGCACCCCCGAAACCGATGGCTACAGCGCCATCCAGATCGCCTTTGGCGAAATCGACCCACGCAAGGCAAATAAGCCGGTTGGTGGACACTTCAAGAAGGCTGGCGTAACCCCGCGCCGTCACGTTGCGGAAATCCGCATGGACGACACCTCTGCCTACGAGGTTGGCCAAGAGGTCAAGGTTGACATCTTCGAGGGCATCTCCTTCGTTGACGTCACTGGCAAGACCAAGGGCCACGGTTACGCTGGTGGCATGAAGCGCCACGGCTTTGCAGGCCAAGGCGCAGCTCACGGTAACCAGGCCGCTCATCGCCGCGTTGGCGGTATCGGCGGCGCCGCTACCCCGGGCCGCGTCTTCAAGGGCAAGCGTATGGCTGGCCGTATGGGCCAGGACCGCGTGACCACCCAAAACCTGAAGATTCAGAAAATCGATGCCGAGTCCAACCTGCTGCTCATCAAGGGTGCTATCCCCGGTGCGCGCGGCGGCCTCGTCACCGTTAAGACCGCAGTGAAGGGCGGTGCACACGCATGAGCAACCTCAAGCTAGACGTCCACACTTCCGAGGGTAAGACCAACGGCTCTGTAGACCTGCCAGCTGAAATCTTTGACACCGAGGCATCCATTGCTTTGATGCACCAGGTTGTTAACGCTCAGCTTGCTGCTGCACGCCAGGGCACCCACGCAACCAAGACCCGCGGCGACGTCCGCGGTGGTGGTCGCAAGCCTTTCCGTCAGAAGGGCACCGGCCGTGCACGCCAGGGCTCCATCCGCGCACCGCACTACACCGGTGGCGGCACCGTCCATGGCCCACAGCCGCGCGACTACGCACAGCGCACCCCTAAGAAGATGATCAAGGCTGCTCTCTTCGGTGCACTGTCCGACCGTGCTCGCAACGAGCGCATCCACGTCATCGAAGAGCTCGTACCGGGCCAGAAGCCGTCCACCAAGTCGGCCAAGGCCTTCCTCGAGTCCCTGACCGAGCGCAAGAACGTGCTCCTGGTCATCGGCCGCGAGGACATCAACGCTCGTCGTAGCGCTAATAACCTGCCTAACGTTCAGATCCTGGACGCTGGCCAGCTCAACACCTACGACGTTCTCTACTCCGATGACGTTGTGTTCTCCGTTGAGGCGCTACACACCTTCATCAACCGCGCAACCGGCGCGGATAAGGAGGAGAACTAATGGCTAAGATTTCTAACCCACGCGATATCATCATCGCCCCGGTTGTATCCGAGAAGTCCTACGGTCTGATGGAGCAGAACGTATACACGTTCTACGTCTCCACGGACTCCAACAAGTCCCAGATTAAAGATGCCGTAGAGCAGATCTTTGACGTAAAGGTCGACTCCGTGAACACCGTGAACCGTGCAGGTAAGCGTAAGCGCACCCGCACCGGTTACGGCCAGCGTAAGTCCACCAAGCGTGCATACGTGACGCTCCGTGAAGGCAGCGACTCCATCGACGTCTTTGGCGGCGGCGCTTAAGCGCCACCGGAGAGCCGAAAGGAAAAGGAAGAATTATGGCTATTCGCAAGTACAAGCCGACAACTCCGGGTCGCCGCGCATCCTCCGTTTCTGAGTTTGACGAGATCACTCGTTCTACTCCGGAGAAGTCCCTGCTGCGCCCGCTAAGCAAGACTGGTGGCCGTAACAACTACGGCCGCATCACCACCCGCCACATCGGCGGTGGCCACAAGCGCCGTTACCGTCTGATCGACTTCCGTCGTAACGACAAGGACGGCATTCCGGCAAAGGTCGCTCACATCGAGTACGACCCGAACCGCACCGCAAACATCGCACTGCTTCACTACGTTGATGGCGAGAAGCGCTACATCATCGCCCCTAAGGGCCTGAAGCAGGGCACCATCGTAGAGTCCGGCCCGAACGCAGATATCAAGGTTGGCAACAACCTGCCGCTGCGTAACATCCCGACCGGTTCCACCATCCACGCTGTTGAGCTCAAGCCGGGCGCTGGCGCTAAGCTGGCTCGCTCCGCTGGTGCTTCCATTCAGCTGCTGGGTAAGGAAGGCAAGTACGCAGTTCTGCGTATGCCGTCTTCTGAAATCCGCCGTGTGGACATCCGCTGCCGCGCCACTGTTGGTGAGGTCGGCAACGCTGAGCAGATGAACATCCGCTGGGGCAAGGCCGGCCGCATGCGCTGGAAGGGCGTACGCCCGACCGTCCGCGGTGTCGTTATGAACCCGGTTGACCACCCACACGGTGGTGGTGAGGGTAAGACCTCGGGTGGTCGCCACCCTGTGTCCCCATGGGGCCACAAGGAGGGTCGCACCCGCAACCCGAACCGTTACTCCAACAACATGATCGTGCGCCGTCGTCGCCCGAACAAGAAGCGCTAAGAGGAGGTAAACAATGCCACGCAGCCTTAAGAAGGGCCCGTTCGTCGATGAGCACCTCCTCAACAAGGTGGATGCTCAGAACGATGCAGGCACCAAGCAGGTCATCAAGACCTGGTCTCGCCGCTCGACCATTCTCCCCGATTTCATCGGTCACACCTTCGCCGTCCATGACGGCCGCAAGCATGTGCCGGTCTTCATCGAGGACTCCATGGTCGGCCACAAGCTCGGCGAGTTTGCACCAACCAAGACCTTTAAGGGTCACGTCAAGGATGACAAGAAGGGACGTCGATAAGCGATGAGTGAGACCATCACCTCCGCATCCGCCACGGCCCGCTACGTCCGCGTCACCCCGATGAAGGCACGTCGCGTGCTCGATCTGGTCCGCGGCAAGTCCGTAAGCGAAGCCCTGGCTATCCTGAAGTACGCACCGCAGGGTGCCTCCAAGCCAGTTGCTAAGGTCGTTGCTTCTGCAGCCGCTAACGCTGAGAACAACTTCGGCCTCGACCCACGCACCCTGGTCATCTCCGAGGCTTATGCCAACGAGGGTCCGACCATGCGTCGTTTCCAGCCGCGTGCACAGGGTCGTGCATTCATGATTCGTAAGCGCACCAGCCACATCACCGTGGTGGTCGAAAGCCAGCAGGAAGGGGCCAAGTAATGGGCCAGAAGATCCATCCTCACGGCCTACGTTTGGGCATCACTTCCGACTGGAAGACCCACTGGTTCGCCGATAAGGACTACGCGAACTACGTAGCCGAAGACATCAAGATTCGTAACTACCTCAACAAGGGCCTTGAGCGCGCCGGCATTGCCGACGTCGTTATCGAGCGCACCCGCGACCGCGTCCGCGTCGACATTCACACCGCCCGCCCGGGCATCGTGATTGGCCGCCGCGGTGCTGAGGCTGACCGCATCCGCCGCGAGCTGGAAAAGCTCACCGGCAAGATGGTTGCCCTCAACATCCTCGAGGTCAAGCAGGTAGACGCAAACGCAACCCTGGTTGCTCACTCCATCGCGGAGCAGTTGGTTAACCGTGTCGCATTCCGTCGTGCAATGCGCAAGGCTATCCAGTCCGCTATGCGCCAGCCACAGGTTAAGGGCATCAAGATCCTGCTGTCCGGCCGCCTGGGCGGTGCAGAAATGTCCCGCGTTGAGCGCTACCACGAGGGTCGCGTTCCGCTGCACACTCTTCGCGCCGAAATCGACTACGGCACCGCAGAGGCCCACACCACCTTCGGCCGCATCGGCATCAAGGTGTGGATCTACAAGGGTGACGTCGTCGGTGGCGTACGCGAGTCCGAACTGAACGCTCCGGCACAGGGCCGTGGCCGTGACCGCAATGGTCGCTCCCGCCGCGGTGGCCAGCGCCGCCAGCGTGCACAGCAGAAGCAGGAGGGCTAATCCATGCTGATTCCTAAGCGTGTTAAGTACCGCCGTCAGCACCGCCCGAACCGTCGCGGCGTGTCCAAGGGCGGTAACCGCATCAACTTCGGCGATTACGCAATCCAGGCTCTCGAGCCGGCGTACATCACCAACCGTCAGATTGAGGCCGCACGTATTGCCATCAACCGCCATGTCAAGCGTGGTGGCAAGGTGTGGATCAACATCTTCCCGGACCGTCCGTTGACCCAGAAGCCGCTCGGCGTTCGTATGGGTTCCGGTAAGGGCCCGGTTGAGAAGTGGGTGGCTAACGTTAAGCCGGGCCGCGTACTTTTCGAGATGAGCTATCCGAACGATGCCGTTGCAATTGAGGCTCTGCGCCGCGCTGGCCAGAAGCTTCCTTGCAAGGTCCGTATCATCAAGAAGGAGGACCAGTTCTAATGGCAACCGGTACCCCCGCCCACGAGTTCCGTGAGCTCGACAACGCTGAGCTGCAGTCCCGTCTGAAGGATGCGAAGGAAGAACTGTTCAACCTTCGTTTCCAGAAGGCCACCGGCCAGCTGACCAACAACCGCCGCATCGGCACGGTTAAGCGCGACATTGCCCGCATCTACACCGTTCTGCGCGAGCGCGAGCTGGGCCTGTCCGTTGCTCCGGGAGCTGAGGCTTAATCATGAGTGAGGCTAACGTGACTGATTCCAAGAAGGCACCTACTCCGAAGAAGGAGAAGGTCAAGGGCGCTCCTAAGGTTCGCACCGGCTATGTAGTATCTGACAAGATGACCAAGACCATCGTTGTCGAGCTGGAAGACCGCAAGCAGCACGCCCTGTACGGCAAGATCATGCGCTCTAACAAGAAGGTCAAGGTGCATGATGAGGAAGAAACCGCAGGCATCGGCGATCTCGTACGCATCGCTGAGACCCGCCCGCTGTCCAAGGACAAGCACTTCCGTCTCGTTGAGATCATCGAGAAGGCTAAGTAAAAACTAGCCAGCGCAGCCCCTGCTCCGAACCTTAGGGTTCGGGGTGGGGCCTTCGCCGTTTTAGGACTTCTTTACGGCCGGGCCCTGCCATAAAACCAGTAGGGTACCCACGTGATGTCGGCGGTATCTAGGCCCCATTCATTCACCGCGAGGCCTCGCACGCTTTTTGCTAGCCTCCCCTCGCCAGAAGCCCATACGTACCCTGGCCCCGGTGCACCGGCATAGTCCGTTCTCAGGGCGGCAACGACAGCCTCCGCCTCCCCGTGCGGTTGGGTATGAATAATCCGCAGGCTGCGTACGCTCGCCTCCCATCTAGCTGCGAGGCCTGGTTCTACCTCGTCGTTGCTGGTAACCACGGCCATAACGTCGGTGGCCCGAAGCATTTGCGGGTTATGGTTTTCTTGGTAGGCCAAAATGTGCCGCAGCGCGGGCAGGGCGGATGCGTCGGCGACTAGAAGTTGCGGCTTCTCGGTTGGCCGCCACAGGTCGTTGCAGGTGAAGAATCCCGCTGTATCCCCGGCTTGTGCGCGGCGAATCCACCGCGAGCCAGGTCCTGAATCACCGTGTGTCACCACGTCGACATCGACTGTGGCCTCCTGCGAGTGGAGCGCGTGGATGGTGTACCAGCGCAGGTCCGGCCGCCTCTCCTCGTCGATCGCGCTCACAGCCGAGCGGAGGTTTATGCCGTCGACGGGGAAGGGGGTAAATTCTTGTTTAGCTCGGGGCATGACGAGTCCGAAGAATTCATCGGGACCGGAGAGGGTGTATGTCCGGAAAGCCTCGGCGTAGAACGTGAGCCGGTGCAAGCGCGGACGGATCCGTTTATTGGCGGTCAAAGTAACGGGGATGAGTTCGTGTTCCCGCATCGGGGCCGATTGTGGGGAAGAGTTCATACGTCTAACATACCCAAAGTAAGTTAAGCCTTGCCTAAATAACGTTTTGCGGTATAGGCTAAGCAAAGTTATTTTCCTCCTTCTTGAAAGGGTTAGCCTGGTGAAGATTTTCGGCCGTCGTAGTTTGGGTGCAGTAGCAGTGCTTTCTGCCGGAGCCGTAGCCTTAGGAGGCTGCTCCCGCGGTGAAGGCGATGAAGCGGCTAAGGCTACTGACGCTTCCAGCGAGCAGCGCGTGGCTAGCCTGGGCCTGGGTGACGCCGACACGCTGCTTGCCCTGGGGATTACTCCTGTGACGGTGGCACCGTGGGGTGCTGAGGGCGATGGCGACCCCTCCGGCGTCGGCCCCTGGGCAGAGAATCTTTTGGGCGATGCAAAGCCTGAGGTGATTTATAACACCGCAACCGGATTCACCGCGGATACCTTTGAGCAGATCACTGCGGCAGACCCCACCCAGATCATTGCGGTGAACCAGGCCGTGGATGCGCATACGAAGGAATCCCTGGAAGACATCGCGCCTACCACCATCAAGCCAGATGGCTATGAAGACTGGCAGGTGCCCTGGGAAAAGCAGGTAGAAACCATCGCAGACGCGGTGGGTAAGGAAGACGAAGGCGATAAGCTTATCGATGACACCGAAAAGGCCTTCGAGGAATTCCGCCGCGAGCACACGGAATTGCAGGATAAATCTGCGGCCATCGTCATGCCTTATGATGGCAAAATTGGCCTCTACACCGAGGAGGACGGGCGCGGACAGTTCATCGAGGATCTTGGCATGGAGATCCCCGATGCCTTGCAGGGCGATGGCAGCAGCTTCTTTGTTGACATTGCCCCAGAAAATTACGCAAAGCTTAACCAGGTTGATTACCTCTTTGTCCTGGACTACAACGGTTCCTCCGAAGCCTTGAAGAAGGATAAGACCTTCCAGGGCCTCGACGTTGTCAAGGACGGTCGCGTGCGTTACCTGGATACGGATACCGGTAATGCCATGAGTATGCCGAATCCGGTCACCATCCCCTGGGCAGTAGATAAGTTTGAAGAGAAGCTGTAATTGTCAGCAACCACGAAAGTCGGCCAAAAAATCCAGACGGATAACACCGCAGATAGTCCTGCCGCCACCGCCACCGGCGCTGCACCGGTAATGACGCGGGCACAGAGTCACAAGCTGCTCCTTGTTGCCCTCATCCTCGCCAGCCTGGTGTTGGCGGTGGCGTCCTTGGCGCTAGGATCCCGCTCGATTCCGCCCGGGGAGGTCATCGCAGCCCTGCACGGAGCAGGGGAGCAGGATATCCACGATATCGTGTGGAACCTGCGCATGCCGCGCACCTTCCTGGCTTATTTCGCCGGCGCGGCCCTTGCTGTGGCCGGTGTACTGGCGCAATCGTGGACCCGAAACCCGCTGGCGGATCCAGGGTTTATTGGCGTTACCGCGGGTGCGTCATTCTTTGTTGCCCTAGGCACGGCCATCGGCATTGCTACCTCCACCGGTATGCGGACTACCCTCGCGCTCGCTGGCGCGGGTATTACCACGCTGCTGGTCTTAGCCGTATCGCGGCGGTTTCAGGATCCCCTGACGCTCATTCTGGTAGGTGCCGGAGTCTCCGCCGCCTTGGGATCGGGCGCGATGATCATCGGCCTTTATTCCACGGACGTCCTCGATAGCATGCGGCGGTGGACCATCGGCTCCACCTTTGGCCGCGGCCCAGAAGACGTCGCGATCGCGGGCATAGGGCTTGTTATCGGCCTAGCGTGCGCGGCGATGGCAGCTAGACCCCTCGACCTTTTGGCCATGGGGGAGGAGTCCTCCCTCGCCTTGGGCGGATCACCCACCACCGCGCGGGTGGGCGCGGCGCTCAGCGTCGTGGTGCTGGCCGGCAGTGCAACGGCGGCAACGGGGCCCATTGCCTTCGTCGGCTTTGCCATTCCCCACATCGTGCGGCGGGTGGTGGGCCCTAGCGTTGCTACCATGCTTTTGCCCTCCGCGTTCTTGGGCGGTTGTGCTGTGCTTGCCGCCGATATCATCGGCCGCCTCATTGTGGGTAACTCGGAGCTGGAGATGTCCATCGTCCTCGCGATAGTGGGTGCACCCTTCCTCATTTGGGGTGCCCACCGCGGCGTGGGCAGAGCGTGGGGGCAATAACGCATGGCCGCAATCAGCACTATTTTACAAGCGCAGCAACGCCGCCGGCACGCGCGCGTGCTCGCTTCCACGTTGGCATTTATCCTTATCGCCCTTATCGCGTACTTAGTATTGTTGGGGCAAGGTTCCGTGGAACTGAGCCCACGGCAAGTCATCGATGTCCTCACCGGCGGCGGTAGCGAGAGTCACATCAGGGTGGTGTGGGACTTGCGCCTGCCGGTTGCTATCGCCACCGTCATCGTGGGCACCGCCCTCGGCCTGGCCGGTTCTTGGACGCAAACCATGGCCCGCAACCCGCTCGCCTCGCCGGATATTTTAGGCGTTACCGGAGGGGCATCGGTGCTGGTGGTCTTGGGTACCGTGCATTCGCGTCCCAGTTTTGCCGAGGGTATCCCGGAGTTTTGGTGGCGGGCATGCTTGGCGACGATCGGCGCCCTCCTCGTTGTCCTCCTCCTCGCCGCCCTTGGTGGCATCGGTACGAGCAACCGCATCGTCATCGTCGGTATTGCCTTATCTCTGATGTTTCAGGCCATCGTGGCGTATTTGTTGCGCAGCGCCCAGATCTTGCGCGCCGCGGAGGCGCAAACGTGGCTCGCGGGATCGACTGGATTTGTGCGCATGGAGGTCATCCTCCCCCTGCTGGCGGCATTAGCGCCGTTTCTCGCTATAGGCATCTGGTGCGCGAGGGAGTTGCCGCTGCTTGCCCATGATGATTCCTCCGCAATTACCCTGGGCGTGAATATTTCCCGCCAGCGCGCCCTGCTGCTTATTGCGGCAACCGGTATCAGCGCCGTGGTGGTCTCGGTGGTGGGACCCATTGGGTTCATCGCGCTGCTAGCGCCGCACCTGGCGCGGATGGTGGCGCGCACCCCCACACCATCGCCGCTGGCATCGGCAGCCGCGGGCGCGGCGTTGCTTACCGTGTGCGCCGTCATCGCTGGCGCTATCCCGGTAAACGCGCCGGTGGGTGCGGTTTCCTCGGTCATCGGCGGCTGCGCCTTGGTGATAGTGGTGTGGAATGCGGCCGGGCGCAGCTAAACGTTGCGCCGCGGCACAGCGGGGGAAACGGACAAACACAGCGCCGGATGGTGCTAGACAGTCATACGTGGATGAAGGAAAAGATATGACGAATAATCGGCCTAAACAGCCCACGAGCCCGAAGCCTCGGTGTAGCCTTCACGCCACCGGCATTCATGCGGGATATAAGGATGGCGAGGACATCCTTGCCGGCGTCGATCTGCACGCCCGCGCCGGCGAAGTCACCACGCTCATTGGGCCCAATGGCTGCGGCAAATCCACGCTGCTGAAAACTCTCTCGAAAATCCTGGCCCCGCGGCAGGGCAGCGTCATGGTCGGGGACGCTGACCTACATGCGATGTCCGCGAAGGATGCCGCGCAGCAGGTGGCGCTGCTGCCACAGCACCCCGTGGCCCCCGATGGGCTGCGGGTAGGCGAGTTGGTCGCGCGCGGGCGTCATCCCTATCAGGGGAGGATGCGCGGCCTTTCCGCGACGGATCGGGAGATTATCGCGCAGGCCTGCGAGGCTACCGACATTGTGGACTTCCTCGATCGTGATATCGCTTCGCTATCGGGTGGGCAGCGCCAGCGCGTCTGGCTGGCGTTGGCACTGGCACAAGATACGCCTGTGCTGCTTCTCGACGAACCCACGACCTTTCTCGACCCCGCCCATGCCATGCGCATGCTGGAGTTGGCACGCGCACAGGCGCAGGCGGGAAAAACAGTAGTTGTAGTCCTGCACGATCTCATGCTGGCGGGCCACTATTCTGATTCGATGGTGGTGATGAAAGCCGGCGAAATCATCGCTCGCGGGGCGCCGAAACAAGCGCTATCCCCGAAGGTATTGGCGCAGGCCTATGGCATCGAGGCTGAAGCCTGGGACGATCCGGATAGTGATGCCCCCATCATCGTTCCCCGCCGCGTCGTAGCGGCGCATTAGTGGAGAGCTGCCAATAGCGGCTGTGTGCTAGACGCTTTACTTGACCTTTCGTTGTACATCTAGAAAAGAAATTGCCACTACAAAAAGATTGAGCACGCTTCCCGCGCCGAGCAAAAAGGTGCCGATTCGATAGGATCCTGTGCCTACGGCGGCCATATTGCCGTAGATATAGACCCAGATTCCCCAGCCAATAAGGAGTACGAGCCCGGCGAGACCGGAGAGCAGGCGCAGGCTGCGTGGGGAGGAGGGGGCGAAAAACTTATAGGCGGCGTCGACAAGCGCGCAGGCAGCAATGCCCAAGCTCAAACCGCCGGTGAGCCAAACCGGCAGCAGTGCGGCGGTGCCAAAGACTACAGGCAGAATGAATGCGAGAAATGCGAGGACAAAGAGCGCGGCGTGGAGCCACAGCGTGCGCTTGGTATAGGTCATAGCGAAGACTCTACTTCCTTTCGGCGCGGGGGATTGGCGCCCTTGCGGGAAACGGTGATGCCAGCGGCAGTTACGGCGAAGGACAAGATGTCCTTCCACTGCGCCGGGTCTAGGGTGGCAAGGGCAGCGGCGTCGAGCCCGCGTTCATCAATCTGGGTCAGCAGGGCGGCCATGACGGTGTCGCCGGCACCGATGGTATCGGAGACGGTTACTTGCGCGGCCGGCACCGTAAGAGTGGTATCGCCCGCGCGAACGCTAAGGCCCTCCCCGCCGCGGGTGACCACTACGATGGGAACCTGCGAAATGAGGTCATCGCCCAGGAACTCGACCTCTTCGTCGGAAAGCTTCAACAAAGTCACATAGGGGAGTAGTTCCGCCAAGAATTCGCGGTGCTCCGCCGTAGCGTAGAAGGGGCGGATATTCGGGTCGAGGGCGACCAGGGTTCCCTGCGCGGCAAAATCCTTAAGCAGCTGCGCATAGCGGGAGGCTCCCGGTTCAAGGGCGAGGGAAACCGTGCCGAAGCACGCTATATCGGCTGGGACCAGCTGTGGCTCGACCAGGCGGTCGGCTGTGCCTTCGATATAGAAGTTATAGGAGGCCGAGCCATCCTCGTGGATGGTCGTCACGGCAAGTGTGGTGGGCTCATCGCCGCGCTGCAGGTGCGTGGTGGTCACGCCCTCGGCCTCAAGGCGGCCGACAAGTGCTTGTCCAAAACCATCGGTGGAGATACGGGACTGGAATTCCACCTCGGCCCCCAGTCGTGCCGCCGCGATGCCCACATTAAATGGCCCGCCGCCCAGCGCCGGGGTGTGGTCGTTCAAGCTGCCAGGGGCCACCGGAACGAGGTCCACGAGGCCTTCACCGCACACATGAATAGTCATATTTTCATAGTATCGGTGATATGAACTACCGTCCCAATTTTCACCTCGCCCCGCCGCAGGGTCGGCTCAATGATCCCAATGGCGTCTTTGTAGATGGCGATACCCTGCACGTGTACTACCAGCACGACCCGGCCTTTCCCCGCAAGCCCAAGCGTACTGGCTGGGGGCATGCGACGGCGAGCGTATCGGCTCCCACGCCGTGGCAGCACCACCCCGATGCCTTGTACCCGGACCTGCCCTATGACAAGAATGGCTGCTACTCGGGCGGGGCGGTGGTCGATGGCACCGACGTCTGGCTGTTTTATACGGGCAATTTGAAAGAGGATGGCCGTCGCACTCCGTCCCAGAATCGCGTGCGGGCCATCGATCCTTCGGGCCCGGAGGGTGGCATCTACCTCCGCGACGAGAATAATCCCCTGATTCCGGACTCCCCGGAGGGCTATACCGGGCACTTCCGGGATCCACAGATCACCCGCGATGGCGATGGCTGGCGGATGGTCATCGGTGCCCAAACCGAAGACGAACGCGGCACCATTGTTCTGTACCGATCGCAGGACCTGGCCCAATGGGAATTCCAGGGCGAGATTTCCTTCGACGATCCTTCGCAACTGCCTGGGGGCTACATGTGGGAGTGCCCCAACCTCCTCACACTGGGGGACAAGCAGGTGCTTATCTTCTGCCCACAGGCAGAAACGGATCGCTGCGGCTATATCGTGGGAACGCTGGATGGTTTGGACTTCCATATCGAGCGCGGCTTTACCCTCTTGGACCATGGCACTCAGTTCTATGCGCCGCAGGCCACCGAGGATGGCATCTTGCTGGGCTGGATGGGTATGCCCGCCCAGGATGACACCCCAACGGACGGCTGGGTCCATACCTTGACACTGCCGCGCCGCATCTGGTTGGAAGATAACTATCTGCACCAGGAGCCGCTGTGGTCCGCGTTGCCGGAGACCCACGGGTGCGAGGGCTTTGGCTCCACCATCGACATCAAGGGCGAAGGCTCCTTTGCTCTTATCGACGCCGATGGGGACGAAGCCTTCCGCGTCACGCAACAGGACGGCACCATTGCCTTTAACGGCGGCGATCCCATCGATTGCCCGGATGGTGAAATGCGCCTGATTGCTGATGGCTGCGCCGTAGAGGTCTATGCCGGAGGCGGTCGCATCGCCGCGTCCTTCGCTGTGTTTGGCGAGGCTCCCTGGCAGGGGTGGGAGCCGCGCGGGTAGGTGTGCCCGGAACTGGTGAAGTTGCCAACACTCCGCCCGAATGTGTGGACTTAGGTCCGAATCCCCGCTGTAATGGAAATAAGCAGTCACGTCCGGTATTTGGATGTGATCCGTTACACTGAAGGGCTCTTCTATGGACCACAAGGAAGTAGCCGCCCGCACGCTAAAGGCACTGGGCGGCGAAGACAACATCATCGCACTCGCGCACTGCGCTACGCGCCTGCGCATGGTGCTGCAAGACTCGGACAAGGTGGATACCGCCGCGCTGGATAATGACCCCGACCTCAAGGGCACCTTTGAGGCCGGCGGCATGTTCCAGGTCATCGTCGGCCCCGGCGACGTCAATATCGTCTTCCGGGAAATGACCAGCCTCATTTCCAAGGACGTGGCCGTATCCACCGACCGCTTGAAAGACATCGCCGCCGAATCCGGCAATTGGTTCAGCCGTGCGGTCAAGGTGCTTGCGGATATCTTCGTTCCGCTCATTCCAATTCTGCTTGGCGGCGGTCTGCTCATGGCGCTCAACAACGTCTTGACGGCCGAGGGGCTCTTCGGTGACCAATCCGTCATCCAGATGTTCCCCGCCTGGGAAGGTTTTGCCGGCTTGGTGAACCTGCTTGCCTCTGCACCGTTTGCCTTCCTGCCCATCCTCGTGGGCTTTACCGCGACGAAGCGCTTTGGCGGCAATGAATTCCTCGGCGCCGGCATGGCCATGGCGATGGTCATGCCCGATTTGGTCAGCGGCTACAACGTTGCCGAGGCCATCGACAACGGCGAAATGTCCTACTGGAATATCTTCGGATTCGACGTCGCGCAGGCTGGCTACCAGGGCTCCATCCTGCCCATTTTGGTGATTTCGTGGATCCTCGCCACCCTGGAGAAATTCCTGCACAAGCACCTAAAGGGCACGGTTGATTTCATGCTCACCCCGCTGCTCACGCTGCTCATTACCGGCTTCCTTACCTTTATGGGCCTAGGCCCCATCCTGCGCACGGCCGGTGAATGGCTCGGCATGGGCTTGGCCAACCTCTATGACTTTGCCGGTCCAGTCGCCGGCTTCCTCTTCGGCCTCGTTTACTCGCCGATTGTGATTACCGGCCTGCACCAATCCTTCCCGCCGATTGAGACGATGCTGTGGAACGAGGGCGGCTCCTTCGTCTTCCCGATTGCCTCCATGGCCAATATCGCCCAGGGCGGCGTCGCACTCGCCGTGTACTTCCTGGCCCGCTCCGAAAAGCTCAAGGGCCTGGCCGGCGCTTCGGGTATTTCTGCCCTCTTCGGTATTACCGAGCCCGCCATCTTCGGCGTGAACCTCCGCCTGCGCTGGCCGTTCTATATCGGTATGGCAGCATCTGCTATTTCTTCTGCCTTCATCGCCATCTTTGGCGTGCTTGCCGACGCCCTCGGTGCCGCCGGCTTCATCGGCTTCGTCTCCGTCCCCCGCTTCGTCCCGACTTTCCTGTTGTGCGGCGTTATCTCCTTCGTAGTTGCCTTTGTGGGCGCTTACCTCTACGGACGGGTGCTCATTCGCAAGAATGGCTCCATCGACCCGGATGAGGTCAACCCTCCCGCAGCCGAGGCGCAGGCCGCCGCAGGCACCCCGGCCGCGGTAGCTACCGATGATGCGTGCACCATCTTCTCCCCGCTGGAGGGCACCGCCGTACCGCTGTCTCAGGTCAGCGACCCCATGTTTGCTGGCGGCAAGCTGGGGCAGGGTGTAGCAATCGAGCCGACCGTGGGCAAGCTCGTTGCGCCTGCCGACGGCAAAATCACCGTCACCTTCCCCTCCCATCACGCCTACGCCATCCGTGCCAAGGACCCGGCGGTGGGAAATATCGATATCCTCATGCACATTGGTTTCGATACGGTAAACCTCAAGGGTGAACACTTCACCTCCCACGTCACCAAGGGCGATGAAGTCAAACGAGGCGATGTCCTTGCCGAATTCGATATCGACGCCATCAAGGCCGCCGGCCTTCCGGTAACCACCCCGGTGGTGGTCTCCAACTCCAAGAAGACCGGCCCCGTAATTCCTACCGAGGCCTTCCGCCCCGGCGAGCTCATTGGCTCCGGCACCGATATCTTTACCGTGGACCCCAAGCCGGCCGCAGTACCTGCACAGACAGCCTCGCCGGCTTCCGAATCCGCGTCTTAATGCGCATCGTCTAAAAGCCAACGGTGGGCTCTCAGGCCCATCATCTTAGGGCCATCCCGTTAGGTCCATAGTGATCAGGCCGATCTGAGGAAAACCACTCCTCAGATCGGCCTTTTCCACCTCAATTCAGCCTGATCAGATCGGCCTTAACTCGGATAGACCCTAGACTCTGCGTGACCGCAGTTTTAGTCAGGCATACAAAAAGCTGCGCCGGCCGGACCGAAGTCCAACCGGCGCAGCCAGTTTTAGTAACAGAACCTACCTAGTAGGGAAGTGCTCGCTTAAGCGAAGAACTTACGGCGAGCAGCGAATGCACCAGCAGCAACCATTGCAGCTACGGCCAGAGCGGCCAGAGCCTGTGCAACGGAGTTGGAGCCGGTCTCAGCGGCCATGCCGCGAACGGAGTCGGTGCCCTCGCCAGCAGCCGGTGCAGCAGGTGCGCCAGCCTGTGCGGCGTCACCCTCGGCCAGCTTGCCGCCCTGAGCAACAACCTCATCCTTGTTGGCGTTCAGCATCTGCTCGGAAGCAGCCTTCTCCTCAGCGGTTGGCTCCTGGCCCTTGCGTGCCTCGTCCTTTACGTAGGTCTTGCCGTCCTAGGACAGGTACCAGGTGATGCCACCGATAACCAGCGCTGCCGGAAGTGCCAACCAAGCCAGCTTCTTCTTGTCGAACTCTGGCTTCTCCGGAGCCTGCGGCTCAGATTCTGGATAAACCATTGCGGCCTTCAACTGCTCATTGGTCAGTCGGTGGCCCTCCAGATCCGCGCCCATCCTCTTTGCCAAATCAGGGCTGTCAACGTAGTTGATGCCGTCGATGTGCTTGTACCAAGTCTTGCCTTCAAATTCGATGGTGTCAGGGCGCTCAACTGGCTTGTTGGTAGCGGTGTTCTCAGCAGTGTTGTCCTCGACGCCATCGGTCTCGTCGGCATTGGTGGCTGCGGCATCTGCAGTTTCATCTGCAGTGTTCTCGGGAGCGGCCTCTGCGGTGCCGTTAGTTGCATCTGCGGTATCAACAGCGTCGGCAGTAGGTGCTGACTGGTCAGCCGGGGTTGCGTCCTGAGCCTGGGCAACAGCTGCGCCGCCGAAGGCGAGAGCGCCGGTCAGTGCTGCAGCGGTCAGAGTCTGTGGCAAACGCTTCATGTGGTTCTCCTTAAGGGAATGTGTTGTTACGCGCATCCGGTGGAGGTACGCGCCAAAAGATATGAGTCGTTCTCGACGCCAATCACGATAGTCACAGGATTCACAGTTGTCACGCTGGAAACATTGGTTAACTGTAATTTCCATGCGTTGCAGGTGCGGGAAACCTAGCAAAATGGAACGGGTGTGCGGCTGAAATTGCACTAAAAACCTTTAGGGTGTTGGGCAAATGTGCAGATAATGCGGTTAACTTCTCCACGTATGCGTGTCATTGCATTCGAAATTATCGGCCAAGGGGTAGGCGGGGGTGTTGGCGAAAATAAATTGGAAGGGGAGGGGGTGTCGGCAAGCGCTAAGCAGTGTTTTGGTATGGGCGCTGGCGTGTGGTTGAATGTATAGGTTGCAAAAGCTGGTCGGCCCGTAGTGGTGCGTTTCCGAACCGCCGGTCCGAGACCCTTCGGCATAGTCCGTTGTAAAGGCTTGAGCATCGCAAGTTTGTAGACCGCGTGCGGCAAGGACGGAAATCTTACCGCACATCAATCCAGGTCAGGAGACCCATAGTGATTCAGCAAGAATCGCGTCTGCGCGTCGCCGACAACTCTGGTGCACGTGAACTGCTGTGCATCCGCGTTCTCGGCGGCTCTGTCCGACGCTCCGCTGGCATCGGCGACGTCATCGTCGCGACTGTCAAGGACGCTGTCCCAGGTGGCAACGTCAAGGAAGGCGACATTGTAAAGGCAGTTATCGTCCGTGCGAAGAAGGAAACCCGTCGTCCAGACGGCTCCTACATTCGCTTTGACGAGAACGCTGCAGTTGTTCTCAAGGGCGATAGCGAGCCTCGTGGTACCCGTATCTTCGGACCGGTTGCTCGCGAACTTCGTGACAAGCGTTTCATGAAGATCGTTTCTCTCGCACCGGAGGTGATCTAGTCTTATGAAGATCCATAAGGGAGATATGGTGATCGTCATTTCGGGCCCAGATAAGGGCGCGAAGGGCAAGGTCATCGAGGCATACCCAAAGCGTGAAAAAGTCCTCGTAGAGGGCGTTAACCGCATCAAGAAGCACGTCGCAAACTCTGCTGCCGAGCGTGGCGCCGAGTCCGGCGGAATCGTTACCCAGGAAGCTCCGATCCACGTGTCCAACGTTGCGATCGTTGACTCCGAAGGCAACCCGACCCGCGTGGGCTACCGTTTCGACGAGAACGGCAAGAAGGTCCGTATCGCGCGTAGCAACGGGAAGGACATCTAAAATGAGCGAGAACTACACCCCGCGTCTGAAGACTCGCTACCGCGAGGAAATCCGCAAGACCCTGAATGACGAGTTCAAGTACGACAACGTCATGCAGATCCCTGGTGTCACCAAGGTTGTTGTCAACATGGGTGTTGGCGAAGCCGCACGCGACTCCAAGGTCATCAACGGCGCACTCGAGGATCTGACCGCTATTACCGGTCAGAAGCCGCAGCTGCGTCGCGCTAAGAAGTCCATCGCGAACTTCAAGCTCCGTGAAGGCATGCCCATCGGTGCACGCGTTACCCTGCGTGGCGACCGTATGTGGGAGTTCCTGGACCGCCTGCTGACCATCGCGCTGCCACGTATTCGTGACTTCCGCGGTCTGTCTGATCAGCAGTTCGACGGCCACGGCAACTACACCTTCGGCCTGTCCGAGCAGTCCATGTTCTACGAGATCGACATCGACAAGATCGACCGCCCTCGTGGTATGGACATCACCGTCGTTACCACCGCTACTAACGACGACGAGGGCCGCAAGCTCCTGCGCGAGCTCGGCTTCCCGTTCAAGTAAATAGAGCGCTAAGAAATCCCAACTCCCCGGAAGGGGCGTTGGGATTTTCTAGTTTTATCCAGCGCCTCGAATTCAAAGGTGTGCAGGCGCCGGCTTGTGCGGGTGTGGCTTAGGAACTTTCGGTCTCCGTGTGCGTGGTGCCCTCATACTGCCAGCCGACGACCGCGTTGCGCACCGCTGGCTCCAGCGGATTCGCAGGTTGAATGCAACTGATGGTGAGAAGGCGGCCGGGCATGGGGCCTTCGCCCCAAATAGAGGCGTCGTCAGAAAGCCCCTGTTTATCTGGGTCGTGTAAGTCGGTAGCCGTATAGATGAGCCAGTTCTGGCCGGAGTTCTGTGTGCGCACATAGAGCTTGTCGCCCAGATGAACCTTGTGCTCATTCGCGGAACCATCGTAGAGGTTATTGAAAACGCCTGGCACGCCCGCACCGGTATGGCCGGCAATGACCACGATGTCCTGGGACGTCGTGCCCGGCAGAGAATAAGGGCGGTCTTCGGCAGTATAGGTGCAGGCCTTATTCATGGAGTCCGGATTGATGGCACCGTTGACTACGCGGCAGGAGCCGTCTTGAAAATCGGCATGAACCTCAATAGCTGGGATGAAGAGCTCGACTGCAGGTGAAGGGTCGATGGCAGGTGCCTCTTCTGCAGTGACTTCATTGGTCTCTAGACCCTCTGGTGGGTTGACCACCCGGTTAATCGTGCTGGCGAGTAACACCGTGGCAACGATGCCGATAACCACGCGAAGGATGCCGGAGGACTTCCATACCTTTTTGATCCGCTCCCACAGCGTGGGTTTGCGGCGGTGTCGGGGAAGTGAGGTGTCCTCAATGCGGCGCGGTGGGCGGCGGCGCTGTTGTTGGCGGGTGCGCGTTTCGGTCTGGCGCCATTGGCGATCAGCATCTGTGCGGTCGGATCGCGATGGAACGCTGCGGCGCCCGTTAGCGGGAAGCCGATTCGGCTCCCTCCGCGGCCGGTAGTGGGAATCCATGCGACCTCCGAAGAGAAATACGGGTAATAGGAAAGTTCTAGCTTACAACGCAGTGTTATGCATACCCGGAATTGACGCGGAATCAGGTGGTCAGGATAAGATTAGAAGGATTTAATACTCTTTGATTAATGAGGTAGAAATGTCTCTCAATGATGCCGCCAAGGCGGCGGCCGTCAAGAAGGTCACCTTATTAGATGAATCCTTCGCCCGCTTTGCAGTTCGCGCGACCTTGGCGGGTGTGTACCTGTGTATCGGTACCGCCTTTGCCGGTGTGGTAGGCCAGGCCGTCAACGGCGTTGCGCCGGGAATGGGCTCCGTGGCTTTTGCCCTATTTTTCGGCGTAGGCCTGTTCGCCATTCTGCTCTTGGGCGCCGATCTGGCTACCGGCAACATGATGTACATGGTCTATGCCGCCAGCAATAAGCACGTGGCGTGGGGCAAGGCCCTGTACCTGCTGCTCATCACCACCATTTTCAACCTGGTAGGCGCGATCATCTTTGCCGCGATTATGGCGATGTCTGCCAAGTTCGCCGACCTAGATCCCTCGCACCTTTTGGTGACGGTTTCTGAAGGCAAGCTCATCAAGTCCCCGCAAGGCATGCTGGTAGAGGCCATCGCCGCGAACTTCGTGGTCAACATGGGCATCGTCGGTGCCATCTTTGCCAAGGATGCGGCTTCGAAGTTCTTTGTCATCATCCCGATTATTGGCGCTTTCGTGGCGTTAGGCCTAGAGCACGTTATCGCGAACTTTTGCCTGTTTAGCATCACGCTCTTCGCTTCCGATCCGGTGCCGGCAGCCCTGACCGCCGGCAACGTGGCTCTCAATTGGATCCTGGTCTGGATCGGCAACTTTATTGGCGGCGGCCTTTTGGTTGGCGGCGTCTACGCGTGGCTCAATCGCGGCCCGGAGGCCTACCGCGACTAAGCGAGTTCACCGGAATACAGATTAAAGCGGTCACCGCGGGCGAAACCGACGAGTGCCATGCCAGTTTCGCGGGCAGTCTCTACCGCTAGGGAGGAGGCGGCGCTGACAGCAACGAGCATGCCGAATCCGGCCATTGCGGCCTTTTGAACGAGTTCGAAGCTGGCGCGCGAGCTCATGACCAAAATGAGGTCGTCCGCGGGCAGGCGGTCTTCTAAAAGGAGGTGGCCGATGACCTTATCTGCGGCATTGTGACGGCCAATATCCTCGCGGATGACTACCGGTTCACCGTCTAGGGTGAAGGCGCCGGCGGCATGGATGCCGCCGGTCTTTTTAAATTGCTTCTGTTCAGCCCGGAGCTTGTCTGGCAGCTTGGCGACGACATGGGGATCCACCGGCACTCGGGGAATCCGGTAGCGGGTCTGTTTGGTCAAGGCCTCGATAGAAGAGGTGCCACATACGCCGCAGGCGGAAGTGGTGGTGGTCAAGCGCAGATCGCTGAGGTCGAGCACATTCTTTTTTGTTAATTCGACGTCGAGCAAATTGTAGGTATTCATGCCATCGACGGTGGCGCCGGCGCAGTAGCGGGCCTCGGCGACGTCGCCAAGCGAGGCAATGTGGCCCTCCGAATGTAAGAAACCGTGCGCCAACTCCACGTCATGGCCGGGAGTGCGCATGGTGGTGGTAATGGTCTGACCGCCTACGCGGATTTCCAAGGGCTCCTCGCCGGCGACCGTATCTGCGCGGGTATCGACCTGCAGGCCATCTCCCAGGCGGACCTTGGTGACGGCAAAGGTGGAGTTCTTGCGGCCGGCCATTACTGCAACACCTGCTTCAGGGCAGTGATATTGCCGCGGGCTTCCTCTACGTCGCTGGAGGCTAGGCCCACGAGGAAGGCAGTAAGTGGGGCCGCGGGGCGGGAGCGATTATGCGCGACGTCTTTGGTGAGGTCCAGGATCTCGCGGGTGAGTGCGGTTGCCTCCTGCGGATCAAGGCCGAGGTGACGGGCGGCTTCTTTGAGCCACTCGTGTGCGGATTGGATGGGGTCCTCGTGTGTTTGGCTCATCACCATCTCCTTATTTACGTTCGTGCTGGTCTCGACTTTAATGAAGGTGCCAGACTATTTGGAAAACCGCAGGTTATGGCGTAGTATGGTACCTCGTGCTTGCGCCGAGGTTTCGGCGTGCCTCAATCATTGCGAATTTTGGCGCGCTGAGCTGCAGAAAGCGCCGAGCCGATGCAAGAACTGAACATCAACTTTGTTGTAGGCCCCTCGCCGTAGATAGCGGACCGTTGTCTGAATCAAAGGGTGGCGAGCGCCTTACGGTATTGACCGTAGGGAGCGTGAGTAGCCCGAAATCACACGGAGAACGCTTTGGTGAGCACGGGAACCGCAACGAGAAAGGTACACGGTCACTCATATGACTATGACTGATCCTATTGCCGACATGCTGTCGCGCGTGCGCAACGCAAGTAATGCGCACCATGACACCGTGTCGATGCCTACCTCCAAGCTGAAGGCAAACATTGCCGACATCTTGAAGCAGGAAGGCTACATCGCTGACTACACCGTCGAGGGTCACACCCTGTCCCTCGAGCTGAAGTACAACAACCGCGAGCGCTCCCTGTCTGGCCTGCGTCGCGTGTCTAAGCCGGGTCTGCGTGTGTACGCAAAGTCCACCGAACTGCCACAGGTCTTGGGCGGCTTGGGCGTGGCTATCATTTCCACGTCCCACGGCGTGCTGACTGACCGTCAGGCTGAGGAGAAGGGCGTAGGCGGAGAAGTTCTCGCCTACGTCTGGTAAAGGGAGGTTTGACACATGTCTCGAGTCGGTCTAGCACCAATCGCCGTACCGAACGGCGTCGAAATCAAGATCAACGGCCAAGACGTTGAGGTTAAGGGCCCAAAGGGCACCCAGAGCGTTAACGTTCCAGAGCCTATCGCCATCAACCTGGAAGACGGCGTACTGTCCGTCTCCCGCCCTGATGACCACCGCAAGCACCGTGCTCTGCACGGTCTGTCCCGCTCCCTGCTGAACAACGCCGTTGTTGGCGTGACCGAGGGCTACACCATCAAGATAGAAATCTTCGGTGTCGGCTACCGTGTCCAGCAGAAGGGTAAGGACCTGGAATTCAGCCTGGGCTACTCCCACCCGATCCTCATCGAGGCTCCGGAGGGAATTACCTTCGCAGTGGACGGCGCAACCAAGCTGTCCATTACCGGTATTGACAAGCAACTAGTCGGACAGATCGCCGCTAATATCCGTCGTCTGCGTAAGGACGATCCTTACAAGGGCAAGGGTATTCGCTACGAGGGCGAGCAGATCCGTCGCAAGGTCGGAAAGACGGGTAAGTAAGCAATGGCAAACACTGAAAACACCAAGCGCACTCCAGTCGGCAAGGACATTTCCTCTCGTCGTCGCGAAGCACGCGCACGCCGTCACTTCCGTATCCGTAAGACCCTGCGTGGCACCCCTGAGGCACCGCGCCTGGTTCTTCACCGCTCCTCCCGTCACATGCACGTACAGGTCATCGATGACCTGGCAGGCCACACCCTGGTCTCCGCATCCTCCATGGAGGCGGACGTTCGTGCACTCGAGGGCGATAAGAAGGCCAAGGCTGCCAAGGTAGGCGAGCTGGTTGCCGAGCGCGCTAAGGCCGCTGGCATCGAGCACGTCGTATTTGACCGCGCAGGCTACAAGTACCACGGCCGCGTCGCTGCGCTGGCTGACGCCGCACGTGAAGGTGGTCTGAAGTTCTAATGATCATCGTCAACGGAAACATCAACGGAAGGAACGCCTAATGTCGGACCGTGAACAGCGTGACGGCGGACGCTCCGCCGAGAACAACAAGAACAACCGCGGTGGCAACGGCCGCCGCAACGATCGTCGTAACCAGCAGGACAACGAGCGCGATAAGTACATCGAGCGCGTTGTGACCATCAACCGCGTCTCCAAGACCGTTAAGGGTGGCCGCAACATGTCCTTCACCGCCCTCGTCGTCGTTGGTGACGGCCAGGGTCAGGTTGGCGTTGGCTACGGCAAGGCCAAGGAAGTCCCGGCCGCAATCCAGAAGGGCGCTGAAGAGGCTCGCAAGAACTTCTTCCGCGTTCCGATGATTGCCGGCACCATCACCCACCCGGTTGAGGGTCGCGACGCAGCTGGCATCGTCATGATGAAGCCTGCCGCACCTGGTACCGGTGTTATCGCTGGTGGTGCTGCTCGTCCAGTGCTCGAATGCGCTGGCGTGCAGGACATCCTGTCGAAGTCCCTGGGCTCCGACAATGCACTCAACGTCGTCCGCGCTACCGTGGACGGCCTCAAGCAGCTGGTCCGCCCTGAAGAGGTTGCCGCACGTCGTGGCAAGTCCATCGAAGAGGTCACCCCGGCCCGTATGCTGCGCAAGCGCGCAGGTCAGGAGGCATAAGCAATGGCTCTGAAGATTACACAGGTAAAGGGCCTGGTGGGCACCAAGCCGAACCACCGCAAGAACATTGAGGCTCTCGGCCTCAAGCGCATCGGTCACTCCGTAGTTAAGCAGGACACCCCGATCGTTCGCGGTATGGTTCACAAGGTTCGCCACCTGGTCACCGTCGAAGAAGTGGCAGGGGAGTAAACCATGGCTGATATCATCAAGCTGCACGACCTGCGCCCAACCGCAGGAGCAAACAAGCCTAAGACCCGCGTCGGCCGCGGTGAGGCATCCAAGGGTAAGACCGCTGGTCGCGGTACCAAGGGCACCGGTGCTCGTAAGCAGGTTTCCGCTGCTTTCGAGGGTGGCCAGATGCCGATCCACATGCGTCTGCCTAAGTTGAAGGGCTTCAAGAACCCGAACCATGTTGAGTACCAGGTAGTTAACGTTGCTGACCTGGCCGAGAAGTTCGCAGATGGCGGCGACATCACCGTTGCTGACATCGCAGCTGCCGGCCTGGTCCGCGCTAATAAGCCGGTCAAGGTTCTGGGCAACGGCGACATCAACGTTAAGTTGAACGTCACCGCTGACAAGTTCTCCAAGTCTGCTGTAGAGAAGATCGAGGCTGCTGGCGGTTCCGCCAACACCAAGTAATCTCTACTAGGTAGATTTCATCCCCCTCTCCGCACACGCGGGGCAGGGGGATTTTTAGTGCTTTATGACGGACGCACCGGGGTTGGTGCGAATAGTTGGGCGGGGCGAATGCCAGCACTCGGCAGTGAACATTGTTGACAGCAAACCTTTATAAATAAATAAGGTTGGTGGTATAGCGATATATATTCACGAGTGTTACAGTCATCCTTAGTTGAAAATCATCTAACGTTAAGGAGCCTCTTATGTCGTCTGTTTCTTCCCTGCTCGCAACCGCAGTTGCTGCCATCATGCCATTTGCTGGCTCTACCGGCCCGGTCGATGCCCAAGAACAGCTCTCCCAGCCGGATCCTGCTGAGAACGCCCAGACCGCACCGGTCGAGGCTGGTGAGCAGCCTGCGCAGGACCAGCAGCCGGGCGCCCACGCTGAAAAGGGCCGTATCACCGGTGACAAGGAAGACGTCATCAACGGTGAGGGGGAAGGTGCCGACGAGGTTGATCCTGGCTTCAATGGCGGCAACCTGCAAACCGGCAAGCTGGCCGTGCAGCGCGAGCTGACACTTGCTACGCAGGAGGTCGGCCACGAGTTCATGAACATCGAGTTCAAGGATCAGCACTCCGCCCACCTGACCTTCCCGGAGACCTATAATCCGGACAAGGATGAGACGGCCGTGCAGCGAGTTATGGACGCGCTGAAGATCAACGGGTACGACAACATCACCGCTGCATACTAAAGCGCCAACGTCCCGATTTAGGGCATAAGAAAAGGGTGGGACGCTCGTGGGGGGAGCGTGCCACCCTTATATGTTTTCCATACCGGTCTAGGGGCCGGAGAGGGGGCTAGGCCTCGTCCACGGTCTTTTCGTATAGGCCGGGGAAGCGGTCATCCGGATCGGTGACTGCCTTAATGGCGGCGGGAAGGCTGCCGCCGTAGAGCTCTTCGAACTTTTCCCGGGAATAAAAGGCCTCGGAGTAGAGGGACTTGTGTCCGCCAAGCTCGTTCACCTTAGATTCAATGACGCGGTTGAAAGCACCATTATTCGGGGCAGAAGGGTCGACGTGGTCGCCTTCTACGCCGGACCAAAAGCCAACGTTGACCCAGGTCTGCCCAGGGCGAAGCGGGTAGAGCGGCCAGGGGTCGCTCGAGTTTAAGGCGATGTCGCCGGTGCCTACTAGCTCGCCCACGCCATCGCGAAGTCGGATTGGACAGAGCCACACCGGCTGGATATCGGAAGCATTAAAGAACCAATGGAGGAATTCCGGCAGGTTTTCTGGAGTGACCTCGATATCTTGGACCACGCGTTCAGCACGTGGCTTGCCGTGGGGCTTTTTGATGAAGTTATATTCCAGCTCGTACTTGCGGTCGAGGCGGACTAGCTTCCAATAGAAGGAGCTGCGGCGCAATTCGCGCGGCCACACCTTGCGCACCTTCGGGTTCTGCGCACCAAAGGCGCGCGAGCACCAGAACCAGTCGGTATCCCAGCGCCAGATATAGTCGCGGATAGTGAGGCGATCGCGGCGGATGCCAGAGGCGTGCTGGAGGCTGCGGTAGTAAATCTTGTCCCGCGTGTAGTCGGAGGTTGGTCCCTCCTCATCGGTAAAGCGGGCAAAGACAAGGTACGCCTCGTCCTCGGAGAAGACCACGCCGTCGAGGCCATGGACGGGCTCGCCGCGGTGGGTGTGGGAAGAGGTGACGTCGGCAAGCACGCGGCTCGCTTCCTCCACGGTGTGGAAACGCTCCTCGCGCAGCTCTACATAGGCGGGCACGGGTTCCAGCTCAATCTTTAGGCGCACCGCGTAGCCCAGCGAGCCATAGGAGTTGGGGAAGAGGCGGAAGAGATCCACATTCTCCTCGCGGGAGCAGGTAAGGATCTCGCCGGTGCCCGTAAGCACGTCCATCTCCAGCACGGACTCGTGTGGGAGACCGTTACGGAAGCTGGTGGATTCCACGCCCATGCCAGTAACCGCACCGCCCAAAGTAATGGTCTTAAGCTGCGGTACGACGAAGGGCATGAGGCCATGGGCCAGGGTGGCATCCACGAGGTCCTCATAGGTGCACATGCCCTGCACATCGGCCGTGCGGGCTATCGGGTCGACCTCAATGACGCCGCTAAGGCCGGATACATCGAGGCCTTCCTGCGCCTCGCTGCGGCTACGGAAGAGGTTGGAGGTCTTCTTGGCTAGGCGGACGCGCTTTCCGGCCGGGACAGCACGGAAGCTAGACAGCAGCTTATCGACGCCCTCCTGGTGCGCCGTCCACCCCACCGGCTCAATGGGCATAGCATCCACCGGCCGCGGCTGGGCAGCGGCGATGCGATCGCGCAGATTATCAATGAGAGTCATAGCACCCCTCCTTAAAAGCGGCTATCTTCCCACCAGCGGCGCTCAGGCACACCGGCGCGGGAACCGGCCTCGCCCAGCTTTACGCCGAGGAAGTGATAAAGGTTGATGATATTGCGCTCAAAGCCCCATTCGGATCCGGCCATATAAATGCCGTACAGGCGAGCAGTGGGCAGGCCCACGGTGGCGCAGGCCTCGTCCCAATTGTCCTTCAGGTTCTCGCACCAGTCATGCAGCGTGCGCATGTAGTCAAAGCGGAGGGACTCGGTGTGGATGACTTCGAAGCCATTGTCCTGCATCGCCTTGGTGACATTGCCGGAGCCAGTGAGCTCGCCGTCCGGGAAGATATAGCGGTCAATGAAGCCGCCCTTGGGGGTCTTGTGATTATCCGGGTAGGTGATGTTGTGGTTGAGCATCAGGCCACCGACCTTCAACTTGCCATGCAGGAACTTGAAGAAGTCGTTGTAGTTCTTCACGCCAATGTGCTCAATAATGCCGATGGCGGAGATAGCATCGAAGCCCTCTTCGGTGATATCGCGGTAGTCCATGAAGCGGACCTCCGCCAAGTCTTGGAGGCCTTCCTCCTCAATCTTGCGCTGGCCCCACTCGGCCTGTTCCTTGGATAGGGTGACGCCGACGGACTTCACGCCGCGGCGCGCCGCGTAGCGCACCATACCGCCCCAGCCGCAGCCCACATCCAAGTGTCGGTCGCCTTCCTTGAGGCGCAGCTTGTCAAAGATGAGGCGGTACTTATTCTCCTGCGCTTCCTCCAGGGTGGCATCCGGGGAGGGGTAGTAGGCGCAGGTGTAGGTCATCGAATCGCCCAAGAAGAGCTCGTAGAAATCATTGCCAACGTCATAGTGATCAGAAATGACATCGGCATCGCGCTGCTTCGAGTGCTTGGAAAGGCCGTCGTGTAGCTTGCGGCGCAACCAGGAAGCCCGCTCCACCTCAGGGACCGGCTGGATCTGGAAGGCGCCCATGGACGCTAGGGAACGAACAACGCGGGCCAGGGTCTTGGCATCCGGCTTCTGGAATTTGTCATACATGGCATGCAGCGCGTCAAAAATGCCATAGGGGTGGGCCGGGTGATCGCCATGCACCGTAATGCCGTCCGTGACATAAGCGCGCGCAAATCCCACGTCGCCGGGGTGGGTAGCGATAAAGGAGAGGCCCTCGAGGCTATTAATAGTCACCTTGTACTGGGCGTCTTCCGGTCCGGTCGCGGACCCATCGAAGGCCTCCCAGCGGAAGGGGTTGGGGCTAGGGACAAATACGTCGATGATCTCAGCAACGGTCATCGGCGTGAATTTCTTGCTCATAAGTACTTCTTTCGAAACATTTGGTTCACACCAATAACGGCCTCGAAGCGCGAAGGGCTGTGAGGTCGGAGATATTTCAGGAGTATTGCGTGTGTGCAATACCCCCTCATGGTAAACCCCAGATGCAAAACGCGCGAAAGGACAAGCAATCATGGTCACACTATTGGGTCTTAATGTGGCTATGCGGGGCAAGGCTGGTAGGGTAATGGGGTCATAAGTGTTCAACCGTCCCTGAAGGAAACCTGAATTTCCCCTAAGCTTTCTGGCTCAGGGGGTGTGGTTTCCTAGGGGTAGATGAGTTTCCACCTCCGTGTGTGAACGCGAAACCCTCCCTAGATTTCGCGTTCGGCAGCGGTAGGCCAGGAGGATTTTGTAGTGTCCGCCATTGTCCAGGCTTTCAAGGATGCCGACCTACGTAAGAAGATCATCTTCACCATCGTGATGATCATCGCGTACCGCGTCGGTGCACAGATCCCGTCTCCGGGTGTTGACTATGCGTCTATTGCTGGCCGCTTGCGCCAGTTGACCGAGCAGTCCGGAGACCTTTACTCCGTGATCAACCTCTTCTCGGGTGGTGCGCTGCTACAGCTGTCGATCTTCGCTATCGGCATCATGCCGTACATTACGGCGTCGATTATTGTGCAGCTGCTGACCGTGGTCATTCCTCGCTTTGAGGAATTGAAGAAGGAAGGCCAGTCCGGTCAGGCCAAGATGACCCAGTACACCCGCTACCTGACCCTCGCGTTGGCGCTGCTGCAATCCTCCGGCATCGTCGCGCTGGCAGACCGCGAGCAGCTGCTGGGCCAGGGCGTACCGGTCTTGGCTGATGACCGTAACTTCTTCACCCTCATCGTCCTGGTGATTACCATGACTTCCGGTGCCGTACTGGTGATGTGGATGGGCGAGCTTATCACCGAAAAGGGTATCGGTAACGGTATGTCCCTGCTCATCTTCGCTGGTATCGCAACCCGCCTGCCCACCGATGGTGCAAGCATCCTGCAGAACAATGGTGGACTCGTCTTCGCCATGGTGGTAGCCGGCTTGGTCATCCTGGTTGTTGGCATTACCTTCATCGAGCAGGGCCAGCGCCGCATTCCGGTCCAGTACGCTAAGCGCATGGTCGGCCGCCGCCAGTACGGTGGTTCCTCTACCTACCTGCCGCTAAAGGTCAACCAGGCCGGAGTTATCCCGGTCATCTTCGCTTCCTCCCTTATCTACATGCCGGTTCTCATTACCCAGATTGTGAACTCTGGCTCCCCCGGTACCCCCGATAACTGGTGGCAGCGCAACGTCATCGCGCACCTGCAGGCACCTTCCTCCTGGCAGTACATTGTGCTGTACTTCGTCCTGACCATCTTCTTCGCTTACTTTTATGTCTCGGTCCAGTACGATCCGGCAGAGCAGGCGGATAATATGAAGAAGTACGGCGGCTTCATCCCGGGTATTCGCCCGGGCCGCCCAACCGCGGAGTACCTTGGTTATGTGATGAACCGTCTGCTGTGCGTGGGCGCGCTGTACTTGGCACTTATCGCCATCCTGCCGAATATCCTCTTGGACCTCGGCGTAGGCAGAGCCTCCGCCAGCGGCACGTCCGCCTTTGGTGGTACGGCCATCCTGATTATGGTCTCCGTCGCCTTGACTACGGTCAAGCAGATCGAGTCCCAGCTACTGCAATCCAACTACGAAGGACTACTTAAGTAATGCGTCTTGTACTTCTAGGACCTCCCGGTGCCGGCAAGGGCACCCAGGCAGCTATCCTCAGCGAGAAGCTGAACGTTCCGCACATCTCCACCGGCGACCTGTTCCGCGCCAATATTGGCGAAGGCACCCCGCTGGGTGTAGAGGCAAAGTCCTACATCGATGCAGGCAAGCTAGTACCTACCGACGTCACCGCCCGCATGGTCGAGGACCGCCTTAACCAAGATGATGCCAAGAATGGCTTCCTGTTGGACGGCTTCCCGCGTACCACCGAGCAGGCAGACATCCTGGAGGAGCTGCTGACTAAGAAGGGCGAGAAGCTCGACGGAGTTCTCAACTTCGAGGTCTCCGAGGATGTTGTGGTTGAGCGGATGATGGCCCGTGGCCGCGCCGACGACAACGAGGAGACCATCCGCACCCGCCTCGGTGTCTACCGTGAGGAAACCTTCCCGCTTATCGAGCACTACGGCGATGCCATCATCTCCATTAAGGCCGAAGGCACCGTGGAGGAAATTAACGCCCGTGCGATGGAAGCACTGGGTAAGTAAGCATGGCTTTTCGACGCCGCAGTAAGCGCATCCCCGCCCGCACCCCGGGCGAACTAGACGCCATGCAGGCCGCCGGCGAAATTGTTGGCAAGGCACTGCAGGAAGTCCGCGCTGCTGCGGCGTCTGGCGTATCTACTCTCGAGCTGGATGCGGTGGCTGAGCAGACCATTCGCGATGCCGGCGCCTATCCCACCTTCAAGGGGTACGAAGGATTTCCGGGCTCCATCTGTGCTTCCGTTAATGACGTCATCGTGCACGGCATTCCGGATAAGGAAACCATCCTGGCAGAAGGCGACTTGGTGTCCATCGATTGCGGTGCCACGCTCGATGGGTGGGTAGGCGATAGCGCTTGGTCCTTTGCAGTGGGTGAGCTCGATGCTGATGTCGCGGCCCTCAACACGGCCACCGAGTATGTCCTTATGGAGGGCATGCAGGCTATGGTTCCGGGCAATCTGCTTACCGACGTCTCCCATGCCCTCGAGCAAGCCACCCGACGGGCCGAGCAGAAGTTCGGCGTGGATCTATTCATCGTGGATGGCTACGGCGGTCACGGCATCGGGCGCACCATGCACGAGGATCCTTACCTGGCCAATGAGGGGCGGCCGGGCCGTGGCCCGCTGATCCAAGAAGGCTCTGTACTGGCCATTGAACCCATGCTAACTTTGGGCACAGAGGATTCTGCCGTGCTAGAGGATGACTGGACGGTCGTTACCCTCGATGGCTCCTTCGCCGCTCACTGGGAGCATACGGTCGCCGCGACCGCCGATGGGCCCCGTATTCTTACCCGCCGCTACTGACATTTATTCCCCGATATTGCCTGTTGCACTAGGCATATGCCCCTGAAAGGTTTATACTCACAGCCATGTCTAAATTTAGCTTCCGCAAGATCCGTGCCACGGTTGCTGCGCCCGCAGTCGCTGGTGTGATGGCCTTGAGCACCACTATTGCGGCTCCTGCCGCTACCGCCCAGGAGATTCCGAACCTGGATCAGCTCAGCTCCAAGGCAAACTCCGACCTCGCTCAGCTCTCTTCCCAGTCCGGCCTAGACCAGCTCACCGCCGAGGCAAAGAAGCAGCTGGATAACTTCTACGGCCAGACCCGCGCGCAGGCCTGGAATACCCGCAACCAGATTCTGGACCAGGCAGAGAAGTTCTCCCCGGAACTGGTACCTAACGTCCAGACCGCTGTGGACGGCGCCGTAGAATTCCTCTTCCCAGGCTTGATTGCACAGAAGAATGAGGAAGCACGCAAAGCCCGCGAGGCCGCTGCTCGCGCCAACGCGGAGCGCGTCGCTGCTGAGAAGGCTCGTTCTGAGGCTGCGGCACGCAAGGCGGAAGCACAACGCCGAGCCAACCAGTTCGACCGTGGCCCGTGCCCGGCCGATGCCAAGGTATGCGTTGACCTCAATGGTCGCCGCACCTGGCTGCAGGACGGCGGCAAGGTGTCCTACGTGTCCCCGGCCATGTCTGCTGGCATGCGCGGTCAGGAAACCCCGCGCGGCACTTTCCATGTGACCCGCAAGGTAGAACATGAGATTTCCCGCGAGTTCAATAATGCGCCGATGCCGTACTCCATTTACTTCACCAACAACGGTCACGCCTTCCACCTGGATGACCCAGCCGTTGATTCCAATGGATGCGTTCACCTGCCGCCAGACGCTGCAAAGCGCTACTGGGATAATGTGCAGGTTGGCGATAAGGTCTTTATCTACTAAGGCCCGCGCTTAAGCGAAAGCCTCATCCCCCGAACTGAGCTTCCGACAAGGAGAATTGGTTCGGGGGATTTTGCTGGCTTAGGGGTGCGGGGCGGGCGATTGAGCGGGGCGTCGGAAAGCGCGGCGGTTTGGAAAACGTATCGCTGCAGCGTAAGCTGTTAAGCCGGTGTATAGCGTCAGCGAAGCTGGCGCGGATACGCCACCGCAGTAGACAACAAACATGCAGGTGACGGCGCACTTGTCCGTCGCCAGAAAAGTAGAGGTTATGGCTAAGGAAGGCGCAATCGAGGTAGAAGGCCGCATTATCGAGCCTTTGCCCAACGCAATGTTCCGTGTCGAGCTCGACAATGGACACAAGGTTCTTGCACACATTTCTGGCAAGATGCGTCAGCACTACATTCGCATCCTCCCAGAGGATCGCGTGGTTGTAGAGCTGTCTCCTTATGACCTGACCCGCGGACGCATCGTCTACCGCTACAAGTAAAGACAGTAAGCCTCCTCACCCAAGGGTGAACCCGTAGGTTCATCCTGTCCACCTCAGGCTACGGTGGCCTGAGCCCGCACTGGTAAGCAACCCAAGGATTCCCGGCACGGTCCGGGCGAAGCGTTGCGTGGAGCGGGACGGATGGGGAGAAAACCGCCGTAACAACCCGAAAGGACACGCCATATGGCACGTCTAGCTGGTGTTGACCTCCCCCGCAATAAGCGCATGGAGGTCGCTCTCACCTACATCTACGGCATCGGTCCAACCCGTGCCAAGGAACTGCTAGAAAAGACTGGCATTTCTCCTGACCTGCGCACTGACAACCTGGATGATGACCAGCTGTCGGCGCTCCGTGACGCAATTGAGGCTACCTGGAAGGTTGAGGGTGACCTCCGCCGTCAGGTTCAGGCTGATATCCGCCGCAAGATTGAAATCGGTAGCTACAAGGGTCTGCGCCACCGCCGTGGCCTGCCTGTACGTGGCCAGCGCACCAAGACCAATGCGCGCACTCGTAAGGGTCCGAAGAAGACGATCGCAGGAAAGAAGAAGTAATTCATGCCTCCAAAGACTCGTTCCGGCGCGCGCCGTTCCGGCCGCCGCGTCGTAAAGAAGAATGTGGCCCTCGGCCACGCATACATCAAATCCACCTTCAATAACACCATCGTCTCGATCACCGATCAGACCGGTGCTGTTATCTCTTGGGCATCCTCCGGCCACGTTGGCTTCAAGGGATCCCGTAAGTCCACTCCGTTCGCCGCTCAGATGGCAGCCGAGAACGCTGCTCGCAAGGCAATGGATCATGGCATGAAGAAGGTTGACGTATTCGTCAAGGGTCCGGGCTCCGGCCGCGAGACCGCCATCCGTTCCCTGCAGGCTGCAGGCCTCGAGGTTTCCTCGATCACGGATGCAACCCCACAGCCGCACAACGGCTGCCGTCCGACCAAGCGCCGCAAGGTTTAAGGGAAAGGAAGAGGTAAGAAAATGGCTCGTTACACTGGCCCCGCTACCCGCGTATCCCGCCGTCTTCGCGTCGACTTGGTCGGCGGCGATATGGCATTCGAGCGCCGCCCGTACCCACCGGGACAGGCTGGCCGCAACCGCATCAAGGAATCTGAGTACCTGCTGCAGCTCCAGGAGAAGCAGAAGGCAAAGTACACCTACGGTGTGCTGGAGCGTCAGTTCCGTCGCTACTACGCAGAGGCTAACCGCCTCCCGGGAAAGACCGGCGATAACCTGGTTATCCTGCTCGAGTCCCGCTTGGACAACGTAGTTTACCGTGCAGGTCTGGCACGCACCCGCCGCCAGGCTCGCCAGCTTGTCTCCCACGGTCACTTCACCGTGAATGGCAAGAACATCAACGTTCCTTCCTACAAGGTCACCCAGTACGACATCATCGATGTCCGTGACCGCTCCAAGAAGATGGAATGGTTCGAAGATGCTCAGGACGCCCTCATCGATGCCAACGTACCGGCATGGCTGCAGGTTGTTCCTGATACCCTGCGCATCCTCGTGCACCAGCTGCCCGAGCGCGCTCAGATCGACATTCCGCTGCAGGAGCAGCTCATCGTCGAGCTTTACTCGAAGTAAACTGTTATACCGCACGGCCTGTAATGGCCTGGCGGATAACCAGGAATCTTCAATCCCGAAGATTTTTACCCCTCTACCGGCGTCAAATAGCGGTCGCCGAAAAGGAGAATTTCAATGCTCATTTCCCAGCGTCCTCAGCTCACCGAGGAATTCATCGACTCGTCTCGTTCCAAGTTCGTCATCGAACCGCTCGAGCCGGGCTTTGGCTACACCCTCGGTAACTCGCTGCGTCGTACCCTGCTGTCCTCCATTCCGGGTGCAGCGGTAACCTCCATCAAGATCGATGGTGTTCTCCACGAGTTCACCACCATCAACGGTGTGAAGGAAGACGTTTCCGAGATCATTTTGAACATCAAGAGCATGGTGCTTTCTTCCGACTCCGATGAGCCGGTTGTTATGTACCTGAGCAAGGAAGGCCCGGGCGATGTCACTGCGGGCGATATCCAGCCGCCGGCTGGCGTGGAGATCCACAACCCGGATCTGCATATCGCTTCCCTGAATGACACCGCCAAGCTGGACATTGAGCTCGTCGTCGAGCGCGGCCGTGGCTACGTCCCAGCCGCTCCTACCTCCGGTGAGATCGGCCGCATCCCGGTCGACCAGATTTATTCCCCGGTCCTCAAGGTCTCCTACAAGGTCGAGGCAACTCGTGTTGAGCAGCGTACCGACTTTGACAAGCTGACCATCGACGTCGAAACCAAGAACTCGATTTCTGCCCGCGATGCCCTGGCTTCCGCCGGCGGCACCCTGGTCGAGCTCTTCGGCCTGGCTCGCGAGCTGAACAACGCTGCCGAAGGCATTGAGATCGGACCTTCCCCGCAGGAGACCGAGTACATCGCTGCCTACGGCATGCCGATCGAGGACCTGAACTTCTCCGTCCGCTCTTATAACTGCCTGAAGCGTCAGGAGATTCACACCGTGGGCGAGCTCGCTGAATGCACCGAGTCCGACCTGCTGGATATCCGTAACTTCGGCCAGAAGTCGATCAATGAGGTAAAGATCAAGCTGGCTAACCTGGGCCTGGCTCTCAAGGACACCCCTGAGGATTTCGACCCAACCCAGCTCGAGGGCTACGACGCAGAAACCGGTGACTTCAAGGATCCGGCTGCTGAGGATTCCGAGTAAAGAACCCCGCTGACTTGCGGCAATAACCCAATTGCCGCGCGCTCAACTTTTACCGCATACGAGGAGTACACAATGCCAACCCCTAAGAAGGGTGCCCGTCTCGGCGGCTCCGCCAAGCAGCAGGCTCACATGCTGAGCAACTTGGCAGCCAGCCTGATCGAGCACGGCGCTATCAAGACCACCGATGCCAAGGCGAAGGTCCTTCGCCCGTACATCGAAAAGATCATCACCAAGGCTAAGTCCGGCACCATCGCTGACCGCCGCGCAGTCCTGAAGCTCATCCCGCGCAAGGATGTTGTTTCTTACCTGTTCGACGAGGTTGCGCCGAAGTTTGAGAACCGTGAGGGTGGCTACACCCGCACCATCAAGCTGGACAACCGCACCGGCGACAACGCCCCGATGTCCCAGATCTCCCTCGTTCTCGAGGAGACCGTGACCTCTGAGGCTACCCGCGCTACCCGCGCTGCCGCATCCAAGGCCGCTGAGGCTGAGGAAGCTAAGGCAGACGAGGCTGCTGAGACCGAGGCGCCTGCCGAGGAGACCGCAGCTGAGGAGTCCGAGGAGAAGTAATTTCCCTTCGGCCCTAGCGCCTCGCCGCCGTCTTTCCCACCTGTGGGAGGGCGGCGGCTTTGTCATGTCCGCACCCAACTAGGGCTTAGCACACGGACGACCCTGCGCCGGCGGGCAGTAAACACTCCGGTAGCATGAAGCCCACTATGACAGATGCAGCATCGACTTCCCCCGAAGGGCCGGCGGACGGGTTCGTACGCCTGCGCTTGGACTTGGCTTATGACGGCACGGACTTTCATGGCTGGGCCAAGCAGAAGGGCGGTCTGCGCACGGTGCAGGGGGTACTGGAAGAAAAGCTGGCGATGATTGCGCGCACGGAGGTGGCGCTTACGGTCGCTGGTCGGACGGATGCCGGTGTGCACGCTCGTGGCCAGGTGGCGCACGTGGACGTTCCCACAGATATGCTGGCGCAGCGCTCGGTGGCGGGGGAGCCGGCGAAGCTGGTGCGTCGGTTAGCAAAGCTTCTGCCAGAAGACGTTCGGGTGCACGGGTGCGAGTTCGCACCCGCGGGCTTTGATGCGCGGTTTTCGGCGCTGCGGCGGCACTACGTCTACCGGATTACCACCAACCCGCGCGGCGCGCTGCCGACCCGGGCGCGGGATACGGCCGAGTGGATTAAGCCGGTAGATATTGACGCCATGCAGGACGCTGCTACCGCGCTGGTGGGCCTGCATGACTTCGCGGCTTTTTGTAAAGCCAAGCCAAATGCCACGACCATCCGGGAATTGCAGGAATTTTCTTGGCGCGACGTTTCTACGCCCGAAGAACCGGAGCTTTTTGAGGCCCGCGTGAGCGCCGATGCGTTCTGCTGGTCGATGGTGCGCTCGCTGGTAGGGTGCTGCCTGCGCGTGGGGGAGGGGCGGCGCGATGCTGACTTCGCCGAGGCACTGCTGCAGGAGACGAAGCGCTCTTCCAGCATTCCCGTGGCCCCGGCCAAGGGACTCTCGCTCGTCGCCGTTGATTACCCGGCCGCGGATCAACTGGCGGCACGCGCCGAGGTCACCCGCGAAAGGCGCAGCGCCGACTAGCGCCCAAGTGGCAGCGGGTGCTTACCTGGGATAGCCTGTGTGCTGGGTGTACACAGACTTTTCGGGGGAAAATTATGGCACGTCCGTTGCCTACTACCAAGGCCCAGGTATCGGGCCATAAATTCTTACGTCGCCGCGTCGAGCATGGGCTCGTATTAGGCGATATCCGCATGATTCACGATCCATTGGCTAGGCGCCGCAAAGCGCTCCTTTTCGGCGGGGTCGGCGTCGCCTTCCTTGCGGTGGGGTCCGGTATGTTGGCATGGCTGCAGCCGAGTCCGCAGCCGGGTGATGCGCCGATTGTGCGCTCGGAGCAGGGCCAGCTCTTTGTGGATGTCAACGACACCTACCACCCTGTATTCAACCTGGCGTCGGCGCGCATTATCGCCGGACAGGCGGCCGACGCGCAGACGATCGGAGATGAGCACTTGCAAGAAGCGCTACTGGGCTCACCGGTGGGTATCTCGGATGCCCCTGGGTACCTCGCGGCAGCAGGCGAGACTCCCCAGCAGCGTTGGGCAGCGTGTTTAGCTGGCAAGGATGAGGCGCCGACTACAGAAAACCCAACCAGCATCGGCGGGCACCAGGTTGCGTCGCAGGAGGTTATTGTTCTCGCCGAGCCCGAGCAGAAAAGCCTCGGTGAGGAGCGCGCCGCACTGGTGGAATCCGAGGGCACGCAGTGGCTTATCACAGAGGAAGGCCGGGTGGCGTTGCCAGATTCTTCCAGCACCGAAGGGCGCGTCGTGCGCCGGGCGCTGGGCGTGGACGATAGTACCCACACCTGGCCCGTGCCGCCCGAGCTGCTCAATGCTTTTGCGGAGCTGCCGCCGCTGAACTTTCCGGCTAATCCGCCCGAGGTTGTCGATACTGGGCAGAGCCTGTGGGCGCGTACGCCCGAGGGCGTAGCGGAGCTCACGCCTACGCAGGCGGAGATGCTCACAGGCGTGGGTGCCAAGGAGACGACAGCCACGCCGCAGGAGATTGCCGCGCTTGCCGACGCCCCTTTAAACCTCAACCTTCCCTCCACGTCCTTCCGCTTCTTAAGCCCGGACGATGGCTGGATGTGTGCCGGTAACGAGGGCGGCGGGGTAGTGGTACCTGCCCAAGCAGGCACCATCGCCTTGGCAGGTGAGTCGGTGGCCCATCGCTTTGGTGGACTCGACGCCGGTGGCGTAGGCGTAGACAGCGGCCATGGCTATCACGTGGTCTCACCCACGGGGCAGCGGCACGAGGTCAAGGACAAAGAGACTCTGGAAGCCCTAGGCACCGGCGTGGGCGCGCAGGTGCCGTGGGAGATCCTGCGCTTGCTGCCGGAAGGCTCCGCGCTGAACCGTGAGCAGGCGCTGCAGGTTAGTTCTTAGGCCGTAGCCCGCGCCACACGGCCCACGCAGCAAGCGCCAGCGCTAATCCACCTAGCACCCAGGCACTGCGTGTGGGGGCGCGGGAGTCGCCTTCGTCAGTGGGGCGGATGGTCATAGCTCGGGTATCGACGTCCGCGCCTGCTTCCACGTGGGTGAGCACAGTGAGCGGGTCGATGAAGCCATGTCCCGGTTCCGCGGCGTCCTCCAAGCGTTTACGGAGGGCGGCCGGGCTATCGTCGGGAAAGCGCTGTGCCAAGAGGGCAGCGGTGCCGCTGACCACCGGCGCGGCAAAGGAGGTGCCATGGAACTGCGCCGTTCCGTCCGTGCCCTCCTTACCATCGGCCCATCCACCCGCGGGGTTGAGCGCTAGCGGAATGAAACCTTGCGCAGCAAGCTGGGGTCCGTCGGCCGAATTCAGCGAATAGTCAGCGAGTTCGTGTGAATCCGCGAGGGCGCTTACTGAGAGCACCGTGGGCGAATCCGCCGGAAAGACGCGGTCACCCATCTCACAGCTGCCAGAGGACGCATTGCCCGAAGCAGCGATCACCACGGCGCCGGAGTCTTCCGCATGCGCCAAAGCGCGATCCAATCGGGAAGTATCGACCTGCGCGGCCACATCTGGCGGAACGCAGGAAACAACCGAAATGTTAATGACGCGGGCACTGGCATCGGCAGCGTCATCGATGGCGCGGGCCAAGGTGTCCAGGGAGCCGGTGGTACTGTCCTCGGCTTCCTGGCGGTAGTGCGCGCTGGTCTGGCGCACAGCGTAAATCTCTGCTCGCGGAGCGATACCGATATCGTGTCCGGCGATGACACCGGCCACGACGGTGCCGTGCAGGTCGCAATCGCGATGCGGTTCTGGGTCCTCGGGCGCGACAAGGTCCGCGCCACTGCTGAGATGCCGCAGTTGATCGTGACGGGCCACGCCAGTATCGATAACGGCTACTTTGACGCCTTCCCCGGTAGCAAAGGAATGTAGACGGGCCCGGTAGTCTAACTGCTCCTGGCTTGGTTGGGGCGAAAGCGGTGAGGAATGCGCGGCGGCGCATTCGCGGTCCGGTTCGCGCGCGGCCGCGTAGGGCGCAGCAGTCAGTCCTGCAGCGAATGCAACTACTAAAGCGGTGGGCAGTACGCGCATTATCCAAGCCCCCTAATGAGTACGAAGACACCGGCTAGGTGCGCGGCCAGCGGCAAACTAGCGGCAATGGCGAGGGATTCTATGCGCTCAAACCACGCGATGGTGGTGGGCTCGAGCCCGGCCACCTTGGGTGCCCACAGCGGGGCGCTCAGCATGGCGAGGAGAATCAGGCAGGCAACAAGGATCGGCGCCCAGGCATCGGCAAGGCCGGAATCCGCTACCGTGTGGGTAGCGCACAAGCATGCAGCGAGACAGGCGGTCATCGCCAGCAGCATCAGGGCCCAGCTAGCCAGCACACGACCGTGCCGGGCAGCATGCATGACGACGGCACCCGCGGTGGTCACGCAGAGTGCTTGGACGAAGCCCACGCCGGTGCGCTCGGCACCAAAGAGCACCGCAACGTACTCGGCGAGAGAATCGGGCGCGCCGCTAGTCGGCGCCAAGGCCGGACCACTGCCCGTCAGCGAGAGGGCGATAAGGGCCGGAATGAGACAGAGCGACAGCCCAACGCACATTCCCTCATAGGCGCTGCCGGCGCGCCGGGCGCGGATATCGATATCCGGCTGGACGGCATCAGAAACCGCGAGGTCTTGGCCGGCCGTGGGCAACTGCGGGACTTTGAGCCCAGCGGTGGCAACGGTCAGCGCAGGGGCTGCGGCTAGCAGGATAATGCCGGCGATCACTACGCAAGCGGCTGCCGCCGTACCGTGGCTGCCCTGGAGACCCGTCCCTGGTCCGGGCAGCAGGTAGCCCACAGCCGCGACCAACAACAGCACTGAGACGGTGAGTGCCACGGCAGTAGTGCGAACCGTGCTTAACCCGGTGACGTGGCAGGCAAGCAGCACGATGAGGAGGGCGACGCAGGCGGTGAGTGCGGCAAAGGGGGCTTCGCTAAGCGAGGGCGAAATCACCACCCAGCCACACGCCATGCCGGCTACCAGGCTAAGGTGCACCAGTGATAGGGCACGGGTCCACAAGGCGAGCAACAGGGCTCCAGCGGTCAACGCCGCCCACGCAGCTAGGGGAAGGGTGCTAACCCACACTAGGGCGAAGGCGGCAAGCAGCCCTGCCCAAGCCCAGATGGTGGGAAGGGCGGCGGTAGTATCCTCTTCAGCCGCGGCGGCGAGCGATTCCGCCGCATCCCGAATCACCGGTGCAGACCGGCGCTCGCGCGGACTAATAACAAGAATTGAGCCTTCCGTGAGCGCAGTGGCAGCCAATGGGGCGGTGAGATCGATGGCGCGGCCGGAGGCTGTACTGGCGCGCCAGGGTTCAGAAATGGTGGGCGCATCCACCAAGTCAGTGATCTCCGCCAAAAGCTCGCCCACGCTGGAGCTTAGCGGTAGCGCCACGTCTGCCTCCTTGTGGAAGGCGCCGGCATGAATGCGAACGGTAAGGCGCAGATGATGCGCCGTTGCAGTAGTCATGATGTCCCCCGAAACATGTATGGATTGTGGGCGTCCCCCTTGCCCAATGCCACATATTGTGGCTTACTAGTGGCGACGTGTCCACCGCAGCGCGAGGAATCTTGGCAGGGGGCCAAGGGCGCTTGGCGCGTGGCTCGGGGGAGGTTATTTAGGCATGCTTGGGATCGGGGATACCCGCGTCATTGAGCCGTTGACCATGCCACTGCGGGATGCTGCGCCGCCGCTGCCCACCGGCAGCATCGAGGCGGAGGAAGTCCCGGAGGCGGTGCGCCCGCAACCGGTGCCGCTGGTGCGGCTGCTGCTTCCGGTGGTGATGATTGCGGCTATGCTCGGCATGGTCGCCCTCATGGTGTTAGGCGCTGGGGAATCCCGGCAGATTAGCCCGATGGCCTTGATGTTTCCATTGATGATGCTGGCGAGCATGGCCATGATGTTTGGGCCCAATAATAGCGGGCAGGATCCGGATGAAACCCGGCGCACTTACCTGCGCCACATCAAAGCCTTGCGAGAAAAGGCGCTGCGCAATGCCTCGGCGCAGCGTGCACATGAAAGTTATCGCCACCCGGCACCGGTGGAACTCAACACTCTAGTCGGCTCGCGCCGCATGTGGGAGCGTGGCCCGGATGACTCGGACGCCCTCGAGGTACGCGTGGGAACTGGACCAACGACTTTGTGCACTCCCATCAACGTGCCGGATTCGGGCGCCACGGAAGACCTAGACCCGGTGTGTGCGGTGAGCATGCGCCAGACCATTAAGGCGGTGGGCACCGTTCCCGATATGCCGGTGGTTATCCAACTGCAGGCCTTTCGCTTCTTGTCCGTGTCCGGAATGGCGTCGACTCGGGGCGAAGAGCCCGCAGATCCCTCCCGCGATATGGTGCGCGCAATGGTGCTGCAGATGGCGTTGGCGCATGGCCCGGAAACCTGCGGTATCGAGGCCATCGGTGGCCAGTGGGAGTGGCTGAAGTGGCTGCCCCATGCGCGCACGCCGGAAAAGGCGCGCTTTCGCATCCTCATAGTCGATGGCGTGCTGACCACGGGAACCGAAGACTTCTTCCACGATGACTCCTTTACCACCATTATTGAGGTTGGTGGGGCGCCGTCTTCGGCGCTGGGGGTACGCGCCGAGCACGAAGGGCTAAGCCTCGTGGCAGGGGAACAGCTGCAGGTGGTCACCGCGGCAGGGGTGGAAGACCTTGGGTCTCCCGATGGGATGAGTGTGGCCGGCGCGACGTTGCTCGCGCGCAGTATGGCCTCCTACCGCCGCCCCGATAGCACTTCTGGCCGGCGCGGCAGTGACCTTATGGGCCTTCTGGGCTATCGCGATGTGGAAGAGCTAGCGGCTAGCGGCATGTGGCATGGCCGGGAGGGCTCGGCGCGTCTCATGGTGCCCATCGGCATCGATACGGTGGGCCAGCCCGTCACGGTGGATCTCAAGGAATCTGCCCACGGCGGTATGGGTCCGCACGGCCTGTGCATCGGTGCGACAGGCAGCGGAAATAACGAACACGGGTTTTGGCTACTATCCGACGGGGCTAGGCTCTGGGAAGCAGATTGGGGGAGTGTATGCGGAATATATGGGAGGATGAATCGGAATCACAAGGACGCACGACTGTAGACCGCTGCGTGTGGAAAACATATATTTTCTGCGAGGGGGCTACGGGGGCTATGTATATCTAATTTTTGAAAATTGGAAAAAATATGTTACTTGGTCCATACCAACAAGGCGGAACTGATTCATGCTCAAGGTCCGTGGACGTCGGTCGGAGAAGTCGAATTGGCCACCTTGCGGTGGGTGCATTGGTGGAACACTAAGCGACTTCACGAAGCATTGGACTACGCCACCCCACAGGAAGTAGAAACCGAGTACTATCTCACCCAGCCCATCAACACAGGGCCGTAAAAGAAGCGGAACTAAACCCAGGACGCTTCACAGGCATTGTTTGTTGAGGTAGGTGCCGTCGATAAATAGCTGGTCATAGACGCGATGATGGTCGATTTCTACGTCGGGTTGGATTAGCCAGCACCATTTCATACGCGCGTGCGGGGTCTGTCGGGTGGTGTTGTGTTGTTGTGCGAGGCTGTTGAGAGAGTCTCCGCCGGTAATCCAGGTGTAGAACAGTCGGAAGGTGGCGGCGTTTTTACCGGCTTGTTGGCTGTTTCTTACTAACGAGACGCGGCAGCCTTGTGTGCATCGCCATCGTTGGGTACCGGCTTGAGTGTATCCGTTTTTCTTCATTAGCCCTGTACAGATGGGGCATCTTGGCCTGTTTTTACTCACCGGAAAAGCAAAGCAAAAACAACTAACACACTTTCCAAAGAAACCCGGTATTGAACGCAAAAGACCGGTTTATAGCTCCCGAAGACCTATAAACCGACTAAAAACACATGCTGAGCTGGTAGAAGTAAGCCAACTCAGAGGGCCTGGCCCCCGGAAAGTAGACACGTCGGGGGTTAGCTATGCTGCTTGGGTCA